>Ga0193696_1000181_pt1 | contig 25726 bp, 19 predicted proteins | sample L3m1metaG_FD_145074 | JGI IMG/M metagenome (GOLD analysis project Ga0193696, IMG submission 145074) | Soil microbial communities from a riparian zone of the East river system, Colorado, United States - L3m1 | ecosystem: Environmental > Terrestrial > Soil > Riparian zone | place: USA: East River... | reverse complement strand
ACGAGCGATAACGCGAGAGCAGCACGCGCACGTGCATCTTGTAGGCGCGCGACTCGAGCCAGCGGAAATATCCCTTCACGCCATACCACGCGCGCGGCCATTCATGTTGCTCGTCCTTGCCGTAGTCGGGCTCGCCGTTGATCACCCAATCCTGGTGCTTCTTTGAAAGCCGCTCGAACGGCACGTCCATCGGGATTCCGTAGTGTTTGGACATCCGGACGAGATCGCGCTGGCACTCGGCGCCCTGGCCCGTTTGCCATGGCTTCACCGCGCCGCGCGCGAGCGTCAGAGACCGATCTGGAATGGCGCGCGCATAATCGATAGTGATGATACGGCCGAACCCGCGGCACGCCGCGCACGCGCCGACCGGATGATTGAAACTGAACAGGGCCGATGATGCCTCCCGATAGGTGATGTCGCATGTCGCGCAGTGATACCCGAGCGAGTAACGCGCTCGCTCACGAATGCGGGCCTCGTCGAGCCAATGAACTGTCAGCCGGCCCTTGCCGAAGTGGTAGGCGTGTTCGCACGCTTCGGCGAAACGCGCTCGACTCGCCGAAGTGCCTCTGACGCGGTCCTGAATCACGGTGAGAGTCTTCGGCGGCGGATCGAGTTTCACCAAAGCTTCTTCGAGTCGAAGCACGGTGTCGCCCGCGAGGAGGCGCTGGTATCCTTGTTTCGCGATGAGTGCCAACGTCTCACCCAAAGTGAGTCTGTCTGACAGCGGCAAATCGAAGGTGACAAGCACCTCGTTGCCATTCGTCGAGCGCGCCAGAACGTCCTGCCAAATGATTTGCGGAGAGTCCTTGCGCACCGGCTGGCCGCATTGCCGGCAGTAAAGTTGCGATAAATGCGGCCACAACACTTTCATGTAGTCGCCGAGTTCCGTCATCGTCCCGACTGTCGAGCGGGTTGTCCTGACTGCGTTGCGCTGCTGGATGGCGATTGCTGGCGGAATACCGTCGATGCGGTCCACGCGCGGCTTGTCCATGCGATCGAAGAATTGCCGCGCATAAGGCGAAAATGTCTCGATGTAACGGCGCTGTCCTTCAGCAAACAGAGTGTCGAAGGCCAGGGAACTTTTGCCAGAGCCGCTGAGACCAGTGATGACGATCAACTCGCGCGTCGGCAGGTCGAGATCGAAATTCTTGAGGTTGTTGTGCCGGACCCCGCGCAAGCGGATCATCGGCACAGTCGGCTTTCTCGTCATCGTAGCCCAATCTATCGGGCTCCGCGCGCTACGGCAAGACGCGGGGTAGGTAAATACCCCAGCAGCATTGGTCTTTTCGGTGCTCTGTCAGCCGTGTGGTACAAAAAAAATCCACGTACTTGAACTCACTGGCCAAAGTTATCCGTGATCTTCACGGTTATCCGGCCCTCCACGTTCAAACCGTATTCGTCTCCCTGCTGGATGTCGAAAACAATCCCTTGCAACGGGACGTGGAAGTTTTTGCCCTGATGCTCCACACCGAAGCCCGGAAGTGCTTTGCCTGGTCCGATTCCTCCGGTGAACCTGTGATTTTGCTTGGCACTGCCGAAGTCAACTCGCCTGAACAGGCCCTGCGGACGTTTTACGCTAAGCGCAACGCCTGATTGGTTCGCAATCCCTCGGAGCAGCACTCGACCTTGCGATGCCGGCGACCGCCGTTTCGTCCCACGTACGCAAGAATTCGAACAAGTCCGCAAATCCGGGGGCTTTCACAAAATATCCTTTGCTGCCCAGGTCTCGGGCACGCAAGCGATCACTGAGCAGGTCTGACGAACTGAGCATGACTGCCGGAATTTCGGGAACGGTGGCCGTAGCCCATTCTAAAACGTCAAAACCGTCGGTGCCGGGCATTCTCAAATCCAGCACCAGTAGATCCGGCTTCGGAACGCCGCCCTCCTTCACTTGAGTCAGATAATCCAGCGCCAGTCGTCCACTGGATAAATATTTGACAGACCACTCCACTAAACCGACAGCGCGCAAGGCTCTTCCAAAGAGAAACCCCATCGCCTCATCGTCATCTACGTGAACCAGACCCAACGTTCGCATATTTTTCCGTTCTTAGCATAGGTGGTGCCGGGTTTCTCTCAGCGAACGTTGGGTCTTCACCCCACGGATAACACAGTTTGCTGTAAGTACGCGACCGTTTGCTCGGGGGCTCGCATCATTCTTTGATGTGGCGCGTACAATAACGGGCGATCGTCTCAAAGATTTCTTCGGGTTTGCCTTTCAAGCTGCTGATCGTTAGCGGGAAAGCGCGGCGCCGATAGCGCAGCAAACTGAATTTCCAAATCGGTTCCTGTTTTTCTTTGAGGCGGAACGTGACGGTCACAGTCGAGTAATGCTTTTGCCCCGAGAGAGAATGGATCTCCTGAAATCGAACAGGGCGTTTCCAGCCTGAGTAAGTCATGCCTTCTGCATTGACCGTGAATTCTGCTTTGCGGTGACGTTTCCACATCACCACCATCAGCACTACCAGCCAAAGAACAACCAGCGCGGCAACTATCGTGGCAATCGGCTCTTTTATGCCCACAGCGGCCGCGATGCATCCCAGGATCAGCACCACAAGAATCATTGTGACCCTTGTCAGGCTGGAGCCTTTGGCAGCCCATTTCTTTTCCGGGAAATGGCGTTCGAGGAGTTCTCGACCTGCTTGTGTCTGATAGTCGGCCTCGGCGACTTGCGTTCTCGAGCGCAGCTTGCCGACGACGGCTTCAACCTGGCGCGTGAGGTCAGTGAACAACGCTTCTTTGCCGGAAAACCAGCGCGCGTAGGCCGGCACCGATTCTTCAGTGGCCATCGTTTGCGCATCGGTGGCGCTGATCTTCTGGCCGAGCGATTCGAGGCGGACGTGCAGAGCGGGATGTGAATCCATCGGGTGAGGAATTCTCTTCTCGAAGAGTTGCGACCAGAATTCAGCCTTCGGCACGAGCTTTTCGCTGATGACCTGGCGCAGGGGCAATTCGAACGGGTTTTGATCGGCGGTGCGGAGAGCGTCGGCGAAGCCAAGGTTGAGCGCTTCGGCAACGACCTGAAATTTCACAAGGGCGCGGCCGGCGGCCTGCGGTGAAGTGAGCGTGGCGGCCTTTTCGTCGGCGAGAAGTTCGCGTTGCCGTGAAATCGTTTGTTCTGTCTCGCCAAAGCACCACGTCAAAAAATTCAGGAAATAAAGGCTTGGCCAGCTGACGAATCCGGATTGAGCGAGCGCGATCATCGTGCCGCGAATCTTCATGCGCATCGGATAAAACTCGCGGGTGAGTCGCGTATCTTCGCCAATGAAATGGCCCAGCTCGTGGCCGATGACCGAGACAACTTCCTCTTCGGAAAGCTGGCGCAGCAGTGGGTGAGAAAGAAAGAGTGTCTTGCCGGACGCGACGCCGGTGTCGTGCTTCACCGCCAGTTCAGTGACATAGAAGTTGAGTTGCATGCCGACAACGACGCGGTCGGGCGGACTGGTCTGCAGGCGCTCAGCGGCCCGGCGAACTGCCTGCCAAAGTTCCGGGGCTTCCTCGGGAGAGACTTCGCGCGCCATGGACTCTTGAAATTCGAGGGGCACTTTCTTCACGAGCGCCCTGGCGCTGCCGATCAGGGCGAGAACGCCGCCCACCACGACCACAAACAGAAGCTGTGGATAATAACGGTCGGCCAGAAGCACCGTGAAGATGAATATGCCGTAGGTGAGGAGCGGGATCAAAAGCAGCACCTGGATCAATGCGGCGGCGAGCCCGATATGCCACGCGCGGCGATAATTGCGGATCAGCGCCTGGGGTGAGCGTTTGGCAAGGCCATTGAAAAAGAGCATCGCGGCCAGCGCGACCAGAAGCACCCCAGCAAGCGCGCACGAGGCCAGCCAGCTCCAGCGCAAATGCTGGAATCTCCCGCAGACGCCCGCGTGGTCCAGGGCGGTGCGCAATTTTTCCTCGTCCGGAGAAGGGTAGCGACAGACCTTCTCGAAATTTATCTGGCGATACATTTCGACCAACTTGGCTTTCTCGCCGGCAGAAACCCTGGCGGATTCCTCGATTTCCTTGATGATGCTCGATGCCACGCGGCTGTTGTACCAGTGCGGGGCAATACCGAAAAAAAGCAGGACCAGGGCGGGTGCAATCAGGCTTTTAATCAGCACTCGCCAGCGCAGCTTTTTGAAGGTCTGCGACTGATCTGCTTCTGCCGCGAAACGCGAAAGCGATGGGTAGGGCGCCACGCCGCGATACTTAAACACCAGCAGCGCGCTCGGCAAGATCGCTGTTCCAGCGGCTTTATCGCAGAAACGCTTCGTGCAAGCCGCCGTCCACAGTGAGCACCTGGCCGGTGGTTTTGCTCAAGCGTGGCGAGACGAGGAGGAAAAAGGCTTCAGCCTGGTCCGCCGGGGTGATCGGACTTTTGGTCAGCGTGCGGTCCGCGTAAAACTTGGCGAGCTTCTGCGTCAAGGACTCGGTCGATTCGTTTTCGGTGAAGGCAATATCATATTTGGCGAGACTTGCGATGACGCGGTCCCGCGGGAACATGGAGCTGCCCTGGACCACTGTCGCGGGCGCGACGCCATTGACACGAATCAGCGGCGAAAGTTCCATGGCGAGTTCGCGGACGAGATGGTTCGCGGCGGCTTTCGAAGTGTCGTAAGCGAGCGAGCCTTTCTTCGGAACGACGGCATTGGCGCTGGTCGTCAGAACGAGGTTGCCGGGCAGACCTTGCTCGCGCCAGATGCTCGCCGCTTCATCGGCCACGATGTAACTGCCGGTGACGTTGACGCGAAATGTGACATCCCATTTATCGTCGGGAATATGCCCGGTGGTATCCGGCGAGAAAAAGATGCCCGCGGTCACGATGAGGGAATCGAATCCGCCGTAAGCCAGCGCGACCTGGTCAAGCATCGCGCGCACGGAAGCGCGGTTGGTGATGTCGCACGCCAAACCGATTGCCGGCCCGCAATTCGAAATGCCGCTGCCGGCGACGCCGATGCCGAGACCGAATTTGTCGGTGATTTCTTTGGCGGTGCTTTGCGCTGATTCGAGCTTCACGTCCACGCATACGATCTGTGCGCCTTCGCGGGCGAGGCGATGCGCGACTTCGCGGCCAATGCCTGATCCGGCGCCCACGATAACGACGATTTGCCGGGCGAGTTCCTTTTCGGACGGCATACGGCGGAGCTTCGCTTCCTCCAATTGCCAATATTCGATGTCGAAGGCCTCCTGTTGCGGCAGCGCGATGTAACAGTCGATCGCTTCGGCGCCGCGCATCACTTCGACGGCGCAATTGTAGAATTCCGCGGTCACGCGCGACTCGCTCTTGTCCTTGCCCCAGCCGATCATCCCGAGACCCGGGAGGAGCATGACGGTCGGATTCGGATCGCGCATCGCCGGCGAGTTCGGTCGCTTGCAGCGGTTGTAATAGTCGGCGTAATCGGCGCGATATTTCTTCAAGCCCGCGGTGAACTTCTCTTTCAATTTTACGACGAATCGCCCGATCCATTCGTCGTTGAAGTCAGTTGGTTTCTCGGCGTCGAGCGCGATGTAGAGTGGTTTGATCTTGGTACGCAGGAAATGGTCGGGACAACTCGTGCCCAATTCGGCGAGCCGCGGCGCGTCCTTGGAATTGACGAAGCGGAGAATCTTTTCGTCGTCCTGGATCGTTGCGATCAAGCGGCGTTGGGCGCTGACCTGCCCGCGCAACCACGGGAGCAGGCGCGCGAAGACTTTGCGGCGCACCGGTTCCGGCAGCGGGGCGTGCAATTGCCCGCCGAAGGCCGCCGCATCGCCGCCTTTGTCAGCATGCTTCTTCTCGATGTAACGCGCTGCGCGGTCGATCAATTCCAGGCTCAGGAAATAGCACTCGCGATTGTCCTCCGCCCAATTGATCAGCCCGTGCTGGCCCATCATGATGCCGCGAGCGCGCGGGTGCTTGCGGCAGATGTCCTGCATGATCAGCCCCAGTTCGAATCCGGGCCGCAGCCACGGCGTGTGCACGACCTCGTCGCCGTAAATCTCTTTCGTCAGTTCGACCGAACGCGCGGATGCGGCGACGGAGATTGCGGCGTTCGGGTGCGTGTGATCGACGTGCTTTGCCGGGATGAATGAATGCAGCGGCGTATCGATTGACGATGCGCGGGGGTTGAGATTGAAGGTGCAGTGATTATACATCGCAACCATATCGTCTTCGGCTTGCGACTTCACGCCCCGATCGACGCGTCCTGCATACACCTTCTGCAGCGAGATTAACTTTTCCTGGTAAAGCGACGAGAAATTCTCTTTCCCGGACGTGCGCAAATCACCGCCCGAGCCTTTGACCCACAACACCTCGGACTTCTGGCCGGTCAACGGATCGAGGTCGGTCAATTTAGATGAGGTGTTTCCGCCACCAGTGTTTGTAATGCGCAGATCGCTGCCGAGTTTATTGGAACGATAAACGAGTTGCGCGACCGGATCGAGCTTCGCAACCTCCGCGTCGTTCCACAAATTGGAGACGTATTGGAAAGATTTGTCCGACATAGAATCCGATCAGGCTAGACGCTCCGCGACGAAATAGAAAACCAAAAAACTATGCGCAAACCGGCATCGGACCACATCAAATCGGTCTCAATATACAGGCGTTGATGGCGATTCAGGGGTCAAAGGCGGCTTGGTACATTAACAGGCTGCAGCCGAACCTATTTGCCTTCGACCATTTTTTTGAAGTCATCTCTGGCGCCCTTTACAAGGTCAGCAGGGCCAGTCATGCGGATGAACACGTTTCCCTGGGCACTTTCCAGGATCGCGCCGAGCAACATGGTGTTGGGCTGCGGGGTGGTTGGGCCGCCAGGCATACCGCTCTTGTAGGTACCTTCGGCCTGAACGTAAGTGATCGTGCGGTTGTTCGCCTTCTGTTCCTCGACTTTGGCATTGATCTTGTCGCGGCCTTCCTCGAATTGGCCGAGCCAGCGATCGACGTTCGCCTTTGTGCCGCCGCCGCTGCCTTCGCCGAAGTAAAAGACGATCACGTCGGCATTCTTCCCTTCCTTTCCAGCCACTTTGAGCTGCGCTTTGCGCATCGGTGAGGTTACTTCGACCCAATCCCATGCCGCAGGGCGCGCGAACGAGAATTCGCCTACCTTAAAACTCTTGGGCGCTTCGGCAGCGGCAGCTGACGCAACAATCGCCAGCCAAACAATGAAACAGACGGCTCGCATTGCCCCTTGCTAAGCGAATCGCGAGTCGAAGTCAACGTTCACAGGCCGCGTACGCACCTTCCACCCGATTGGACCTAAGTCGTACGACCTTTTCGACGAATTACCCTTGAACTGCGCGTCGAATTTGGGTTTAATGGGGGGCAAGTGGGAATTAAATCAAACGGGGTCTATAGCTGCGCGTGTGCTTTCATCCTGCTTTTCGCTGGCTCGCAGATGGACGTGAGCGCGATTTTGATCGACTTCAATAACCTGTCGACGGGCAGCGCGCCGGACGGCACGTACTTCGACGCGCATATCCGAACTTTGGTTACAATCAGTGACGGACCCGACGGCGCGATCCTGCAGTCGGGAAGCGGAAGGATCAGCAGCGAATACGGAAACCCGGGTATATTCGTGTCCCGGATGTTTCTCGATCCCAATATCCCGCCGCCCGAGAACGGAATTATCAACAGAGTCCTGATCGACGTCGGGTTTTCCACCCGGATCAACACCTTTAGCGTCGATGTGGATTCGGCCTACAGCAGCGTATTATTCTACACTGGATTTGACGCCTCCGGCCAATCGATCCTCGGGAACATTCCGTTTTTCAGCACGCACGACTGGACCTATCAGCATTTGGAGGTCGCAGCACCGGCGGGCGGATATCTCACCGGCTTTTATTTCAGCCAGCAGGACCGTGGCGGTGTGCATGTCGCCATGGACAATCTCGATTACACGCGTGCGGCGGTTCCCGACACGACCACGACGATTTCGGCCCTGGCCATCGCGGTCGGTTCACTGGCCTTCATGCGCCGGCGCCTCAAACGCCATTCAGTTACGGTTTGACGGTCGACAAGCTTCGCAATCGTACCCGCTGGCTCGACACGGTCATTGATCCGTGAAGAATCTTTGCATGTTTCACCACACGATAGCTCTCGGTTTAATTGCTGCCCTGGCGCAATTCGCGTGTTTTGCCGAGCCAGCGTTCACACAGCGTGGCTATTACATGACGTTCATGCGCATGCCGGCGTTCGGTTTGCCGGAATGGCGGCCGATGATCGATTGTATTCACGAGGACGGTGGCAATTTGCTGATGCTTTGGACGGCCGGCGGGTTTCGATCGAAGCAGTTTCCCGAGACGTGGGAATATAATCGGGATCACAAGAACGTCGCGCACGACTTTGTGCGTGAACTTATCGACTACGCGCACGCGAAAAACATCAAGGTGCTCCTCTGCTTTACGCCGTTCGCTTACGACGGCGTGAATCAGTACACGCTCAAACGGCCCGAACTGCGCGCGATCGGCAAAGACGGGAAGGAAACGCAGTTTTGGGGAATGCACTCGTGGGGTTACAATCTGTGCCCATCAAAACCCGAGTCGCAGCGGTTCATGCTCGATTACGTCCGCGAAATGTTCTTCGATTTTTATCCGAACGCCGACGGACTGATGATCGAATCGTCTGACTACGCGATCTGCCACTGCAAGGAGTGCGGACCTAACTTTTTCCGCCGTGAGTTCCAATTCGTGAAGGAGATTTCGCACGACGTTTGGCACAACAAGCCTGGGGCGATGATCGCCGTCTACCCGCACTACTTCACCGGAGTGAAAGTGCCGGGCTTCGATGTGCCCGCGGCGACCGAAACCTTCAATACCAACTGGACGCTCTTCTTCACACCGCACAGCGCGCATATCGACACGGCGTTGGTCAATCAGGCCGGGGCGAGCATCTACTCGACCGAGGGACTTACACTTGGCGGTCCGGCAAAGATCCGCGACGACGCGCGCCTGGCCAGGAAGCACGGGCTGACTGGCTTCGTGCCCTCGCTGGAACCATTCACGTGTCCGGCAGGTCCACCGGACCATCGCGGGCCGCGCCTCAAGCCGTTCCACTTTGGCTGGCTGCGCGAGAGTGAAATGCCGCTGAATGAATTGCCCATGCGCGTGAATCGGATTGCGTATGCCGAGTATTCGCGCAATCCCGATTTGAGCGACCCGGAATTTCGCCGAATCGTGGGCAGAACGCTTTTCAATGAGGAGAATCCACCGGCGCTGGAAGACGTCTTTTTTGTGCGGGATTGCTGTTTTCAGGAGGCGGAGTGGTTCCGAGCGCCGCCGTTGCTGGCTGGGCGGGGAAGCCGCAAATTGCCCCAGGAAAAGCTGACGCAGTTGAAAGAGCGTGTCGAACGACTCCGCACGATCGCCCGTCGTTACCACTCGTCCACCAACAGCAGCGAACGCCAACTTCACAAGATTGCTTCCTGGATCGTGCGGCAATGGGAGTAAAGCCCGCATTTAGTGCTCGACGTGATAGAGTGTGTTGGCTAAATCGTTCCCTGCACCTCCATCAAAGCATTGGCGGGCAAATGGTCGGGAACCAATCATGAACATCGGGAAAATGACGCGAACGGCGAGCGTCTGGCTAATTTCGGCGATGCTTTGGTTTATGGCCGGGTCTCCGGGCAAGGCGGCGGAAAAAGCTGCTGATCTCACCGGGTTGAGTCTCGAAGAGCTCTACAACCTCGATGTGGTCCAGATCAACGTGCTCGGGGCGCACACGCATCCCAAGGGCCAGGCGATGTTTGGCTATCATTACATGTTCATGAACATGGAAGGTATTCGCGACGGCGACGATGAGATCAGCCCCGCGGAAGTGTTCAGCCGAGGCTTCACAGTCGCGCACACGCGGATGCAGATGCAGATGCACATGATGGAAGCCATGTACGCGCCGACCGACCGGCTGACGCTTATGGCGATGCTTCCCTACAAGCACATGTCGATGGAGCACGCCATGTCCACGGGCGCTCATTTCACACAGCATGCCGACGGAGTCGGCGATGTTGAAGCGCTCGGCTCTTATACTGTTTTGGGAGATAATCGTCAGGGTGGGCATCGCCTTATGTTGAATGCCGGGCTGAGCTTGCCTACGGGCTCGATTGAGGTGAAAGATCATAGAATGGGCGATGCGTCCATGCCCCGAGTGAAGCTGGAATATCCGATGCAGCTCGGTTCGGGCACGTACGATCTTCTGCCGGGTTTGACGTATTTGGGTGATGCAGGCAACTGGTCGTGGGGCGCGCAAGGCATCGCAACCGTTCGTCTGGGCCGCAACCACAATGACTATCGGTTCGGCAATCAATATCGTGTCACGACGTGGGCGGCTTACGGCATCACCGACTGGCTCGCGCCTTATGTTCGTTTCGATGGCCGATATTGGGAGAATGTCCACGGTGCGGACGAGGATCTCAATCCGAACGCCAGCGGCGAAGCGAACCCACGCATTCAGGCCGGCAAGCGCATCGATGCGCTCTTCGGGGTGACGCTGTATGCACCGAGAGGAACTCTGAAAGGAGCGCGTCTGATGCTCGAAGGTGGCCTTCCGGTTTATCAGTACCTCAAAGGACCGCAGCTTGGAACGGACTACATTTTATCTGCGGGAGTGACGTATGCGTTTTAAACTCCTTGCGTTATTCAGATTGGCCGTCGCCCTGGTAATGGTGATCGGGGCTTACAGTCTGTTTGCGCAGGGCGCTTCGAATCGCGAGTACGAAATCAAGGCCGGTTTTCTCTATAAGTTCATCACTTACGTCGAATGGCCGGGAAATGCGTTGCCCGCAGGCGACACGATCACACTTGGCGTCGTGGGTGACGATCCTTTCGGCCCCGCGCTCGATCCGCTGAATGGCAAGATGGTGAAGGGACGCAGACTGGTTGTGAAGAAAGCCGCGACGCCCGCGGAACGAAAGACGTGCCAGATTCTTTTCATCAGCCCATCTGAAAAGCCGCGCATGCCGCAGCTTCTCGGGGAATTGAAGGACGCAAAAGTCCTCACGATCAGCGAGACCGAAGGGTTTGCCGAGCGAGGTGGAATCATCAATTTCATTGAGGAACGGAATAAAATTCGTTTTGAAATCAACCCTGAGGCTGCACGACGCACCGGCTTCACAATCAGCTCGGAATTGTTGAAGCTGGCGCGAATCGTCAAATCCTAGGCGCGCGGGGCCGGACAGGCCGGTTAATATGTTTTTCCTTCGCCATACCACGATCAAGGGAAAGCTGATCACGTTGATCATGCTTACCACTGGGATCGCGCTGTTCGTGTCGTCCGTTCTGTTCGGGATGAACGATGTCATGGCTTTCCGCAATGCCATGCTGCGCGATTTGCGAACGCTCGCCGAGATTATTGGCGCGAACGGCAGGTCGGCGCTGGATTTCGACGACGACACAGCGGCGTACAAGACTCTCTCAAGTCTGCAAGCCAAGCCGAATATTCTGGCGGCGGCAGTTTACACAAAATCAGGAAATGTGCTGACCAACTATTACCGCGCTGGGTTTGCGGAACACGCCATCCCTGAGCGGCCGGGACTCGATGGTTATAAGTTCACAAGCGAGCGCCTCACATTGTTTCAGCCAATTTTGCGTGACGGCGAACAAGTCGGAACGATCTATCTGTTGTTCGACATGCAGGAATTGTGGGCTCTCATCCGGCGCTATGTCATTATTGGCGCGGTGATTCTCGTCGGTGCCCTGCTGGTTGCGTTGCTTGTATCCTACAAGCTTCAGCAGGCGATTTCGCAACCCGTCCTCGATTTGGCGCAAGCCGCGCGCGCGGTGTCCGAAGACAAGAACTATTCGGTGCGCGCGACGAAACGGACGGAGGACGAGATTGGGTTTCTGATTGACCGGTTCAACGAGATGCTGGCGCAAATGGAGAAACACGAGAAGGAGTTGCGCGAAATCAACCAGCAGTTGGTCTCATCAGAGCAACGTGCTACCGCCGCAACGCGCGCCAAAAGCCAATTCCTTGCGAACATGAGCCATGAGCTGCGCACGCCGTTGAATGCGATCATCGGCTACAGCGAGATGCTCGAAGAGGAAGCTACCGATCTTGAGCAAAGCAATTTCGTGCCTGACCTCAAAAAAATTCAAGGTGCCGGCAAACACTTGCTGGTGCTGATCAATGACATCCTCGACCTTTCGAAGATCGAAGCCGGCAAGATGACCGCTTACCTCGAAACGTTTGACGTCGCTTCGGTCATCACCGAAGTTGTCGCCACGACCGAACCGCTCGCAAGGAAGAATGCCAATCGTCTCCAGGTCGATTGCGCGAAGGACCTGGGGACAATGCGTTCCGACCAAACCAAAGTGCGCCAGACATTGTTCAATTTGCTGAGCAACGCCTGCAAGTTTACGAACAACGGGCTGGTGCGATTGTGCGCGGCGCGCGAACACGTTGACGGGGAGGATTGGATCGTGCTGCGCGTCATCGACACCGGCATCGGAATGAACCCCGCTCAGTTGCCGAGATTGTTTGAAGCTTTCTCTCAAGCCGATGCCTCCACGACGCGCCGTTATGGCGGTACCGGTCTGGGCCTGGCGATCAGCCGGAGATTCTGCCAGATGCTCGGCGGCGACCTGATGGCCGAGAGCGAACCGGGCAAAGGCTCCACGTTCACCGTGAGATTACCGGTGGTGACACAAATAGAGGAGATCCCTGAGGTTGGGAGTCCCGAGTCGAAGGCTCCGAGCCCTACGGAGCCACCCGGCGCAACGATGGTGCTTGTCATTGACGACGATCCCGCGACGCGGGATTTGTTGCAGCGCTCGCTTACGAAAGAGGGTTATCACGTCGAGTCAGCGTCCAGCGGGGCGGAGGGGCTCGCCATGGCGAAACGGCTGAAGCCGGCCGCGATCACTCTCGATGTTATGATGCCGGGGATGGATGGCTGGGCGGTGTTGTCGCGCCTCAAAAGCGATCCGGCCGTGGCAAACATTCCCGTGATCATGATGACGATCGTGGACAATAAGAATATGGGCTTTGCGCTCGGGGCGGCTGAATACCTCACCAAGCCGATTGATTGGTCGCGGTTGGCCGCAATTTTGGAGCGCTACCGTATCGACCCAAAGCTGCAAAGTCTTTTGGTTATCGAAGATGATCCTGCCACGCGCGACCTGTTACAGCGCAACCTGGAGAAAGACGGTTGGACCGTGGTGACTGCCGAGAATGGGCGTGTTGGTCTGGAATGTGTGGCCGCGCAAAAACCCGGCACGATTCTGTTGGACCTGATGATGCCCGAGATGGACGGCTTCGAATTTCTCACTGAGTTGCGCAAACGGCATGAATGGCGCTCCATCCCGATCGTAGTCATTACTGCGAAAGACCTGTCTGCCGAAGACCGCGCCCGGCTGACAGGATGCGTGGAAAAAATTCTGGAGAAGGGAGTCGAGACGCGGGACAGCTTGCTTGCTAAAGTGCGCGAGCTCGTGTCTGCTTGCGCACAGAAACGGGGAGGGGTGGCGGTCAGCGTTTGATCATAGTGGTAGGGACGGCACGCCGTTGCCGTCCGTGCGATATGATGGCGAAAATTCTTTTGGTCGAAGACAACGACATGAACCGCGACATGCTGTCGCGGCGATTGGAGCGCAAAGGCTATCAGGTGCTGGTGGCGGTGGATGGCGCTCAAGCCGTGTCGATGGCTGAATCGGAAGCGCCCGCGTTGATCCTCATGGACATGAGCCTGCCCGTGCTCGACGGGTGGGAAGCAACGCGGCGGATCAAGGCCGCGCCGCAGACGAAGTTGATTCCGGTGATCGCATTGACGGCGCATGCGATGGCCGGCGATGAACAAAAGGCGCGCGAAGCCGGATGCGATGACTACGATACCAAGCCGATCGAATTGCCGCGGCTTCTGGCGAAGATCGAGTCCTTCCTAACCCGATGAGCACAGGCTCCTCCACTGATTTGCTGCGCGGATCGAATCTCAAGCACGAGCTGCGTACGCCTCTGAACCACATCATCGGCTATTGCGAGATGCTCATCGAGGAAGCCGAAGACGAGGAGAAGAAGGCGTCACTCGGAGAACTCCAGCGCATCCACGCCGCAGGCCGGCAATTGTTGAGCGCGGTGAACCGGCTGTTTGATCGCGAAGATGCGGGCGAGCCACACCTCACCGACGCCGAGTTGCAGACGCAGTGGCGGGCGCCGCTCAATCAGATTATCGGCGCCGCCGAAATGCTCGAAGAACGAGCCGTGGAAGCCGGCCGGAGCGCCGCGGACTTGCAGAAAATTCATACGGCCGCGCGCAATTTGTTGAAGCTTGTTTGCGAACGACTCCGTTCGTCGCCTGATGGCACGCTTCCCGCCGACGCTCCTTGTTTTGCGACCACGTTCCTGCGCAAGGAAAATGCAGCCACGCCCGGCGGTCAGCCACTCACGGGGCGAATCCTGGTGGTGGACGACAATGAACTGAATCGCGACATGCTGTCGCGCCGTCTTGAGCGGTTGGGCCACACGGTGAGCCGCGCTGTGAATGGGCGGCAGGCGCTCGAGCTGATTCGGCGCGAGACCTACGACTTGATCCTGCTCGACGTGGTCATGCCGGAGATGAATGGCTACGAAGTGCTCGACGAATTGAAGGCCGATTCTGCGCTTCGCGCCCTTCCGGTCATCGTGTTGTCTGCTTCCAATCAAAACGAAGATGTCATCCAGTGCATCGAGATGGGGGCCGACGATTATCTCCTCAAGCCGTTCGATCCCGTGCTTTTGCAGGCCCGCATCAGTGCGTGTCTCGAGAAGAAGCGCTTGCGCGACCAGGAGGTCTCCTATCTGCGGCAAATCCAGGAAGAAAAGCAGCGCTCGGAAGATTTGTTGCACGTGATTCTGCCGCGGGACATCGCCATCGAACTAAAAACGACGCGCGCTGTGCGGCCGCGCCGCTTCGACAATGTCGGCGTGCTCTTTTGCGACATTGTTGGGTTCACCTCGTTTTGCGAGCGCCACGCCCCCGAACACATCCATACCCACTTGCAATCGCTCGTTGAACAACTCGCCGCGCGGCATCAGCTTGAGAAGGTTAAGACGATCGGCGATTGCTTCATGGCCACAGCAGGCTTGCTGGAGCCGCTCGACAATCCTGCTCTCAACTGCGCCCGGTGCGGACTGGAAATGGTGCAACTCGCAAAAACACACCCACCATTCTGGCAGGTGCGCGTTGGCATCCATGTCGGGCCGGTCAGCGCCGGAGTCGTTGGGCACCGCAAATACCAATACGACATTTGGGGTGACACCGTGAACACGGCTGCGCGTCTGCAGCACGCCGCCGATGAAGGCTCGGTCTGCGTCACCGCTGAAACCTGGGCGCTCCTGCGCGATCATTGCCGCGGTGAATGCCAGGGCCGCATCTCGATCAAAGGAAAAGGCGAACTGGAACTTTTCCGTTTGGCATAGTTATTCCGCAAAGCAACTCCCCGAAAAAAGTTGTTGACGTTTGACTACCATGGTAGTACTACCGAGGTAGTCAAGCTTAACAATTATGACCAGGCGAAAGGTTCACCGTCTCGGTGATCTTCAACTGAAGATCATGAAAATACTTTGGGAGTGTGGGGAAGCCACCGTTGGGCAAGTGTTCGAACTCGTCGGCAAAGAGTCGGACCTCGCCTACACCACGATCTCCACCATGCTGCGGAAAATGGAAGCGCGCGGGCTGATCACGCATCGCAGTGAAGGCCGTACTTTCATTTATCGGGCGAAGGTTGCCGCCGAAACGGTCTCGCGCAGCATGGCCGACCATCTCGTGGACCGGATGTTCGAAGGCAGCCTCACGGAGGCCGTGAACCATCTGCTGACAACGCGCGACGTGAGTCGCGATGAATTAGCCAAGCTCGAACGGCTTATCGCGGAGACAAAGAAGCGGCGGTCCCGCCAATCCTGAATATGGACACCACTCCTGCCCTTGGTTTTTGGTGGCGATTTCTCGCGCTGCTCGCGGTTGAGATGTCTCTCATTGTCGTCGCTGCCTTCGCATGCCAGTGCTTCACCAAATCCGCGATGTGGCGGCGCGCAATTTGGCAGGCTGCTGTGCTTGGCGCCCTGGTTTTGTTGCTATGTGAATTGACCGGGGCGAGTCGCGTAATTCGGGCGATGATCTCCAGCGGCAGGACGGGAGTCCCAGCCGTAATTGCTAAGAAACAGCCCTCCTTTTTGGTGACGGTAACGGATTCGCCAATGATTCCGGGCACATCAGTCTCTCCAAACAGCTCTGCGAGGATACCGACCGCTGCTCGGCCCGGAGAGACTCGTTCGTGGTGGCCGGGAATCCTGTGGTGCGCCGGCTTCGGCGTGCTGTTGGCGCGCATACTTCTGGTGCGCTCGGTCTTTCTGTTGTTTGGCCACCGGCAACGCCCTGTGAATGACATTGTTCTTGACGCGCGCGTTCAGGAACTGGCCACGCAGTTGCGGATTCGTCGCCACATCCGCATCAGGGAAATCGCGGAACTGCGGGCGCCGATTGCATTCGGTGTGTTCCGCCCGACCATCGGACTCCCCGAGGGTTTTTGTGATTCGTTTACGCCAAAGCAACGCGACGTGATGCTCATCCATGAATTGGCCCATCTCGCTTCGCGTGATGCCGCCTGGTACTGGATGGCCGATGTACTGGCCGCGGTGTTCTGGTGGCACCCGCTTGGCTGGTGGATGCGCGGGCGCCTGCATGCCGCGACCGAAGCGGCGGCCGATGAAGCATGCCTGCTGGTTGAAGACGGTCCAATGGTTTTGGCCGAGTCGCTCGTGCAACTTGGCGGCTGTTTGCTCCAACCGGCGCGGACTGGCTCCCTGAGTATTGAGTGTAACGGCTTTCGCTCCAGCCTTGGCCGGCGTGTCGATCGTTTGATAAGCCTGCATGGACGCAAGTGGTCTCCCGCATCACGTCTCCGCTCGGCTCTGGTCAAGGCAGTTGGGCCAATTCTATTTGCGACGCTTGCCATTGGCGCGTTGATCTGGACCTTTCCCACCCAAACGAAAGCGTTGGACAGCGATTGGCGCGATTCGGTCGCGGCGCGCGCATTCGCCTCGGTTTCGCAGCTGGTTGGCAACGAATCCGCCTCGCGCGCCACGTCGCTGATCGGGGATGCCAAAATATTTTTCCAGGCGGGCAAGCTCGAAATTGCTGAAGCCCTGCTCGACGAGGCATTGAAGATTGATCCCACGAACAAGGAGGCCTTGAACGATCTGAACCTTGTTCACGAAGCACGCACTCGTAATCGCATGCAGGTGGACCAATCACCTCCGCTGGTTGAAAACAAAGGAGCACCACGAACACTCGAAAGAATTCTGCCTGCGGATGCGTCGCGCAAGGATACACTAGGCGCGAAAGGACAAACACTCACCGGCGAAGGATTGGCCGGTTCACTTGCCGAATCCAGCGCACGAACAAATGTCGTTCACTCAGGCAAAGGTCGGCGTGCGATTTACTCAAAGCTCGAATCCATCCGGCTCGCGACGGTGATCTTTGACAACGTGCCTCTGGGTGAAGTCGTGAAAAGCCTGGCCGACGAGGTCCGAAAACGTGACCCGGAAGGACGCGGCATTGATTTCACTGTATCCATGTCGGCAGCGTCCATGCCGCCAGCGCCCATTGATCCGGCAACAGGACTTCCATTAGGCCCACAATTGGAGGATACGTTGATTAAGATCCTGCCTGCCTTGGACGACATCACCGTGGCGCAGGCGCTCGATGCCATCGTCAAAGTCGCAAATTATCCCATCAGGTTCTCAGTCGAAGAGCAAGGAGTCGTCTTCTACCCCAGAACCGGGGAGGTGCGGGAAGCACCTGTGCTTCACACGCGAACCTTCAAGCTGGATCCCGGGAGCTTTGCCAGAGCGATGAGCGAAGTCGCTCTGCTTCCGGACTACAACCAACCTCAACAGAAAGAGCCGATTTCGCGAGGCATAGATCGACAGGAACGCGTCTTTCGCGATATTTCGGCCAGAGACAAGATCGATGTGATGCGACGATATTTTCTTTCGCTTGGCGTCGATCTCACGCCGCCCAAAGCACTCTTTTACGGCGATCGGCTCGGCATCATGTTTGTGCGCGCACCGTTGGAGGACCTGGATGTGATTGAGAAAGCCCTTCAAGTGGTGCTCAATATCCAGCCGCCGCAACTCACGATCGAAGTAAGAATCGCCGAAATGCCGGAGTCCGCCCGCAAGGCTTTGGGTTTGGATTGGCTGGGCGCGCCTGAGGGGGCAGTAGCCTCCAGCATTAGCACCAACCAATCGAGTAATTCGTTGGTCGCAACGAGTCCTGGAGCCACAAATTGCGCGATAGTTCTTACGGCTCCGCAATATCGACTGATCGACAGAGCGTTAGGACAGCGAGCGGGTGTCGACCTCCTTGCGGCGCCAAGAGTGACGACCCTCAGCGCGCGGCAGGCGCAAATCAAGGTAGTTGAAGTCAAAACTGTGCTCAGCACCGCCGGAAATCCGGCAAGCGAGAGCAGCGGCGTTGTTGACCTGCTCAAAACGAAAGAAGAATTCGGCCCCGTCATTGATGTCATTCCTGTCGTCGATGCCGACGGTTACACTATCTGGCTGACGGTTATTGTCACGATACGCGAATTCTTGGGATACGATCCTACCACTGAAACCGTTAAAGTCGTGGGCGATGATGGCAACGTCCAATCGATGCCCAAGCCGCAGCCGCGGTTTCGCGTTAGTCGCGCCATGGCCGTTCCAGTGCTTTGGGATGGCCAGACCGTCGCGATGGAGTTGGGAACGTTCGACCAGAAGTTGAGAATCGCATTTATCACCCCTACAATCATCGATCCGGCAGGCAATCGCGTTCACAACGAGGACGAGAACTCCCCCAGGATGCGGAGCATCCCGCCGCAAAGGAAGAGTCTTTAAGATTCGCCATTTGGATTGAACCTTTTCTCGCCGGGCACATTCCACTCGGTATAAATGCTGGTAGTGGCAGAACGTGAACAACTGCCCGTGCAGGCAGCCAGGGCCGGATCGCCCGAGGCCTGGGATATTCTCTTCAAGCGCTACCAACTGCCTTTATACGTTTATGTTTTTGAGTTGGTTCACGACGAGCAGGCCAGCCTGGATGTCGTCCAGGAAGCGTTCATCAACGCCGCTCGTTACATCGGCGGTCTGCGGGACGACGCGAAGTTTGGAAGCTGGCTGTTCGGGATCGCGCATCAGAAATGTGTTCAACGCTGGCGGACGCAAAAGCGCGACGAAGATTTCCGTGAGCAGTTGGCGGACTCAAGCGACATCACCTCCCTCCATGAGACAGGCCCCCTCGACATTATCATCCGGGAGGAACAGGAGGCTGAATTCATGAAACTGCTGAATAAATTGCCCGCACGGCAACGTTCTGTGCTACTGCTCCATTTCATCGAAGATTTTTCACTCGAAGAGATTGCCGAGATCACTGGCGCGCAACTCGGCACGGTGAAATCGCGAATGCACTACGCGAAAAAGGCGCTAAGAAAACTCCTGGAAGAAACCACATGAAAACACCGCGGGAAGTTTTGCTGCAACGTCATCAATCGATTGAACGCAAGCTCGATCATGTTCGCGAGCATGCGATTGCGAGCGTTGTTGAAGGACGGGAGAAGCCTGCCGAAGTGGCAACCCACCGGAGCTCGCCCCTCCGAGAGTTCTTGCTGCCGCTGCGGTGGCATTTGGCCGGGATGACGGCGGCGTGGATCATCGTCGTGCTGCTCAATATAGATCGCCCCTCCAATTCTCCGACGGCTCAAGAAGTCAGCGCGTCCCCACGACAGCTTTTGGCGGAACTGCGCGAGAACCGACGGCAAATCCTGGAGTTGGTTGAATCATCCGCTGTTGGAGCGGACGCCGAAGGCGCGGCGTCATTGCCGGCACCTGCGTTCGTTCCACGACGGCGCAGCGACGTTCAGCCCGCGTGCGTTGTGGTTTAATATGACTGAGGCAAATTCACCTTCGGTGTGGGAGCGCAGTACACTCGTGCGATTTTTTCGCTGGCTCTTCAGTTGGCGTGGCGTTCGCCGCATTCTCATTGTGCTGGCCTGGACTGCGACGATCCTCGCGCTCTTCTACGCGGAAGAGAACTGGCGCGGCCGGCGCAAGTGGAACACAACTCGAAAACAACTGGAAGCGCGCGGAGAGCAACTCGACTTCAAGGGGTTTATCCCGAAGCCAATTCCCGATGATCAAAACTTCGCCGCCACCCCGCTGATTCAGTCGTGGTTTGTGCGGGGTAGCAACTTCAATACCTGGCAAGACAGCTACAATAAAGTCAGCGGCAAAATCTCTTCCTCGAAACGCGCCAGCGACAGAGGTCACCGTCACTTCACCGACCTCGCCGCGTGGGAAATGGCCTTCAACGCACTGAAGTCTGGCACGCTTTCGAAGGCGGAGAAATTTGAATCCGATAAGCTTGACCTCGAGTCACGCCAACGCGCGGCCCCGGCCGTTCTGGAGGGCCTAAAAGATGTCGAAGGCAAGCTGGGCGAGTTGCGGACCGCCAGCCAGCGACCTGATGCGCTCTATCCGGTGGTCTACAAGCTGGACGATCCATGGGGCCTTCTGCTGCCACATCTGTTGGCTATCAAAGGAGCATGCCAGCGGCTGCAACTGATGGCCTGCGCCAAACTTGCGGCCGGGCAAAATGACAGCGCGCTCAGCGACGTGAAGTTAATTCTTTACCTCGCCGATTCCGTAAAAGATGAGCCACTTATCATTTCGTATCTCGTTCGCCTCGCCTGTGTGCAAATCGGCCTTCAGCCAATCTGGGAAGGATTGGCCGAGCACACCTGGAGCGACGAGCAATTGCAGGAACTGCAAACGCGCCTCCAAAACTATGAATTCCTCGGCGACTTGAAGCGGCCTTGCGATGCAGAGCGGGCCGCGGGCGTTCTCACCTGCGATTTGCTGTACCAGCAAAAGTATCGGCTCAGTAGTTTAAGTGACGAATTCGGTGCTGTGCCTGGAAAGCGGACCATAGAAGATTTTGTCGCGTGGATCGCTCCGCGTGGCTGGTATTACCAGGAACAAGCTAATTACTGTCGGATTTACCAGAACCAATGGAATGGGACCTATGACACGGCTAAAAGAAGAGTTTATCCGCGCGAAACAGAAGCACGCGATTGTGAACTGCAGAAGGAGGTGGCAGGTCCTTTCAATCTGGGAAGGGAAGTCGGAGGCTTCGTCAGGCATAATTATTTGGCGTCTCTCCTGGTTCCCGCGCTCGGCAGGCTGCCGTACAAGGCCGCAACCGGACAAACGTCGGCCGATCAGGCGGTGCTCGCGTGCGCGCTGGAGCGATATCGGATCGCGAATGGAAAGTTTCCGGAAAAGCTGGAAGGGCTCGTGTCACAATTTATATCGCGATTGCCGACAGATCTGGTGAGCGGTGAACCTTACAAATATCGACGCACTAACGACGGACAGTTCGTTCTATACTCGATCGGTTGGGACGAAAGGGACGACAATGGCGTGCCCGGCACCGTGCGCTATGCTGACAAGCAGGCCGACTGGGTCTGGTAATAATCGAGCGAAGCAACGCGACTAGAGTTCTTTGAGCCGAAGATTACGGAAGCGCACCTGCAACGGCTTTTCCCGTTGCCCAACGCCGTGGACCTGGAGCGCGATGAAGCCGAACATCGAGCGATTGTCTTTCAGGTCCGCGGCAGGCACATCGTTTAACCACGTCTTGATTGACTCGCCACGGCATTCGATGTGGAATTTATTCCAGGAATCGGCTTTGAACGCTTTGCGTGCGGGTTCGTTGTTTTTGAGATCGTTCAGCCAGGCGCGTCCGCCCTCTTCCTGAACACCGCCGGTCCACGCGCGCGTTGAGGGATCAATTTCAACCTGCAAACCGTGCACGCGATTGGCGGCCACTTTGATCACGCGATCACCTTTTTGAATCTCAGTTGGGTGATCGTAGGCATGACTGCGAATTTGCACGCCTGAGTTCAGCCCCGCATCCACCTTGAACTCCAATTCCAAAATGAAATTCGTGTAGCCGCGTGCCGTGCAAAGGAACGAGTTCGGCGTGTTCGGGACAGATGTGCCGACAATTTCTCCGTTCTCAGCAGTATATTTGGCTTTGCCACCGCGCTGCACCCAGCCATCCAGAGTCTTGCCATCGAAGAGCGAAATCCATCCGGAGGACACCTGAGAAGGAGTTCCTAAAGTTGTCAAGTCAGGGCTGACGTTCTTATTCGCCACCCAACGAATGCTGCGAGCGAGGAGTTCGCGGTAGTTTGGATTCTTGAAGGCAGATGGTCCGTGCCCAAGTTGCAGGTAAACCAGGCGCGATTTGCCTTCAGTGCGGGTCCACATCAGAGGTTTGCCGCTCTTCGGATGCGTTGTGGTCAACAGCGGCTTCACGTCGGAACCGACGCGGAAGCCCCAGTAAATTTCGTCGTTAATAGCGAAGGCGTCCAGGCCGCTGGTAATCGGGTGGTCTTTCGCAACCATTACAACCGGCACGTCGACATCGTGTTGATAGCCGACCTGCTCAGTCACAGCCCCACTCTTTCCGTCCGCCTCCGGATAACGCCCGCCGATGATCCGTTCATAATCAGGCCAATGCTGATACGACACCAGCGCATGGTGCAGCACAACAACACCGATACCTTTGTCGAACAGTGAAAGGAACCGCGCCTTCTGCGCATTGGTGATGGTCTTCGGCATGTCATAGAGAACGATGACATCATGATTGAGCAAGTCCTCACGATCGTACACATCCGCGTCCTTGCTGTGTTTTGCCCCTGTAAAAGTGATTTCCGAATTGGCGCTGAAGACATCAAAAAATGCGTCCCGCTCGAAGCCGTGACCGCCGGTGACAACGAGCACGTCGAGTTTGGCCTGGCATTCAAGGCTGACTGCGACAGCAGCGAGCAATGAGAGAAAAAGACGTGCGTTCATATTGTGAGATATTGGAACTGAACACGATCGATTGAAAATCCCAATTTAGTGTGGGTTGCAGCTTAGCGGTTGAATGTTAGCGAATTTGTCCGACTCATCCAGGAAGGTCCAACGTCGCGTGCCGTCAAGGGTTGATTTCTCACGGGGGTAGTTGCGATTTGATCACAGCCGACATCGAAGGCATTCTGTCGTTTTTGGCCGTCAATATCTGTTTTGATTTCCCAAAAGTTACCTTCGGCCCTCCCGCGCAACGGGCTGTCTTCAGCGGGTCGCCAGAGATGATCGTTGCCGAGCACGAGCTTTGGGTCGGCCACTCTGACGCCCGCCCGTGGACCAATTGCTTCACTGTTCGTTCCAGCCCACGCGACATTGCCCTGCCATTTGAATCCGTCTCCTTCTTTACCCTTGAGCAGCGTGGCGCGCTGCGGCAGCGAAAATACATTGTTCGCGATTGTGATGTTTTCGGGCAGCAAAGTACGCCGCGACGTGCCGAGCCCTGCGGCCAATTCAATGATGGGCCCGGCCGAATCCACGACCGTGTTGAAAGCGATCAGGCAATTGCGCGCGCGAAAATAACCGACCAGCGGCGAATCCAGGATACCTGATGTCACCCGAAACGCGCCTTCTTCGACTCCGTCGATGTAATTATTGACGATGACGTGGTCCTCGCCGATGACGCGAATCCCGCCCGATCCACGCTTGTGATGTCCGAAAAAGAAATTCCCTTCCACACGGCAGCGGTTGCCGTGGCGCAGCGTGAACATCCCGGCGCAATCCAGGAAGGTGTTGCCGCGATAGACATTGTCACACGATTTGTTTGATACGATTTCGAGTTCACCATCGCAGCGGTCAAACAGGTTTTGCTCCACGATGGTCCCGGAGTTCGTCATCGATTGCCAGCTATAGCCGACGCGGATTGTCTCGCCTCCATTGCGCCCGAGCGGCGGTCGGGAACCGAAATGATTGTGATCGATGCGATGGCGGTTGGGCTTGCTCTCAACCTCGACTTGCAACGTCGGGGATTCACTCGTCTTGCCGGCGAGATAGCAATGGTCCATCCGATTTTCAGTTCCCCACATTCGCACGAAGAACTTATAGGTCCCGCCGACGACTACGGTATCGGTCAGCCGGCAATGGCTGCCCTTGATCGCAACCCCTGCATTCGTGGAACGTCCGTCTTTCAGCGAAAAACCACTCACGACAAGATATTCACCGTCGATGGTGACCGAGGAGTTCCCGGTGAGCACGACTTTGCCGGGAGTTTGGGCGCGCAGTGTAATTGGCTTTTCTGGCGTGCCCCGACCGCGAAACACGATGGCTTGGTCCGTCCAGGTGCCGTTCGTCATCACCAAAACGTCGCCCGGCCGCACAGCCTCGCCGAGTTGCGCAATGTCGGCAGCAGAGGAGACGAAATGTTCCTTTGGATGCGTGGCTTCACTAAGCGCCATCGCGACAAATGGCGCACCGAGAAGCAGGAAGAAACAAAAACGCAATGACGAAAGGCGAAAGGTCACGGAGAAGAGAATTTTGCGATGAAGCCACCGCCGGCTGGCATATCGATCGCAATTGAATCTTTTCGATTGAAAGTCGCATTTTCGACTTTCACGGCAGCAGGTTCATCCGGTTGATCGCGCACGAGCATCGCCTGGTGCTTGCCCTCGCCGAGGAACGCCAGAGGCACATCAATCTTCCGCGGTGCCGGACCGTTTAGAACGGCCAAAAACCATTTATTGCCATTTCGTCTGGCAAAAGCGGCAAGCTCACCAATTTCGGAAACGGGCAGCACGATTGTCTCATCCCAAACCGAAGGGATGCTCTTGATCATCGGCAGCGCAGGGTTGTTCAACAGATTTGTCGGGTGTGCCCCGTAAGTTAAGAGCGGCTCATCGAATACCGCGGCAGTGGCAATCTGATGCGCCCAGGTCGTGTCGCCGCGGCGGGCGCCAAAATGCACCGGAGTGTAGTCGCCATGCCCGGCGAGATAACGCGTAAATGGCAGGGTCGCATTGTGACTGGCTCGCTCGCGAAGGCGGCTCGCTTCCATTCCCCGCACGCCTTCGCGGATCAATTCGTTTGGCCACGTGCGCGCCTCGCCAGTCGGTTTGTTCGCGCCGTGGAAATTCACCAGCACGTGGTGCTGCGCCGCCTCCCTCAGCAACGTCGTGTAAAGGTCGATGATCTCTTTGTGTTCGTGGTCGAAAAAATCGATCTTCGCGCCGGCCACGCCTGAGTCTTGTAGTTTTTCAAAAAATTCCTCGCGCGCTTCCGGTGTGCGCAGTTGTTTTGAGTGCTTCCAAAAGAACAGGCCGACGCCACGTTCCTTCGAATAATCGACCAGTTCTTTGATCTGTTGGTCACTCCAGCGCGACCAAAAACCTTCGATCACGTGGTACTCGAAACCGAGTTCGCCGGCCCAGCGGCTGAAATTCTTCATCTCTTCAAAGGTATTGCCGCCGCCATCGACATATTTCCAAACGGCGCGCCCCGGCTTCACCCAGTCGGTGTTCATCCCTTTCGGGAAAAGTCGCGAGTCGGGTGGAGGACACAAATTGTGGACGATGTCGCAATTGACCAGGCCGTTCAAATCAGCCGCGATCATCACCACGCGCCACGCCGAAGTGATCGCGCCTGAAATCGGCGCCGCGTTCGTCACTCGCGCGATGTCATTGCTGTAGCGTAGCCGATACGGATAGGAGATCGGGTGCTTGTGGCCGAGCGCGAGCGTCAACGCGCCCTTGCCATCGGCCTGCAACGCCATACCGCTGTAATTGAAAAGCGCCGCTTCGGTGATTGAGGCGTAGCCGGTCTGGCTTGGCAATTTGAAGGTGACCGGCGGCGCCGCCCATTCTCCAGTTTGAATTTCGGCGAGGGCCTTCTTGTGATGAACCGCTT
>Ga0193696_1000180_pt1 | contig 25739 bp, 26 predicted proteins | sample L3m1metaG_FD_145074 | JGI IMG/M metagenome (GOLD analysis project Ga0193696, IMG submission 145074) | Soil microbial communities from a riparian zone of the East river system, Colorado, United States - L3m1 | ecosystem: Environmental > Terrestrial > Soil > Riparian zone | place: USA: East River... | reverse complement strand
GGCGAGCGCGAGCAGCAGGGCGGCCATCCGCGTGCCGGCGATGGCCACGTGCAGCCGGACGCCACGCGCGGTGGCCTCGCGCCGCAGTTCCTCGCCGATGACCCGCCCCGGCCCCAGCAGACGCTCTAGGCCGCTGACATCGATGGACACCAGATCGTTGCGGTCCCGCTCGTAGCGTGGCGAGAACTGCTGGGCGATCGCGATCAACGGATTAACCGCAGAGTCCGCGGAGCACGCAGAGTGATCAAGATTTTCTCCGCGGTCTTCGCGTTCTCTGCGGTAAAGCGGTGGGAGATACAGACACGCGTACAGGGGATGGGTGGAGGGATGAGGGGATAGGGATTGGGGATCAGGGGTTAGGGATTGGGGATTAGGGGGATTAGCAAGATCAGGCACAGTCTGATACGACCGTGCTGAATGCCGCGGTCGCCTCCTCTCGTTCTCGGACGCGCGCTCGCACGACGCGCGCCTCGACGGTCAATCCTTCGAACAGCGATGGTCCAAACCTAATCCCTGTCGCCCCTGGCTCGCCAAAGCCGCGAAGCGGCGACGGCGGCCTAATCCCTTGGGGGCGAAGCCTCAACGTCAGCCCCGCAGAGCTCCGCGCCATCGGCTCCCCGCCCACCAGCAGGCACATCGTCTGGCTGCCTTCGACCATGCGCTGCAGGCGCAGCCACGTTGTGAATGGCAGACGGCGAATGGCTTCGGCGGGTGCTTCGGCGGCGTCGAAAATCACGAGACCGAAATTGCCGGCCTGCAGCACCAGCGTGAAGGCGCGGATCGCCTGCTCGAGGGCGCGCTGATTGGTGTCGCGGCACAGGCCCGGATTCGACACCACGTGTCCGCGGATCCAGAGCAGCCGATCGAGATCGACGCCGGCGGCCGCCGCCGATTCGACGTCGAACATGTCGAGCGCGTCGACGAGCGCCACCAGCTCGCCGCGTCCGGTCGCCGCCGCCGCCGTTTGAAGCATGACGCTCGTCCGCCCCGACGATCGCGTACCGACCACCTCCGAGAGCTGACCGCGCGGGAACCCGCCGCCGAGTGGCGCGTCCAAGGAAGGGACGCCCGACGGCGCACAGGCCGCTTCGTCGCGGGGATCGAGCGGCGGCAAGGCGGTGGTGAGGGTGCGATCGAGGCGGCGGGTCCGCAGCAGGGATTCGAGATCGACGCGTGCAAGCGACATATGTGATCTGGTGATTTAGTGATTTGGTGATTTGGTGATTGATCTATTTTCGCTTTATCTTCGCCTGACGAGCGGAGTATAAGCCAGGCCTGGGTCCGAATCAAGTAAGGTAAGATACGCGTTGGTCGTCGCAGAGCTAAAGCCCTGCGCTACATTCGTTTACACACTAATTCTTTGGCCGAACCCATCCAAGCCCAAGCCACGGCGACCGCCGAACCGGCGGCCACGCCTTCCTCTTCGGTCGGCGCGCGCACGATCCGCCGCACGCTGGTCGCGTTCACCTACCGTGACTTCAAGGTGCAGTGGATAGGCGCCTGCACCTCGAGCATCGGCACGTGGATGCAGATCGTCGCGCAGAACTGGCTCGTCTACTCGCTGACCCAGTCGCCGTTCTACCTCGGCCTCGACGCGTTCCTGCAGCAGCTGCCGATCATCCTGTTCTCGCTGATCGGAGGCGTCTTCGCCGACCGCTACGATCGCCGGCGGACGTTGATGCTGTCGCAGATCGTCCAGATGAGCACGTCAGCGGCGCTCGCGCTCCTGATGTACTTCCAGGCCGTCGAGATCTGGCAGATCCTCGCGTTGTCGTTCGTCACCGGCTGCGCGCAGGCGTTCGGCGGGCCGGCGTATCAGTCGCTGATCCCGTCGCTCGTCGACAAGAAGGATCTGCCGAACGCGGTCGCGCTCAACTCCATCCAGTTCAACGTCGCGCGCGTGCTCGGCCCGCTCGCCTTCGGCGTCATCAATTGGGCGTTCCAGAAGTACGGCTACAGCGAGCCGCAGGCGATGAACGCCTGCTTCGCGCTCAACGCGCTGTCGTTCGTCGTCGTGATCAATACGCTGATGATGCTGCGCGTGAAGCACATCCCGCCGGCGAAGTCGGGCAAGATGCACGAGGAGCTCAAAAGCGGGCTGTCGTACGTCCGCTACCACCCCAGCCTGACCGCCTTGATCGTCCTTGCCGCCGCGACAACCTTTCTCGGGTTTGCGGTGCTGACGTTCCTGCCGATTTTCACCAAGCAGATCTTTCACGAGGGTGCGAACACGTTCGCCCATCTCATGGCCTTCTCAGGCGCTGGCTCGATTGTCGGCGCGCTCGTTGTCGCATGGCTCGGCAAGTTCCCCAAGATGGGATGGACAGCGCTGCTGGTGCAGGCGGCCTACGGCCTGCTGATCATCGCGTTCGCCATGTCGCGCGTGTTGTGGTTGAGCGACATCCTGCTGTTCTTCACCGGCGCGGCGCTGATGATCGTGTTTTCCACGGTCACGTCGCTGGTGCAGCTGATCGCGCCCAACGAGATGCGCGGGCGCGTGATGAGCATCTACATGCTCGCGTTCCGCGGCGGCATGCCGCTCGGCAGCCTCGTCAGCGGCTGGCTCGCCACCTTTCTCGGCGCTCCCCTCGTCATCGGCATCAACGGCGCCCTGCTCGTCGTCGTCGCGATCTACTTCCTGAGTCGCAATCACGGAGTGCTCGACGCATGAGAGCCCAGACTTCAGACTTCACGCTTCAGACTTGGCTGGCGGCGGCGTTGGTAGTCGGAGCCGCCGCACTGCTCGCCGCGCAGGCGCGTCCTCAGCCCGGCACCAAGCTGCCGCTGGATCAGGTCAGCGCGCAGATGTTTCACGTCAGCGCCGGCAAGCGGCTGAAACCGAGAGCCTGGCCAAACGGCGCGCGCGTGGCCGTCGGACTCAGCTTCGACGTCGACAACGCCACCGCCGATCTGGCGACCGGCAATCTGATCTCCGAATCAATCTCGCGCGGCGAATACGGCGCAGTCGACGGCGTGCCGCGCATTCTGCGCCTGCTCGACAAGCACCAGCTGCCGGCGTCGTTCTTCATTCCGGCGGTCAGCCACCTCCTCCACCCCGACATGATCCCGCTGATCATGAAGAGCGGACGGCACGAGATCGGCGTCCACGGCTGGATTCACGAGCACCTGCCGTCGGTGAACGACGAGAAGGCCGAGCAGGAGATGCTGACCCGCGCGATCGACACGCTCACCAAGGCGATCGGCAAGAAGCCGGTCGGCTACCGGGCGCCGTCGTGGCAGTTCAGTCCCTGGACCGTCGGGCAGGTGAAGGCTGCCGGGTTTCTCTACGACAGCAGCCTGATGGCGAGCGACGATGCCTACGAGATCCTGCTCGACAAACAACCCACCGGCGTCGTCGAGCTGCCGATCGAGCGGATTCTCGACGACTTCCCCTACTTCGGTGGCGCCACCAACGGCGGTATGCCGAATCCGGATCTCATCGAGCAGGTCTTCCGCGCCGAGTTCGACATGGCGTACGAGGAAGGCGGGCTCTTCATCCTGACGATGCACCCGCACATCACCGGGCATCGATCGCGCGTAGCGGGTCTCGAGAAGCTGATCCTCCACATGAAGTCGAAACCCGGCGTGTGGTTCGCCACGCACGAACAGATTGCCCGCTACGTCAAGACGCCGTCATCGTAGAGCCTTGAACGCCGTGCTCGCCATCGACTTGCCCCAGATCAGAGCAATCTTGCCGCTGTCGTTCGTCATGTCGACAAACGTCCACGTCAACTCGTCGACGGCGAACGGCAACGTGTCGACTTTCATCGGCACGCGCACGACGTCCTTGTCCGGCGTGTAGCCGTAGGCGCCCCAGAGCGCGTCCTTGTTCTGCGGATCGAATTTCACCTGCGCGGCCCATCGCGACACGATCAGCGTCCACTCCGACGGGCCCTTCAGATCGATGAAGAGGCTGTACTCGCCTGGCGGGACGGTCGTCGCTCCCAACGTCAGCGGCACTTCCGTCTTCAACCGCGTCGTCTGATTCGCGCCGGCGCGCCAGACCGGCGGCGGCGGAAACCCCGGGGCGCCGACATCGTTCGCCGCCTTGCCGTAGGTCGGGCCCGACCCGAAGAGATCGCGGCCGCGCTGCAGTGGACGACCGTAGGTGATCTCGATCCACTTGCCGTTCTGATAGGTCTCGCGTCCGAGGGTGAAGGCCGGACGTTGGCCTTTCGCCCAGGTCCCGAGCACTTGTACGTGCGCTGATCCTTCGGGGCTCATCGGCTTCGATGGCGTCTGAGCGACCACTGACGCGCTGATGAGAAGAAGCGACGCAACACTGCCGATCAGTCTATTCCGCATGACATCCTCACCCTATGGCCGATGGAAGCGGGCGACGAGGACGGCTTTGCCGAGCACGTGTCCGTCCATCGCGTTGATGACCGCCGTGCGCGTGGCCGCGGCTTCCTGCGGCGTCCCCTGCGGCACGTCGAGCTTGGTATCGAGCGCATACAGCTCGAAGGTGTAGTGATGATAGGGACCGGGAGGCGCGCCAGGCCCCATGTAGGCGTTCGACCGCAGGCTGACCTGCCGGCTTCCATCTGGCAGCTCGCCCGCAGCGACACCTTCGGGAAGACCGGTCGAGGGGCCCGGGATGTTCCAGATCAACCAGTGCGTGATGTCCATCTTCGAGCCTTTGTTGAGGACGGGCTCGGGATCGTGCATCAGCAGGACGAAGCTCTGCGTGCCGGCCGGCACCTGCGACCATTTCAGCTCAGGCGATACAGCGGCGTTGCCGGCGGCCATCGTGTACTTGTCGGGAATGACGCCGCCGTCCTCCCAGGCGGTCGTGGTCATGAGCAGCGGCGGAGTGGCCGGACCGCGGCCGCCGCCACGCTGCCCCGCGCCCGCGGGCGGAGGTGTCTGGGCCGCTGCCGCCGCGGCCGACGCGACGACGATCGCGGCGATCGCCAGGAATCGATTCAATGAACGCGTGCAGTCGTTGCGCATAGTGTGCTGTCCCTCGCTGCCACATCCTACTCGACGTGCGGTGTGCTCGTGTCAATCCGATAGACTCACGCTCGGCTAAAGCCTTCGCGCTCCGTTCACGATCATCCAAGGATGATGGCAGCGCGATAGGCGCCCCACACCGCGACGAGACCGAGCGCCGTCTGCAGCGCGATGTTCCAGAACGCGAGCGCGTGCTCGCCGGCGTGACCCAGCGTGAACGTGTCGAGCATGTAGCTGGAGAAGGTCGTGAAGCCGCCGAGAATGCCGACGAACACGAACGTCCGCATTTCGGTCGACATCTGCAGGCGGCCGTTGGCGAGCAGACCCGCCAGGAGTCCGATGGTCAGCGATCCGACGAGATTCACGGTCGCGGTTGCGTATGGGACGGAGCGCTCGAGCACGTGGCCGAAGAAGACATTCACCTCGTGGCGCGCGAGCGAACCGAGCGCACCGCCTGCAGCGACCGCGAGCCAGATCATCAACGACTCCTCGAATGGCAACGGCTGGTTGAAGATTCTCCGGTAGAATACTGGGATCGTGCCAGTTGTCGAACTGATGACCAGCTCGGGCCTCGGCTCGCTGCTCGGCATGCGCCACGCGCTCGAACCGGATCATCTCGCGGCGGTGTCGACGCTCGTCAGCGGCGAACGCAGCGGCTACAAGGCCGCCTTCCTGGGCGCTTGCTGGGGCCTCGGTCACACGCTCGCGCTCGTGGCCGTCGGGGTGGTCGTCGTGATGCTGCGCGCCGAGCTGCCGGTGCGGGTCTCGAATCTCTTCGAATTCGGCGTCGCCATCATGCTCGTCGGTCTGGGCGTGCGCGCCATCTACCTGGCGGCACGGCAGGGTCCGGCCGGCCCCACTCGCGCCCATCATCACGGCCGCACCGTCCACGTGCATTCGGGCGCCACCGGGCACATTCACATCGGCGCCTGGACGTTGGCGCGCCGGCCGCTGCTCGTCGGCGCCGTGCACGGTCTCGCCGGCAGCGGCGCGCTGACGGCGCTCGTCCTGACGACATTGCCGACAACAGCGGCGCGCCTCACCTACATGGCGCTCTTCGGGTTGGGCTCGACGCTGGGGATGGCCGCGCTCTCGGGGCTCTTGGGCTGGCCGCTGGCGCGCATGGGCAATCACCACGCGGTCGCACGCGCCGTGTCGCTGGCCGTCGGCCTCGTCTCGACCGCGCTCGGCGTCTACTACGGCTTCACTTCACCGCTACTGTCCAACTGACCGCGACCTTCTCCGGCGGATAACAGACCTTGTCGTCGCACGCCTGAAAGTTGACGGTGCCGGGGATCGTCAGGGTCGATCCAGACTTCGCCGACTTGTCGATGGTGGCGTCCTGCGTCAGCCGGAACGGTTTCTGAAACACCGGCACTTTTTCGTCCGCGAAGGTCATGATGTCGGCCTTGGGATACGTCACCTTGCCGAACTTCATCTGCGGCTGCGGCTCGGGCTTGACGGTGATCGGAATGTAGTCCTTCGACCCGGGCGCGTAGACGTGAATGTTGGCGTTTGGCGTGACGTCCACGAAGAGGACGATCTTCGAACCGGGAACGCCGCTGATCGCGGCTGGCGTGGCCGCGATCGTCGCGTGCTTCGATTCCTGGTTGCCGCGAAACTGGAGCGAGGGAGCATTTTGCGCGGCGGCGCTCGCCGAGAGCAGCACAATCGCGAGAAGGGTTCGCATGGACTGATTCTAGTAGGGGCTGGGGGCTGGGGGCTAGGTCTCACGGGAGTCGGGGCTGGAGGCTTGGGGCTTGGGGCTAGGGGACTAAAAAGAGACGTGGGGACTGAGGTTCAGGAGTCAGAGCGAGCTATACGCCCGCCTCCGAATTCCTGTCCCAGCCCCCAAGTCCCCAGGTGCTCGGGCCCCAGTTCCCGAGTCCTACTCCCCTACCGTTTCTTGACTTCGTAGAGCGTTCCCGCGCCCCCGCCCAGCGCCGCTCCGATGAGCGCGCCCTTCTTGCCGCCGAAGATGGCGCCGAGTCCAGCACCGGCTGCCGTCGTTCCGCCGATGACCATGGCGGTCTTCTTCCAGTCGCGGCCGGCGCGTTCCACATAGCGGACCGGCGTGCTGCGGACCGCACGGGTTGTGGTCACCCGCCGCGGCGCCTGCGGCGCGGCGTAGGTCTGATACGACGCAGGCACCGCGCGGACGTCATTGACGGCGTACGGCAGTGGCTGCCTGACGGTGCCGCCGTACGGGTTGTCGTACCCGTCGTCGATATAGCCGACTTGCTGACCGGCCAGCGTCGGTCGGGCATACCGGTATCCGTCGGCCATCACGCCGCGCGGCACCAGCAACCCATAGGCAATCAGCAGCACGCCGACCGCAATCACGCTCAGAACCGTAACCAGGAACGCCTTCATATCTCCACCCCCGCTGACACCCATGTCTCCAAGTGCAATGCCGTCTAAAAAGCCCGTAAATCCCAGCTGAGGTGACCCCCTTTCAGGTCAACCGCAGTCATCGCCGTTAGAATGGCCGGCATGACGACGCGCATCCTGGTTGTGGAGGACGACCCGGACATCGCGGAATTGGTCGATCGGTATCTCTCAAAGGCAGGGTTTGCGACCGACCGCGTCAGCTCGGGTCGCGATGCGCTCGACGCGATTGCGGCCAAGACGCCAGACCTCCTGGTGCTCGATCTGATGCTGCCGCATCTCGACGGCTTGGAAATCTGCCGGCGCGTCCGCGCGAACGAGCAGACCGCCCACATCCCGATCATCATGCTGACCGCACGCGCCGAAGAGTCGGAGCGGATCGTCGGACTGGAGCTCGGCGCCGACGACTACCTCGCGAAACCATTCAGTCCGAACGAGCTGGTCGCCCGGGTGCGTGCCCTGCTGCGCCGCGCCAACCGGCCGGCGCCGGTGGCGAAAACGCTCGCGTACGGATCGATTGCCGTCGACACCGAGCGTCACGTCGTGTCTCTGGACGGCGCGGCCGTGACGCTGACGGCCAAGGAATTCCTGCTGCTGGAATATCTGCTCCAGCACAGGGGCCGTGTGCTGTCGCGCGATCTGCTGTTGACCGACGTCTGGGGATACCGATACACGGGCGGCACACGAACGGTCGACGTGCACGTCCGCCGGCTCCGTGAGAAGCTGCCCCTGCTTGCCGAAGCCATCGTGACCGTGAAACAGTTCGGCTACAAGCTGATCGATCCGGAACCGTCGCCATGAATCGTGCGCGCGCCACGTTCCAGACACAGTTCTTCGTCGCGGCGCTGACCGCGACCATCCTGGCGCTGGGCGTTGCCGGCATCCTGTTCGCTGGCACGATGCGGCGTCAGGTAGACGACCAGATTGAAACGACGCTGGTCGCCGAAACGCGGCTGGCGGCGGAGCTGCTCAGCCGAACCGCGCCGCTACCCACCATTCCAGAGCTTCAGGACGAAGCCATCCGCATCGGCGAGCTGCTGTCAGCGCGTGTCACTTTCATCGGCGAGGACGGACGCGTCGTCGGCGACTCGTTCGAGAAGCTGTCGGATCTGGCGTCGATGGAGAACCACGCCCAGCGTCCCGAAGTCGTGGAAGCGCGCACGAGCGGCCTCGGCCGCTCGCGACGCTCGAGCGCCAGCGTGAAGATGGACATGCTGTACGCGGCGGTTCCGGTGAAACATCCGACCATCGCCTTCGTCCGCGTCGCCGTGCCGCTGACCGACGTCGGCCATCAGGTGCAGACGGTGCTCACCGCGACCGGGACCGCGCTGGGGCTCGCGCTGGTCGGCGCGGCCGCCATTGCCTGGCTGTTTTCGATTCGCATCAGCCAGCGCGTACGGCTGATCGCGCAGGTGGCGCAGCGCTACGAGAGCGGCGACCTCACGCCGCCGCGGCTCGGCTTCGGCGACGACGAGCTCGGCACCGTCGCGCGCGCGCTCGATCAGTCGGTACAAGAAGTCGGACGCCGGCTTGCGGAACAGGCGCGCGACCGCGCGCGCATGGAAGCGATTCTCGCCGGCATGGTCGAGGGCGTCATCGTCGTCGACGCGCAGGGACGGTTGCAGCTCGTGAACGACGCGGCCAAGCTGATGCTGAAGCTCCGCGACGTCTCGATCGGCCGGCAGTATTCGGAAACGATCCGCGTCCCGGCGATCGCGGAGCTGGTGGCGGAAGTACTGCTCGGCCACAAACCGGATGCGTTGCAGCTGTCGCCGCCGCGCGACCCGTCGCGCGCGATCATGGCGCGCGCGGCGCCGGCCGCCGGCTCGGCGGAGCACGGCGTGATTCTCGTGCTGCACGACATCACCGACTTGAAGCGCGCCGATCAGATCCGCCGCGACTTTGTCGCCAACGTGTCGCACGAGCTGCGCACGCCGCTGACGGCGATCCGCGGCTATGTCGAAGCACTCTCCGAGGACGACGCCAACCCCGAGGATCGACGGCGATTCCTGGAGATCATCGGCCGGCAGACGCTGCGGATGGAGCGGTTGGTCAAGGACCTGCTGCGGCTGGCGCGCCTCGACGCCGGCCAGGAGACGCTCGACCTGGTCGCCTGTGATACGCGGCTGCTCGTCGAGGGCGTCGTCGACGATCTCGAATCAGCGGCAGAGGAACGCCGTCAACGCGTGGAGGTGACGATCGCGCCGGATGCCACCATCGTCCGCGCCGATCCGGCGAAACTCCACGACGCCCTGCGCAACCTCGTCGCCAACGCCATCACCTACTCGCCCGAGCAGAGTACAATCCGGGTGGAAGCGGTGCCGATCGATGGCCGAATGACCATGTCGGTGTCCGATGAAGGGCCGGGCATTCCTGAAGAAGATCTGTCGCGCGTGTTCGAGCGCTTTTATCGTGTCGACAAATCGCGCGCGCGCGATCCTGGAGGCACAGGTCTCGGTCTGGCGATCGTGAAACACCTGGTCGAGCTGCATGGCGGCGCCGTCCGCGTCGAAAACCGCGAGGGCGTCGGCGCGAAATTCACGATCGCTCTCCTGATGGCGATTGTCTGCTCGCTCGCCGGATGCACGAGGGCACCTGCACCTCCGCCGCAGTCGGTGTCGTCGTCCGGCCCGCTGAAAATTGAGCGCGACACCTCTCCCGCCGGTCCAGTCACCGCGCAGCCGCAGCTGACAGCGTCCGGCGGAGGCGTGATCCTGAGCTGGCAGGCGAGCGACGCCGGCGACACGGCCCTGACCTTCGCGGAACGCACCGATACGGGCTGGTCTCCCGCGAAGACCGTCGTGTCGCGGCGCGATCTCTTCGCAAACTGGGCCGACCTGCCTTCCGTCATGCGGATGTCAACAGGCGTCCTCGTTGCTCACTGGCTCAAGGAAACGGACTCGGCTGCCGAGGCCTACGACTTGCAAATCGCGACGTCGAGCGATGACGGCCGCACGTGGTCGGCGCCGTTCAGTCCACATCACGACGGAACGAAGAGCGAACACGGGTTTGCATCGCTGTTCGAGGCGCCGGGTGGAGCGCTCGGCCTGGTGTGGCTCGACGGGCGTGCAGAAAAAGAAATCGGCCTGCGGACCGCGACGTTCGACCGCGATTGGAAGCAGCTGTCCGAAGACGCGATCGACACGCGGGTGTGCGACTGCTGCCCTACGGCAGTCGCCGTCACCGCGTCCGGCCCCATCGTCGCTTTCCGCGATCGCACCGACGATGAGACGCGCGATATTTCGGTGTCGCGCCTCGTCGGCGAGACATGGTCCGAACCGGTCTCGGTTCACCACGATGGGTGGCAGATCAATGGCTGTCCCGTCAACGGTCCGGCGTTGGGCGCGAGCGGGCGTAACGTGGCGGTCGCGTGGTTCACGGCGCCACAGGACGAGGCGCGCGTGTTCGTCGCGTTCTCGCAGGATGCCGGAACGACGTTCGGGGCGCCGGTGCGCGTGGACGAGAGCGGCTCGCTTGGACGCGTCGACGTCGAGCTGATGCCTGATGGATCCGCGATCGTGTCGTGGATCGAACTGGCCGGGAATCAGGCCGCATTCATGGTGCGGCGGGTCGACCGCTCGGGCGGCCGCTCCGTTCCAACAACGGTCACGACCCTCGGTACGAACCGCAGCAGCGTCTATCCGCGAATGGCCCGTCGGGGCAACGAGATCATCTTCGCCTGGACCGATCCCGAGAGCCTGAGCGTTCAGACGGCGACCACGCATGTAGTCCCCTAGTCCCCGCCTTCGCTCGCTCACGACAGACGGAGCTTCGGCGAGGCAGGCTCGCACCGTGATCAGAACGGCTTCGCCATCCGCATGTTCCACATCCGGCCCATGTGTCCCGGCTGGGGCCTGATGCGCAGGAACAGCTGAAACGAAACCGGCCTCGTACCGTACGCCGGCTTGACCGCCTCGGGCACCGCATACACGGTGACGTTGACGCCGACCAACGCCTCGAGGCGGAGGCCCCTGAACACGTCGCGCATCACGCCGCCCGTCAGCGAGCCGACGTTTCCGGTCCACGCTTCCGTTTCCACCAGTTCGGCGCGAGCCGACACCGCCGTCGACGCCAGCTGCCGCGTGTACTCGCCGAACGCGGCATGACGCACGACGCCGTGCGCCGCGTTGACGCCGAACCCGACCGTCACGGCGCTGAAGTCATCGTCTGTCACACGCCCCAGCCACGCGACCGATGCCGTCGTCCGCTGCAGGTCTCCTGGTTCGAGTTCCTCGGGGTGCACCAGGTGCCCCGTCGATATCTGAACCTCCCACTGCGGCGACGGCCGCAACCACAGACGTCCGGCGACCGAGTCCATGCGGCCGAAATCGAAGTCCCACCGATGCTCGTCGGGCTCGCGGCCGTTGAACACCGAGCCCTCCACTTCCCACTTTTCGCGCCCGATCGCGGCCGTCGCGACGCCAAACGCGATGTGCGTGGAATCCAGCGTGTGATGGCCAAGCGGCGTGAGCACGAGCGCTTCAGCCGATGGCCGATGCATGAAGGAGATCGGTCCAAGCGCAGGTTCGCCCGCCGGGCCGCCCGCGAGCGTCAGCGCGAAGCCGCTGGTCAACGGGCGGCGCCAGACAGCGGCCAGCTGCATGAAGAGATCGTGAGGATGCTGCCGATCGACGATCGGCCGGCCGTCGAGCGCTTCGCCGACCTGAAAGAGCTCGGCGTAGCCCGCCTTGCCGACGGTCAGCGAATCGAGGCTGAGCATCGCCGTAAAGGTCAGCCTTCCACTGCCGGCGGCGCGCGACGCCATTCCCATCCACCAGTTCGGCGCCCTGAATTCATCGGCGCCGCGCGGCCCGCCCTGGTGATTGAACATCGCGTTTACGACGGCGTCGCTCATGAACATCCACGGGCTCGCGCCGCTCGGTTGTTGGGCGTGCTCGTGCTGATCGGCCGGCGGCGTTTGCGCGCTAAGAGGGCGCGCGATTGCCGTCGCCAACAGCGATGTCAGAACGCAGAGCTGGGTCACCGTCCTGTGCATAGACACACACTTCGCCCGAAAGCCATCTAGTTGTCGAAGGCGAGCGGCGAGGTCTAAACGCGGAGAGGAAGGAAGTCGGCTGCCGGCGTCGAACGATTGGCAATCGAACGGGCGGCGGGAGGGATCGACGCGACCAGGCAATTGGGATGCAGCGCGAACGACGCGAACACGCCAAGTTCGCGTGAATCGAGGCGATTGCGCGCGGTGCCTTCAGCGGCGGCGGTCGCGTGATCGTGATGACACGTGGGATCGGCTTGCCAACCCGTCCTGGTGTGCTGAGGTGGCGCCGGATGGCAGTGCGCGTGCGCGCTCGCCTGAACGTCCTGGCCGCGCTCGGCGTGACAGTCCAGCAGACACCCATCGAGCGCACTCGAGAGCACGACGATGGACGTCACGAGGACGACGAGCGGCCGGTGCGCGAAATTCGTCACCCAGATCATGATAGCGGATCACCGGTCGCGTGCTCGCGGATTTGGTAGCGCAAGAACTCGTGAACGGCCATCCTCGCCCGGCGATCGGCGGTTCGAATCACGACGCGGCCGCCGCTTGCAGTGTCCTCATAACCGAATGTGATCGAACCGACGCGTTGCTGCATGGTCTTCACCCCGGGCGGGACCTCATTGTGCGTGGCGAACGGCCTCGTGAAGTCGCCGCGAGCAAACTCACCTGCGATGTCTTTCAGGTGCGATCGAATCGCGTCACGGTTCGCGACGTCCGCTGGTTCACTGACGCCGACCTCGATGATGCCGCCATCGGCAGTCAGCAGGAAATGATGAGTGGTCTTCTCCTGGTCAAACCCCATGGCGCGCGCGCCACGGGCTTTCAGATCCGCGTCCTTCTTCATCTGCGCGAGATGTTCCTCGTGAGTCCTGCCCGCGGGCATCTGAGCGTGCTGAGCCGCGAGAGTGACCAGGAACAGGAGTGTGTATGACATGGAGTGATGCTAAACCCTGGAGTCGACTCCAGAGTCAAGAGGCGGGCTACCATGAGACATGCACGACCTCATGACGATCGGAAAGGCCGCGGCGCTCTCGGGCGTGAGCGTCGACACCATCCGCTACTATGAGCGTCTCGGCCTCCTGCCGAAGGCCTCGCGAACGCGCGCCGGCTATCGTCTCTATCCGCCAACCATCGTCAACCGGCTCACGCTCGTCCGAAACGCCAAGCGCTTCGGGTTCTCGCTCCGCGAGATCGCCGGGTTCGTGCGGGTCCGCGACAGTGGAGGGACACCATGCCGGACCGTCCGCCGGGCCGCCGAGGAGATGCTGCACGCCATCGACCGCCAGATCGTTGATCTTGCTGCGCGCCGCGCAGCCATGCGAAAGACTCTGCGCGCATGGGATCAGACGCTTCGGGAGACACCGCAGGGGATCCCGGGACGGTTGCTGGAACGCTTGTGACCAGACGGCTCTCGTAGCGCTCGTTACGACGTGCCAGCGACCGCCGAGGCAGCCCTAAAGGGCTGCGCTACGAGACTTTCTCTGCCACGCCGCCCGTTCGCAGCAACGTTCTGCCCACGACTCGCCACGCGAGAATCAACGACGTCACGCCTAGCGCGGTTCCGCCCAGCATGAACGTAATCACTACGATGTCCCAGGCCGGACGATGGCTGTAGAGCCACGGGGCATCGAGTGAATGCAATCCGTGATACAGCCAGCGGCTCATCCAGCTGCTCGAGCGGTACGAGCCGACGATGCGCGCGGTTCGCGGGTCGATGTAGTAGCGCGACTGGTCCGCGTCGTTCACGCGCGCAAGGATGACGGGAAGCGGGCGTGCGCCTCGTCTGTCGAGGTAGTACCAATCGTAGGCCGTGATCTCGCGCAGTTCCGCGAGTCCGGAGTGACCGGCGGCCTCCGTCACGATCTTTCGAATCCGATCGCGATCGAACGCCGTCCGGACCTGGCCGCTGGCCGTCACGATCCGAGTGTCCGCGCCCCCGATCGTGGCGAGGTACACCGGCTCCCCGTCGAACGACGTCAGCTCGAGCTCTTTCACGCGCTCGTTGGGCAGGCGCGCGAGCACACTCTGCGGGTTCGTGGAAAGCGCCGCGAGCGGCACGCCGCCGCGAAGCGCGGCTGGAATGTCACCGCGGTCGCCTCGACCGCTGAGTGGAAACGGATCCATCGAGAGCATGCCGCTGAACGCCCAGGTCGCGGCCGCGATCCCGAAGATGAGACCGAGCACCATGTGCCAGCGCTTCTGTCCGCGATACGGGATGCTCGTCGTGCCAGCCTGAGAGCGATAGCGCTTCGCCGGCGAATACATCCAGACGCCGATCGCGAGACCCACTATCGCGGCGGCGGTCCCGATACCCGACGACCAGATGACGACGCGACTCCAGGCGAGCTGGTGTTTGCGGAGCGGCGTGAAATACAGCCAGTGCGGAATCGGTCCCAGGTAGGCGCCCAGGCGCGAGGCCCGCGTCGTGTATTGCACGACTTCTCCGGAGACCTGCGACACATAGACCTGTTCCCCATCCGGCCAGGAGTACTTCCAGAGCGGCCTCAGGCTGCGAAACGACCCTTGCACCGTCCATTGATCGACGTCGATCGGCTCGACCGTCGCCGTGGCGGCTGGTTGACCGGCCCACGCGGACGCGACGCGCGCCACCACGTCCCGCGAGACGTCGCCGCGTGTCGTGCCGGTGTCGGCGTAGACGATCTGCTCGGCTCGTCCCACACGAATGCGATAGACGGGACGTCCGTCGAAAGAGTTGAGGCGAATCTGCTCCGGTAGATGCGACTGTCCCAGCGCGTTCACGGCCTGCGCTGGCGATACGCGGACGGTGGCCGGATCCAACGCCGGCAATCGCTCCAGCCGATCCGCCGGGCTGACTTCGGGAAAGTCCCAGTACATCATCCCGATGCCGGACGGAAACCAGATCACGAAGAACAGGCAGAACACGACGCCGAGCCAGCGATGAACGACGATGAGCGACCGCTTGATCACCGGGTGAGTGTCTCGCCGTCAATGATGGCACAATGACACTGCAATGCCGGTGCGCCACGGAATCGTCTGCGCCCTCATCGTCGGCGCCGTCCTGCTATGGCCGGAGACGCTGGCTGCCCACGGCGTGGCGCGCGGCGACGCGCGGTTCCTGCAGTCGCTGCAAGGCGCCGCGATCGCGCCGCTGATGTACCTGGGCGCGAAGCACATGATCACCGGCTACGACCATCTCCTGTTCCTTGTCGGCGTGATCTTTTTTCTATACCGCCTGCGCGACGTCGTGCGCTACGTCACGCTGTTCACGGTGGGGCACAGTGTGACGTTGCTGGCGGGCGTGCTCCTCGGCGTCCACGCCAACGCGTACCTCGTCGACGCCGTCATCGGCTTCTCCGTCGTCTACAAGGCGTTCGACAACATGGATGGATTCAAACGGTTCCTCGGCTATCAGCCGGCCACGAGCATCGCGGTGCTGACGTTCGGGCTGTTCCACGGGTTCGGACTCGCGACCAAGCTTCAGGATTTCTCGCTGCCTCAGCGCGGGCTGGTGACCAATATCGTCAGCTTCAATGTCGGTGTCGAAATCGGACAGGTGCTCGCGCTGACCGCCGTCCTGCTCGCACTGACGTACTGGCGCACGCGTCCGGGCTTTGCGCGCTATTCCTTTGCCACGAACACAGCACTGATGACCGGTGGGTTCCTTCTGATCGGCCGGCAGCTGGCCGGTTACTTCCTGTCAGCGTGATGCCGTCCCGTGCCCGGATTGCCGCGGCGACGGGCGTATCGTTCGTCGTCGCCTCGCTGTTGCTGATCGCGCTCGTGCTGCCCGCGGAATACGGGATCGATCCGCTCGGTACCGGTCGCAGGCTCGGGCTGCTCGATCTGTTCAGCGCGCAGGACGCGGCAACGACGCCGGAATCCGAGGACGCGCGCGAACCTCCGCCGCGCGTCTACAAGACCGAGTCGACCTCATTCACCCTTCGTCCCTCGCAGGCGTTCGAGTACAAGTACCGCCTCGAGAAAGATCGCGGGATGGTGTTTGCATGGAAGGCCACCGCGAAGGTGAAATACGAGTTCCACGGGGAGCCGGAGGACCATCGCCTGAAGGTGCAGAGCTACGAGAAGCAGGAGAGCGACTTCTCGTCAGGCACGCTCACCGCGCCGTTTACCGGCATTCACGGCTGGTATTGGGAGAACGCCGGCGAGCGCGATCTGACGATCACGCTGACGACCGCGGGATTCTATACGGCGGCGAACGAACTGAGGCCGAAGTTCGACCCGGTGAAGCACAAGGAGGTCGTCGAGCGGGTGCCGCACGAACTGCAGACGCCGGCCGGATTCACCGAACCATCCCCTCCACGCCGCTGAGCGCCAGCAGCTTGTAGGTGACGGCGGCGACGGTGAAGGCCGCTGGAATCGTCAGCACCCAGGCCCACACAATCTGTCCGGCGACACCCCAGCGGACCGCCGACAGGCGCCGCGTCGAGCCGACGCCGACAATCGCTCCGGTGATCGCGTGCGTCGTGCTGACCGGCACGCCGATGAGGGTCGCGGTCAGCAGCGCCAGCGCCGCGCCGGTTTCTGCGGCGAACCCGCCGACCGGCTGCAGCTTGGTGATCTTCGATCCCATCGTGTGAATGATCCGCCAGCCGCCGGCCAACGTGCCGAGGCCGATCGCCGTGTGCGCGATCAGCACCACCCAGAACGGGATGTGAAACGTTTGCATGTATCCGGCCGTGTACAGCACGCCGGCAATGATCCCCATCGTCTTCTGGGCGTCGTTCGCGCCGTGGTTCAGGCTGAAGAACGCCGCCGACAGCAGCTGAAGCCGGCGAAACCACCGATCGACACGCGACGGCGGCGTCCATCGAAACAGCCAATGGATGCCGACCATCAATCCGAGGCCAGCCGCCATGCCGATGAGCGGCGACAGGAAGATGAAGATGACGGTCTTCGTCCAGCCGCCGGCGAGAGCACACGGGTCGACACCACCGTCGCAATCGAATTGGCGGCGTCGTGGAAACCGTTGATGTAGTCGAAGACCAGGGCGACCGAGATGAGGCCGACGACGATCCAGAACATCGGCGCGCTATCCGTGTTTGACCATGACGCCCTCGATCACGTTGGCGACGTCCTCGCACCGATCGCTGGCGTCTTCGAGGAAGTCGAACATTTCCTTCCACTTGATGATCGTGAGCGGGTCGCGCTCCTCTTCGAACAGCTTGCTGACGGCCTGGTGGTGCACGCGGTCGGCCTCGTTCTCCAGCCGGTTGACCTCAATCGCGTGGGGCATCAGTCCCTTGTGCTCCTGCATGGCGCCAACCGCCAGACGGACCTGATCGGTCGAGGCGGTCACGATGCGGGCGAGCTCGCGGGCGCCGACGCGCACCGATTCGAGCCGGTAGAGGCGGACGAGACCCGCGGCCGCGTCGATGGCGTCCATCACATCGTCGAGGGAGCGCGCCAGATTGAAGATGTCCTCGCGATCCAGCGGCGTGACGAACGTCCGATTGAGCCGCTGGATGATCTCGTGGGTCAGCTGGTCGCACTTGTGCTCGGCTTCCTTGATTTCGTCGGCTTTTTCCCAGGCCGGGTGCTCGGGGGCGAGCATGTCCTCGAGCAGCCGCGCGCCGCGCTTCAGCTCGTCGGCCAGCGCCTGGAAGTCGGTGAAAAACTTTTCCTCACGGGGGATCAGCCGGAAGTTCATGGAGCGCAGGATTGTAGCAGATCGTTCCCCGTCGCCTTGTTACGGCAACGTTACATGTGAGTCCGCGGCGGTGTACGCTTTGCGTAGCGCATGCCTGTGAACAACGAAGTCCTCGCGATTATCCTCGGCGGCGGCCAGGGGTCGCGGCTGTTCCCGCTGACACATCACCGCTCGAAGCCAGCCGTGCCAATCGGGGGCAAGTACCGGCTGATTGACATTCCCATCAGCAACTGCCTGCACGCGGACATCCGACGGATTTTCGTGCTCACGCAGTTCAACTCCGCATCCCTCAACCGGCACATCTCGCAGTCCTACCGGATGGACCTGTTCAGCCAGGGGTTCGTCGAAATCCTGGCGGCCGAGCAGACGCCCGACAACCCGAACTGGTACCAGGGCACTGCGGACGCGGTGCGGCAGGCGGCGCGACACTTCGTGCGCTACGACGCCGACTACTACCTGATTCTCGCCGGCGATCACCTTTACCGCATGAACTACACGGAGCTGGTCGACGCGCACATCGATCGGCGCGCCGACATCACCATCGCCGCCCAGCCGGTTTCGATCGACGACGCGTCGTCGATGGGCATCGTGCGGTTCGATCGCAGCGGACAAATCGTGGCGTTCGAGGAGAAGCCGACGCGCGAGCGGCTGACGGACATCGGGCAGAGCATGCCGCCCGGCTCGATAGCGCTCGCCGCTCCGCGAGAGACGCCGTTCATGGCGTCGATGGGCATTTATGTGTTCTCGCGCGACGTGCTGCTGGAGGTGCTCGCCGCGGATGCGGCAAAAGACTTCGGTCGCGAAGTCATTCCCGCGTCGCTTGGCCGCTACCGGGTCAACGCCCACGTGTTCCGCGGCTACTGGGCGGATGTCGGCACGGTCGCATCGTTCTACGAGGCGAACATCATGCTGACGCGCCCCGGCGCGCCGTTCAAGTTCTACGATCCGCGCTGCCCGATCTACACGCACCCGCGCTTCCTTCCGGGCTCGCGCCTCGGCGATTGCACGACGCGCGACGCCATGATTGCGGAGGGCTGCTACCTGGAACAATCCACGATCGAGCAGTCGGTTGTCGGGATCCGGACGAACGTGCAGAGCGGAGCGATCATCCGCCGGTCGGTGCTTCTCGGCGCGGACTTTTACGAGTCGGACGATGAGGCCCCCGCACGCGACGCCAGCCCGCGGCTGGGAATCGGACGCAACGTCGAGCTGGACCGCGTCATCGTGGACAAGAATGCGCGGATTGGCGATGCCAGCCGGCTCGTCAACGAAGCTGGCGTGGACAACGCGGATGGCAACGGCTACTACATCCGCAACGGCGTCATCATCGTGCCGAAGGATGGGGTCATCGCACCTGGCACAACCGTGTAGGGACTGGGGACTTGGGGACTCGGAGACTACGCCGGTTGTGAGTCCCCAGTCCCCTAGTCCCCCAGTCCCCTAGTCCCCCAGTCCACTGCAGAGATCAGCTAGCCCCTAGCCCCTACTCCTGTCTCTTTGTTAACACCCCTGTAACACGATCGACACATCGAGATAACAGGCGGCCCATACCCTGTCCCCCAGTCAGTCGACGCGCTTTTCGAGGAGGACACGGATGAGAGTTCGCACTTGGCTCGGCATTCTCGCGATTCTGGTGGCGGGCGTGACGCCTGCCTTCGCACAGGTCGACAACGGCCGCATCGCGGGTATCGTCCGTGATTCGAGCGGCGCCCTCGCCACCGGGGTGACGGCGAAAGCGAAAAACGAGCGCACCGGCGAGGAACGGAGCGCCGTCACGAACGACCAGGGCTACTTTCTCATCGCCCCGCTGAAGCCTTCGACCTACACCATCAGAGTGGAGCGGGTGGGCTTCGCACCCATCGAGTACACCGCGATGCCGCTGGCGATCGGTCAGGAGCTGACGCTCGACTTCGAGCTGAAGCCGGCGGGCGTCACCGAGGCGGTCACGGTGGTGGGGTCCGCCCCGGTGCTGGACCTGAGCTCCGCGAAAATCGGCGTCAACCTCGGAGAGCGAGAGGTGAACAACCTGCCGGTCAACGGACGCCAGATGTCCCAGCTGATGCTGCAGGCGCCCGGTTCCCAGAATGCCGGCACCGGCACGTGGTCGGACATCCGCTTTTCGGGACGTGCGGTGGAGCAGAACGCGATTCGCTATGACGGCATCGAAGGGTCCGCGATTATCGACGCCTCGCCCGGCAACCTGAACGGCGAGATTGCGACCCCGTTCAAGCTGCAGGCGAGCCTCGAGAACGTGCAGGAGTTCCGGGTGGAGTCGAGCGCATATCCGGCCGAATTCGGTACCGGTAGCGGCGGCCAGGTGAGCGTGATCACCAAGTCGGGGGCCAACGACTTCCATGGCGCCGCGTTCGAGTACCTTCGCCGCGACGCCCTCGACGCGCCGAACTACTTCGACACGACTGCTGGGTTACCCAAGTCGCTGCTCAAGCAGGACCAGTTCGGCGGCTCGTTCGGCGGACCGATCGTCAAGAACAAGGCGTTCTTTTTCGGCAGCTTCGAGCGCTACCGCCTCAATGCCGGCATCAACATCGTCGAGGCCACGCCGAGCGCGGCCGCCTGGGCGCGCGCCGTGCCGGCCGTCGCCGCGTTGCGGCCGGGGTTCCTCGCGCCAGGCGCCATCATCCTGCCCGGGCAGTCGACGAACGCTGACTTCGACATCGCGCAACTCCAGACGCCGCAGATCGTCTCTGAGACCGCCGCCAGCGGTCGTTTCGATATCAAGATGAACAACCGCTGGTCGAGTTACGTCCGCGTATTTCACGACAAGGGTGTGAGCGACGCGCCCGACAGCGTGTCCGGCCGCGTGGTACACACCGAAGCGAATCCGAGCAACGCGATCTTCAATCTCCAGGGCGTCCTGTCGGATCGGACGACGAACGAGTTCAAGTTCGGTTACAACGCGGCACCGACGCAAATTGCGGGCGTCGTACCCGACGGGGCGAGCGCGCTCGCGGCTTCCATCATCAACCTGACCGGTTCCGTGGCGAACAACGGCATCGCCGGACAGGGGTCGAGCTCGGGCATCACCGTCCCAGGGGGACTGATTCGTTCGAACAGCGCGCAAAATGGCCGCGCGCAGCCCTACGATCCGTACACCCTTTCCTTCATCGACTCGCTCGGCTCGCTGCGCGGCAACCACTACATCAAGGTCGGCGGTGAAGTGCGTGTGATCCGCATGTCAACCGACCGCCTGGGAGGCACGACCTACTCCTTCCAGAACCTGAACGCCTTCCTGGCGAATCAGCCATCGACGATCCAGTTCCTGGGTGACGAGAGCGCGCCGAGTGTGTTCAACAACGGCGCCACGGGCGAGCGGCACATCCGCCAGGAGTATTACATCGCTTATGCTCAGGACGAGTTCCACGTCAGTCCGAAGCTCACGTTGAACTACGGCGTGCGCTACGACTACTACACGCCGATTCGGGAAGCCAACAATCTGCAGGTCAAGTTCAACGTCGATACCGGCGCGATCGATCCGAACACCACGCCCGTCTTCAGGTCGACGAAGACCAACTTCCAGGCACGATTCGGCACGACGTTCTCGGCCACTGAGAAGACCATCATTCGCGCCGGCTTCGGCATGTTCGTTGGTCCGGGCCAGACCGAAGATCAAGTGCAGACGATCGCTGACTCCGATCGCGTCAGCGTGACGTTGTCGTCCGGCGCGGCGCTCGCGTACCCGCTGGATCCAAACGTCGCGACGGCGACGTTCATCAACAACCCGAACAACCGGTCGTACCAGCCGCGTGCTTACCGGAACGAGTACACGATTCCGGAGCGGGTTTGGCAGTACACGACTTCGGTCCAACAGGATCTCGGCGGACACATGGCGGCGACGGCGGCGTATGTCGGCGCGCAGGGGCGCAACCTGTTCCTGCGGAGCATCGCGAATCCGATCGTCAACGTCGTGACCAACCCCAACCCGGCAAGCGCCGCGCTGGTCATCCGCCAATTCTCAATCGTGCAGCGCGATGCAGCTGGCGCCATCATCGGCGTGCAGAATCCGTACGCGGAGATTGATACCAAGACCAGCGGTGGTCACGACAACTACAACGCGCTGCAGCTCGGCCTGTCGCGACGGTCGGCGAGTGGCTTGTCGGTGAACGCGCAGTACACGCTGTCGCGGAGCTTCGGCAACACGAGCGGCTCGAACGAAGCGCTGACGGTCGGCAATGCGGCTCAGACCCTGGCTGATTACGACTACGACACCGGCTACAACGCCTTTGACGTGCGCCACACCTTCACACTCGGCGCGCTGTACAACCTTCCCTATGGACGCGGCCGAGCGCACCCGGCAACGGGAGTCGCTGACGCCCTGCTCGGCGGCTGGGATATCGGTGGCATCGTGAACGCGCGAAGCGGCTTGCCGATTGACGTCCGCATCACGCGACCCGATTTCGTCTATGTGGACGCCGCCGGGACTGTCTTCAACAACCCGGCGGTCGGTCGCTCGGCGATCATCAACACGCCGAACGGCGGCGGTTCGCGCAACGTGCGGAGACCCGACCTCGTGCCTGGCGCAGATCCGTTCGTGACCAGCGGCGGCCTGCTCTTCCTCAACCCGGCCGCATTTGCGACACCCAAGCCGGGCACCTACGGAAATCTCGAGCGCGGCTCGCTGCACGGACCGGGATTCAGCCAGGTCGACTTGGTGCTCGCGAAGCACTTCCCCTTCGGCGCCACCACGCGGAACGCCGAGTTCCGCATCGAGGTCTTCAACGTGTTCGACCGGGCCAACTTCTCGAATCCGGTTGCGACCCTGCCAAACGCGCTGCCGACCACCGCGACAACTGAAGCGAACAAGGTGCAGCCCGGTCAGGCCTTCACCGGCGCAGCGGCTGGAGCATTCGGTACGCTCACTAGCACGGTCGGCCGTACCGTTGGTCTTGGCACGCCGCGTCAGGTGCAGTTCGCGTTCCGGTTCAACTTCTAACGAGGACAGACCGGCGTCGATGCGCCGGTAGTTCACACAAGCGCCTGGATCCTCGGAGCCCGCTCTCGCAAGAGGGCGGGCTCTTTTTTTGCACGCCGGAAAACTCCGGCCGGCCCGAATATGCCGGGGCTCCGGCACCGATTCAGGAAGTCAAAGAACGTCCGGCCTCAGCAGTAACAGCACTCCGCATCGACGTTGAGGTCACCAGCGCCATTTGTTTGCGCGCATGTGACGCGAACGCCTCCGCATGGTCGCACGCGACCGGGATGATCCGAATCGATGGTTTACGCGTACTTCCGCATGCTGTTCAGATCGCGCCCTGCGTTCCCGCTGGTGGTGACCATCGTCATGGCCGCGTGTAACATGCATCCGCCGACGTCCGCAAAGACGACATCGATTCCCGTGCTCAACGTGTCCTGCAAAGGCCTGGACGACGCGCTCAATTGCCGCGCGCTCGAGCAAGTCGCCGGGTCGCCTGTCGACGCCCGCGAGAGCGTCGACGTGACCGATGCAGTGGTGTGGACCACGTCCAACGCCGGGACCGCCGTTGTTGTCCGTGGCCTTGTTACGTCGGAGGAACCTGGCACTGCCACCATCAGCGCGACCCTGCATGCTGGGGGCGAGACCGTCACTGCCTCCGTTCTCGTAGTGGTTGGCGACGATGGCGCGTCTCCGCAAGTGGCGTACGACCTGAGTGGCGCGGTCCGGGATGTGTCGAACACAGCCGTTCCAAATGTCGAATTGACGCTCTCAGACGGTCAGGGCGGCAACCGGATCGCTGTCACAGGACAGAACGGTGGACGTTCGGAAGGGGCCTTCCGCTTCTCTCCCGTACTCAGCGGTACGTATCGCCTGCGGGCCACGAAGTCCGGGTATCGACCGGTGGAACGGGTCGTGAACGTGCCCGACACGTCGCCTCTGACGCTGGTGCTGTTGTCCGAGCCGCGTTGAACAACCAGGGGTTAGAGCTGGGCGACCGCCGCTAGATCTGGCCGAGCGCTCTGACAGCGAGCTCGTGACGTCGTCGAGCGTAGATGCCGTGGGCCGTGCTGCCGGCGGCGCGCTCGAGTACAGGCGCCGCATACTTCAATTCGCGGAAGGCTTCGGGGGCATCCATCTCGCTGAGCGCCAGGACGGTGTACCAGAACGGGAACCGGCGCCATTGTCCGTTGCCGTCGCGCATGGACCGCAGGTGCCCCGCGCCTCGGCGGAGTCGCTCTTCCCGTCTATCCAGGCTGCCCGAGAGAAGATTTCGCCACAATCCCACGCTGCATTTCCCGCAACAGAACAGCCCGGGATTCGTCCTGCGCGGGTCGAGCGCGGCCCGCTCGAGACAGCGCATCAGCCCGTGGCAGGCCCGATCGAGAGCGGCGGAGACAACGCGGTCGCGCACGCTGAGCAACCGCAGCGCACGACAAGCCTCCTCTCCCACGATGTGCCGCGCCGATGCCGAAGTGATGCGCTCGCCCGTGAAGACGACAATGCCTTTCTCACGTTCGGCGGCAAAGGTGGCGAACGTCCCGGCGTAGGCGCCAGGCAAACCCTGCCGGGACGCGATCCATCGCGCGACCCGCTTGCGTTCGGTGGCGGCGAGCGGTCGACGGTCAAACACCGCCACATTGACCGCATCGACCGTTTTCGAAAGACTTCGTGCGTCGATCACCGTCCCTCCCCGAACGTGGGTCCGGGCAAGAATACGTCGTCAGGATGTCCGTTGAGCACCGCGCGCATCACCAGCGCACTCGAGGGGCACGCGGACCTGAACTCGATGGACTGCTGGACATCGTCGGGAACTTCTGCGCGCTCCACCCGTGCGAATCCGAAGCGTGGAAAGAACTCGCCGGCGGTCGTCGTCAGCAGGAACGCGGCATCGGCGCCGAGCGATCGCGCCAAATCGAGACCCGCGGTCGTCAACTGATGACCGATCCCGCGGCCGCGCCAGGCAGCGTCAACCGCCACCGATCGCAGCAGCACGCCCGACGAATAGACCTCGAGCGCGGCGCACCCAATGGCGCGGTTGCCCACGCGGGCGACCAGCGCCGTATCGAGCGATGCCTGAAGTCCAGCCGTCGGCAGCTGGTTGGCGGCGAGCAGCGCTTCGATCGCGGCACGGTCCTGCGGGGTCGCGCGTTCCACGTTGACGCCGCTCATGCCGGCACCTCTTCCCCGCAGCAGGCGAGACCGCGCGGCGCTTCGACCGCCTTGAGACAGCAGCCGGTCGCTTTACGAAACCGCTCGGCGTCTTTGGCAATGGTGTCGACGTGCGTCAGCGCGTGCTTGACGATGTCGGTCAGCGTGCGCAGAACCGTGTCGTCGAGCGACGCCAGCCGGTAATGAATCCAGAGCCCTTCCCGGCGGGTCTCAACCAGCCCGGCGCGCCGGAGGTAGGCCAGGTGCCGCGAGACCGTCGGCTGCGGCAGCTTCAGGGCGTCGTGCATCTCGCAGACGCAAATCTCGCCGCCGACGAGCAGCGCGAGGATGCGCAGCCGGGTGGCATCCGCCAGAGCCTTGAACAACGCTTCGACGTGGATCAGCCGGGTGCTCATATATTCGCCTTGACAAATATAGCACGGTTCCATATATTCGGCTAGGCGAATTTAAAAGGGGCACACATCATGAACTCCACGACCGGTTTGAAGGAGCAGATCCAGGAGAAATACGGCGCGGAGGCGCGGCTCGCGGCCTCGGGCGCGAAGGATGCCAGCTGCTGCTCGGGCACGAGCTGCTGCGGGGCCGAAGAGATCACGGAGAACCTGTACAGCGACCGCGAGCGCGGCACGCTGCCCGACAGCGCGGTCGCT
>Ga0193696_1000179_pt1 | contig 25753 bp, 9 predicted proteins | sample L3m1metaG_FD_145074 | JGI IMG/M metagenome (GOLD analysis project Ga0193696, IMG submission 145074) | Soil microbial communities from a riparian zone of the East river system, Colorado, United States - L3m1 | ecosystem: Environmental > Terrestrial > Soil > Riparian zone | place: USA: East River... | reverse complement strand
GTCGGCGTCAGCGTGAGCGCGACACTTTGCGGCGGCTTGTTCGGCTGCACCTGCCAGGTGATGCTCGCCGGCTCGCTGATGTTGCTCGACTGATCGGTGGCGATCGCGCGATAGGTCAGCGTCCCGCCCGATTGCGGCACGTCGGGAGCGACGAACGTGTACGAGAACGGCGACGCGGTCGTCGAGAAAAGGAACGTCTGCGCCGTGCCGTCGACGCGGAAGTAGTCGACGCGCGAGACGTCGGTCGCCGGCGTGCCGTCGGTGTTGGTCAGCGTCAGCTTCAGCGTGTACTGCACGCCGGAGATGAGCGGGAAGGTGTCGGGAACCGGCGAGATGAAGCTCACCACCGGCTTGTTCAGGTCGAAGGAGAAGAAGTGGAACGTCTGCTCCGGTGCGAGGTTGCCCTGCAGGTCGCGGACGCCGGAGAAGACGACGCGGTAGAACGACTGCTGGTCAATTGGATTGTCTGGTGCGAAGTTGAGCGTGAGGCCGTTGGCCGGATCGACGAACGTGCGTCCCGCTTTTTCCGCGACGATGCTGCCCGCCGCGCCCGGCGCACTGATCTTGTAGAGGTGGAATTGCACGCCGCTGATGTCGATCGGCTCGTTGAAGGTGAAGACGATCGTCGTCGCGGCCTGCAGCGGCTGCGTGACGTTCGGCGTGGTCTTCGTCACGTGCGGCTCGGCGTAGTCGGAGGTGATGAAGCTGCCGCCGCGCGTGGCCGGCATCTTGTTGCCGGTGACGTCCTGAATCTGGCCCGAGACGATGACCCGGTAGAGCGTGTTGCTCTTCAGCGGGAACTTCTCGCCCGGCGGCGTCGCCGGCGGTTTCATCGTCACGCTGAACGTGCCGTCCGTGTTCGTCGCCGTGGTGAAGGTGCAATTGAGCTGCTGCGAGCTGTCCGCAGGGACGAGCTGGAAGTACGTGTTGTTGATGAACTGCGCGGCGATCGCCTCGCTGAAGGTGAAGCGCAGCGAGCTGTCGGGCGAAACGTTCTGCGAGCCGTCCGCGGGGAAGAAATTCACGAGCGTCGGAGGCGTGGCGTCGAGCTTCACGTCACTCAACGTGATGAGCTTCGATGCATCGGCCAGCTTCACGGCGTACGACTGCCGCGCGCCGACCGTCACGTCGTCCGGTCCCATGTAGACGAGGTTCACCGTGGTGCTGGTCGGGATGCCCTGGAAGGTGTAGTGGCCGGTGGAGTCGGTGAAGATCTCGAGCGATCGTCCGGCGAACGACGCGATGACACGCGTGTTCACCGACGCTCCGCCGAGCTCCGCTTCGACGTAGCCGGTGACGCCGGCGAACGCGCCGAGCGTGATCGGCACGACGACCGCGGTCGTCTGGCTGGCCAGCGTCGCGCTGGCCGATCCGGAGAACGCGCCGTCGACCGTCACGGCCTGGACGTAGACCTGCCCGAGGCCGATGCCGTTGGCCAGTGCAACGCCGGCGCTGTCGGTGTAGATCGTGACCGAGCGTCCGCCGCCCGACACCGTCACGCGCGCATTCGAGGCCGGGACGCCGGCCTGATTGACGCGCACTTCGACGTTGCCGTACGCCGGGAAGACGAGCTTGATCGGATGCGTCGCGTCGCCGTTGGGGAACGTGCCGCTGAAGCGGATCTCGCGCTGTTGTCCGCCGACCTCGCGAACCAGGCCGCTGTACGGCCAGTCGCGGAAGAGCTGCGGCATCTGGAAGCTGTTCCCCTGCAGGCTGCGCATGAATTCGTTGTTGCGCTGCGTGACGTCGAGGTTGACCAGCGGCGCGAGGATGTTCGAGTTGCCGCCCGCGTCGTCGGGGAGATAGACCGACACGAACAGCGTCTCCGTCCGCTCCAGTTCCATGTCGACGTGCGGCTGCGGATCGGCCTGCGAGAGCGCATGCGTGACATGCGCGCGCCTGTTGCTCAGCGTGTCCTTCGCGTCGAGCGCGAAGAGTCCTTCACGCACGCCTTCGAACAGAAAATCGCCCGAGACCTCGGTGCTGGTCCGCGTGCTGTAGTTGAACGCGGTGAGCGTAATCGGCGCGCCCGGCACGCCGAGCCCGCCCTTCTCCGGATCGCTCAGCCGTCCCGTGACCTTGCCGCTGAAGACGAGCTGGATGCGGATCGACGTGTCGGTGTTGACGGTGATGGCGAACGACGTGACCGTGCTGCCGGAGCGTCCGAGGGCCTTGGAGAACGCGGTCGCGCTGTACGTGCCGACCGGCAATTGATCGAAGTGCGCCAGTCCGTTGCCGTCGGTCGTCGTCAGATCGAAGACCGAGTTGCCGCGGAAGATCGAGACCTCCGCGTTGTAGACCGCCGCGCCGAGGTTGTTCGGATCGGTGACGCTGATCGTGACGGAGCCGAAGCCGATGACGCCGATCGGGACGTAGACCCGCAGCCGCTCGCCTTCTTGGGACAGCGTGCCGGTGAGCGAGCCGCGGTTCTCCTGGTTGTTCGGATCGGAGGCATCGACGCGGAACGGTCCGGTGAAGAGGTTGTTGATCGTGAACTGTCCCTGGATGTCGGCGGTGAGCGGATCGAGGCTCGAGCCGAAGCCGCGGCCGGGGAAGTCGAACTCGCGCAATTGGTAGCGCGCCAGCGGGACCGGCGCGTTGTCAGACAGATCGTTCGGCGTGTCGTCGACGATGTTGTTCGCCGGATTGAGCGGGTCGTATTTCTTGAAGCCGGAGTAGACGATCTTGCCGTCGACGCTCCCCTGCGTGCGCATCAGCACGCGCATGTTGTCGACCGGACCGCCGAGCTGCGGCGTGACGCCGTTCGCATAACCTGTCCGATACGTTCCGTCCTGCGTGATCTCGGCGATGACCTTGAAGCTGGCGTTCGCCGGCTCGTTGAAGAAGACGAAGCTGCCGTCCGGCAGCGTGGCGTACGTGCCCTGGTTCTGGCGCCCATCCTCGATGCGCACGATGGCGCCGGCGACCGGCGTCTGGCCGTCGATGGCGTAGACGAAGCCGCGCACGGTCGACAGCTTGTTGAGCTGCAGCGTGATGCTCTGCACGTCGCCGTCGAAGCCGAGCTTCCCGCTCGCGCCGGCGAAGCCGTAGACCGGATGTGTGCTGGCGACGGTGTAGCCGAGAACCGCCGGGACTTTGTCGAACACCGCGTAATCGGCGACGCCGTTGACGGCGGTGCTCACGCTCCGCGTGCGGACGCCGCCTTCCTGCTCTTCCTCATCCCACACGGGGTAGGAAATCTTGACGTCGCCGATGACGTCGATGTCGGCGACGAGCTTCACGCGGACGATGCCCTGGCCCGTGAAGCGGAAATTGAGCGCCGCGACGTGGCCGTCGAATTCGACCTTCGCCGTTCCCTGCGCGAACTGGTCGCCGTACGTGCCGCCGGTCGAAATGGCCCAGATATTCATCGTCGCGCCGACCGGGACGCCGCTCAGCGTGTAAATGCCCGATCCCGTTTCCGGCAACACGTTCGGCGGGAAGCCCGGCACGAGGACGCGCAGTCCGCTGATCGGGAAGCCGCCCGCGCTGTAAACGCGGACGCGGATGCTGCCGTGTCCATATCCACTGGCCGTGGAGATGAAGACCGGCACCTTATTGACGATGCTCGGATCGAGCGTCGGCACCACGGCCTCCGCTGTCCTCTTGGTCGCCGGGTCGTATGCCCGGATGGTGTGGCCGGAGAACGAGACCGGCACCGGCTGCAGGATGTAGTGGCCATCCGCGTCGGCGGTGACGGCCTGTCCGTTGTCGATCTTCACCAGCGCGCCCGCGACCTTCTGGTAGAAGGCCGGCGAGCCGGGATGAAGCGGGTCTTCGCGCACGACGTCGCCTTCGATCTGCGCCAGCGGCAGGTTCGGGATGACGTTGAGCGTCAGCGTGATGTCGCGCGTTTCATCGGCCGCGATGTCGAAGTCGATGGCCACGCTCTGCAGCGAGATCGACCACTCCGAGGCGAGGACGGTGATGAAGCCGGCGGGGACTTTCGTGAACTCGAACTTGCCGGCGGAGTCGGTGTAGCCGTCCATCAGGCCGTAGCCCTGGCTGTACACGCCGATGTGTGCACCGGGGACGGCGGCGTTCGTGTCGCTCCGCTTCACGATGCCGCGCACGGTGGCCACGCCGGGGAACGGACGGCGGTAGATCGAGAGGTCCTTCACCAGGACCTGGCCCGGCGTCTTGATCTCCGAGGCGCCGTACGTGACGTTGCCGTCGGCGTCGGTGGCGCTGAAGGTCAGCGGTCCGACCGGCAGGTCTTCGATGGAGTAGAAGCCGTTCGCGTCGGCATCGCCGGAACGGAACTGGTTGAACATCGTGCTGCCGACGACGACGTGCGCGTTCTTCACCGCCTCGCCGTTGTCGTAGCGGACGTAGCCCTGCGCGCTGCCCCGCCCGAGGAAGACGAGGTTGACGAAATGCACGCGGCCCGGCAGGCGCACCGCGCCCTGCAGCTTCGTCTCCTTCCCCTCGGTGGTGATGGCCTGCAGCAGGTAGGTGCCGGCGATGTTGTTGTCGACGTCGCGCGGCACGAACTCGAAAAGGAAACTTCCATCCGCCGCCGACAGGTCGTACTGCGGCGCGCCCTCGGGTCGCAACACGACTTCCGCATTCGGGATCGCCGTGTTGTCGCCCTTGAAGACGTGGCCGTAGATGATGCCGCCCGGCTTGTTGTTGTCGATGACCGGCGTGAGCGGCTGCGCGAAGGTGACGGTGGTGAGCGGATCGGTCAGTGGATCGAGCACCGGGTCGACGTCGAGCGTGTACGACGCGTTCTGCGACAGCGCGTGATCGAACGTGAGGTTGACGATCCGGCTGTCGCCCTGCAGCGCCGCCGCAGACATCGGACGGGTGGCGGTGTAGTTCACGCCGTCCTTATTCAGATGCACATGGCCGTGGAACTTCTTCAGCCAGTCGTCGCCGGCTGCGATCGTCACCGGCCGGCTGAAGAGCACGGAGACCTTGTGCCCTTCCTCGTCGAGGTGCATGTCCTGCCGCGCGCCGATGAGATGAACCGGCTCGGGCTGCACGGTGACGATGCTCGCGACCGCCGCGATGCCGCCGAGGTCATCGAGCACGTTCAACTGCTGATTGCCGCGGTCGATGGTCAGCGTGAGCTTCTTGCCCGCGGTGCCGTTGATGTCGACGTGCGCGCGCAACAGCGAGCCGTCGGTCGTGTTCGGATAGATGGCGTCGAGGGAGATCGATCCGGTGGCCGATGGCGTGATGCTCAGCTCGAGCGTCGAGCTCCAGCGTCCGACCATCGCGATCTGTCCGTTCTTGAAATTTGAGAGATCGCCGTACGGCACATTCCGCACCCACCCCGCGGGCGCTTCATTCGCCACGCTCATCATCGCGCCCGACGGCAACGCCTTCACCGCCAGCTCCGCGGGACCTTGCACGACCGCGAGCGTGTAGCCCGCGCGATGCGCCGTCGTGGACGCGAATCGCGTCACGAACGCATTGATGTCGTCCGCTCCTTTCTCCAATTCGCGCGCCACTGATGCGCCCGCGATTCGTCCGCTCTTCTCCTGTCTGCGGAGGTCGTCCCATTCGCGCAGCTCGAGCGTGTTGCCGAGGAGGTCGAGCGACATGTGGGCCATCGCGTCGCGCGTCTCTTCACCGAGGAAGATGCGCTGGCCCGCGCGGGCGATGTCGACCGCGCGCTCGAAGACGTCGGTCTTGATCACGCGCGGATGCTTCGCCAGCGCCTGCGTCAGCGGCGCCGTCGCCAGGCTGTAGCCGAGCCCGAGGAGCTGGAGGTTGGGACCGATCAGGTCCTGACTGACGAAGCGCGCGTAGTACGGCATCACCAGCGTCACCGGCGAGAGCGGGATGCCGCTTTCGCTGACCCCCATGAAGAGCTGCACCGCCGCCGTGATGTTGTCGTCGCTGATGCTGCCGGCGCTGGCGAAGACATGGCCGGTGAGGTTCGGCCGCAGCTTGTACTCGACCATCCGCATCTCGCCGGCGGGGATGGTCAGGTCGACGAACTCCGGCGTCTCATCGAGGCGGCAGACGTTGGCTGTCGGATTGACCGAGCAGGCCTGCAAGACGTTCGTGACGTGGATCGTCTGCGGCACCGCGCTCATGTTCGTGATGAACGAATAGGTCGAGTAGTCGATCCCTTTGCGCACCGTGTCGGGATGCGAGAAGTTGATGTGGAAGCGCGGGTCGTGTACGACGATCGTCGCGCGCACGGTGCCCTTCAGCGGGAAGTCGGCCTGGCCGGGCGATTTGTAGGTGGCGTGGACCTCGACCTCCAGCGTGTGCGTGCCGGGCTTGAGTCCTTCCAGCGTCCACTCCGCGCTCCCCTGCGCCCGGGCGATGAGGAACGTGGCGCCGGTGGTCGGATCGACGATCGGCACCGCCTGGTTGAACGCGACCGGCGGCAGCGACTTCACGGTGCGCAGCTCGGCCGGCGTCTTGATCAGCGCGTTGACGCTGTCGAGCACGACGCTCGAGCCTTCCGGCGCGCCGTTCGTCACCATCAGCGTGACGGCGAAAAACTGGTGCAGCACCGCGAGGTTGTTCGGGATGACCAGCGCCGCGGGGATGGTCGGACGCGTGCTCCCCTTCTCCCGGTCCGGCTGCTGCTCGCTCGGAAAATCGGCGCCCGGCCCGAGCTCGAACGGCGCCACCGCCGGCGGCGACCAGCGCGGCGGCGTGACGTTGTTGACCGGCGGAAGTTTGTACTCCTCTTCCCGCACGATCTCCCGCACTTCATGCGTCCGCTTGTCAATGACGACCGGGAACGGGATCTCGACGATCTTGCCGTCGACGAAGAAGGAGAAGGTGTATTCGAAGACTTCGAAGTTGCGGTCGTCGATGACGATGCCACGCGCGCGCAGCTCCGCCGGCGTGAGCTGCCTGACCTTGACCTCGGTCTGCAGCAGGTTCGAAACCGTGATGCTGGCGACGGACGGCGTGGCCGGCTGCAAAAACTCTCCGTCTTTGACCAGCCGGATGTTCTGCAGGAAGTAGAGGCCTTCACGCGACAGCGCCGGGATCTGAAATTTGTGACCCGGTGCGGTCTCCAGACGGATCGGCGTGTCGATGCCGGGGCCGGTGAGGTCGCCGGCGGCGATGAGCCCTTCGACCGCGGGCGCGTCGTCGTTCTGCCGTCCGCCGAACTCGGTCTGGATCGCGGCCGGGATGTCGATGCCGGTCGCGGCCGAGATGGTGATGACGCGCAGGCCGGCGCCCTGAATCTGCAGGTCGGCCGAGACGATGTTGCCGGCGAGGGCCGGAACGGCGCCCCACGCGAGGGCGATGAAGATACCGAGAGTGATCCGTCGAACAAGTCGCAGCATCGGGAACCTCGTGCCTGGCCTATGGGGTCTTCTTCAAGCCGTCGAGCGGGAGACGGTCGATGGCGTCGATCATTCGCGTGGTCTGAATGAGGCGTGACTCGACGAGCGTCGCGCCCGCCGGAATGGCGACGGCGTCGGCGGGCGGTACTTCCTGGCCGACGCGGAGCACGACGTCGCGGTACTCCGCGCGCTGCCCTTCCGCTTCGAACTGGAAGAGCTGCTCGACCGGGAGTCCGTACGCATCGGCTTTCGCCGCGCGTCCTTTCGCCGCATTCGCGATGGCCGCGTCTTCGTCCTTCGGCGAGCCGGGGAAAGCGGAGCCGGTGAGGACGTCGAGCGCATCCTTCGACAACGCGACACTGGAGTCGATGCCGATGCGCACATGTCTCTTCACCGCGGCGTCATCGCGATCCGCTTCGAAGATGTCGGTGCTGCGGGCCGACAACGCTCCGACTCGGCCGAGCGGCCGGAGCTCCCAGCTCTTCTTCGCGTCGGATGATGTCCTCGCGGAGCTCGCGGCGAGCGCCTTCGGATGCAGCGCTTTTGCGATCTGATCGAAGCGCGAGACGCTGTACGTCGCCGTGTCGCGATTGATCTCTGTGATCTCGCCCTTGTCGTAGTCGGCGATGGTGCTGACCGGCCCGCGCACCGTGACCACGCGGTTGCCGTAGCAGTACTGCTCGACGGTGGTGGTCGAGCCGCTGATCGAATCGTGGATCCGCCGCGTGACATGCAGCGGCGTCGGGAAGAGGACGTCCGCCGCGAGCATCGGCAACGACGCGAGAAGGAGCGAGAGAAGGAAGCAGAACCGGGACGGAGAAGGGCTCACGGTGGACTCCTTGAATTCCTGATGAATGGCGATGCGCATGGATGACCTTCAAGGAACTTAGCGGGACGGGGAGGAGAAAGGAATGGCTGAAGCCGGTAAGTTCGGGATTGGTTCGCATCCGTTCACCGATGCGTTGCAGTGTATATGCACTGCTTTTGTGATGTAAATGCATATGTGACGAACGCCGCCGACGAAGTTGGACAGTCCTGTCGAGTCGCGCGATCCTAGGCACGTGACAGCTGGATTGCCTGCGCCTCCCGTCATTCCGAAGCAGCAGCTGCTGCCCCTCCTGGCCATCACGCCCGAGCAATTTCAGTCCTTCTGCCGCGATCTCGTGAAGGAGCTTCCGGGCATCGTCGAATGCCACCAGCACGGAGTGCAGGGCGATCCGCAGGGCGGAATCGACCTCGTTGCCACGACCGACACGGGCGAAACCGTGGCGCATCAGTGCCGGCGCGTGCGAACCTTCGCGCCTGGCGACCTGCTAGAGATCATTGAGAACACGACCTTCGAAGCGTCGCGCTACTACGCCCTCATCGGATGCCGAGCCACCGCCGGGGTCCGCGAAGAAGAGAAACAACATGCGCGGTGGACGGTCTGGGACGTCGATGACATTTCCGCCACCGTGCGCGCGCTGCCGCCGGAAACGGCACGCCGGATCGTGCGAACCAATTTCGGAGCCCAGTGGTGCTGGGACTTCCTCGGATTGCAGCCGTTCACGGCCTTTCTCTCGCCCGACGACTTCTTCCGGCCGCTGATCGACCCGCTCAGGATTTTCAATCACAGCTACGCGCTCGCCGGCAGGACCAGCGAGCTCGCGATGCTCGAAGAATTCCTCGCCGCCGCCAGGAAACTCATCTTCGTCCTCTCAGGTCGTGGCGGCATCGGGAAAACAAAGGTTCTCCAGACGTTCGCCGAGCGCGCACGGGCTTCGCACGAGGTCTACTTCGTACAGACCGACGTTGCGATCACGCTCGACTCGCTGAACGAGCTTCCCCTTTCCAACACGGTTCTCGTCATCGAGGACGCACATCGCCGCGACGATCTCGGCTTGCTCCTCACCTACGCGGCACGTACCCGCACGAAACTCGTCCTCGCCACGCGCCCACAGCTCCGCGAGACGATCCCCTCCATCGCGGCGAGCCATTCAATCGACGTGAGCGAGATCGTTTCGCCCGATTCGATGGAGCCGCTCGGACGCGAAGAGATGGAAGCGATCGCGCGCGAAGTCCTCGGCCCGGATTTGAGCCATCTGGCACGCGAGCTCGCCGCGGCAACAAAGGATTGTCCGCTCATTACGGTTGTCGGAGGCCGTCTGCTGCGAGATCAGCGGGTGCTGCCTTCGCTCCTCGCGAACGACGAACAGTTCCGCGCTGCGGCGCTCGCGAAGTTCTTCGACGAGATCGTCGAGCATGCCGCGCCTGGGAGCGACGAAAGTAACGTGCGGAGACTCCTTGAAGTCGTCGCCGCGCTCGCGCCGGTGAATCCGTCGTCCCAGCGTTTCGTCTCCGCCGTCACGGCGGTGAGCACGCTCGAGCCCGACGCGGCCATCGAATTGTGTTCGCAACTCGAGCGTAACGGCGTGCTTGCCCGCCGCGACGACGGGCTCCGTATCGTGCCCGACCTGCTCTCCGACTACGTGCTCGGTGTCGCGTGCGAGCGCCCCACTGTTGGCGGCAAGACGTTCGTCCAGAAGGTCGTAGGGACCGTGCAGGACGTCGACCGCGCTCTTCTTCGCAATCTCGCCGCTGTCGACTGGCGTGTGGGGAAGAAGACCGGCCGAGAGCTGAGCGTCCTCGGCGAGGTGTGGGATTCCGTCGTATCCGCGTTCAAGGTCGCATCCCATTCCGATTGCCGGCAGATGCTTCGCAATCTGAAAGAGGTCGGGTACTTCCTGCCCAGGCAGATGCTCGATCTCGCGAAGCTCGCGTTCGAGTTCCCGTCATCGACGGCTGAGGTGACGGGCCCCTTCGGGCTGCTCACTCACACTTCACATGAGGACGTGATCGCGGAGTTGCCGGAGATCGTGCGCTTTACCGCTTTCAGCCCTGCCACCTTCGACGCCGCCTGCGACTTCCTCTGGCAACTCGCTAACGACGAGCGCATCCGATTGCCGCGGGCCGCATTTGGCGAAAAGAGTTCTCTTTCGATCCTCCAGGGCATCTTGGGCTATGGACTGAACAAGCCTTCGTGGGTTTACGAGAAGCTGTTCGCTCGATTGCAGGTGTGGCTGAAGGTCGCCCAATCTGACGCCGAATGGATCGGGATCCTCACGATCGCGCAGATGCTCTTCAGCAAGACGTCGATGGACAACACCGCCGACGACGACCGGAGCATCAGGATTGTCTCCTTCCAGATCAATCCACAGTTCGTACGCGTCCAACGCGAGGCCGCCATCGCAATCGCAGCCTCAGCTCTCGAGCATCCGTCGCGTGCTGTCGTCGGCGCCGGCGTGAAAGCGTTGGCGAAAGAAGTCGAGCCGCCTCATTCCCTCGGAGGCTTGCTGATCAGCGACGAACAGATCGCCGCCTGGCGCGACGAGCGGCTCGTCGCGCTCGGTCACCTCGAAGCGCTCGCGAAACGGAGCACCGATCCCGTCATTGGTGTGCTGCTCCGCGGAAGCATCGAATGGCATGCAGAGGATGATATCGGCGGAAACGAGGTGGACGTTCGATCTGCTGCGAAGCGAGTTCTGGCCGCGCTCCCGGAGGAGCTGCGGGATCGGGTCGCCCGCGCCGTGTGCTATCCTTGGGGCTCACGTCGTCGCCTCCGCGACGATGCCGATACGGAACAAGCGCGGAAGCGCGTGAACGAGACCGCAAGAGACGCTGTAGCCGTCTTCAAGCCCTCCGGAGCCGTCCACCTTCTCAATGATTGTCTCGAGGGCATGAATCGCCTCGACATGAATCCATCGCCGAGCCAGCTCGTCGGCGCTCTCGCCCACGTCGACAGTGACTACGCCGCTGAGATGTGCCGCGAACTGCTCGCCGCGGGCGAGATCGCGCTTTCGGCGTTCGCCAACTCCGCCTTCTGGCCGCTTCGATCTGCAGATCCGACATGCTTTCATGCATTGATTCGTGACGTGATCGCACGGGGCAACCTGACAGCCGCGAAATCGCTTGTCGGCACGTACTGCTGGTGGATGGGCGACGAGCCGTTCACCCCCGAAGATCTCGACAGCATTCGGGCGCTGCACGAGATGAATGTGGATGTCGCCGTTGCCGGCCTGTCGGCCCTTCCGAGGCTCGCGAAACAACATCCTCGGCTGGCGGTGGAACTGGTCCTCGCTGTGGATCTCGCAGGCAACCAGCAGCGTGCGGTAGCCATGGCGACGGCTTTCTCCGGCTCGGATCACGCGCTGTTGGACACGCTCACGGATGAGGAGCTCGATCGATGCGTCAGAAAGCTGTCACCGGTTCCTCAGCTCGAAGAACCGCACATCACCGAGATGCTCGAGGTGACGCTGACGCGCGTGCCGCTTGCTGTTCTCGAGATGTTCGCCGATCGGATCGAGCTGGAGGAGAGCGGCGGTGATTTCCGGTACACAGCGATTCCGATGCACGTTCCCGACATCGCTCTCCCGCAGGAGATCGTGAGCTCCGAACGCTACCGCGCACTCCTGCTGCGAATCGATCACGACTACGAATCAGGGATGAGTTATGACGCTCCGCGGCTGTTCGCGCTTGTCGCCGACAACATGAATGGAGCGGCAGTCGCGTTCCTTCGTGAATGCAGTGCCCGCCGCACAGACACGGCACTGACGTTCGTGGCGAGTTGCCTGCGGGGCTCCGGATGTCGGACCCTCATCCTGTCAGACCCCTCCTTCACGCAACAGCTTCTTGCCGATGCCGCGGCAGTCGGGCAGGAGATCGTCGAGGTGGTCGAACACGCGCTTTCCTGGTGCGCAGTTCCGCGCACGACCACGGACCAGTTGCGAGTGGAGATCCTGCAGCGAGCGGAAGCCGCGCGCGACACGCTTCCCATCGGAGAGAAGGCGCGCGACTTCTATCAAAAAGTAGCTACGGAAATTCAGCGGGTTGACCTCGCAACGCATTCCGAGCAACGCGAGGATGATGACGAAGAAGACGTATAGGCAGAGTGGTCGTCTCAAAACGCCCAAGGCATCGCAAGACGCGCGAGTAAACATTCAGGACCGCTTCGAGAGGCACTCCGCTCCACGTCTTCGCGCCAGCTCGATGCAGTCCTGCAGGGTGACGCGACGGCCGGACAACCCATCTACACGCCGGCGTGCCCGGCCGGCGATACGGGATTGAGCGACTGGCTTCGCATCTCGACGCCGCGCTTTGGAGTCGAGCGCCCTAAGCGAGCGTCATGAACACCATGACCAGTTCCCCATCAGTGGTGACGAAGAGCTCGTGACAGATGATGTTGTCGATCCTGGCGGCGGCGTCGCGCATGCGAGCTTCGAGGTCGGTGAAGTCACGGCCTTCTTCCCAGGAGCCGGCGTTGCCGAGTGACACGGATTTCAACGTGATCGGATAGGACTCGCCGGCGGTACGGTAGCCGAGCGTGATGACGAGCCGGTCGGCGGATTCGAGATATTCGACGCCGATACTTTTGGCCGCGATCTCATTCTCGGCGGCGAAGCGCGATGCCTGTTCGGCGAAGCTGCTGATGGAACGATCGGCGGGGAGCTTGCCGGCGAGCCCCGCGCCGGGCAATTTTTTTCGCGGCCCTCGAATAAATGCCGCTTTCCGTCGTCCATTTCAATTAAACGCAGTAACTGTCGCCAATCGGGAATGGTGGTGTCGCGCCTTTTCCGGAAGTCCCGCTCTCCGATTCTGATTACGGTCTTCCGGCCGCGCATCTCCGCGTGTGATGCCCTTCCGGAAAGACATGCCATTCGTCTGTCCATATTTTTTCAGGAGGGGTTCAAGTGACCGTTTCCCGCTTCGCAGTTCTTCTTCTCGTTGTGACCATGCCGCTGGCGGCATTCGCCCAGACACCGGCCGACCGTCCCGACCTTCAGGGATCGGTGCCCGCTCCATCCGCGGAGACGGCACTGCAGATTCAGCTGCCGAAACTCGACGCGCCTCCCCTGGGACCGCGTAAGAACGCCGCATCCGATGCACCGAAGACGGCCATCAGCAACGGGACGCCGGTCGCCGCGGGCGACATCACCGCCGGCACGTTCGGTTCCCTGCAGGGGGGCGGCCTCTTCACCTTCCCCAGCGGCATCGGCCTCAATGGATCGACACCGGTGGCATCGACCGGTGCGGTGATTTACGGGACGCTGGCGAAGGGAGTCGACGCCCAGATCAGCGGCACCTCCGCTTACAACCTCGCACTCACCGGCTACTCCACCGGCGCTGGAACCGGCGTCAATTACGGCGCGTTTCTCGGAGCGGCGAATGGCGTGAACAACGTCGGGCTGGCGATGGCGGCGAATACGCCGCCGGCCGCCCCCGGCAATTTCGCGATCCTGTCGCAATCGCAGGCCCAATCCTCCCTCGCCGGCAACCTCGGCATCGGGACCTCGGCGCCGGCCGCGCGGATTGATCTCGCCTCGACCACGCAGCTCTCCGAGCGCATCCGCCTTTCCGGCCAGGAGTACTGGCAGCCGGCGGTGACCGATACGCACGGCGTCTCCTTCGTCCTCGGCACCAACAGAACCGGCAACAGGCAGCTCTGGATCGGCGACAGCGCGGCGATCGCGCCGGGCTCCACCACTCCGATGCTCCGCTTCGTCTTCGGCTCGTTGTTCGCCGCGACGGCCATCGACTCCATCCTCCCCGACGCCTCGATCAAGAACCTCGCCCTCGTTCCCTGGGGCGGCAAGCTCGGAGTCGGCACGCTGACGCCGCTCAATCGCCTCAACGTCGTCTCCACCGCCAATGGCATTGCCGACGGCATCCGTATCAGCGGCTCGGACTACGCCACGAGCGGCGCATACCTGATCCTCAACAAGAACAGCGGCACCGGCACCGCGGCCACGCTGCAGAGCGGCGACAACAGCGTCTATGCCCCGCTGGCCATCAATCCGAACGGCGGCAACGTCGGCGTCGGCACCTCGGCCCCCACCGCCCAGTTCCAGGTCACCGGCAGCGGCTACACCACGATGGCCGTCGGAAAGCGCACCGACTCGCCGACCATCTCCGGCCTCATCGCGCTGGAGAGCTCCAGCGGCACCTGGAACATGCAGAACGGCAGCGGTGACCTGATCCTCTACAGCGGCGGCACGCTCGCCACGACCACCGGCACGGAGCGCCTCCGCCTCCCCGCCACCGGCGGCATCAAGTTCCCCGACGGCACGACGCAGACCACGGCATTCTCCAGCGCCGCTTCCATCGCCCCGACGGCCATGAGCCCCGGCACCTTCGGCGGCAGCGGCACGTACAACTTCCCGGGCAACGTCACCACCGGCGGCTCGATCAGGGGCCAATCGCATCTCTCCTTCATGCCGTGGACGAACGTGGCCCTGTCGGTGGGCACGACCGGCTACGTGCGGCTCATGACGCCGATCGCGGCGAACGAGTCGAACATGTTCTCGCTGCACATTTACGGCTACGCCTACCAGAATGCGCAGTCGCTGGACATCCGCTGCGGCGGCTACGCATACACCGCCGCCGGCCTGATCAACGCCACGTGCACGGCGACCGGCACCGATCTCCCCGTGCAGATCACGACCGAGCCGGTCAACAGCGTCAACATGGTCGTCGTCCGCATCGGCAACCTGAGCACCAGCTGGTACTACCCGCACTTCAGCCTCGAGTACGACGGCTGGCAGGTCAAGGATCCGGCGGCCTTCACCTGGTCGGTCGTGAGCACCCTTCCGGCCGGTGCCCCCGCGCTGGCGAACATGAACTACGTCGCTTCCTCGAACGTCAGCGGCGGCTCGCTCACCGTCGGACAGACGGCGGGCGACACGACGGTCCGCATGACGGTCAACGGCGGCGTGCAGGTGAACGGCAAGCTGACGGCGACCCAGGTCCTCGGCGCCGTGTATCAGGACGTCGCCGAATGGGTACCCGCGACCGGCAAGCTGGCGGCAGGCACGGTCGTGGTGCTGAACCGCGACAAGAACAATGAAGTGCAGGCGTCGATGAACGCCTACGACTCGGCCGTCGCCGGCGTCGTCTCCGCGATGCCGGGACTGATCCTCGGCGTGGAAGCGCCGGAGAAGGCGCAGATCGCCACCACCGGCCGCGTGAAAGTGAAGGTCGACGCGACCGCTCATCCGATCAAGGTCGGCGACCTCCTCGTGACGAGCGACAAGCCGGGCATGGCGATGTTCTCTCAGCCGGTCGACGTCAGCGGCATCAAGTTCCACCGCCCCGGCACGCTGATCGGCAAGGCGCTCGAGCCGCTTCCGAACGGCGAGGGCGAGATCCTCGTGCTGCTCAGCCTTCAGTAATCCGTTGCGTCCAGGAGTCGCTCATGAACAGAAGAAAATCGATGACGCGGGCGGCGCTCATTGCGACGCTCGTGCTGACCGCGCACACGGCGGCCGCCGGACTGGCCATACGATTCGAGACGGATGCCGTCCGGATCAGTGGCGCCGTACGCGGCGGACGGGTCGCCTGCATCTTCGTCGACCGCGCTCCCTTGAATACGTACAGCGGCAGCCTGGTCGCCGCCGACACCGACAATGACGGCGAGGTCCGCGTCGCCATGAAACGGACGCTCTCCGACCGCGCGGTATGGGCGGCGGTCGATCTCGAAACCGGCGAGTTCACCGCGGCCACGGCCGAGGGAACAGTTTCGAATCTCACGTTCCACGGCCACTCGTTCCGCGGGAATGGTGGCGATGTCAAACAGCTCGAAAGCCAGGATTTCGAGCGGCTCGACATCCTGCTCGTGCGGCCACACGCCGGCGCGTGGACCATCAGCAGCAGCGATGGCGGCCCTGGCGACAGCGACAGGCAGGAGGACCGGAAGTTCGTGCTCGACGTGGAGAGCATGCAGCCGGTGTGGCAGGCCTTCGGGCCAGCGCCTAGGAAATTCGAAAAAGGCGACGTGGTCGTGCTCATCGATCCCTCGACGAGCGACATTTACGTGGCGGGGGTCGGTAGATGAGAACGCTCCGTACGCTGCAAATCGCCGTACTGGCGCTCTGTGCCCTCTTCGCCATCAATGCCCTCGGCCAGAACCAGCATCCGAACCTGGAGCGTGGGTTCTCCGCCGAGAAGGTTTACGACTTCGCCGACGTCGACAAGATCGGCATGTTCGACGGATCGTTGAAGGTCAACATTCCGATGGGTCCCGTCTATCACGTCAACGGCGGCCTCGAATACTCGCTCAAGCTCTTCTACAACAACCAGATCTGGGACCTGTACAACAAGACGCGGATCATCTGGCCTGAGGGCCAGGAGCCGATCGAGATCCCGTACGTCGAGGCGTATCCCACGCACCGGTCGAATGCCGGTGTCGGCTGGCTCGTCTCCTTAGGCAAGATCTTCGACTCCGGCACGGCGTACAACAGCAAGGACGAATGGATCTACGAGAGCCCGGACGGTCACGATCACGAGATCGGCAATCTCGACACCGTCAACAACACCGATTATTCACACGACGGTACGTACCTCCGGGCGAAGAGAACGGGAGTGACCGAGGTTTCGATCGAATTTCCCGACGGCACGATTCACTGGTTCGATCGTTACAGTACAGACGACTGGCGCCTGCGCAGCACGCGCGACCGCTTCGGCAACAGCGTGTCGGTCACGTATTCCACGAACGGCGACGTCTGGACCATCACGGACGATCACAATCGCCAGCAGAAGGTCTATTTCATCACCAAGAACGTCTACAACGCGTATGGAAACCGCCTGATCGACCGCGTGGTATTGAGCGGCTACGGCACCGGGACCACCCGCACATACCAGTTCCATTATCAAGACGCCACGTTCGGCACCTCGTGCGACCGGCGCGACGGCGGCACTAACGTCGATCCGACGAGCCACACCCGCGCGTTCCTGACGAGTGTCGACCTGCCGGACGGCTCGACGTGGGAGATGAAATATTCGAACTCCGCCGGCACGGCCTCGGCCAACTGCGACCAGGGCTCCATGACCTCCCTCAAACTGCCGACGCACGGCACCATCAAATGGGTGTACGCGTCGTATCAACTGCCGACCGACCCCTGCTTCGGCTCGTTCTGGGCGAACGCCAACATCGTGCCGGGCGTCGGAACGAGGTCGCTGCTCGACGAGAACCTCTCCGACGGCGGACGGGTGACGACCTATACCCAGACGAAATCGACGCCCATCAACTGGACCTGCGGCTCACACCATCCTTCCGAATTCATCACGAACAGCGTCCGCGCGCCGGACGGAGGGCGCACCAACTATTACTTCGTCGCATGGCACGAGGGCACGACGTCGCCCAACGGCTATGCGGCGTACGAGCGCGGCCTGCCGTACAAGAAACTCTCCGACGGCACCAAGCTCTCCTCGGAGTTCTTCGGGAATTGCACCGGGGCGAATTGTCCCGTCCTGCGCTCCACGTACAGCAACTGGGAATTCGAGGTGAAGGCCGGCGACACGCGCCGGCACCGCAATGCGCGGCAGCAGTTCACGAAAATCGTCTACAACGAGGATGGCAACCGGTTCATCAGCAATTTTGCCACCTCGTATGACGGCGTCGGCCACTACCGCTCGGGCCTCACCGACAGCAACATCGGTGGACTGACGCACTTCGAAACCACCATGTACGACGCCACCTCGACCGACATGACGGTCGATTCCAAGGGGAACATCCTCAATGACGTGACCCGCCCGGCGGTCGACCAGCCCTGGGTCCTCAATACCTATTCGTACAAGAGCACGACGGAAGGCAATACCACGGTTTCGTCCAGCTTCTGCTTCGACAAGACGACTGGCTTCCTCCAGCGCGAGCGCCTGATGGGCAGCGGCGTGCACGATCTGCTCAAGGTTTATTCCCAGACGATTACGGGCGGCGATGCGGCCCAGAACGGCAAGGGCAACATCCTGAGCGAGGAGTATTACGGCGGCGACGACCAGAGCATCGGTGCCGGAACTCTCGCCTGTGACACTTCCCTTCCCGCCAGCGCCCGATACACGATCCTGCATCAATACGAATTCGGCACCCGCAAGTCGACGCAATACAAGAACGCCGCGTTCAAGCTGCTCGATCTCACCATCGACCGCAATACCGGTCTGGCCAGTGAAGACCGCGATATGGCCGGCGTGCTCACCACATACGCCTATGACTCGCTCGATCGCCTGAAGGAGCTCGCCACCACCGGCCGCGCGAAGATGCAGTACACCTATGACACGAGCGCCTCTCCGTCGAAGGTGACGATCCAGGCCGTCGATCCGGTGAGCTCCGTGGCCCTCACCGAGACGCGCGTCTATTACGACTTCTTCGGCCGCATCATGCAGACGCGCAACCAGATGCCGGCCGGCTGGTCGACCGTCAATACAACGTACGACGCGAGCGGACACAAGCGCACCGCCTCCACGCCCGAATACCGGACCCAGAGCGCCTACGAGGCACCCGGCGTATTCACCCCGTCGCACGTGACGACGTGGGGCTACGACCTGCACGACCGGCCGGCCAGTGAATTACGGCCGGACAATTCCCAGGTGACGTTCTCCTACGTCGGCGATCGTCAGAAGACGTCCACCCAATACCTGGCCACGGCCTTCGATCAAAGCGACAGCGCGGTGACGACGACCCAGGATTACGACTATCAGGGCCGCCTGCTCAAAGTGGTGGAAAAATCGGGTCCGCCGAACGGCGGCTCGCCGCTCGGCACTGACGTCACGACGAATTACGTGTATGACGTCGGAAACCGTCTGGTCGCCGTCAAGATGACCGCACCGGACGGCATCGTGCAAAACCGCATCTTCGATTACGACGGCCGCGGCTTCCTGCGCTGGGAGTCGCACCCCGAGGCGGGGATGACGTCTTATACCTACGACGGGCGCGGCAACGTGCTGAGCAGACGGCTCGGCGCGGCGAATACCTCTTTTGACCTCAACTTTCAATACGACGACTCCGAGCGTCTGATCCGCGTCGAGGGACGCGATCCGGACAATCCGTCGCAGTTCCGCGTCATCAAGGAATTCGAGTTCGCCGATTCCAACTCCGGGACCGATCTGCGTCAGGGAAAGCTCGTGCGCTCCTCGCGCTACAACTACAAGCCCGACGGGTGGACCTCTTATCCCACGCCGGTAGTCCGCGTCACTGAGACGTTCGGGTACAACGACCCGGCGGGCCAGAAGACCGACCGCACCACGACCATCGCCACGAGCTCCTACCCCGGTGCCGCGTTCCTCGAATCACGCGCCATCACGCAATCGATCAGTTACGACAAGCTCGGACGCACATCCCTCGAGAAATACCCCATGTGCGTCAACTGCGGCACGCCCCCCGGCGATCCGTGGCGGGAGATCACGTCGGCCTATACCAACGGCCGTCTGACCGGCCTGCTCGAGCCGAACGGCTCCAGCTACATACCGTCCTTCGTCAACAGCATCTCTTATGCCGCCAACGGAATGCGCAGCGCGATCTATCACACGAACACGATCGTAGATACGCGTACGCCCGATCCATCCGGCATCGCCCGTCCGTCGATGATCAAGTCCGAAACCTACAAGCCGTGTGACGCGCCGGTGATCACGCTGTCGCAGCCGGTGGGACTGGTCCGGAGCACCACGCAGGGAAGCATCCGCCTGCAGCTCACGGCCACCGGATCGCAGCCGCTCTCATACGCGTGGTACGACGACACGGTCTATCCGCCCACGCTGCTGTCGACGGGAGTGCCGTACGTCGACGTGGCTCCGACGTCCACGCACACGTATTACGCGGAGGTCACGAACGACTGCCGCACCACTCGGTCGGCGAGGATCACCGTCAAATACGGCGACTGCGTCGATCCCTGGATCCTGTCGATGAACCAGTCGCGAAACACGAACGGTACCTACTCGCTCTCCGCGACGGTCTTCGGCACCGGCCCGTTCAATTACACCTGGAAGCACGTGCCCGACAACACGATCGTCTCCACCACGGCCACGTATACGACCGGCGTGCTGGCGAGCTTCGAGCAATACACGCTCGACGTTTCGAACGGCTGCGGCGGATCCCCCGCCACCAGCATCGTGTACATCAGCCCCCCGGTCTCGATCGTGCCGATGACTCTCGATGCTCACAAGACCGGGTCGAACCAGATCTCGCTGTACTGGAGCTCCGTCCCGAGTGCGACCGGCTACGAGGTCTCGCGCCTCGGCAGCACCGGCGGCTGGACGATCATTGCCGACGGCAATTTCACGCAATACACCGATTCGAATCTTCCAGTGAACACGGTGTATGCCTATCGAGTCGTCGCGCACGACGGATACAACTTCCCCCTCGGCGAGACGCCGGCCGACATCGCGTCGACGTGCACGTTCACCCAGATCGCCACAGGCGTGAGCGTGTCGGCCGCGCCGCTCAATGAGCTGCTGGTCGCGGTCAACGGCGTACGCGGACTGCTGGGATGGGCCGGTGTGGCCTGGAACAACATCCTTTCGGCGTCGGACCCATTGCCCGACCCCGGCCAGAACATCGTCGCCCGTCACGTGCTCGCGCTTCGTTCGCGGCTGAACGAGGCAATGCAGGCCATCGGCGTGCCGGCAAACGGCTACACCGACTCCGACGTGCAGGGACTGACCATCCAGGCCGTCCACCTCATCGAACTGCAGGACCGGCTGCGATAAAGGACGTGACCTAATGACACGACGATTCGCCGTTCTTCTTTTCGCCTCGATGCTGTCGACCGCGCTGTGCGCACCCGCCTGGGCGGCCAAGCAAAAGCCGCCCGCCGGCATGGGCAAGTACATGCTCTTTCTGAAAACCGCGCCTCCCGTGAAGCCGGGACAGACCGCGAAGAAAATCGTTCCTCCCGATGTGGACAAGCTGGGCGGCGTCATCGTCCAGAAGAAAGACGGCTACCACATCATTTATCTCCCCTTCCCCGCCTTGAAGCAGCTGCGGAAGGACGACAACGTCGACTATCTGCAGCGGGTGTGGATGGGCGAAACGCTCGAGGAATGGCAGGCCACGGAAGCGATCGCTTCCAATTCGTCCGTAATGCGCCTCAGGTCTGCATCCGACAGCCTGACCCAGACCGCGTCATGGGGACCGAAGAACTACTCCTATGACGGCAGCGGAAACATCAAGCAGATCGCGGAGCTCGACGCGAACGGCAACCCGAAGCCCGCCGCGACGGAGAAGTACCGCTATGACGGCGCAATACGCCTGAAAGAAGCGATCGTCAACGGCATTACCGAGACCTACACCTACGACTCATTCGGAAACCTGAAGCAGAAACAGACCGGAAGCGACGTGGCGACGCTGAACATCGACAGTACGTCGAACCGAGTTTCGAATTTCTCGTACGACATCGCCGGAAACGTCACGCGCGACCCGCGCAAGTCCTACTCCTGGGACTCCATGGGAATGCTCAACGGCCTCAGTCAGAACACGAAACGGATGTTCTACGACGCGAGCGACGAGCGCGTCGGATTCACGCTCGGCAGTTCCGGCGATTTCTCACGGTGGATCATCTCCGATTTCGAGGGACGTCCTCTTCGCGAGTTCCGCAGCGACGATCCTCTTTCCTACTATCAGGATGCCGAATGGATCTGGACGGAGGACTGGGTCTATGCCGGCGATCAACTCGTCGGCGGCGAGACCGCCGGCCCCTGGGGCGTCGATCAGGCCACCATCCCGGTCGACCGCCGGCGCCGTCATTATCACGTCGACCACCTCGGCAGCGTCCGCCTGATGACGACCGAGACCGGGGCCATCTCCCTCGGCGTGCACAATTACTACCCCTACGGAACGGAACAGTCGCTGTTCTATCAGGAGGAGTACAACTTCGGCGGAACCGGCGGCATCCGTCCGGAGCCGCTCCGCTTCACCGGTCATTACCGCGATTACAACGGCTACTGGAACGCCGCCAATACCGACCAGCTCGATTACATGCACGCCCGCTTCTATGACCCCAACCAGTCACGGTTCATATCGCCCGATCAGGCCAGGAGCGCCGTCCTGGATCATCCCCAGACCTGGAACCGGTACATCTACGCCGACGACAATCCGACGGGAACAGTTGATCGGAACGGGAACTGGCCCACGAAAGCCGTTTCGATTCTCGGCGTCAGGTTCGATTTCCGGGTGCATCAATGGTCGATCGAGAACATCCTGGAGTCGAGAGTCTCCAAACATGACCTCAAAATTCTCCAGGACGCGCAGGTGACGGCCGATCTCGATCAGTTCAATCAGTACAAGCACGCCATGTCCCTGCCCGGTCAAGCTCCCAAGGAAGCGATCAGACTGGCGAACGAATACATCAAGTCGACGATGGACCGCGCGATCGCGAAGGAACTGGCCGGCAAACACGACACGGCCGTGCTGCTCCTCGGCCTGGCCATGCATGTGCTGCAGGACGCCACGGCGTATCCACACGAAGGCGGGAAGATGTGGGATCCGAAGTTAAAGGACAGTTCGTGGGCCCACATTCAGCACGCCATCCAGGAACTCTACTATCCTTTGTCGATGTCTCCCGAGGGCAAAGCCCTGATGCGTGCGACCTGGAATGCGTGGGCGTTTTTTGCAAATGCGACCGGGCAGCAGGTCATCAAACCGCAATGCGGTGCGGAGATCTGCCCGTACGGCCAGGAAGATCCGAGCGATCCGTCCACCATCCAGATCCCCTCGCCGCCTGATGGCGGTGGCGATAGTGGCGGAAGTGGTAATTAAAAAATGGCAGTGAAGGCGTTTCTCGTGTTGATCGCCAGCGCCGGTGCCGGCCTGTTCGCAACGCTCTTCGGTGCGTCGGCCGACACCGGCTGGCGCCGGCTCTTTTTCCTTCCCGGGATGCTGGCCATGCGCTGGAGCGGCATGGAGCGCGGCGGCCCGCCCGAAAACGCAATCGTCGGGCTGGTCGTGAACTTCCTGTTCTTCGCAGTTCTCGCAGGCGTCATCGGGGCCTGGGGCGTCGTGAAATCGGAACGGCGCCCCCCCGGAGCCCCCTGAAAACTACATCTTTCCCTGCTCATCCCCCGACGGTCCGTAGATCGCCGGCACCTTTCCGCCCATCGGACGGAGATAGGCGCTGAGCTGCCCCCGATGATGGATGGCGTCGTGGAGGAAGTTCCAGAACAGGTCTTCGATCACCATTTCCGTGACCAGTTTGTCCCGGAAGTACATGCCGGCCTTCGATTGCCACTTCTCTTCATCGGCCGTGGACATGTGCTGCTCGAGATCGCGGGCCTGCTTTTCGTAGGCCGACACGATGGCATCGAGCGTCGCCGGCCGCGGCGCCTCGGGAAAGTCGCTCCGGCCGCTCCCGATCGCGTCGTTCAGACAGCCAAGCTCGTTGGCCAGGAACCAGGCGATGTCGCCCGCGGCGCTCGATTTCTCATGCGGCTTGTAATCGAGCTTGTCGGCCGGCAGCGCCCGCAGCACTTTGACGAACACCGGCCACTCGTTCCGGAACGTCTTCGAGAAGTATTCGCGTGTCGACATCATTCGTCCTCCGCCGCGCTGGGATGCAATGGCCAGACCGGCCTGACCACTTGTTCACCAAGTGGTCATTGCGCAATGAAGATTCCGGGCTTCAGACTTGCCACTTGATGAAACACGCGGTCCTCTGTCTCTTCCTCGGCTTCGCCTCTGTGCGCATGGCCCACGCGGCCAACTGGCCGGAACGGCCGACTTTGCACGCCGTGCGCGCCACCTCACCGATCGTCATCGACGGCGATCTCTCCGACGCCGCGTGGCAGGCCGCGCCGGAGTTCACCGCCTTCACGCAGCACGATCCCGACGACGGCAAGCCGTCGTCGCTGCCGACGAGCGTCCGCATCGTCTACGACGACAACGCCATCTACTTCGGCGCGAAGATGACCGACGACCATCCGCCGACGGCGCTGCTCACGCGGCGCGACAACTTCGTCAACGACGACTTCCTCTCCATCAACATCGACTCCCAGCACGACCGCCTTTCCGGCAATGCCTTCACCGTCACGCCGGCCGACGAGCAGCTCGACACGGTCCTCTACAACGACATCGGTGAGGACATCAGCTGGGACGGCGTGTGGGAATCGGTGACCAAGATCGTCCCCGACGGCTGGATCGCCGAGGTGCGCGTTCCGTTCTCGCAGCTCCGCTTTCCGGAACGTCCCAGCCAGGTGTGGGGACTGAACATCACGCGCCGCACCACGCGCCTCAACGAGACCGTGCGCATCGTCAACACGCCGAAGGGGGGCACGGGATTCGTCTCCCACTTCGCCGACCTCGCGGGCCTCGACGGCATTCATCGCGGGCAATCGCTGGAGATCGTTCCGTACGGCGTGGCGCGCTCCGACATCCGCTCGCGCCTCGACCGCGCCAATCCGTTCCTGCAGCAATCGAAGCAGAAGCTCGACGGTGGGCTCGACGTCAAATACGCGCTGACGTCGACGCTCACGCTCACCGGCACCGTCAATCCCGACTTCGGCCAGGTCGAGGTCGATCCCGCCGTCGTCAACCTGAGCCAGTTCGAGACGTTCTATCCGGAGAAGCGGCCGTTCTTCACCGAAGGGCTCAACATCTTCAACTTCGGCGACTCGCCCGCGCCGGAGCATTGGAACTTCTTCAATGCGCCGTCGGTCTTCTACTCGCGCCGCATCGGCCGCTCGCCGCAGGGCTTCGTCGACGGCGACTTCGTCGATGCCCCCACCGAAACGACGATCCTCGGCGCGGCGAAAGTCTCGGGAAAGCTCGGCAAGTGGACGCTCGGCGTGCTCGATGCGCTGACCGACAACGAGCGCGCGCATTTCATCACCGGCGCGCAGCGGCAGCGGCAGATCGTCGAGCCGATGACGAACTACTTCGTCACGCGCGACACGCGCGAGATCGGCAGCAACGCACGGATCGGCGTGATGGTCAGCTCCGTCAACCGCCGCCTCCCCGACGAGCTGTCGAACCTGCGCGACAGTGCGGCGATGGCCGGCGTCGACGGCTACGTCGGGCTCGCCAACAACAGCTGGATCTTCGAATGGTCCGCCGCCGGTTCGCATCTGTCGGGCAGCAACGAGTCGATCGCCAACGCGCAGAGCTCCCCTTCGCGCTACTACGCGCGCCCCGACGCCAGTTCGTTCCGCTTCGATCCGACGCGCACGTCGCTCGACGGCTGGGCCGGCAAAGCGATGCTCTCGAAGACCACGGGGCTGTGGCGCGGCTTCGCCGAGGTGCAGGCGTACTCGCCCGGATTCGAGACGAACGACGTCGGGTTCATGCAGCGGACCGACGTGATCTCCTCGCATCTCGTCATCCGCTATCAGAACGACCATCCGACCGAACGGTTCCGCGAGAAGAACGTCTGGTTCGGTGGCTGGATGAATCGCAACTTCGACGGCGACGGCCTCGGGCGCGGAGTCTTCGTCGAGCACTCCGCCACGCTGGCGAACTACTGGAACTACAAGGCGACGATGTATCTCTCGCCGGGAGTGATCGACGATCGCCTCACGCGCGGCGGCCCGGTGGTGCGCACGCGTCCTTCGTGGGATTCCACCGAGAACATCGGCAGCGACAACCGCAAGCGCTTCTATTTCACTGTCAACGCCCACGCGGACGGCGCCGGTGACGGCACCTACAACCGCACCCTCGGCGTGACGCTGACCGCGCAGCCGTCGTCGAGCCTCTT
>Ga0193696_1000178_pt1 | contig 25789 bp, 16 predicted proteins | sample L3m1metaG_FD_145074 | JGI IMG/M metagenome (GOLD analysis project Ga0193696, IMG submission 145074) | Soil microbial communities from a riparian zone of the East river system, Colorado, United States - L3m1 | ecosystem: Environmental > Terrestrial > Soil > Riparian zone | place: USA: East River... | reverse complement strand
CCAAACCCCCGCGCTACGTGGCCATTCATGGGCACTTTTACCAGCCGCCGCGGGAGAATCCGTGGCTGGAGGCGGTGGAGACGCAGGACTCGGCGGCGCCGTGGCATGACTGGAACGAGCGGATCACCGCCGAGTGTTACGCGCCGAACGCGGCGTCGCGGATCCTCGACGAGCGCGATCGGATCCTCGAGATCGTCAACAACTACGCTTCCATCAGCTTCAACTTCGGGCCGACGTTGCTGTCTTGGATGCAAAACGCGGCGCCGGAGACGTATGAGGCGATTCTGGCCGCGGACCGGACCAGCCGGTCGGCGATTGCGCAGGGGTACAACCACATCATTTTGCCGCTGGCGAACGAGCGCGATCAGCGGACGCAGGTGCGGTGGGGCATCCGCGACTTCGAGTCGCGGTTCGGGCGCAAGCCCGAGGGGATGTGGCTGCCGGAGACGGCGGTCGATGTCGACTCGCTCGAGGCGCTCGCGGCCGAAGGGATTCGCTTCACGATTCTCGAGCCGCATCAGGCTAGGCGGTATCGCGCGATTGGGCCCGACCGCGAGGTCGGTGATCGCGACGATTGGATCGGCACCAACAGCAGTCTCGATCCGACTCGTGCCTATCGCTGCAACCTCCCCTCGGGGCGCAGCATCGACATCTTTTTTTACGACGGTCCGATCTCGCGCGCCGTCGCCTTCGAGAAGCTCCTCGCGCGCGGCGAGTACTTCGCGCACCGGCTCGTCGGTGCGTTCAGCGACCATCGCGATCACGCGCAGCTGGTGAACATCGCCACCGACGGCGAGACGTACGGACACCACCATCGCTTCGGCGAGATGGCGCTCGCGTATGCGCTGCACTACATCGAGGACCGCAAGCTCGCCCGCATCACGAACTACCGCGCCTACCTCGAGGAGCATCCGCCCGAATTCGAGGTCGAGATCGCCGAGCGCACCTCCTGGAGCTGCGCGCACGGCGTCGAGCGGTGGCGCAGCGACTGCGGCTGCAGCACGGGCGGCGGCGGGGGATGGAATCAGAAATGGCGCGGCCCGCTGCGCGACGCGCTCGACTGGCTGCGCGACCGCGTGGCGGTGATCTTCGAGACTGCAGGCCGCGGCGTGCTGCGCGATCCGTGGCGCGCGCGCGATGACTACATCGACGTCGTCCTCGACCGCTCCGAGCCGGTCCTGCACGAGTTCCTCCGCCGCCACGCGTTCGACGGCGCGGAGATCCCGCGCGTGATGCGCCTGCTCGAGATGCAGCGCAACGCGATGCTCATGTACACGAGCTGCGGCTGGTTCTTCAACGACCTCTCCGGCATCGAGACGGTGCAGGTGCTGAACTACGCGGCGCGCGTCGCGCAGCTCGCGCATCAGGTCAGCGGCGAGGACCTCGAGCCGGAGCTGCTGACGCGCCTCGCGCCGGCGCAAAGCAACTTGCGCGACAAAGGGACGGCCCGCGACATCTATCTCACCGAGGTCGCTCCGACGCGGCTCGACCTGCCGCGCGTCGCGGCGCACTACGCGGTCGCCTCGCTCTTCGACAACTTTGCTCCCGAGGCGAAGGTGTACTGCTATCGCGTCACGCAAAGCGATTACGAGACCGATCGCGCCGGACGCGCGCGCATGGCCATCGGATCGATCACCGTCGAGTCGCTGATCACGCGCGAAGAGGCGCGCTTCGATTTCGCCGTCCTCCACCTCGGCGAGACGGAGCTCACCGGCGGCGTCCGTCCCGCGGGCGGCGATTACGACGCGGTCAAGCGCGAGATGATGCAGACCATGCAGCCGGGCGGCATCCCCGACGTCATCCGCCTCCTCGATCAGCACCTCGGCGCGATCCCGCTCTCCATCCGCTCGCTCTTCCGAGACGAACAGCGCCGCATCCTGAATGTCATCTGCAACTCGACGCTGGAGGAAGCCGAATCGGCGTTCCGCCAGCTCCACGACCGCTACGATCCGCTGATGCGACTCCACACGCGCCTCGGCATCCCATTGCCGAAGGTGCTGCACACCGCCGCGGAGTTCGACGTCAATCTGCAGCTGCGACGTCTGCTCGACGACGATCCGCTGCCGGTCACAGCGATCGAGTCGCGGTTGCGCGAGGCCCAAGAAGAGCGGGTGGCCATCGACGAGACCACGCGCCTCTCCATCACGCACGCCATCGAGCGCGCCGCGACCCGCTTCCGCGCGCGTCCCGCGAGCCTGGAAAACCTCACCGAGTACCACGACATCGTCGCGCTGGTCCGCGAGATGCAGATCATCGTCGACCTGCGCAAACCACAGAACGACTACTACGCGATGAAGCTCGAAGTGCGGCCGGAGATGCGGGAGCACGACCGCTGGCTGCAGCTCTTCGACGACCTCGGCGGGAAGCTGTCGATCAGCGCACGCGCGGGGAACGCGTGATGGCCCACACCTCGGACGCTTACAACATGAAGAACCGCAACGCCGGCGTGCTGCTGCATCCGACGTCGCTCCCCAGCCCGTACGGCATCGGCGACCTGGGCGACGAATTGATCGCCTTCCTCGACTGGGCGGCGAGCGCGGGGATGCGCCTCTGGCAGGTGCTGCCGCTCAATCCGCCCGGCTTTGGCAACTCGCCGTACGGATGCCATTCGTCGTTCGCCGGCAATCCGCTGCTGATCTCGCCGCAGCGTCTGATGCAGCGCCATCTGCTGCCGAAGCACGCCATCGATCGCGTGCCGCGCTTCGCCACCGATCACGCCGACTTCGATGCCGTGCGCCGCTGGAAAGAAGAGCTGCTGCGCGCCGCGTGGCATCACTTCGAGGAGCACGGGCGGCCCGAATTCCGCGAAGACCTCTCCCGCTTCACGCTCCAGGAGCGCGCGTGGCTCGAGGACTGGGCCCTCTACGCCGCATTGAAAGAGAGCAACCACGGCGCGGCGTGGTGGGACTGGGACCGCGCGATCGCGCAGCGCGAGGAGAAAGCGCTGGCCGACGCCCGGCGCGAGCTCGCGGACACGATCGCCTTCCACGAATTCGTGCAGTGGGTCTTCTGTCGCGAATGGAACTCCGTGCGCAACGCGGCGCACGCGCGCGGCATCCGCATCATGGGCGACGTGCCGATCTACGTCGCGGGCGACAGCGCCGACGTCTGGTCGCATCGCGATCTCTTTCAGCTCGACGACGACGGACATCCGACGGTCGTGGCCGGCGTGCCGCCCGATTACTTCAGCAAGACCGGGCAGCGCTGGGGCAATCCGCTCTATCGCTGGGACGTGATGCGCGAGCGCGGTTTCGACTGGTGGATCGAGCGCATCCGGACGAACCTGCAGTACGCCGACATCATCCGCCTCGATCACTTCCGCGGCTTCGCGGCGTACTGGGAGATCCCGGCGTCGGAGCCGACCGCGGTGCATGGCCGCTGGATGCCGGGGCCCGGCGTCGCGCTGTTCGATGCGTTGCGCGATGCGCTCGGCGATCTGCCGCTCGTGGCCGAGGATCTTGGATTCATCACGCCCGAGGTGCATGAGTTGAGGCGCGCGACGGGGATGCCGGGGATGAAGATCCTGCAGTTCGGATTCGCGCAGATCGACAGTCCGCATCTGCCGCATCGATACGAATCGGAGACGGTGGTCTACACCGGCACGCACGACAACGACACCGCGCGCGGCTGGTTCGAGAGCGCGCCGGCCGACGAGCAGCAGCTCGCCGCCGCGTACCTCGGACCGGAGTGCGACGACGTGGCGTGGGCGCTGATCCGCGCGGCGTACACCTCCGTCGCGCAGACCGCGATCGTCCCGGTGCAGGACATCCTCAGCCTCGGCAGCGACGCGCGGATGAACCGTCCCGGCGACGCGCAGCACAACTGGAGCTGGAGGTTCGTGAGCGGTGCCCTCACGCGCGAGCACGCGGAGCGGTTGCGGAAGCTCGCGGAGATCAGTGGCCGCGCGTAAACTTCTTTCCGCATGCGCCGACTCCTTCCCCTCCTTCTCCTCGCCCTCCCTCTCTTCGCCCAGGAAAACATCGTGCTCACCGCCGGCGACAAGGCGAAAGTCGTCAAGCTGACGCACGCCCTGGAGGCCGATCCGCTGGCGAAGAATTCGCGCGAGTCGCGGCGCTGGCTGGTCGACAAGCTGACGCAGACGAACGATCCGAACGTCATCGTCTGTCCCGCGCTCTTCGGCGAGCTGCTGAACGACAAGGGGTTCAAGTACCAGTCGGAGCTGATCGCGCAGCCGATCTTCGGCCAGGGGGCGTACCTCATCGAGCATGCCGATGCGAAGGACGACGATCTCGCCACATTCATCGCCGGCCTGAATAGCCTGCTCCTTTCGTATGAACGTTACGCGGCGAAGGATGCGAATTCGAAGCGCGCCTATCTCGACGCGCTGATCGCCGCTCGCGACAAGAACGAACTGCCCACCTGGGTCGAGGAGCACTTGAAGGAGTGTCGTAAATGAAGAAGTTGCTGCTGTCGCTCGTCATCGCATTACCGATCTTCGCGGGCGATGGCGCCTGCCCTGCGCAATGGGGTTACGAATCGTCGAATGGTCCCGACCGATGGGCACAGATGGAGACCGCGTGGGCCGCATGCGACGGGAAACAGCAGTCGCCGATCGACCTCGGCACGGCGCAGAAATCCGACCTGTCGTCGTTGAAGTTCGATTTCAAAGACGCGCCGCTCATCCTGCAGAACACCGGGCACGACCTCAAAGTGCCTGTCGGCAATGGAACCGTGAGGTTCGCGCGCGAAGCCAGTCTCCAGCAGTTCCACTTCCACGTGAAGTCGGAGCACAGGATGAACGGAGCGCAGGCGGAGGGGGAGCTTCATCTCGTGAGCGAGACGGCCGACAAGTACCTCATCGTCATCGGCGTGTTGATCGATGAAGGACCGGAAAACGCGGCGCTGAAGACGATCCTCGCGCTGCGGCCCGACGCGGATTGCACGTCGCGCAAGGCGCTGACGCCGAACTTCAACCCGATGCAGCTGTTGCCGGCGTCGACGAAAGAATTCTTCATGTATTCGGGATCGCTCACCACGCCGGCGTGCGATGAGATCGTGACGTGGATCGTGCTACGCGATCACATCACGGCATCCAGGGCGCAGCTCGACGCGCTGAAAGTGCACCACGAGAACGCGCGCCCACCCCAGCCGCTCGGCACACGCACCGTGTGGAAGAATTTCTGATTGCCGACGATCCTCTCGCACCCGGCGGTCGCCATCGGCTTCCGCCGATGGTTCGGATGCGAGAGGCGCGTATTCATCGCCGGCACGATCGGTTCGATCCTTCCTGACGCGGACGTCATCGGATTCGCGTACGGCGTCCGATACGCGAGCACGTTCGGCCATCGCGGCTTCACGCACTCGATCTTCTTCGCGATCGTCGTGTCGTTGATTCTTCTGCTGATCACGCGTCCGCAACGGCCTCTCGCCGCGTTCGCGTTTCTCTTCCTCTGCACGATGTCGCACGCGCTCTTCGATGCGATGACCACCGGCGGTCTCGGTATTGCGTTTTTCTCGCCCTTCTCGAATCACCGCTACTTTTTCCCGTGGCGCCCGATCCGCGTGTCGCCGATCGGACCGGCGTCGCTGCAGCGGCTGCTGCCGGTGTTCGTGAGCGAGTTGAAGTGGGTGTGGCTGCCGATGATCAGCGCGGCGATCGTTCGCAAATTGCTACCGGGAACTTCTCGAACAGACGCGCCAGCGGAAGCTCGGACGCCTCCACCACCTCGTCGGTGAACGCGTTGCGCCACGTGCCGCCGATCGGCAGTGTGAGGTCGCCCCAGCCGTCGAGCGTCGACGTGAGACGCGGCACCGCGACCAGCACATCGCCGCGGGTGAACGCCACGACATGCGGCGAGCTCTCGCGCAGCGGAACGTAGTCGCGCAGCTCGTTGCGCGCGTGCACGGCGAGGGCGCGCACGGTGGTGAAGAGCTTCGCGCGCTCATCGGTCCATTTGCGCGGCAGCGCGAGCCTGCGCAGCAGCTTCTCGCGATGCGCGTAATCGACCGGCCGGCGGTTGTCGGGATCGACGAGGCTGAAGTCCCACAGCTCGCTCCCCTGATAGAAATCGGGCACGCCGGGCGACATCACTTTCAGCACGACCTGCGCGAGCGAGTTGAGACAGCCGTGATACGCGATGCGACGCACGAAGCGGTTCATCGATGCACGGAACTGCTCGTGCCCGAGGAGGCGCGACGCGAAGTCGAGCAGCGCGCCCTCGTAGTCGTCATTCGGCGCGATCCAGCTCGTGTGCGTCTTCGCCTCGCGCGCCGCCTTGATGAGGTATTGCGTGAGCCGCTCGCGGTCGAGTGGCCAGGCGCCGGCGAGCGTCTGGTAGACGTGGTACTCCATGTTCACGTCCTGAAACCCACCCGTCATCACCGACCAGCGCCGCACTTGCCGCTCCCACGCCTCGGGCATCTCCGAAATCACGTGCAGCCGCGCGCGCACGTCCTCGCTCCGCTTCGTGTCGTGCGTCGACGTCGCGTTGAGCGTGTCGGGCCAGTCGCGCGCGATCCGCTCGTTGCGCTGATGAAACTCTGTCACCGGATCGAAGCCGCGCCCGCGTCCCGGATGTCCGCCGACCTCGTTGAGCGAGATCAGGCGATTGTAGTTGTAGAACGCCGTGTCCTCGACGCCTTTCGCCATCACGCGGCCGGTGAACTGCTGCCAGCGTTGCACGAACGTCAGCCACTGCTCGCGCTCACCCGCCAGCACTCGCTCGAGGAAGTTGAAGAGGCGCGCATCGATCGCCGTCCCGGCGCGGCGGCGCGCGCAGTTCACGGCGCGGGTGATGACCGCGTGGTCTTTGTCCGACGGCGCGTACGTGCGATAGACGTCGAGGCACGCGGTGATCTCGGTCAGTGCGGCGAGCAGCTCGGTCGTGGCGAAGTCGCGTGCGTTGCGATCGAGTCGCGCCAGGTCGGCCAGCTCGTTGCCGAGGGCGCGCATCTCGCCGGCGAAGAGCTCGGCGATCACCTGCTTCTTGCGGTCGTAGCAGATGTCGTCGAATGAATCGATGACCTCCGTGAAGTCGCGGTAGAAGCGGGTCAGCTTCGTCAATCCCGCGGGATCGACGAAGAGCGCGTTCACGGTGTCGAGGAAGTCGTATCCCGTTGTCCCGCTCACCTGCATGTCGGCTGGGAGCGTTTCGTCGTGCGCGAGGATCTTCTCTACGACGACGTAGATCGAGCTGACGCGCGCCTGCAACTTGCGCAGGTAGCCGATCGGATCGTAGAGGCCGTCGATGTGATCGATGCGCAGGCCGGTGACCACGCCCGCGGCAATCAGGTCGAGCGGCTTGCGGTTGCGCGCCTCGAAAACCTCAGGGTTCTCCACGCGCACGCCGACGAGGTCCGTGACGTCGAAGAAGCGGCGGTAGTTGATCGTCTCGCTGGCGATGCGCCAGTACGCCAGGCGATACCACTGCGCGTCGAGCAGCGCGTCGAGTCGATCGAAGCTCTCCGGCTCGCCCTTGCGTCCGTTGAAACGCTCGATGGTCTGATCGAGCGCGGCGCGGAACTGCGGATCGGACTCGTAGATCCGCCAGATCGTCTCCTTCAGAAATTTGCTGTTGGTGACCGCGACGTCGCTCTCCACGAGCTCGCGCAACTCGATCGCCACACCCTCGGACGGCAGCGCCTCGACGCACTCACGCAGGACCATCGTGTACGACCCCGGCGCGAGCGGCAGGCGCTTGTCGTAGTAGCTGAAGAAGAAGCCGTCGGCGTCGATGTGCAGCGCGATCTGCTGCGACTCCAGCGTCTCGCCGTACGGACTGCCGAGGATGGGGAGGACGACGCGGTCGTCGCGCCAGTCGATGTCGAAGTAGTGGATGAAGCGCGACTGCGGCCCGTTCTCCAGGACGCTCATCCACCACGCGTTCTCCGCGCTCGCCGCCATGTGATTCGGCACGATGTCGAGGAGCAGCCCGAGGTCGTGGCGCTGCATCTCCTCGTGCAGCGCGTTGAAGTCGTCGTCCGTGCCGAGCTCCGGATTCAGGAGGTTCGCATCGACGACGTCGTAGCCGTGCGTGCTCCCCTTGCGAGCCTTCAGGATCGGCGACGCGTAAATGTCGCTGATCCCGAGCCGCGCGAGGTAGCCGGCGATGCGGCGCGCGTCATCGAACGTGAACTGCGAATTGAACTGCAGGCGATACGTGGCGGTGGGGACGCGGTACATCAGTCGGGAGAGGTGTGCGAAAGAGGTGCCGATGGAGCGCGGGCGTCCCGCCCGCAGCGGCCGGACGTCTCGTCCGGTCGCGAATCGGTCGCCGGGCGAGACGCCCGACGACTGCGGACGAGACGTCCGCGCTCCTTTTTACATTTCTTACACCCTCCTTGCGTCCTCATCACCATTCCCTCGCTCTCAAAATCTACATTGCTCCCCATGAAAGGAGTCCCACGATGAAAGCCCCCGTCGTTGCCCTCCTCGCGGCAATCGCAGTCACACTTCCAACCTTCGCGCAGCGCGGCCGCCCGAGCGCGCCGGCACCGAATCCACAACCTCCGCAGCAGCAGCAGCAACAATTCGGCCTTCCGCTGCGCGGACTCTCCGCGGCAGAGAACGAGAAGTTCGTCGACGGCCGCGAGGAGTTTCGCAAGGTCGAAACCGTGACCGACGGCCTCGGACCGGTCTTCAACGGACGATCGTGCGGCGAGTGCCACAACGCCGGCGCGCTCGGCGGCGGCAGCAACCGCCTGGTCACGCGCTTCGGCACGACGACCAACGGCGTGTTCGATCCGCTCACGCAATTCGGCGGCTCGCTGATTCAGAACGACGCGATCGGACCGCGCGACGGATCGCCGCATGCGTTCCGGCCCGAGCGCGTGCCGCAGGCCGCGACGATCGTCGCGCGTCGCCGCTCCACTCCGCTCTTCGGACTCGGCCTCGTCGACGCGACGCCCGACTCCGTCTTCGTCGCCCTCGCGGCGCGCCAGGCCGCGGCCGTCGCCGGAAAAGTCCCGCTGGTCGACAACATCTCCGCCGGGATGAAGACCGCGGGCAAGTTCGGATGGAAAGGCCAGAACCCGACCCTCTTCCAGTTCTCGGGCGATGCGTACCTGAACGAGCTCGGGATCACCAACCCGCAATTCCCGAACGAGAACTGCCCCTCGGGCAACTGCGCGGAGCTCTCCTTCAACCCGGCGCCGGGACTCAATGACACCGAGGACACCGAGACGCTCGCGGACTTCATGACGTTCCTCGCGCCGCCGCCGCGCGGCAACATCACGAATGACGCGAACGACGGCGAGCGCGTGTTCGAGCGCATCGGATGCGACTCCTGTCACGTGGCGACGCTGCAGAGCGGATCGAATCCGGTCGCGTCGCTGAATCGCGTCACGTATCACCCCTACTCCGACTTCCTGCTGCACGACATGGGATCGCTCGGCGACGGCATCGTGCAGGGCCCCGCGTCGGCGCGCGAGATGCGCACCGCGCCACTGTGGGGACTGCGCGCAATCAACACCTACCTGCACGACGGCCGCGCGAGGACGCTCGACGAAGCGATCACCGCGCACGACGGTCAGGGGGCGGCGTCGCGCGATCGGTTCCGGCAGTTGAGTGGATCGGACCGGGCGAAGTTGATGGCGTTTTTGAATTCGCTCTGATCGGAAATTGCGGCGGCCATACCGCTGCCTTGGATCGTGATCGTGGTCTCCGCAATCGTGCGGTGAACGGTCGCCTGCTACATCCAGGGTGGCGGTATGGCCGCCGCAACGCTTTATCATCATCCGATGCGTCGGTTGATCGTTCTTGCGCTGCTCCTCTCGTCGTGTGCCGATCGTTCGGAAATCGATCAATTGGGCCAGGCCCGCGCGCACCTCAGCAGCGCCGGCTGCGGCTCGGAGCCGATGGTGGCCGGCGTGGCCAGCGTCAACAAAGATCCGCACATCGTTTATCTCGGCGACTGGATCGTGGTCTCGGTATGCCATCTCGACCAGCTGATGCAGGACGCCGCGGCGCAGCAGAAATCGATCACGCTGTTCATCGAAGGGGTCGACTCGGGCAACGAATTCGTCGGAGTCGATCGGGAGAGCGGCACGCTGACGTTCATCCTCGACCGCAACGACAAGAACAAGGATCTCTGGAGCCAGTTTCTCTACGATCCGCTGTTCGATCCCTACGTCACGCTGCGCGTCAGTGTCGGCGTCAGTGGTGAAAAGCCGCTGCTCCGGACGACCGGCGCCAACATGCAGCTCTGCCTGAGGAAGATCTACATCGACGCCTGGACCTGGCTCTGGCTCGCGCTTCTGCTCGTGGTGGCGATCGTGCTCGTGCTCGCCGCGCGCCGGACCGACATGCTGCGCGAAGGACCGCCCATCGACGGCGTCCGCCAGCAGTACAGCCTTCCAAAGTCGCAGATGGCGTGGTGGTTCTTCCTCACGCTGGTCAGCTACGTCTACATCTGGCTGGTGACCGGCGATCAGGACACGATCTCGCCGTCGCTGCTCGGGCTGATGGGGATCAGCGCGGCGACGGCGCTGGCCGGCGTCGCCGTCGTGCAGAAATCGGAAGGACCTTCACGCGGCTGGTGGACCGATCTCGTCACCGATGACAGCGGCGGCGTGGCGCTCGATCATCTTCAGATCGTGGTCTGGACACTGGTCCTCGGCGGCATCTTCCTGACCTCGGTGATCTGGCACCTCACGATGCCGGAGTTCAGCGCCACGATGCTCGCGCTGATGGGCATCAGCTCCGGCACCTACATCGGATTCAAACTGCCGGCGGCGAAGGATCAATCAGCGGGCACGTAGTGATCGCGCCACGAGCCCGATGCCGCCGGCGAGCAGCACGAGCATCAGCAGCGTGTTGAAGAGACTCGTCTGCTGGAAGTAGATGTCGAGGTTCGTGAGGATGCCGGCGAAGATGATGATCGCGCCGGCGAACGTCAGCAGCCAGCCGGCGACTGAGCGCCCGTTGAAGAAGAGCAGCCCGATGCCGAGAACGAGCGGGATGAGCGAGAGGCCGAAGGCGTTGTAGTTGCCGAAGCGCCAGAAGCTCGAGGTGACGGTGACCTGGTTGGTAAGGAGATACCCGCCGGCGATGGCCATGCCGAGCCCGAGGAGGAACTGGCCGATGCCGCCGCTCGTGCCGCCCGCGCCTTCGATTCGTGTGGACATGAACGCGATTGTAGCGGGATCAGGAGCGCGGGCGTCCCGCCCGCAGTGCCTGGGCGTCTTCGCCCGGGCACCAATCGGTCGGCGAGCGAGACGCTCACCGACTGCGGACGAGACGTCCGCGCTCCGTCACCCGGAAGCCCCACGGTTCAAGGCCGATCCGCTCCTCCCCCGAAAAGTTGAATGCGATCGTGACCTCGCCGCGCTTCACGACGAGCGTCCGCTGCTCGTCATCGGCGATCGTCTCGACCTTCGCCATGTCGAGTGACCGGAGCGCGGGCGTCTCGCGGCGGATGCGGAAGAGATCGCGATAGAGCTCCCAGAGCTCGGCGTGGTGATCGCGCGTCTTGAGCGACCAGTCGAGGCGCGAGCGGCGGAAGGTCTCTTCGTCGTGCGGATCGGGCGCTTCGCCGATCCACGCGAACTCCTCGAACTCCTCGCGCCGTCCTTTGCGCACGGCTTCGATCAGGTCGGCGTCGGAGTGTGACGTGAAGTACTGGAACGGCGCAGGCTCGCCGTACTCCTCGCCCATGAAGAGCATCGGCAGGAACGGCGAGAGGACGATCACCGCGGCGGCGAGCCGCAATTGCTGATACGACACGAGCTTCGACAGCCGGTCGCCGTGCATCCGGTTGCCGACCTGGTCGTGGTTCTGCGCGCAGACGACGAAGCGCGCGCCGTCGCTCGTCTGCGCCTTCGCGCCGAAGCGGCGGCCGCGATACGGGTTGAGCTGCCCGGTCCAGAACCAGCCCTCGCGCATGGCGCGGGCGAGATCGCTGACGCGGCCGTAGCCCTCGTAGTAACCGGACTGCTCGCCGGTGAGCAGCACGTGCAACGCGTGGTGGTAGTCGTCGTTCCACTGCGAATCGAATCCGAGTCCGAGCTGCTCGGCGGGCATGATCACGCGCGGGTCATTCAGGTTGCTCTCGGCGAACGTCCAGACGCGGCGGCCGAGCGCCGAGGCGCGCTCGCGAATCGTCGTCGTGAGCTCCTGCAGGAACGGCTGAGCGGTGTGATCGATGATGGCGTGCACGGCGTCGACGCGCAGTCCGTCGATGTGAAACTCGTCGACCCATTGCAGCGCGTTGTGGATGAAGAACCAGCGGACGTCGTCGCTGTGCGCGTCGTCGAAGTTGAGCGCGTTTCCCCACGGCGTCTTGTAGCGATCGGTGAAGTATGGCGCGAATTCGCGGAGGTAGTTCCCCTCGGGACCGAGGTGGTTGTAGACGACGTCGAGAAGGATGGCGAGGTCGCGCGCGTGACAGGCATCGACCAATCGTTTCAACGCGCGCGGACCGCCGTACGACGATTGCGCGGCGCCGACGTAGACGCCGTCGTATCCCCAGTTGCGATTGCCCGGAAACTGCGCGATCGGCAGCAATTCGACCGCCGTGATGCCGAGCGCTTTCAGATCATCGAGGCGATCGATCGCGGAGTCGAACGTACCGCCTTCGGTGAACGTCCCGACGTGCAGCTCGTAGATGACGTGATCCTCGAGCGGGATGCCGCGCCAGTCAATGTCGTGCCATTCGAAGTCGCGTCCGATCACTTCGCTCGCCGCGTGCACACCGTCGGGCTGCGAGCGCGACGCGGGGTCGGGACGCTCGCGTCCATCGACGACGAAGACGTAGCGCGAGCCTTCGCGGACGCCTTCGACGATCGCCTCGTGATAGCCGGCGCGTTTGGTCATTGCGACGCGGCGGCCGTCGACCTTCAGCTCGATCGAATCGTGCAGCGGCGCCCAGACGCGGAGCTCGCAACGGTCGTCGTCGAGCAATCGCGCGCCGAGGGGTTTCATGCTTCGGGCGTCAATTCGTTGGTGAAGAACACCGCGCCGAGCGGCGGAATCGTCAGCGTGATCGACCACTTGCGCCCGTGCAGCGGAATCGGCGCGGCCTCGATGCCGCCCATGTTCCCCTGCGCGCTGCCGCCGTAGACCTCGGCGTCGCTGTTGAGCGCCTCGCGCCAGTGGCCGCCGCGCGGCACGCCGATCTGGTAGTTGTAGCGCGGGATCGGCGTGAAGTTGAGCACCGCGACGACGAGCGTCTCTTCCGATTTTCCGCGGCGCATCAGGCTGATGACGTTGTTCTCCGTGTCGCAGCAGTCGATCCATTCGAAGCCCGCCGGATCGAGGTCGAGCTCGTGCATCGGCGGCGTATCGCGATAGAACTTGTTGAGGTCCTCGACCCAGCGCCGCAATGCGGCGTGGCGCTCGTCATCGAGCAGGTGCCAGTCGAGCTGCGCGTCGTGGTTCCACTCCCGCCATTGCGCGATCTCGCCTCCCATGAACATCAGCTTCTTGCCCGGCTGCGCGTACATGTGCCCGAACATCAGGCGGAGGTTGGCGAACTTGCGCCATTCATCGCCCGACATCTTCTGAATGAGCGAGCCTTTGCCGTGCACGACCTCATCGTGCGAACGGCAGCACGAAGTTCTCGGTGAAGGCGTACATCATCCGGAACGTCAGGTCGTTGTGATGGAAGCGCCGGTGCACCGCGTCCTTGGAGAAGTAGCGCAGCGTGTCGTGCATCCACCCCATGTCCCACTTCAGGCCGAATCCGAGTCCGCCGACATACAACGGACGCGACACCATCGGCCACGCCGTCGACTCCTCGGCGATGACCTGCACGTCGGGGTGATGTTTGTAGACGTCCTCGTTCAGCCGGCGGAGGAACGCGATCGACTCGAGGTTCTCGCGGCCGCCGAATTCGTTCGGGATCCACTCGCCGTGCTTGCGCGAGTAATCGAGGTAGAGCATCGAGGCCACGGCGTCGACGCGCAATCCGTCGGCGTGGTACTCGTCGAGCCAGTAGATCGCGCTCGAGGCGAGGAACGAGCAGACCTCGCGCCGGCCGTAGTTGAAGATCAGCGAGTTCCAGTCGGGATGAAAGCCCTTGCGCGGATCGGCGTGCTCGTAGAGATGCGTGCCGTCGAAGTACGACAGCGCGTGCTCGTCCGAGGGGAAGTGAGAGGGCACCCAGTCGAGGATCACGCCGATGTTCGCCTGGTGCAGGCGATCGATCAGATATTTCAGATCCTGCGGCGTGCCGTAGCGGCTCGTCGGCGCGAAGTAGCCGGTGCACTGGTAGCCCCACGAGCCATAGAACGGATGCTCCATGACCGGCATCAGCTCGATGTGCGTGAAGTTCATCTTCGTCACGTAGTCGACAAGCGGATCGGCGATGTCGCGGTAGCTGAGCGATTGATTGTCGTCCGTGCGGCGCCATGAGCCGAGGTGCACCTCGTAGGTCGACATCGGCGCGTTGAAGCCGTTGCGCTCTTTGCGCTGCGCCATCCAGTCGGCGTCGTTCCACTCGTACGCGAGATCCCAGACGACCGACGCGGTCTTCGGCGGCGTCTCATGCATGAAGCCGACGGGGTCGGCCTTGTCGACGCGATAGCCGTTGTGCTGCGAAACGATGTGGTACTTGTAGACCGTTCCTTTTTCCAGACCGGGAATGAAGCCTTCCCAGATCCCCGACTGCGCGTGCGCCTGCAGCGGATGGGAGTCGTAGCTCCAGTCGTTGAAGTCGCCGATGACCGAGACGCGCTCCGCGTTCGGCGCCCAGACCGCGAACATCACGCCGCCCGGCACGAGGTGCGCGCCGAGCTTTTCCCAGAGGCGCAGATGGGTTCCCTCGTTGAAGAGGTGCAGGTCCCAATCGGAAAAGAGCGTGTTCGGAGGTTGGGGTAGGTCCACCGGGGGCATGATATCCGCGGGTAGCAATTTCATTGCCCTTCTCCCCGCGCACGGGGAGAAGGTGCGCGGAGCGCGGATGAGGGCCTCTCTACCGCGCCGGGCACAGCCCCCTCATCCGCCTGCGGCACCTTCTCCCCCGGGCGCGGGGGAGAAGGACAAGGCGATCCGCGGCGGCTTCGACTTCAACCTCGAGAACCACGCGATCTCGCGCGCCACGCAGTCGAGCTCCACTTCGTACCTTCCCGGCTCGACCGGCGGCAGCTCGACGTCGAGCTCGATCGACTCGCCCGGCTGCGGCGCGCGCGGCAGCTCGTGCCACATGTAGTCGTTCTGCAGCAGTTGCCCCTGCTCGTCGTAGAGGTGTGCGCCGAGGAAGACGGCGCCGACTTCGCCGGTCGAGGGGAGCCACGTCGCGCGGCCGTTGTTCGTGATCTTCACGCGCACGTTTCGTCCTTCGTGCAATAGCACTTCGACGAGGCACGAGAGTCCCTCCACGTGCCGGCTGTCGAGCGCGTCGGGGCTTCCTTTGTACAAAAAGAAGTCGCGCACGTTCTGCATGAACTCGCGCGTCCACTGCGCCCAGTCGCGCAGCGTCGCGCCGCCGCCGAGGAGGTCGTCGTACTGATCGAGGTGCAGGTGCATCGGGCGGGCGTTGAACGCGGCGACGCGGATGTCGGTGAAGCCGGCCGCGCGCGCCGCGGACCAGAGGGCGTGAATGTGGATGTCGTTCTCCACCACGCCGTACGTCCGCATCTCGTACTGCGACTGCGCGGTGCGCGAATGCTCCGGCCCCGGCTCGGCGAACGCGGCGATGCCGCCCGGCGCGATCACGCGCGCGAGCTCCGCCAGCACGACTTCCGGATTCGGCGCGTGATGGAACGCGTCGAAACAGACGATGCGGTCGACGCTCGCGTCGGGGAGATCGATGTGCCGCCCGTCGAACTGCAGGAAACGCGGCGCGGGCTTGTCGCCGATCAGAGGATTGCGCTCGAGCAGCTCCTGCGCGATGCGGAGCGCGGTCGATGAGACGTCGAGCATCGTGACGCGGCATCCGAGCTGCGCCAGCCAGCGCGAGAGCCAGCCGGTGCCGCCGCCGAATTCGAGCACGCGCACGCCGGGATAGAGCCGCAGTCCCTGCAGGATGGTGGCGAGATTGACGAGGATCGCCGGCGCGTCGTCGGCATTGTTGAACGGCTTCGCCATGTGGCCGTCCCAGCTGGTGAGCGAGGAGAAATACCCCTCCGCGGTTTCGTTCAACCGCTCGATCGAGGCCTCGGCGATCATCTTGCGGACGTCGATCAGATCGGCCGGCAACTCGGGAGCGCGCTCGACGTCGGGCCGCTCGGCAGCAGGCCGGTAGACGTAGATGGTCACAACGTCGAGATCGCCCCACTTCGCGGGGACGACCGTGCAATCGCCGATCACCTCGAGCACGTCGGGGAGGGAGTAGATGTGCGGCGGCTTGCGGCGCATTTTTTTCGCGATCGTACGAATCGTACTAATGCTCTGCCGCACCGGAATCTGGAAGACTCCGACGCCCGCCAGCCGCGTCATCAGCATCCGCAGAATCTCGAGCCCTTCGTCCTGCGGCATCCGCTGCAGCACGAGGAGCGCGTTCACGAGCTCGAACTTCTCGCCGCCGCGGTGGAACTCTTCGAGCGACTGAAAGCGGATGCCGGGCGCGCCGAAGCGCTCGGCGTTGCGGCGCGCGTGGTCGAGCATCTCCGGCTCGATGTCGACGGCGGTGGTCTGCGCGCGTCGCGAGAACGGAATGGCGAGCCGGCCGGGACCGCAGCCGAATTCGAGGATCGTCCGCGGCTGCAGGCCGGGCGCGATGACGTTCCGGACTTCGTGCAGCACGTGCGCGACGTACTCCTCCCCCGTCGCGAAGAACTCCTGCTCCGCGGCCGGAGTGAGGTTCGCGCTCCGAAACTTCTCGTGCGCGAGGACGGTGAAGTACGGCTCGATCATCCGATGGCGACGAGGCGCAGCTCGAACGTGAGGTCTTTGCCGGCGAGCGGATGATTCGCGTCGAGCGTCACCGACGCATCGTCCAGCTCGGACACCTGCACCGCCGCGGAGCTGCCGTCCGGGAAGCCGATGCGCAGCATGTCGCCGGCTTCGACTTCCTGGCCGTTCAACTGCTCGCGGTTCACCTTGAACACCAGCTCGTCGCGGCGCGGGCCGTACGCGTTTTCGGATTCGATCCGCTCCGTCTTTTCGTCGCCGATGCTCATCCCTTCGATCGCTGTCTCGAATCCGGGAATGACCTCGCCGCCGCCGAGGGTGAAGGAGATCGGGTCGCCGTCCTCGGATGAATCGAAGACGGTGCCGTCGTCGAGCGTTCCCTTGTAGTGCACCGAAACCGTGTCGCCGCGCTTCGCCTGCTGCATGAGTCCTCCAGGGTCGTGCATCCTATGCGAGCCATGGGCCGGAGGCCCGCAAAAAATGGCCAGCACGCTTTTCGCATAGGGAGTCGGTGAATGCCTGCCAAACATGGCGTCGCAACAGCGGACGATCTCGCACTGCTCGTCGATTCAGTGCGCGATTACGCCATGCTTCTGCTCAGTCCCACGGGCGAGATCCAGTCGTGGAACGCGGGCGCGCAGGTGATCACCGGATACGAGCCGGAGGAGGTGATCGGCAAGCACTTCTCCATCCTCTATCTGCACGAGGACATCGCCGCCGGGAAGCCGCAACACGAGCTCGAGGTCGCGCTTGCAGAGGGTCGCATCGAGGACGAGGGGTGGCGGCGGCGCAAGGACGACTCGTATTTCTGGACGAACACCGTCATCACCGCACTGCATGAAAAGGATGGGACGCTGCGCGGATTCGCCAAGATCGCGCGCGATCTCACCGTCCGCCGCAAGGCGGAGGAGACTTTGCGGCAGAGCGAGGAAGTGTTCCGCCTGCTCGTCGCCTCGGTGAAGGATTACGCGATCTTCCTGCTCGACCCCGAGGGGCACATCACGACGTGGAACGCCGGCGCGCAGCGGATCAAAGGGTACGCGCCGGAGGAGATCATCGGCCGGCACTTCTCGGCGTTTTATCCCGAGGAAGACAGGCGCGATCAGAAACCGGAGCGCGAGCTCGAGATCGCGAAGCAATACGGCAGCGTCGAGGATGAAGGCTGGCGCATCCGGAAGGACGGCACGCGTTTCTGGGCGAACGTCATCATCACCGCGGTGCACGACGAGCACGGGAAGCTGCGCGGCTTCGCCAAGGTGACGCGCGACATGACCGAACGGAAGCGCGCGGAAGAGATGCAGCGCGCGCTCTTCGAACAGCGCGAGGCGCGGTTCCACGCGGAAGAGGAGCGGCGTCACGCGGAGGCTTCGTATCGCGTGGCGCAGGAGGCGAATCGCGCGAAGGACGAGTTCCTGATGACGCTGTCGCACGAGCTCCGCACGCCGATGACCGCGATCCTCGGCTGGTCACGACTGCTGCCGACGATGGAGCCGACCGACGCCGGATTCCGCGATGCCGTGTCGGCGATCGCGCGCAGCGCGCAACTGCAGGCCCGCCTCATCGACGACGTGCTCGACGTCTCGCGCATCGTGTCCGGCAAGCTTCGGCTGGCGCTGGAGACGGTGGAGATCGAAAAGGTGATCGTCGGCGCGATCGAGGCGGTGAAGCCGAGTGCGGACGCGCGGCACATCGCCCTCCTGACGTCGTTCGCGCCGAACCTCTCGACGACGATCGCCGATCCGACGCGGCTGCAGCAGGTGATCTGGAACCTGCTGTCGAACGCGGTGAAGTTCACTCCGAAGGGGGGCACGATCGTGGTCGACGCGCGGCGCACGTCGTCGCACGTGCAGATCGCGGTGAAGGACAACGGCGAGGGGATCGATCCGGGGTTTCTGCCGCATATCTTCGAGCCGTTCCGCCAGGCGGAGAATCCGAGCACGCGTTTGCACGGCGGCCTCGGACTCGGCCTGTCGATCGTCCGCTACCTGATCGAGGCGCACGGCGGAACCGTCGCCGCCGACAGTCCGGGCCGCGGCCTCGGGACGACGTTCACCCTCACCCTGCCGGTCGGCGCGCTGAAAGCAGAGCACGCCAAATACTTCACGCCGGTGCTGCAGGAGCCGCGCGCGCCGATCGTCACCGGCCGCCTCGCCGGCGTCGACGTGCTGCTGATCGATGACGACCGCGAAGCGCGCGAGCTGGTCCGCGCGGCGCTGCACCAGGCGGGCGCGAACGTGATCGCCGTCGAATCCGCCGGCCTCGCCCTCAGCGAGCTCGCCAATCGCCGCCCCGACCTCATCCTCACCGACATCGCCATGCCGATGATGGACGGCTACGCCCTGGCCCGCGAGATCCGCAAACGGAAGGAGCTCTCGAAATCGAAGCTCGTCGCGCTCAGCGCGTTCCCCGTCAGCCGCCAGGCCAACAGCGACGCCGGCTTCGACGAGTACCTGACCAAACCGATCGACCCGTTCGAGCTGGTGGACGCGGTGGCGCGGGTGGTGGGGCCGATTACGACGTAATTGCGGCCTGCCATTGAAGGCCTATGCGCTATGCCTCCGGAAGGCGTTTGCCACAACGAGAACAGAAGTTTGCGTCCGCCGCACTGCGCGCTCCACATGCCGGACAGAACGGACCAACGGCGCTTTGCGCTACTTCACTGACGGTTGACGGTTGTACATCGCCAGCGGCTTGAGCCTGCACTTGATGGCGAAACTTGAGAGGAGCGGCGATATTAGAAAACTGCTCTTTAGTGCCGCCCGTTCCAATGACCACGATCGTGCCGATATCGAGCATTCGGCCGAGAACACTCTGGTCGATCCCTATTCCTTCGACTTTCTGCAGCAGCAGCTCCAGCGTGTGCCGGCGGATTACGCCGACCTTGATCACTACCCGCCGGTTCGTGACGGCGAACTCGGACGAAGAGGCCTTGATATACGTGATCAGTGCTATGACGCCTGCGACAGCCAGGAGAAGCCCGCCAACCCACGCCAACCAAACCAGACCTTCGTTCAACACGGCCACCGCGACCAGAATGATCGCGAGAAGCGCAATGGCAGCCGGTCCGGCGTAGATAACCGGATGAAGGTGAGCACGGTATGCGACGTGTTCTCCGGGAAGCAGGTTTTCGTCAACGTAAGCCATTCGCGCTCCTACCCCAACAACTCCAACACTCCCCTCAACGGTATCCGCACCCATTCCGGCCGGTTGTTCAATTCATACACGATCTCGTAGAGCGCCTTCTCCAGCGTGTACGCGTCGAGCAGGACGCGCAGCTCATCGCGCGATGCCGGCAAATGCGGCGCGCCGGCACTGGTGGCGAGATATGCGCGCAGGAAGGCGGCGCTGACGGCCTGGTGCCAGAACGTAGCGGCGACATCGAGCTGCGGTTCGTCCTCGGCGCGGATGACGACTCCGGGGGCCTGGCCGAACAACACGGCGTACGGGGCGTAATGGAACGAGCGGAGCATGCCGGCGACGTCGCGCAGGGCACTGCGCTTGATGCGGCGCTCGCTCAAGGGGCGCAGCGGCTCGCCTTCGAAATCGATGATGACGAAATCGTTGCCGGTGTAGAGGACCTGGCCGAGGTGATAGTCGCCGTGCGTGCGGATGCGCTGGCCGGTGATGCGCCCGTCGAGCACGGAGCGGATGCGTTTCTGCAATTCCGCTTCGCGCGCGATCACCATCTGCGCATCGGGGTTCTCTTTCGCGCGGCGCCGCAGCAATTGCATCGTCTGTACGGTCTGCGTGCGCATCGACTGATAGATCGAGCGCTGATAGTGCGGCGTGAACGGCTCGGGGGCGAACGCCGCGACGTCGTCACACGACGCAAGGGCGAGATGCATCTCGGCGGTGCGGCGCCCGAGGAGCTCGGCGTCGGAGAGATAGCCGCCGATCAGCTCATCGTTCGGATGCTTCATCCGATCGGCGGAGTTGCTGTCACTGAGGATGCGATCGAAGAAGCGGCTGATGGCGTCGAGTGTGTACGTCCACGCGTCGCCCGAATTCTCCGTGTAGCCCTGCAGGATGCCGACGGTCATCGATTCGTACTCGAGCGCGCCGGCGACGCGCGGAACGTTCGCGAATGACGTCTCGTCATTGAGGAAGCGCCCGACCTCGAGATCGGTATTGATCCCCGGCTCGAGCTTGCGGAAGAGCTTCAGGAAGAGGCGCTGGTCGTAGACGATCGCCGTGTTGCTCTGCTCCGCCTTGAGCACCTGCCCGTCGAGCGAACCCTCGCCGCGCAATTCACGGAAGGCGCGCGTCGTGACGCCTGTGAGCTTTCCGTTGCGGCGTTTGCGCGCAATGACATCGAGCAAGGCGGCGGCGAACGCCGGCTCGCCGACCGGCTCATGCAGCAGACAACCGTCGCGCAATCGCGCAATGAACGTCGCACTGCGGGCATCCGGCTCGTCGGACCGGCGCGCGCTCGTCACTGCCAGCGGCAGAAGATAGGTCTCCGGCTCGCCGTCCGTGTACTCGACGTCGATGATGGCGAGCTGTCCCGCGTCTTTCGACAGCGGCACCGTGTCGCGGATGGTCAACGTGCTGACGGTCCGCGCTTTGCCGGCGAACCAGCGCCGGGAGCGGATGTAGCGCGTAATGGCACGCTGCAATGGATCGCGATTGCGGTCGGCCAGGATCTCGTCCCATTTCTTCGCATTGACCAGCGGCAATTCCTCGCTCGTTGCATGACCGGCCTGGCGCTGTAATTCGAACCAATAAAATGCGAACGGCCCGAGGTTGAGGAAATAGGGACGCTCGCCGATCTCGGGGAACTTCGTGCCGCCGGAGAGCTCGACCGGCACCATGCCGCGGAATTCAGACAGATCGAGCTCGAAGCACTGCACGATGCGCGACAGATTGGCCACCACGAGCAGCGTCTCGTCTTCATAGCGGCGCACGAACGCGAGGATCTTGCGATTTTCGGGATGCAGAAACTCCATCGAGCCGCGGCCGAACGCCTTGTGGCGCTTGCGCGTGGCGATGAGGCGCTTCATCCACCACAAGAGCGAATACTGGCTGTTCTGCTGGGCCTCGACGTTGACCTGTTCGTAGTGATACTGCGGATCGATGATCACCGGCAGGAACAACTGCTGCGGATTGGCGCGGGAGAAGCCGGCATTGCGGTCGGCGCTCCATTGCATCGGCGTGCGGACGCCGTTGCGGTCGCCGAGGTAGATGTTGTCGCCCATTCCGATCTCGTCGCCGTAATAGATGATCGGCGTGCCGGGGAAGGAGAAGAGCAAGCCGTTCATCAGATGAATGCGGCCGCGATGATTTCCCATGAGCGGCGCGAGGCGGCGGCGGATCCCGAGGTTGATGCGCGCGTTCGAATCCTTGGCGTAGGTGCGCCACATGTAGTCGCGGTCTTCTTCCGTGACCATCTCCAGCGTCAGCTCGTCGTGATTGCGGAGGAAGAGCGCCCACTGGCATTTCTCCGGAATCGGCGGCGTCTGGGCCATGATGTCAACGATCGGAAAGCGGTCTTCCATCGCCAGCGACATGTACATGCGCGGCATGACCGGGAAGTTGAATGCCATATGGCATTCATCGCCGTCGCCGAAATACGGCAGCGTGTCCTCGGGCCATTGATTGGCTTCCGCGAGCAACATCTTCCCGGGGAACTTCGCCTCGAGATGCGCGCGCAGTTTCTTGAGGTAGACGTGCGTCTCCGCGAGGTTCTCGCACGTCGTGCCTTCGCGCTCGTACAGATACGGGATCGCGTCGAGACGGAAGGCGTCGACGCCTGTCTCCATCCAGAGCTCGAGCACCTTGAACAGCGCGTCGTGCACGGCGGGATTGTCGAAATTGAGGTCGGGTTGATGGGAGAAGAAGCGGTGCCAGTAATACGATTTGGCCACCGGATCCCACGCCCAGTTCGACGTCTCGAAATCCTTGAAGATGATGCGCGCGTCCCTGTATTTGTCAGGCGTGTCGCTCCAGACATAGAAATCGCGCCACGGACTCCCCGGCTTCGCCCGTCGCGATTTCTGAAACCAGGCGTGCTGGTCGCTGGTGTGATTGACCACCAGTTCCGTGACGACGCGAATCCCGCGGCGATGCGCCTCGCGCATGAAGTTCTTGAAATCGGCGAGCGTGCCGTAGCTCGGATGGATGGCGGTGTAATCGGCGATGTCGTAGCCGTCGTCGCGCAAGGGCGACGGATAGAAAGGCAGGAGCCAGAGGATGTTGACGCCGAGGTCCTGCAGGTAATCGAGACGGCGGGTGAGGCCTTGAAAATCGCCGATGCCGTCGTTATTGCTGTCGAAAAACGCACGGACGTGCGTCTGGTAGATGATGCCGTCCTTGTACCAGAGTGGATCGTCGACGCCGATCATAGGTAGTACTCGAAATCGCGCTCCGTGCGCACCCTGCGGCGGATGCGGAAGATGTGGCCCGGCACGACGTGCGGATTCAATTGCACGTAATTCCGCGCGCCGTGCCACGTGTAGCGCGCGCCGCTCATCAGCTCGTGCACCTGGAATGGACGTCCGTCATCGAGCTGCAACGCCTTGAGGTCGAGCTCGACCCAGCCGGCCTGCGTGTTGTGCGGATCGGTATTGACGATGGTGAGGACGACGTTGTCGCCGGCCGACTTGCTGTAGCAGATCAATTGCTCGTTATCGACCTCGTGAAACTTCAGCGTGGCGTTCTGCTGCAATGCTGGATTTTCGCGGCGGATGCGATTGAGAAGCGCGATCAGTGCCGTGAGGTCTTCTTCCGAGTCGCCCCACTGCTTGATCTCGTATTTCTCCGAATCGAGGTATTCCTCGCTCCCGGTCTCCTTCGCCTGCTGCAGCATCCGCTCGTACGCCGGTCCGTAAATGCCGTAGTTCGAGGAAAGCGTCGCCGCGAGAATCACGCGGATGGTGAATCCAGGACGGCCGCCGAATTGGAGATATTCCGTGAGGATGTCGGGCGTATTGGGCCACGCGTTCGGCCTGAAGAAATCGCTGACCGGCGGCCTGGTGATCTCCTCGAAATACTCCTGCAATTCGAACGACGTGTTGCGCCACGCGAAATACGTGTACGACTGCGTGAATCCCGCCTTCGCCAGCCAGTACATGATCTTCGGCCTCGTGAACGCCTCGGCCAGAAAAATCAGATCGGGATTCTTCCGTTTCAATTCATTGATGCACCAATACCAGAACGGCAGCGGCTTGGTGTGCGGATTGTCGACGCGGAAAATGCGCACGCCTTTCTCGATCCAGAATTCGAACACGGATCGCAATTCGTCCCACAAGGCGCGCCATTCGGCGTTTTCGAAGTAGAACGGATAGATGTCCTGGTATTTTTTCGGTGGATTCTCGGCGTACTGGATGCTCCCGTCGGGACGCTTGAGGAACCAGTCGTCGTGCTCGCCGACGTACGGGTGATCGGGCGAGGCCTGGAACGCGATGTCCATGGCCAGCTCGATGCCGTGCCGCTGCGCCGCGCCGGCGAGCGATTCGAAGTCGGACATCGTCCCGAGGTCGGGATGAATCGCCTTGTGGCCCCCCTCGGTTCCGCCGATGGCCCACGGACTGCCGACGTCCCCCTGCTCCGCGTCGACCGCGTTGTTGCGTCCCTTGCGGAACGTGCGGCCGATGGGATGAATCGGTGGAAGGTAGAGGACGTCGAATCCCATCTTCGCGACGCGCGGCAGTTGGCGCTCGACGTCGCGCAGCGTTCCAAACGAGCGCGGGAAGAGCTCGTACCAGCTACTGTGCGCCGCCTTGCGCCGGTCGACTTCGATTGCCACGTCGCGGCGGTAGCGCGTGGCGAGCGTGCGGTCTGCGTTGCGCCACATCAGCGCGATGAGGTCTTCGCTCCAGACCTCTTCGATCTTCTCGTCGAGCTCCGCGTCGCTCTCCAGCATCTGCGCGAATGACCCCAGGCGGCGCTGGTCGCGCTTGTTCGCCCGTCCGATCGCGGCGCGGATCAGTTGCAGGCCGATCGTCAGTTGCACGTCGAGATCGCTCTGCTTCGCGGCCACGCGTTTGTGCAGGTCGCGATGCCAGGTGAGGAAGTGATCGATCCAGCCTTCGATGGTGAAGAGATGGAAGCCGAGCTTCTCGACCGTGATCTCGCACTGCCAGCGGTCGTTGATCAGGGGGCGCATCCGCACCTCGCGCCACTTCTTTTCGGATTGATGGCGATGCAGCGCGACCGCGCCGATCACGTCGTGGCCATCGGCGAAAACGTCGGCCTCGATGAGGACGCGCTCTCCCTCGATCCGCTTCGCCGGAAAGCGGCCATCGTCGACCTCCGGAGATACGCCTTCGATGATGACCCGCTTTCGCCCGTCAAACGACTCCATAAACCGAAAGGGGAGGTGCGAGTAGCGTGCCTTACAGGTTTTTGGTGAATGGCCGCGCCAATACGCCGAGGACGCTGCCCGCCGGGCCTCGCTTGAAGGCGGAGAGGCGGAGGATCTGCTCGATCGCGATCAATCCCGCGCAGAGGAGCGACAGAAACGCGCCGAGGCCGGGACGCAGGCCGAGGGTGCGGAGCGAAGTGAAACCGCCGGCGACGGCGAAGACGAGGCAGATCATCGCGACCTTCGACGACTGGCGCCGATAGTCGTAATCGAAGCGCTCGGCGAAGCGCGCCTGCTCCGCGGGGGTGAGGAGCGTGACCAGCGGCTCGCGCACGTGAAAGGCGTCGCGCAGCTTCGTGTCCTCCGCCTCTTCGCGGACGTAAACGGAACGGCCCTTCGCCGTCTTCATCGGCGAGGTCATGCCGCGCTTCCATCCGGCGGCGTACGCGATGCTGTAGACGAGCACGCCGAGGATCGAGCCCATCGGCTGGTTCTGCGACCAGGCGACGTGGAAGCGGATGACGTTCTCCACGACCAGGAATCCGGTGAGGATGACCTGCGACGGATAGACCGGCAGGTGATGCACGAGCTGCTGCGACATGCCGACGATCAGCGCCGCGATGAGCGCGAACATCGAGACGACCGACATCATCGTCATGCGATGCGCGAACATCCCGAGCTCGCTCGCCATCTCCTCCTGCACGAGCGCGGGAAGATGATGTCGGTCGTCTCGATGT
>Ga0193696_1000177_pt1 | contig 26059 bp, 24 predicted proteins | sample L3m1metaG_FD_145074 | JGI IMG/M metagenome (GOLD analysis project Ga0193696, IMG submission 145074) | Soil microbial communities from a riparian zone of the East river system, Colorado, United States - L3m1 | ecosystem: Environmental > Terrestrial > Soil > Riparian zone | place: USA: East River... | reverse complement strand
AGATAGGTCGGGACGCCGTGCTCGTCGAAGTGGAGGAACGCGATCCGCTTCGAGTCGGGACTCCACCAGTAGCCGCGCTTCGTGCCGCGGCCGTAGATCTCCTCGTCGTACACCCAATCGAGGATGCCGTTGAGGATCTGGTCGCTGCCGTCGGTGGTGAGCTGACGTTCGGTGCGCGTGGCGACGTCGACGACGAACAGATCGTTCGCCCGCACGAACGCGACGCGCGTGCCGTCGGGACTGAACACCGGCAGCTCTTCCGCCGCCGGCGTCGAGGTCAATCGCGTCACCGTCTGCTTCGCCAGCGAGTAGAGAAAGAGATCGTGGCCCGCCTCGACGACGATCACGCTCTTCTTCGCATCGAAGTTCGCCGCCTTGCTCTTCGCCGCTTCCTTCGCGTCGTCATCGGAAACGCCCGCCTGCACCAGCTCCTTCTGGAACACCGCCCGATCGAAGAACACCTGCGCCTTCCCCGTCTTCACGTCGAAGCGCTGCCACTCGACGACGTCCCCCTTCTGGTCGGTGCGCGGCCAGATGAAGGTGGAGTCGTCGAGCCACAGAAAGCCGCTCTGGATCGCCCCGCTGAAGTAGACCTTCGTCGACGGGTTGTAGATCGTCTCGAGCGTGATCTCCTTCCGCTGCGCGAGCGCGGGGAAGGAGAGGAGAAGAAGGAGCGGGAGAAGCGCGCGTTTCATGGGGCGGCACTTTATCAATGGTGGGGGGATCGAATTCATTGTCCTCAAAGCGAGACTCATCCCATCGCGGATGGGATGAATGTGTCCATCCCGTGAAGAAGGCACGCGCAGCCCAACATTCTCTGAATGCCCGCAAGCTTTGTGGGCTCCGTCCTTCCAACAAGAGTGTGAAAACGAAGGCCCTCGTCCGTCGATAGGCGAAAGCTTTTACGACATCTGACCGGAGGAGGACCCATGAACCGTTCCATGCGCGCCGTGGCCGCGGCGGCACAGGAGTTCGCGAACGCATCCAGCGCCATTGCGCCACTGGAGAGCACGCTCAGCGCGAATGCCGAGCATCGATACGAACGTCGTTTCGCCGAACGACAGAGTGCCCTGCGCGAGCTCGAGGCGCACGCGCATGGCATGGATTCACTGCCGGCGGGCAACGAGACCTTCAATGCCATCCAGGCCTCGACGGCCGATTGGGCGGATCCGGTCTGGACGCGGTTCAAGCCCTTATCCGCGGATGCCGGCATTCCGCGTCTGACGCGAGCCGGTATCTTCACCCGCGATGTCACCTTGAAAGGTGGAACCGAGACGCAACGGATCTCCGTGCCCGCGTACCTGCCGATCATCGCGCGGGGGGGAACAGCGATCCTCGCCGAGGGGAAGGATCTGGACGCGGCGCGCGACGCGCTGCAGTCAATCCTTGTGCGCCTGATTGCGGCACTGCCGCCAGGCCTGTTGCGCCTCACGCTCGTCGATCAACTCGGCGTCGGCAACAACTTCGCGCTCCTCACGCCGTTTCACGAAGTCATCCGCGGAGCGATGGTCTGGCATGACCCGAAGCAGATCAGCAACGCGCTCGAATCGCTCATCGAGCACATGGCCATGGTCACGCAAAAATACCTGACCACCACGTTCGAGAACATTGAGGCCTACAACGAATCACAGGGCGTCGTGGAAGAGGCCTACCGCGTCCTCGCCATTGCGAATTTCCCCGCCGGTTTCGACAAGCACACGGCGGAGCAGGTCGTTTCGATCGCCCAGAACGGTCCGCGCTCAGGTGTGTACGTCATCCTCAGCGTCGACCGGAAGCAGCCGATGCCGCATGGCTTCCGCCTCGATGATCTCACCCGCTTCTGCACGGTGATCGAAGGGACGATGGAGGCGGGCTTCATCTGGAGGCCTAATGTCCACGGCTGGCCTGAAGCCGCGGTGCGATGGGCCACGGATGTTCTCGATCGAGGCCGCGTCACACTCGACGAGCGTCCCGTGCCGAAGATCGTCGAGGAAATCGCGAGGTCCACCGAACAGAGCGCGATCGACCGGAAGGGCGTGAGAGTCCCCTTCTCCCGTTTCGCCCCGAAGGAGCTCTGGACTGAGAAGACCGTGCACGGCGTGGCCACGCCGATCGGACGCGCGGGCAATAAAGATCAGATGTTCGCGCTCGGTGCCGGCGCGGACGCGGTCCATCACGCGATCATCGGCGGCCGTACCGGCTCGGGGAAGAGCGTCCTGATCAAGGGGCTGATCACGAGCCTGTGCGAGCGCTACTCACCCGCCGAGCTCGAGCTATACCTCGTGGATTTCAAGGGCGGCGTCGAATTCCGCGTCTTTTCCGAACTTCCGCACGCACGTGTGATCGCGCTGGAGAGCGAGCGTGAGTTCGGACTGAGCGTCCTGGAAGGACTGATCCGCGAAAAGACGGCGCGCGAGCGGATCTTCAAGCAGAAGGAAGTCAACGACCTGCCGCATTACCGCGAGCGTGGTGGCACGATGCCCCGAATCCTGCTGATCGTCCACGAGTTCCAGGTGTTCTTCGAATCGAGTGATCGCATCAGCATGCGCGCCCGCGCCGCGATGGACGATCTGGCGCGTAAGGGACGCAGCTTTGGCATTCATGTCGTACTGGCGTCGCAATCGATCTCGGCCTCGGCCGGCGCGGAGCTCGATCAGGCCACGCTGAATCAGTTCGGGATGCGCATTGCGCTGGCGATGAACGAGAGCGATGCCACGCGCATCCTCTCGCGTGAAAACGACGCCGCGAAATTCATTACCAGAGCGGGGGAAGCGATCTTCAACGCCCAGAACGGACTTCCCGGCGGCAATGTCCGATTCCAGATCGCTTACGTCTCGGACGAAGAGGTGGCCGAGCATGTCCGCGCAATCCGAGGTCATGCCGATCGACAGGAACTGGGGCACAAACCGTTCCTCTTCGAGGGAAACCGTCCCGCAAGCATCGTCGACAACGACGACCTCGTGAAGATCGCGGCCACCCCCCCTGCGACAGCGCAGCGCGCCATCCCTGTCTACGTCGGCGAGCCCGCGGCCATTCAGGAAACACATACCGCGTATCGAATGCGGAGACAGGCCGGCGACAACCTGCTGATGATCGGCCAACACGAGGAAACGCTCTTCTCGATCTTCATCACCGCCGTCGCCAGTTGGAGTGCTCAGCAGCCTCACGACACCGCGAACATCGTCGTCTTCAATCTCGCCAATGACGACGACGAGATGGTCCGCGAGCACATCCCCGTGCTGCAGAGCCTTCCGCAGAACGTCCGCATCGGCCGCAATGCGGACGTCGTCCCGTGGCTGGATGCACTGAACGCCGATCTCGATCGTTACCGCGCCGGCGAGCAGTCCGAAGCGCCGCGCCCGAGCACGCTCGTCGCGTTCTATGGAATTCAGCGCGCGCGCGATCTCCTCCGCGAGGGATATTCCGGCTCCTCGCCGACGAAGAAACTGCTGCGGCTCATTCATGACGGGCCGGAATCCGGAATGGCGTTCATCGTGGCCGCGGACATGTACGCGAATCTGCTTCGCGTCCTGGAGGCGAGGGACCTCACCGAGTTCGGCGGCCGGATCGCGGTAATGGGCGGCGACGCCGGCAAGATCCTCGGCGATCACTCCGGAGGCTTCAAGGTCCGGGAGAACTACGGCGTCCTCTATGAGCCGGAGAAGCCCGACGTCCTGCAGAAATTCCGCACTTACGGTCTCGCCCAGACGCAATGGATCGCGCAGCACCTCGGAAAGGAATACACGTCATGGCAGAAGTAGTCGGCGATCCGGATGAGATCGAATCGTTCGCCCGCGACCTCGACGCGTATTGCCAGTCGACACGCGAAGATCTGATGCGCCTCTGCGCGCACCTCGACCGGATGGAAAGCGAACGTTCCTGGGCGGACGAAATCTATCGCCATTACCGGGGGATGTTCGAGAGCGCCAGCCACAGTCTGCAGCAGACCCTCGATTTCGTGCGCGACGAGCACCTGCAGCACCTTCGCCTTGTGGTGCAACGTCTGCGCGAATACCTCAACGAATAGCGAAAGGCCGGCGATGATCAGGATCCAATGCACCTCGTGCAAGAAGACGCTGGAGGCGGATGAAAAGACGCTCTCCGAGCGCGAAGCATCGGTCGTGCGCTGTCCTTCGTGCGGCGTCACGCTGCTCGTCGACAGGCGGAAAGCGTCCGTCGTCGGACCCGACGTACGCGTTGCCGCGGACGACTACAAGCCCCCCGTGCCGCGGCCCGTCGACGAACTGAAGAACACGGCTCCGGCGAGCACACACATCGCGCTCATTGCCGATCTCTACGAGATCGCCGAGGCGCATCTGCACATCAAGAACGACATTCGCGAGCGGACGTCGAGACTGACCGCGCTCGCATCGGGCGGGCGCGAGGCGCTCGATGGACTGCGCGTGGCCATGCCGCCGCGGTCGTCAGACAGCGTCGTTTGCGCCGTCAGTGCCGCGCCGGATGAGTCGCGCCTCGACGAGCAGCTCGCGACTCTGAGCAAGTATTTGCAGGACAGCCGGAAGATCGCCGACGGGGCCGGCGACATCTGGCGCGACATCACGGCACCTCATCGCTACGAGCCGATCGTGGAATGGAAGAAGGAAGCGCGCGCTGTCGTCGCGAATGCATACGTCGCCATCGCCGGGCGCGCGCAGGATTCCGAGCCACATATCGCACGGCTGCAGAACATGCGCTTGAAATTCGAGCGACTGGTGAAACAGTACCGGAGCGAGCAAACGGCACGTGAGGATGCGGTCACGGCGGCGAACAGCAGGATCGCCGCGCTCGACGGGGAGCACACCGCAGCGCAATCGCGCCTGGTCAGCCTCGAACAGGTCGCAGAGCAGAAGGCCTACGACGCGCTCAAAGGCGGCGGCTGCGCCAGCGTGGTCGTTTCCGGCTTCATCGCCGTGGTCATCGCGGCCAGTACGAATTCCGCGGGAGCCGGCTGGATCGCATTCTTTGCAGGAATCGCCGCGGGTCTCTGGCTCGCCTGGCAGATTGGCTTCAACAGCAACAAATCCCAGCGCGCCCAGACCGAAAACACGCTGAGCGAGATTCGTTCGAAGCGGGCCGCCGCCGATCGTGAACTGCGCGAAGCCGGGAAGTTGCTCGATCTCCACATTGCCGCGACGCCCGATGTTGCGCCGCCGGCGACGACGTGGTCGCTGCTCACCAGTCCTGACTTCGATCCGGAGACGGCGCCACGAGCCGCCGTAGAGCCGGATCGCCCGCACGTCAGCGTTCCGACACCCCTGCTCAGCCCCGCCGCGGCATCGGCGGTGCAGGGCGTCGGGATTGCCGCCGGCGTCACTCAGGCAAGACCGGTCGGATTCATTCCGCAGATGCCGGTGGCATCAACCGCGACGGCAGGCACGGTGATCCCCGCGCCGCCCGCCACTGAAGACGAACCGCCGGCTGAAGCGTTCGCCGTTCCGCCCGCGGCGCGCAGCAAGAGACGAATCTTCGCCATCATCGGTGCATCGTCTGCCGTAATCCTCGTGCTGTCGTATTTCATCTGGTCTTCGACGTTCAGCTTCGGCGCACGGATCAACAAAGCACTAGCCGCCGGACAGATCTTCGCGCCGGCCGGCGCGTCCGTCTATGACCTTTACAAGAGCGAGATTGCGAAAAACCCCCGGTCCCGGGTGCTCGCCGAAATCACGCCGAAAATCCGCGCCAGGCTCGCACCAGCGGTCGACGACACATTCACGCGCTGGTACAGGGACTCGGACAACACCGTCAATTGGGAGGAAATGGAGCACACATGCGAGTTTCTCGCGCTCCTCGAACCGGGAGAGAGGCTCCATCGCATGCGGCAGTTGTATGCGATCGCGCAACAGAGCATCGACTCGCGCAATTACGCGCGCGCGATCAGCAGCTACGAGGAGGCATTGAGGCTCGATCCCTCGTGGGCTCTCGCATTGAACGGCATCGGCAAGGTCTACATGATCGAGACCTCGCCGCTGTTCAAGGAGAAAATCGGCGTCGCCTACTATCAGCGCGCGGCCGCCGCGGATACGCAATTCACCTGGGCTCCAAAAAACCTCGGTGACTATGCGATCCGCAAACGCGATTACACCGCGGCGGAGCGATACCTGCAGCAGGCTCTCGCCTCGTCACCGCAGCGTCCTTCGATCCTGAGGGCCCTCGGCCTCGTCTGTCGCAAGACCGGGCGAGGCGCGGAGGCGATCCGCTATTACGAGCAATCGCTCCTGTTCGAGAAGGATCCTGAAAAGACCGCCGCCGCAATGAAGGCCATCGCCGCGATCCGAAGCGGAGCGGGATAGACGATGCGCCCCCAATCGCGCCGTACGCGCCGCCACTGGAGTTGGTGGGCGACAGCCGGACTCTGTGTCGTCGCGGCGGCGCTCATCGTCACCTACGCCGCGCTGCAGATCTGGCGGCCTCGTCATGACCTCGTCATCCGCGACGCCGTCATTCACGACGGCAGCGGTGGGCCCGCGTTTCACGGCACAATTGTCGTTGATGGTGATCGTATTACGGAGATCCGGCGAGGCCGTTTCCATGTCTTTCTCACTGGAAGGACCACGATCTATGCGCATGGACTCGACGTCGCGCCCGGCTTCATCGACACGCATACGCACGTCGATCAGAGCATCCTCGAGTCGTCAGCGCCCATTCGCGCGAACAATTTCATCGGCCAGGGAGTGACGACCATCGTCACCGGGAACTGCGGACGCTCGCCGGTCGACATCGCGCGCTTCCGAAAAACGATTGAAGTCCGCGGCACGAACGTCAACATCGCCACACTCGTCGGTCTGAACTCCGTGCGCAGCGCGATCATGAAGACCTCGACCGCGCCCGCCTCCGGGGCCGAGACGGCGAGGATGTGCGCGCTCGTCGCCGCGGCGATGCGCGACGGCGCGGCGGGCGTCAGCACCGGTGCCGCGTACGTTCCGGGCCGATTTGCGTCGCAGGAGGAGACGATCGCTCAGCTGGCCGTCGCAGGCCGCCATGGCGGCATCTTCGCCACGCATCTGCGGGATGAAGGCAACGGCATCATTCAATCGGTCGCCGAGGCGATCCGGCAGAGCACGAGGGCACACGTGCCGCTCCTCATTTCACACTTCAAGATCGTCGGCCCGGCTAACTGCGGCAAGTACGCCGAGGTCGAGCGCATGCTCGCGCGCGCGGGCCGGCAGGGATTGCGGGTCTATGCGGACCAATATCCATACACCGCTTCGAGCTCCAATCTCGATCTCTATCTCCCAGACTGGTATCTCGCGATGTCCGGCGCGGCGCGCCGCGCGTTACTGCAAACGAATGAAGGGAAAGCGCGGCTCGGCCGCGAGCTGCGCGAGCGCGTGGTCTCCGAGGGCTTTCATGATTTCGGTTTCGCCTATGTCGCGTCGTATCAGAAGGAGATGAGTCTCGCCGGTCTCAGCGTCGCGGAAATTGCGCGCGTGAAGCACCTCGCCACCAGCGATCCGCAGGTTGAAACCATCGCCGACCTGCTGCGCGAAGGAGGCGCGCAGATGGTGTACCAGAACATCTGCACCGCTACGCTGCCGCCGATTGCGTCGCGGCCGACGACGATGTTCGGCTCCGACAGCGCGATTCGCTACGAAGCCGACGGCTACCGCCCACACCCGCGAGGTTGGGGGACGTTTCCGCGCGTGATTGCGCAATACGTCCGCCGCGACGGCGTGCTGTCGCTTGACGAGGCGGTTCGCAAAATGACGTCGCTTCCCGCGCGGACGTTCGGCCTCGACCACCGCGGTCTGATCCGCCCCGGCTACTACGCCGACCTCGTCGTTTTCGACGCAAAAACGATCACAGATCGAGCCACGTACACGAATCCTTTCCTCCGCCCTCGCGGTATCGTTCACGTCGTCGTAAACGGCACGGTGAGCGTGACGGAACCGTCGCCGGGGAAGCAGCGCATTCTCCCGGTTGCCGCGGGACGATTTCTGCGGCCTGCACGTCCCACACAATCGTCTGCAATGTGACCGGCGGCGCGCTGATCGTCATTGACGCCCATCCGCCGGCCTGCGCGACATGGAATTGAAACGTTTCGTCCGCTTTCGTCACTACCTCCACAAAGGAGGAGCTCATGAACGCATACGGACGGCTGATGCTGTTCTCTTTCGTCGCACTGCTCCTGAGCAGTTGCGCAACGATTCCGGGTTGCCCCAACAATCTCTTGCCGATCGTCGAGATCCGGGTCCACAACGGCGCTTCGAATCATGACCGGGATCTACATTGGGGGCTCGAACGACCGGCCACTGTCGCGAGGCCCGCTTTCGCTCACCCCCTCACCCGCCCGCCCCGTGACGCTCGATCATGAGGCACAGCGACTCGACGGTGAGGTAGGAGAAAAGCTGCCGCGGGGTGATGCGGTCGGGATCGTCCGCGGCGGCGAGGGCGGGGAGCAGCGGCACGAGTGCGGCGATCGTGTTGGGGGTGATGAACCCGTCGCGCATGACCTCGGGGGAGCTGAAGTCGAGGCGGGCGAGGAAGTTGAAGTCGGCTTCGCGCACCTTGACGCCGAACTCCTTCTCGATGGCGAAGACGAGGTCGACGAAGTCGAGCGAGTCGGCGCCGAGGTCGTCGATCAGGCGGGCCTCGGGGACGACCCGCGACTCTTCGACGGCCAGCGAGTCGGCGATCATCGGGCGCAACTTCGGGAGAATGGAGTCGCGGTCCATCAGTCCAGCCATTGTGTGACTTTTTCCGGCGATTTGCGCATGGTGGGCGGCGGCGTCTCGTCGGGATAGCCGACCGGGATCAGCGCGGCGATCTCCCACGACGGCGGGACGCGCAGCAACACGCGCAGCTCATCGACCGCGATCAGCGGTCCGGTCATGCCGGAGGCGCCGAGGCCGGCGGCGTGCGCGGCGAGGAGCAGGTTCTCCATCGCCATCGACGTGCCGATCAGGCCGGAGTCGCGTTCCATGGCGCGGATGGCGCGCACGTCTTCCTGCGGGATCATGTTCGAGAGCACGGTCAGCGGGCGGAAGAGCGGGACGATCGTGAGCGGCGCGTTCTCGAACCGCGTGAAGTAGTCGCCGTACGCGCGGAACGCCTCCTCGAACGCGGGATCGATGGCCAGCGCGATCCGGTCCACGGCCGTGCGCACCGCGGCGGCCATGGCCTCGATGAGCTCGCGCCGCTGCACGACCAGGAAACGCCAGGGCTGTTTGTTGCTCGCGGACGGCGCGGTCACCGCGGACGCGATGAGCGCCTCGATGACCTCGCGCGGCGGCATCCCGGGCTTGAAGCGGCGCACGCTGCGACGCTGCGACAGCAAGGCGTGCAATTCCGCATGCGTCACCATCCGGCGCCCAGGCCTCCGTCGATCGGATGGACGCCGCCGGTCATGTAGCTCGACGCGTCGCTGAGCAGGAACACCACCACGCGCGCCACTTCCTCCGCGTTGCCGATTCGCCGCATCGGAATGCGCTCCAGCATCTCCTGCTCCGCAAGCGCGCGCGAGTGCGCGAGCATCTCCGTATCGATCGCGCCGGGGCGTACGCAATGGCAGCGGATGCCTTTGCGTCCGTACTCGACTGCGACGGCGCGCGTGAACGATTCGATGGCCCCTTTGCTCGCGGCGTAGATGCTCATGCCTCGCGCTGGGCGCGTCGCGGCGAGAGAGCTGACGTTCACGATCACGCCTTCCCGCGCGCGCAGCATGTGCGGCAGCACCAGGCGCGTGCAGGCGATCGTGCCGCCGATGTTCGTGGCGAAGACCGAAGCGATGTCTTCGTCCGTGATGTCGACGAGCAGCTTCGGGACGTTCACGCCGGCGTTGTTCACCAGTCCGTCGATGCCGCCGCACTCCTCGGCGAACGCATCGATGCCGCGGCGCACGGCCTCGCCGTCTCGGACGTCGAACGGCAGCACGATCGCCTGGCGCAGCGTAATCGCATGGTCCAGCGCCTCATCGACACGGCCGCCTCCGCGCACGTTGATGCCGACGCGCGCCCCCGCCTCCACACACGCCATGGCGATGGCGCGGCCGATGCCGCGGCTCGCGCCGGTGACGACGATCCGTTTCCCCTCAAGCATGGACGTTCCTCAGCACGATGGACGCATTCTGTCCGCCGAAGCCGAACGAGTTCGAGAGCACGATGCGCTGCGCGTGCCTGCGCGCCACGTGCGGGACGTAGTCGAGGTCGCAGGCCGGGTCGGGCTCGTCGAGGTTGATGGTCGGATGGACGAAGCCGGCGTTCATGCAGGCGATGGCGGCAATGGCCTCGACGGCGCCGGCCGCGGAGATGAGATGGCCGATCATCGACTTCGGCGCGCAGACCGGGACCCGTTCCGCGCGCGCGCCGAGGAGACGGCGGATGGCCAGCGTCTCGACGGGATCGTTCTTCGGCGTGGAGGTGCCGTGCGCGTTGATGCAGTCGACTTCCGACGCGTCGATCCCCGCCTCGGCCAGCGCACGCGACATCGCCTGCAGCGCTCCCCTGCCGTCGGGATGCGGCTCGCTGATGCCGTGCGCGTCGAAGGAATTGCCGTAGCCGCAGATCTCGGCGTGGATCGTGGCGCCGCGCGCTTCCGCGTCCTCGAAGCGTTCGAGGATGAGCATGCCCGCGCCTTCGCCGAGGACGAATCCGGAGCGCTTGCGGTCGAAGGGGCGCGACGCGCGCGCGGGCGGATCGTTCGCGGTGGTGGTCGCGCCGATGCTGCAGAAACCGGCCACGCCGAGCGGGTTGATCATCGAGTCGGTGCCGCCGGCGGCCATCCAGCGGCGGCGGCCGGTGGCGATCATGCGGAATGCCTGGCCCAGAGCGTCGGTGCCGGCGGCGCAGGCGGAGACGTGCGTCATGGGAGGCGCGGTGAGGCCGAGGTCTTTCATGATCAAGGGCACGGCGACGTCGGACGGCGTCTGCAGGGAATGTGGCTCGCCGCGGCGTTTCGCGGCGAGGTCGGGCATGGAGAAGAGCTCCAGTCCGAGTCCGAGGCTCAAGCCCCCTTCGCCGTGTGGACGGGTTCCGTTGCCGGTGGCGTCGTGGAGCGAGGCGCGCGCGGCGGCGACGGCAAACGTCACTTTACGGTCGCGCAGGATCGGCGCTGACAATCCAATAACAGGCCATGGCACTTCGGCGGCGATGCGCGTCGGCAGCGACGCGGGATCGAAGACGGTGATGGTGCGGACGGCGGAGCGGCCCGCGAGCAGTGCGTCACGGAAGTCATTCACGTCGGATCCGAGCGGCGAGATCACGCCCATACCGGTCACCGCGACGCGATGCCTCACGCGACCTCCCAGACACTGGTTGCGGCGAGACCGCGCTCGCGGACTTCGTGGGTGAGCGCGCCGTGAGCGTTTGCCAGTGCGACGCCGAGGGAAGCGGGGCCGTGCGCGAGGTGACGTTCGTCGCACTCCGGCGTCTCTTCGCAGCGGAGCGTCCAGGAGGTGAGCGTTGCGCGAATCCGTGCGCCGCGACGGAGCGCGTCTTCCTTACGCTCGACGACGATACAGGCGGCGGCGTTCTTCAGCCGCCACGGATCGAGGGCGCGGAAGTGATGGCGGACGAGAAAGTTCTCCTGATCCGCGACCGCGGCCACCAGCGCGACGTCGATGGCGTGCGCGTCGAGTGCCGCGAACGCCTCCTCCAGCGCCAGGTAGAACTGCGCGGCGCCCGGATACGACACGGCGTACGGCCCCTGGATGTCGAAGTTGAGGGAGATGTGAAAGGCGGGCATGTTCGGCAGGACGCGAAACGTGAGCAGCGGATTGAGCGCGCTGAAGGCGTTGGTGGAGAAGCGCTGCATGGAGAACGCGTCGCCGTCGAGCGAGGCCTGGAGAAGGTCGTTGATGTCCGACTCCTCGAACGGGATGTACCCGACAGCGGCGTAAAGACCGCAGCGCTCACCGAGCGGCGCGGCCAGGGAGGCTGATTCGAGCGCGCGCGCCGCCGCGACGACCGCCAGCTCGTCCTGCCGTCCCATGAACTTGCGGGTCTTGCGCGACTTGAGAAAAGGGGTCGAATCGCAGGACGAGCCGGAGAGCGCGCCGATGCCGGTGACGACGTTCATGGCAGCACCAGCGCCGGCTCGAAGTCGCGCGTCCAGAGGGCGTACACCGCGCGCCGCTGTTCGTGAATGCGCGGCACGTCGATCTCGCGCAGCACGAACTGCAGCGTCCCGCGCGCAGCGCGTTTGTCGCCGACATGCGCGTGGAAGGCGACCTGCGCGGACGATTCGCGCGTGGAGTCGATCGTCACCTCCACCTGCATCGCCTCACCGGGACCGACCGGCTGATAGAACTTCGCGCGCTGGATCTGCACGAGCATCGCGCGCACGAGCGGCCTGCCGTCGCCGTTGAACGACATCTCTAGCAGGAAGCCGGCGAGCTGCGCGGCCGACTCCACGATCAGCGCGCCGGGGTACATCGGATAGTCGGGAAAGTGATCGTGCAGCACCTCGTCCGTCAGCGTGACGCACTTGATGCCGGCCGCGCGCGTGCCGGGCGCGAGCTCCGTGACTTTGTCGATGAGGTAGTAGCGCATCAGATCGATCGCATGCGGGTGGCCAGGTCGCGCCACGCGCGGAAGCTTCCTCCTTCGCCCAGGGCCTGGTTGAAGCCGCGGCAGGCAGTCCAGCACTCCTGGCACCCGCGCGCCGGCGCCGCCTCGGACATGCGCCGATGAATGTCACCGAGTGATTCGTGGCGGATGTTCCCGAACGGCGCGTCGATCTTCTCGATGCACGCGGAGACGTTGCCGACATGATCGACGTTGAAGCTCTGCACTCCGGCGCGGCACTCCGGCATCGCCTGGCCCGCCAGGAACGGTGCGATGCCGTCGATGTAGTCGCCGAACATGCGGAAGTGCCCGTGCTTCGACCAGAGCGCGGCAATGCGTTGCGCGTCGTGTGCGCCGGGCATGGACGCGCCGGGAGCGCGGCGGAACCCGCGCGTCGAGAGCAGCGTGGCGCAATGACCGACCCCCTCGTGCGCACTGCGCTCGAGGAGCGGCGCGAGATCGCCGCCGTTGTCGTCCATCAGCACGGTCATGACGTGCACCTGCTTCTGTCCGTGCGGCGCGGAGTCGCGCAGCAGCCCGACCGCGTTCCACGCGCGCTCGAATGCACCGGGAAGCGCGCGCCGCCGGTCGTGACGCGCGGCGTCGGCATAGTCGATCGACACTCCCACCTGCGCCAGGCCCGCGTCCCACAACGCACGCGCCGCATCGGCGTCAACGTACCAGCCGTTGGTGTAGAGCAGCGGGATGTGATGCCTGGCGAAGAGGCGCACGATCTCAATGAGGTCGGGCCGCACGAACGGCTCCCCTCCTTCGATCGACACGAGGAACGTGCCGAGCTCCGCGAGCTGCTCAGCCAGGCGCGCGAAATCGTCCGTGGTCAGCTCTTCCCGCGGCGCAACGCCGTTCGGCCAGAAGTCGCAGAAGTTGCAGCGCATGTTGCAGCGGTTCGTCACCTGCAGCAGCAACTGGAACGGCTTGCGCCGCACGACGCCGGCGGCGAAGCGGAGGTCGCGCACCTGCTCGCGCAGGCTCATCGGAACCTCCCGCGGTTGAGGAGCTGCGCGGCGGCGCGGAGGCCGGTGCGCGCGAGCATCGGCGCGACGCCGCGGTTCGCGTCGAAGACGGCACCGATGGTTTCGGTGGCGTGCAGCAATTCCTCGCGTGCGATCGTCAGCGGCGGCTCCAGCCGCAGGATGTTCCACGCCTGCGATGCCGGCTGCACGATCAGCCCGCGCTCGAGCATGGCCAGCGCGAGCCACTGGCCGGCGACGTCCGGAGCGCGCAGCTCGATGGCCAGCAGGAGACCGCGCCCCCGGATCTCCGCGACGAGCGGATGCCGGTCGAGACGCACGCGCAGGGCGGCCAGCCATTCCGCGCCGAGGTCGCGGCTGCGCGCGATGAGATTCTCGTCATCGAGGATGCGCAGCGTCTCGCTCGCGGCCGCGCAGGCGAAGGCGTTGCCGGCGAACGTCGAGCCGTGCAGGTCGAACGTGCGCATCGAGCCGAAGGCCTTGCGCTGCAGCCGGCGCGTGGTCAGCGTCACGCCGACCGGCGCAATCGAGCCGCCGGCGGATTTCGCGAGGATCAGCACGTCCGGCGTCACGCCTTCGTGCTGGAACGCGTACATCGCGCCGGTGCGCCCGAGGCCGGTCTGCACTTCGTCGAGGATCAGGAGCGCGCCGCGTTTCGTGCACAGCTCGCGCGCGGCGCGCAGGTAACCGTCGCCCGGGAAGCGCACGCCGCCTTCGACCTGGACCGGCTCGGCGAGGAACGCGGCCACGTTCCGGTCGAGCGCGCGGTCGAGCGCGTCGAGGTCGTCGAACGGAATGGCGGCGCAACCGGGCAACAGCGGCTCGAACGGTGCGCGCATGCGCCGGGTAGCGCTCACCGACAGCGTGCCGAGCGTGAGGCCGTGATACGCCCCTTCGCAATAGAGGATGCCCGTCCGCTTCGTCGCGGCGCGCGCGAGCTTCATCGCCGTCTCCACCGCCTCTGCGCCGCTGTTGCTGAACAGCGCGGCGTCGAGCGGCGGCGCCGTTTGCGCGAGCTGTTCGGCCAGCGCCGCGGGAAACGCGGAGACGCCGGTGTGATTGAGGTTCAGCGGCTCGGCGTCGAAGAACGCGCGCAGATGCGCGACGAGGCGCGGGTGGTTGTGGCCGATGTTGACGCTGCCGAAGCCGGCGAGCAGGTCGAGATACCGGCGCCCGCTCTCGTCCTCGATCCAGGAGCCGGACGCGCGCGTGAACGCGCGGCCGTAGCCGAGCATGCCGAGGAGCTTCACGAAGGCGGGGTCGACATGGCGCGCGTAGCGCTCGACGGTCGTAGCGGTCACGCCGCGGCCTCCCTGCGGGCAAGGCGCGCGAACAGCCATTGCGCGATCGCGGCCATCGCCGTCAGCACCGCCAGCAGCATCGCCGCGTACAGCGGATAGGACGGAAAGTACTGCGCCCAGCCGTCGGCGACACGAAACGCGAGGTTCACGTTCATCGCCGGCGGCGTCACCAGCCGGCACAGCACGCAAAGCGCGACGAATGCGGCCACCGTTTTCAGGGCCAGCCGGCGCGGTGTGCCGAGCACGCGGACGCCGTGAATGCCGAGCACGAACGTGCCGAGGTGCGTGAGCGTGGAGGTGGGGATGAACTCGCCGCCGGTGGCGAGGTCGAGGAGCCAGAGCGAGAGGCCGAAGCACGACCAGAGCAGCCCGATCGCGTTGAGCGTCGCGTTGCGCAGCAGCAGTCCGAATCCGACCAGCAGCGCGGCCACATGGCACGCCCACAGGATGTTGTACGGCTGCCCGCGATGGACGTGCACCGCGGCGTGGATGGCGTAGAAGAGCAGCGCGAGGATCCCGAGCGCGCGCATCACAGCCCTCCGTCCACGACCACCGTCTGGCCGCTGACGAACGTGTTCTCGGTGGCCAGCCAGGTCACGAGCGCGGCGATCTCCTCGACGCGCCCGAGGCGTTTGAGCCCGCAGTGCTTGAGGTATTCGTCGCGCAGATCGGCGGGCACGGTGGCCGAGAGGCCGCGCTCGAGGATGCCGGGGGCGACGCTGTTGACGCGGATGTTGTGCGGGCCGAGCTCCTTGGCCATGGCCTTGACCATCGCCGCCAGCGCGCCTTTCGACGCGGCGTAATGCACGGGGGACGGCGCCGACTTCACGCCGTCGATCGACCCGAGGAGGACGATGCTGCCGCCGCCGTTTTGCCGCATGTGATGCGAGGCGCGCCGCACGGCGAAGAAGGACGGCCTGGTGTTGACGGCGATCATCTCGTCCCACGCCGCCTGGTCGATCTCCTGCAGCGAGAGATGCGCGGTGCCGACGGCGGCACAGTTGATCAGGGAGTGGATGGGGCCGAGCTCGCCGGCGAACGCGTCGATGGTGGTCTCGATGGCGGCGACGTCGGTGACGTCGAGCTGTTTCGCCGGGGCGTCGATGCCGGCGGTGGCGTTCGTGTGATACGTGTAGCCGAGGGGGACGCCGCGCCCGGCGAGCATGCGGCAGACCTCGCGGCCGACGGTGCCGGAACCGCCGAGGACGATGGCGGTCATACGTTCGCCTGCAGCCACGCCACCGCCCGCCCCGCCGCATCGACGAAACGGGCGCACGTCTCGCGCGAGACGGTCAGCGGCGGCTCGACGCGCACCACCGACCAGTCGTGCGCGCAGACCTGCGCGAGGATGCCCTCGCGTTGCAGGCGGTCGATGAAGAGCGGGCCGGCGACGGAGTGGCCTTCCAGCTCGGGCATGCCGAGGTTGCTCCAGCCGAGCCACGGGTGCGACGGCTCGCGCAGGGCGATGCCGCCCATCAGGCCGAACGAGGAGATGCGCGCCACGAGCGGCGAGTTGCCGATCCGCGCGTGCAGCGCGGCGAACAGCTCTTCGCCGCGCGTGCGAACGTTCGCCAGAAACGCGGGGCGATCGATGGCGGCAAGCGCGGCCAGCGCGGCGCGGCACGACAGCGTGTTGCCGCCGAACGTCGTATCGCCCGCCTGGCAGCGCGTGTACGGACTCCAGGCGCGCGACCAGAGCTCGCGAGGCATCACCGTGGCGCCGATCGGCATCACGCCCCCGCCGAGCGCCTTTGCCACGATGACCACGTCCGGCACCACCCCCAGCGCCTGAAATGCAAAGAGACGCCCGCTGCGTCCCATGCCGGTCTGCACCTCGTCGAACAGCAGCAGCGTGCCGCGTTTCGCGCAGATCGCACGCACGTCGCGCAGGTACTCGAACGAGGCGACACGCGCACCGCCCTCCATCTGCACCGGCTCCACGATGAACGCGGCGAGGTCATCGCGCTCGAGCGCACCGGCGTCGCCGAACGGCACCTCGACGAACTCGTGCAGCACGCCCTCCAATCCCTCGCGGAACGGGCCGCTCCCCGCGCACGAGATCGCGCCGATGGTCGTGCCATGAAAGGCACGGTCGGCATACGCGATCCTGCTCCGCCCCGTGGCCAGGATGGCGGTCTTGAGCGCCATCTCCACCGCCTCGGAGCCGCTGTTCGTGAAATGCGCGATCTCGAACGGGACACCGGCCGCGCGCGTGAGCGCCGACGCCAGCTCCCCCGCCGCCGGATTCAGGTTCTCCGGGAAGAGATTCGGCGCCTGCGCGTCGAGCGCCGCGCGCACCGCGTCGAACACGACGGCGGGATTGTGTCCGAGGTTGAACACGCCGAAGCCGGCCACCCAGTCGTCGAAGGCACGGCCGTCGGACGCCGTCACCGTCGTGTCGCGCGCGTGCACCAGATGCAGGTCGCGGCCGGTCATCGACAGGAACCTGCCGAACGTCGGATTGACATGCTCGGCGTACGCGCTGGTCACGGCGTTCATAGCGCTCCGTCCATGACCACCGTCTCGCCGGACATATAGCTGTTCGCGTCCGAGACCAGGAACGCGGCGAAGCGCGCCACCTCGTCGAGCTGGCCGAGGCGACCGAGCGAGCAGTGCTTGAGGTAATCGGCGAGACGGTGGTCAGGCAGGTTGCGTCCCACGCCGTCGTCGAGCAGTCCCGGCGCGAGGCAGTTCACGCGGATGCCGTAGCGCGCCACCTCTTTCGCCAGCGCCTCGGTCAGCCCTTTCACGGCGGCCTTGCTCGCGCAGTAGTGGATCGGCGCCTCCAGCATACGCACGCCGACCAGCGAGCCGATGTTCAGCACCACGCCGCGCTTGCGGCGGATCATGCCGCGCAGGACCGTGCGCGACGTGAGGAACGTGCCCTTCACGTTCACGTCCATGACCCGATCCCAGTCTTCCTCTTCCATCAGCGCGAGAGGCATGTTCTGGCTGACGCCGGCATTGTTGACCAGCACGTCGATGGTCCCCCACTCGCGCTCGAGCTCCGCGACCATCTGCTCGGTGGCCGGGCCGTCGAGCACGGAGCAGCGGAACGCCTTCGCATCGTCGCCGCAGCCGGCCAGCGTGGCGCGCGCGCCCTCTTCATCGCGGTTGTAACTGAACGCGACCTTCGCGCCGTTCGCGACGAACGTCTTCGCCAGCTCGCGTCCCAGGCCGCGGGAGCCGCCGGTGATGAGCGCGTGCTTACCGGCGAGGAGGGTCATGCGTGCGTCTCTCGCAGGAAGAGTCTGAGCATCGCCGCAGCGTGCGCGCCGGCGAGCGGCAGGAGCGTCCGCGCCTGCTCCGCGATCACTCGCCGCGGCACGGCGTGACGCAAACCCGCGCGGCGCAGCATGCGGCCGATCGAGTAGTGCGTGCGATCGGGCTCGAACGTTTTCGTGATCGACGCCAGCGACTCGATCACATCCTCGGCCCGCCCGAACTCCCCCACCGCCGGCACCGGCAGCGCACGCAGCTCCTCGTGATGCGCCTCGACGTACCACTCGAACGGATCGCTCTCGTGAATCACACGATGCACGTGCACCGGACACGACATGTCGGCGATGAGGTGCGAGACGCCGCCGAGCTTCACGAATCCGGCGGGAGTGCGTCCGAGCTGCACGGATTCCGCGAACCATTTGCGTGCGGACGCGCGCGTGCCCCGCGTGACGAACGGCAGGAAGCCGCCCGGCAGCCCGCGGCGATAGAAGTGATTGAGCGACATGTGCTCGTACACACGATTCACGAATGGGATACACGCGACGTCGACGCGCATCGCGCCGAGCAGGAGCGGCGCGGTGTAGCGATCGAGGCGCGCGTCGTTCATCGACGCAAGCGCGATCTTCACCACCGCGGCCTGGCCGTTAGCGAGCATCCAGCGCCTCGTCGTACAGCGCCATCCACTCCGCGTATCGCTTCTCGCCGCCGTGCCGCTCGCAGAAGCGCCTGCTGCGCTCGAGCCAGTGGCGCAGCGCTTCCGGCGGCAGGTCGAGCGCGGCCAGCGTCTCGCGCAGGATCTCGTCGCGACTCACGTCGTCCTGCCCCACACGTCCGCCTTCCCCACCGGCCCGGTGAACCGCGCGTCCTTGTGCCGGTAGAACATGTTGTACGCGCAGCCGGGCATGAGCCGTCCGTCGGGCAGCGCGTAATGCGTGCAGCACTTCTTGATGCGGTCGATCTCGAAGGTGTGCTCGTCCATGAAGGCGTGGATGAAGATGGTCTTGACCAGCCCCTCGCCGAGGTGCAGGCGTTCTTCGAGCTCGAGCGCGCGGTCCTCCGGATACATCAGGCGGATGGCCTTCTTGAGCGTGCGCAGGATCTTCGCGTTGTCGGGACTCTGGCCGGAGCTCGACCAGAGCTCGTCGATGGTCGACTTGATCGCGTACTCGAAGCCGGCGTCGGGCCGGATCGTGCCGCGGTTGGCGATGATCTCCAGGTAGTTCTCCAGGTCGATGAATCGCGGGAACGGCACGAACCCCTCGTCGGTCTTGAGCAGATACGTGAGGCCGAAGCAGCCGGGATGGGAGCACGGGAGCGGCAGGAAGTCGCTCTTCAGGAGCATCCCGCCGGTCTGCTCCTCGGCCGCGCGGACGATGTCCGGAATGGTGATCACGTTCATCGGATCGTGCGGCCCGAAATGCGCGCCGCCGTAGCCGGTGTACGAGGCCGGCTGGAACATCAGCGAGAGGATGAAGTCCTTCTCGAAGAGGAGGCGCACGCATTCGCCGATCTGGTCGTCGTTCACGTCTTTCGCCACCGTGGAGACGATGGTGGTGCGCACGCCGGCGCGCTCCAGGTTCTCCAGCGCCCGCACCTTGACCTTGTGATGATCGCCGCCGCCGCGCAGGATGCGCAGCTCCGGATTACGCAGCGCGTCGAGCTGCAGGTTCACATACACGCCGCGCTTCGCCAGCTCGACGCAGAACTCGTAGTCGCTGGCGATGCGCAGGCCGTTCGTGGAGATCGAGACGCGCGAGATCTCCGGCCGCTTCGCGATGTCGAGAAATTCTAAAAAAAGTGGATGGATGGTCGGCTCGCCGCCGGAGAGATTGACCGTGTCGAGATTGCCTTCCTTCTCGATGATGCCGTCGATCGTGGCGCCGAACTCCTCGCCGGTCATGTGGTAGTTGTTGCGGTTCTGGACGATGCAGATCGGGCATTCGAGGTTGCAGTGGTTGGTGATCTCGATGATCGGCAGGCAACTGTGCTGCTCGTGGTCGGGGCAGAGTCCGCAGTCCTTCGGACAGCCCTCGTCCACTTTCGTGCTGTGCTTGAGCGGCACCGACCCTTCCTTGATGTACGTCAGCGAGCGGAGGAACCAGTCCGCGTCGCCGGAGATCAGCGCCTCCGACTGCCCGTCGCGGGGACACTGCTTGCGCAGGTAGACCTTGCCGCCGCGGATCATGCGCACGCCGTCGACGAGGCCGCGGCACTGCGGGCAGATGCCTTTGGAGAAGGAGTGGAAGACCTCCCGCGCATCCGCGTCCGAGGAGCGGGTGAACTTCGGATCGATGACCGGAAGCTTCATGAAACCTCCTTCGCGTGGATCATCCGCTGCAGCATCTTCGGATCGGCAAAGCGCGTGTCCTGCTCCCGGTAGAGCACGTTGTACGAGCAGGTGGGGATGTTGCCGCCGTCTTCCTGCGGCACGCCGACCGGGCACTTCATCACCCGGGCGACGTCGAAGTTCTCCTCGTCCATGTGGGAGTGGATGTAGATCGCCTTCACCGTGCGCTCGGCGATCTTCTGCCGCTCGATGATGGTCAGCGTGCGGTCGCCGGGGAACATGTCGCGCAGCAGGCGCTTGAGCGTCTTCAGCACCGCCTCCGCCTCGGGGAGACGATCGGGAGCGGCCCAGAGATCGTCGATGAGGTCGCGGAAGACGTTCTCCAGCTTCTCCCGCGGCTCGATGTAGAGCGAGTCCTCGAGCAGCTCGAACAGCTTCGCGCGCGAGGTGAGCCGCGCGAACGGCACGTAGCCGCCGCCGACGGCGGCGGCTACGTAGCAGATGGAGTAACAGAGAGGATGCGCGAGCGGCGACGGGACGAAGTCCTTCGCCGTGATCGCGCCGCCGGTCGCCTCGAAGATGCGGTCGTGCAGGTCGGGAATGGTGATGCGCGCGCTGCGCGTGAAGCCGACGCCCCCCTGCCCGGTGAAGGTGAGCGTGTGCAGCTCGAGGGAGCGGATGTGTGGCTTCGCCAGCACGAGCTCCAGCAGCGCGCCGACCTCGGAGTCATTGAGTCCGGCCGCAACGGCAGGCAGGATGGTCGTGGCCACGTCGTGTTTCTCCAGCAACTCGAGCGCCTCCAGCTTCGCCTTCACGGTATTGGCGCCGAGCAGGATCTTGTCGGTCTCCGGCTTGAAGCTGTCGAGGGAGAGGACGATGCGCGCGTCGAGCGCGGCCAGCTTGCGCACGTAGGCCTCGTCGCGCAGTTTCAGGCCGTTCGTGGAGATGGTCAGCCGGCGGATGCCGGCATCGCGGCACATCTGCAGGAAGTCGAGGAGCTGCGGATGGAGCGTCGGCTCGCCGCCCGTGAAGTTGATGATGTCGACCTCGTCGTGGTCCTCGGCCAGATGGCCGAGGATGGTGGCCAGGTCCTCCGTGGTCATGTTGTGCGCGTGGTCGTTCTTGTTGATCGTGTAGCAGATCGGGCAGTCGAGATTGCAGGCCGAGGTGATCGGGATGACCGGCAGGTAGACCTTCTGCTGATGCGACGGGCAGGCGCCGCAGTCGAGCGGGCAGCCGTTCGTGACCGGCTTGCTGATGCGCTTCGGCGGCGTGTTCGGCGCGATGAACGACATCGAGTCGATGTACCACTCCGCGGAGGAGGCGACGCGCACCTGTTCGTGGCCGTGGTCGGGGCAGAACTTGTCGAACCAGACCGCGCCCTCGCGGAAGAGGATCTTCGCATCGACCGGCTCCTTGCAGCTCCGGCAGAGGCTCTTCGTCATCGAGTAGTAGACGTGGTCCGTGAACGCGCGCTCCAGCATGGGACGCCTCCGAACTGCCGGTAATCGAAACGAGCAATGATTCTACGCCGGGACTTCACGCCAGCCGCAGCGCGCGTTTCAGCGCGTCGTCGCCGCGGATGCGCCAGATCTTCTGGTCGAGGTAGTAGTGATTCATGGCCAGGCCCCACCAGAGACAGAGCCCGATCTGGTTCCAGCGCGCGGAGGCCGACCAGCGGCACAGGGGAAAGACCCCGGTGGAGCAGGCGAACGTGAAGTAGACGGCGGCGGAAAAGAGCGCGCAGGCGGCCAGGTAGGCGTACAGCGTGCGGTTGACGACGTTGGCGGCGCCGTGATGGCTGGCTTCGCCGTAGCGGTTGCGGTTGTGGAACCAGACCAGGCCGAGGTACTGCACGTTGTGGAAGATCACGATCGCGATCGACAGGAGGAGGAAGTCTTCGTCCGGTCCGGTCGAGGCGCCGTACACCGGCTCGTACCGCGCCACCGCGAAGTAGATCGCGCCGTACAGCAGCACGGTCACGAGCATGTACGGGGTCTTCGGATTGCGCAGCCGCAGGCCGCCGCCGCGGAACTGCACGTACGCGAACCACAGCAGCGCGCCGCCCCAGACGGCGATGAGCAGCCCCTCCAGCGCGGTCTCGAGCGCGGTGGAGCGCGGCGGCAGGTGGAGGAGCACGCGCGCCTTCGGGTGCGTCAGCAGAAAGTACGCGTACGGCGCGAAGCAGCCGATGTAGAGCGCGGCCTTGTCGAGGCGCATGGAGGTGTAGTCGCGGTTCACCGCGTTGTAGAGCGCGACGAAGCCCCAGTGCTGCCGGACCACGTGGTAGTAACCGTAGAACGTCGCGAATCCGAGGAAGAGCAGGAACGGATCCTGGGAGCCGGTGAGCTCGTTGGCGAGAAGGGCCAGCGGTCCGGCGACGAAGGTGAGCAGGCTGACGAGCAGCAGGCGGCGGCGCTGCCGCCATTCCTGCGCGTCGAGGTACGTGCGCGTGAACGCCGCGCCGATGTGCGGCCCGTCGAACGCCAGCAGCCACACCCACCAGAGCGCCACGATCGACACACCGAGCGCGAAGTAGAGCCCGAGAAAGAGCACGCTCAGCGCCGCACCGCCGAAGAAGCAGACCAGGTCGAATCCCGGGCTGACGATCCAGCGCGGAGCGGCGGTCGTGGACATGACGGGAAAATGATACGTCGCTCCGGAGCCGGCTCGGGTGTCCGCGCGTGAACGCCTTGCTGTCATCCGGCACAGTCATGAAAGAAAGCTTTCATGAAGGCGGGATGGCCACCTTGACGCCCCAGGCAAAAAGCGCTAGCGTGCCTTACACACACTCTCAGAACCAATCAGCCTGTCCAACCTCAGGGAGATGACGATGACCTCTGCCAGGTTTCTTCCGTCGACCGTGTTGGTAATGATGTTGATCCTCTCCGCCTGTTCCGGCCCCACGCCGCCGGAGGCGAAGAGTCCGGAGCCCAAACCCGCCGAGAAACGGAAGGCCGGGCTTCTGCCGCTGCCCGAGTTCAAGCCGTGCGCGTCGACTACGCATCCGCTCCTCCCCGCTAAATGGGAGGCCACGGCTCTGATGCAGGACTTCTTCCTCAACTCCCTCTGGTCCGGCAAGTTCGTCTACGACGAGAGCGCCCAGGCCTTCCGTTTCTCGCTGGCCGACCCCTACGGCATCGACTTCGACCTGCTGACGACGACGGATGGGAAGCTCTACCTCCTCGAAGGCGGCGGGGATCTCCCCACGTCCTGCACGCTCCTGACAATGTCGTCGCCGTTCACGGTGCCGGCGAGGGACTGGCTGGCGAAAGATGCGGTGTGCGTCGGACAGGCGCCGATCCTCACCCAGAACCAGCAGTGGTGGAAGAGTCCCAGCGGCGTCGGCGCCAACTGGTTCTGGTTCGGCACCGGGAGCTCGCTTCCCTTCCGCAGTATGTACTACGCCGACGCCAAGCCGACGACGCCGGTCCCGATCTACGAGCACTTCACGTTCAACTACTTCCCGACCTTCCAGAGCGTCGCCTCGACGAACCTGCCGCAGATCCTCCAGACCTGCCAGAGCACCGCCAAGGTTGCGAAGGCCACGGCGGAGTTCTCACGCCCCTCGATCGAGCCGTTGATCAGGAGGAAGAGCGCCTTTCCGAACACCGACGCCCGGACGATCGCGAAGACCCAACAGTGGATTCCCAGCATCTCCCAGTGCTCGTCCAAGAGCTCACTCCCTCCACCCTGGCCGGACCAGGTGCAGGCGACCGCCTTCATGACCGCCGTGAGCTTCGCGCCGAACCCGTTCCCGACGCGGATCTTCTACGACTGGACGAAGAAGTCCCAGAACACCACGCTCTACTACTACCCGCCGACTCCGAAGGACTATGCGCAGACCGCGCTGCTTCTCGGGGAGACGGGATACATCGCCTTCGTCGAGGAGGGGGGCGGCATCTCCGGCTGCCAGCAGGTCCTTCCCGGTCCCCCGGTCCCGAACTGGAAGAATGTCGACGGCTGCGAGTGCCGCGGCCAGATCGCGCCGCACACCGTGCTGAACCCGAGCGACGTGCCGACCAAGATCCTCTGGTGCAAGACGGACCTCGCGGCGAAGCAGGTGTTCTGGACCTGGTACTCCGATACCGGCACGCCGGTGGTCTTCATGCAGACCAACTCCAGCCCGACGGCGGGCACCGGGCTCAACCTGGCCGACTACTACGGGTGGAGTCCCGGCTCTGTCGCTCCGGCCGGCACCTTCGATCTGCCTCAGGCCTGTCAAGGGCAGCCGAAGGTTCCGAATGCGTTCCCCAAGGCCTGCAACGACTGCCATCTGCCGCTCAACGCGAAGGTCGGCAGCCCGCCGGCGCCCGCGGGGTGACTCGTGGAGTGTGACGGCTAAATCGATACCGGCGCTGGCCGAGATCGGCGAGTTTCCTCGGAGTGCGGCAGCCATGCTGCCGCCCTCCGACGTCGCAGCCGCTTTGCGGCCCGGCCATCAGCGCGGGATCCCGTTCGATCTGGGCGAGGACTTTCTCGCGTGCGCGCTCGACGCTCGAAGCATGCCTGGCCGAGGCGCGGAAATGGAGCGTCGGCGGGGTCTGCGGAATGATCACGGCGATGCGTCCGTCGCCGGTGAAAAGAGTCGTGCCTCGTCCCGGGAACTTCTCCAGCCGGGGATCATCGGAAGGCGCCTGCCAGACCCACCAATAGGTCCCGGCGGTCGGCTCCCACGCGAGAAGGATGTCGTACTGCGAAGACGTGGCTGGCACGGCGATCCGGAAGCTGCGCAGCTCGAGAGGCTTTTCCGAGGGACCAGCCGCCGGGCGGACGAACGTTCGTTCGGAGCCCGGTACAACCGAAATGCTCGACGTATGCGATGCACACGCGAGCGTCAATGAAAGCGCCAGAACTGAGAGTGCTCGTCCGCATGTCACTTCACGTTTCACCATACGTCGGTCGGCGGACTCTGAAATGAGAAGACGTTCCAGTGCTTCAGTTTGTATTCCACGCGTCGAGGCTGTAGAGCAAAACCGGCATATTCGCCGATAACGTCCTGCCAAAACCTGAGCGCCGCAGCATTTCTCTCGAACACTCGAACAGACCACGGCCCGGGGTATTGGTTCCAGAGCAATTGGGCAGCTTGACGGCCAACACCGTTACGACGGTATCTACGAAGAACAAAGAATTCGGCAACGTCGTAGACATTCGGATCGTCCGAAACCGGTGAGCCGAGGGTGGCCAATGCAAAACCAGCCAGCTGGGTACCGAATCGGATGATGAAGGGAAACCGACGTTCCGGCTCGGACCAGTAGAGAGGCAAACGCTCGTACCCAAATCGGCCGTCAGGTGGGATGTCCACTTCAAAACATTCGCTCAGATCGTGTTGGTAGAGCGCGAGAAGGTTCGAAAGCACGGGCATCTCGTGCGAGCCTGCAATCTCCAGAATGACCTGAGCGCCGGATTCCATGGCTCTTCAAGGTTGACAGCGGCGCACGGCCTGCATGTTAGCCCGCCCTTTGACGCTATTTCGACTTTCGCCCGTAGCCTGAACGAATCGCTCCAGCCCTCGACGAAGAAACGAGTGCTCGTGCCGCGCGCGATACTGGCGGTGTGCTTCGAGTCTGCTTGAGCGTACGAACCGATGCCAGACCCGCACCCAGCTTGTCGCGATGAACATCGAGATCGTAGCGTGCCTGTAGATTGAGCCAGAACATCTCGGATGTGCCGAAAAACTTCGCCAATCTCAGTGCCGTGTCAGCAGTTACGCTTCTCTTACCCTGCACAATCTCGTTGATTCGTCGCGCGGGAACGTTGGTTTCTTTGGCCAACGAA
>Ga0193696_1000176_pt1 | contig 26230 bp, 18 predicted proteins | sample L3m1metaG_FD_145074 | JGI IMG/M metagenome (GOLD analysis project Ga0193696, IMG submission 145074) | Soil microbial communities from a riparian zone of the East river system, Colorado, United States - L3m1 | ecosystem: Environmental > Terrestrial > Soil > Riparian zone | place: USA: East River... | reverse complement strand
GAGCCACGCGTCGAATCCGCCGCCGCCGGCCGCGCTCTGCAGACCAGTGAGGGCCTCGGTCGCCCGCTGCCGGAGCGGCGGCGGGCCCCCGGCGAGCGACAACGCCGTCAGATAGCGGTCGCGTGCACGCGCGGGCGCATTCTGCGCGCGCTCGAGCTCGCCCAGGTGAAACTGGTTCAGAAAGTCCTGGTCCTGGGACAGCCGGGCGGCTTCCGTGAGCTTGTCGCGGGCTCCGGCGTAGTCCTTCTTCTGGAACTTCGCCCAACCGACGAGGTCCGCGGCCGTCGCCCGGCCACGCGCGTAGGATCCCTGGGACTTTCCCGTCAGCTGATAGGCGCTCAGGTTTTCGTCGATGAACCGATCGGAAGCGGTGCCGCCACGCTCGGCCATCGCCATCGCACGATCGTATTCGCCACGATCGATCAGCGACTGCGCGCCGGCGAAAAACGGCGACGGATCGGCCTGCGCCGCGGCCCGCTGCTCGATCGCCGCGAGCAGGTCCGTCACGTTCGCCGCGCTGGCGATTTTCGCGTCGAGCGCGCGGATCTCGGGTCGCGGGGGTGCCGGATCGACGCTCTCGGCTGCATCGAACGCTTCAGCCGTCCGCAGGGCGTCGTGCGCCGACGCTCGAGCGGGATCGGCGGCGACGGACGCCCGCAGTTCCGCAAGCGCTTTCGCGCGCAACGACGGCTCGTCGTGCCATCCGGGGAACACGTTTTCCTGCTGCCAGCCCTTGAAGGTATAGAGACGTCCGAGCGCTTCGTGCGCCTCAGCTGCCGTCGCCCGATCGCGCGCCGCCGACTCGAGCGCCGCAATGGCGCTCCTGGCCAGCCGCTGATCCCAGAACTTCTGCCCTCGCGCCAGGTCTTCGCGCGGCGACGATTGCGCGAACAGCCCAGCGATGGTCATCACGACCAGTGCACAACTTCGCATGTGTGGAATGTTACAATAGTGAGTTCCTCTCGCTCCATTTTTCGCTCCATCTTTCAGGAAGGGTTATCGCGCGCGATGATTGCAGTGCAGGGTGTCTCGATGCGGTTCGGGTCGAAGCTGCTCTTCGACGATGTCACCACCACGTTTTCCACGGGTCGCCGCTACGGCCTCACCGGCCCGAACGGGGCCGGCAAGTCGACGTTCATGAAGCTGCTCACCGGCGAGCTCGATGCGCAGCGCGGCACTGTGGACCGTCCGGGTAAGCTGGGCGTGCTCAGACAGGATCAGTTTGCCTTCGATCGCGTCCGCGTGATCGACACCGTGATCATGGGCAACCGCCGGCTCTGGCTGGCGCTCGAAGAGCGGGAACGGCTATACGCCAAGGAGGCGCTGACCGACACGGACGGCATGCGCCTCGGCGAGCTCGAAGGCATCGTCGGCGACGAAGACGGCTATACCGCCGAGAGCGACGCCGCGATTCTGCTGCAGGGACTCGACATTCCGGAGGCGCTCCACCAGCGGACGATGGCGGAGCTGCAGGGCGGTCAGAAGGTCCGGGTCCTGCTCGCGCAGGCGTTGTTCGGCCATCCTGAGGCCTTGCTGCTCGACGAGCCGACGAACCATCTGGACCTCGATTCCATTCACTGGCTGCGGGAGTTTCTGGTCCGGTATGACGGCACGCTGATCGTGATCTCGCACGACCGCCACTTCCTCAACGCGGTGTGCACGCACATCGCCGACATCGACTACGAGACGATCATCACCTACACCGGCGGCTACGACGACATGGTCCTCGCCAAGACCCAGATCCGGACGCGTGTCGAATCGCAGAACGAGCAGCGCGAGAAGAAGATCGCGCAGCTGCAGGATTTCATCGCGCGCTTCTCGGCCGGCACGCGCGCCAGCCAGGTGATGTCCCGCAAGAAAGAGGTCGAGCGCCTGCAGACCACCGAGCTCGCACGCTCGAACATTCAGCGTCCCTATATCCGCTTCACGATGAACCGTCCCTCCGGCCGGGTCGCCCTCGAGTGTTCGGGCGTCACCAAGGCCTTCGGCGGCGTCCCCGTCATCACGAACTTCGGAGCCATCGTCAATCGTGGCGAGAAAGTCGTTCTCGTCGGCCGTAATGGCCTCGGCAAGACGACGCTGCTGAAGAGTCTGCTGGCCGAGGACTCCGGCTCGGTCCGTTGGGGTCACGAGGTGTCGATCGGCTACTTCCCGCAGGATCACACCGGGACGATCGAGAAAGGGTTGACCGCGGTCGAATGGCTGCACCGGTTCGATCCCGACGCGTCGCGGCAGGACATCCACGGTCTGCTCGGCCAGATGCTGTTCAGCGGCGAAGAAGGATTGAAGCCGACGGAGGCGCTGTCGGGTGGCGAAACCGCGCGATTGCTGTTCTGCCGGATCATGCTGCAGAAGCCCAACGTGCTCATCCTCGACGAGCCCACCAACCATCTGGATCTCGAGTCGATCAACGCCCTCAACATCGCCCTCCAGCGCTACGACGGCACCGTACTCCTCGTCACGCACGACGAAGATCTGATGGAGGAGGTCGGCACGCGGGTGTGGCAATTCGATCACGGCGCGATTCAGGACTTCAAGGGCACTTACGAGGAATACACCGCCTCTCTCGTTTAAAGTTAAAAGAGAAAAGTTAAAACTTAAAAGTTAAAATCGAAAAGTGAAAAGTGAAAAGTGAAAGTCATGCGTCGCAGCGTGGCTGTCTTGTGGTTTTAACTTTTACCTTTTAACTTTTAACTTTGGAAGAGTTCACCGTCACCTGCCCCTACTGCGGAGAGCAGGTCGAGATTTATCTCGAGCCCGACGTCCGCGGCACCTTCGTGCAGGACTGCGAGGTCTGCTGCAATCCGTGGCGCGTACGGGTCCGCGGAACGGGCGAGAACCGGTCGGTCGACATCGGGCGTGCCGATGGCTCAGAATGACCGTGCCTTCATGAATCGAGCGTGGCTGTTCGCCGCGTGTGTCCTGCTCCTCGGCCAGGCCGTGTTCGTGCAACAGGCCGACGAGGGGTGGCCGATGCACGGCGGCGTCGACAACATCCGCTACTCGCCGCTCGCGCAGATCACCCGCGACAACGTTGCCCGGCTGCAGGTGGCCTGGACGTACGACTCGCACGATGCGTTCAAGGGCTCGGAAATGCAGAGTAATCCCGTGGTCGTCGACGGGACGCTCTATGTGACGACGCCGACCTTGAAGGTCGTGGCGATCGATGCCGGGAGCGGCCGCGAGATCTGGAAGTTCGACCCGAGCGGCGGCGCGCCGAGCGGCGCGCGATTCCGTCACCGGGGCGTCACCGTCCACGACGACCGCGTCTTCGTCACCTATCGCAACTGGCTGTGGGCGCTGGATCGGAAGACGGGGACGCCGATCGCGTCGTTCGGCGTCGAGGGACGCGTCGACCTGCGCGAGGGGCTCGGCATGCTGCCCGATCGCGCCAGCGTCAGCGCCAGCACGCCGGGCGCGATCTTCGAGGACATGCTGATCATGGGCAGCAGCGTCCCGGAAACGCTGCCCGGGACGCCGGGACACATCCGCGCGTTCGATGTCCACACCGGCAAGCTGCGCTGGATCTTCCACACCATCCCGCAACCCGGCGAATTCGCGTACGACAGCTGGCCGCCGGACGCCCACGCGCTGATTGGCGGCGCCAACGCGTGGGGCGGCGTCACCGTCGACACCAGGAACGCCATGGTGTTCGCCGCGACCGGCTCCGCCTCGTTCGATTTTTACGGCGTCAATCGTCACGGCGACAACCTGTTCGCGAACTGTGTCGTCGCGCTCGATGCCCGCACCGGCAAGCGCGTCTGGCATTTCCAGGGCATCAGGCACGACGTCTGGGACTGGGACTTTCCCACCGCGCCGAATCTCGTCACCGTCAGGCGCAACGGCCGTCTCGTCGAAGCGGTCGCCCAGGTCACCAAGTTCGGCTACGTCTACGTGCTGGATCGCAAGACCGGCGCCTCGTTGTTTCCGCTCGCGAACCGCAAGGTGCCACCGTCGGAGATCGAAGGCGAGAAGCTGGCCGAATCGCAGCCGTACCCACTGAAACCGCCGCCGTTCACGCGCCAGGGTCTGACCGCCGCGATGCTCACGACGCGCACGCCCGAAGCCCACGAGGCGGTGCTCTCGCGCTTCAAGCAACTCGGGTCCGGCATGTTTGCGCCGCCGAACGAGCGCGGCATCATCGTCTTTCCGGGATTCGACGGCGGCGCCGAATGGGGTGGCGCCGCGTTCGATCCACAGAGCGCACTGCTCTACGTCAACTCGAACGAGATGCCGTGGATCGTGCGGCTGATCCCGAACAACGACACCTCGCTCTACAAGGTGAACTGCGCGAGCTGCCACCGCGAGGACCGTACCGGCTCCCCGGCGGCGCCGTCGCTCGAACGCATCGGCGAGCGGCGGACACGCGAACAGATCGCGACGGTCATTCGCGAGGGCACCGGACGGATGCCCGGTTTCCCGGACATGGGCGGGCGGAACATCGCAGACCTCGTGGAGTTCCTGATCACCGGGCGTGACAAAGGCGCAGACCCCAAAGTCACCAGCGATCCAAGCTGGCTGAAATACCGCATCGACGGCGAAACGCTCTTCCGGGATCCCGACGGCTACCCGCCGATCACGCCGCCGTGGGGCACGCTCAACGCCATCGATCTCAATGCCGGCACCATCCGCTGGAAGATTCCGCTTGGCGAGTATCCCGAGCTGGCCGCGAAGGGCATGAAAGACACCGGCAGCGACAACTACGGCGGACCGATTGCGACGGCCGGTGGTCTGCTCTTCATCGCCGCGACGAACTTCGACAAGAAATTCCGCGCCTTCGACAAGCTCACGTTGATGCGGCTCTGGGAGACGACGCTGCCGGCGGCCGGCAATGCGACCCCCGCCACCTACCGCATCAACGGTAAGCAGTTCGTTGTCATCGTCTGCGGCGGCGGCAAGAACGGCGCGCCGTCCGGCAGCTCGATCGTCGCGTTCGCCCTGCCTTGACTACGTCAGCGCGAAGTCGATCAGTTCGCCGATGCTCCGAATGGTCGCCGGTGTCCAGTTCGGCGCCTGCCGGAGATACGAGTGCCCATCTCCCCAGAGCAGACCGAGCAGCGTTTCGGCGACGATGCGCCCGCCGATCGTGCCGAGCCTGAGCGGCTCTTCGTCGCCTTTACCGCCTCTGCCGGTTGCGCGCTGGATCCACTCGTACTGCGCCTCCGCCAGCACGTAGTACCAGAGCGGCGCGCGGCCAATGAAACTGTCGTGGATCGAGGCCAGCGTCGGATTGCTGTCCCAGTCCTCCACCACGGCCTTGCCGACGCGCAGATCGCGATCCCGGATCGGCTCGATCCCCATCGAGCGCGCGACATCCTGGCCGCTCGGCAGCCCCATGCGCAGCCCGCGCAGCAGGTTGCGCTGCGCCAGGTTGGCCGGGTTGTTGACCGGATCGATCGGGACCGAATGCAGCTGTTCCACTGTCAGCGGCGGTTGTGGCGCGCGCGCCGGCTGGCAGAACTCCGGCAGGAAGCCGAGCGGATCCACGAGCGAGGTGTCGATCTTGTACGCCGGCTGGACCCTTCGCTTGCCGACGTTCTTGATCGATCCCTTGACGTCGAAATAGAGGCTCCAGTCGATCGCCCACTGCTTCGGGAACTCGTCGAAGCCATTCAGGCCGCGCCGCTGGACGCCGGCAAAGATGAAGAACCGGCCGTCCAGGCCGCGCTCGATTTCATCCGGCGTCGCCTTGAGCGGATCGTCGCCGCCGTTCAGCCGCGTGTTCAGGCGGTAGATCGGCCGGACCATCGAGTGACCGAAGCGATAGGCCGCCGCCGAGAACTCGATCGGCATGAACGGATCGGTGCGCCACTTGTACAACTGAAACCTCGGCGGGTTCTTCCAGATCGGCAGGTTCTTGCGGCGGTGCGGAAGGATGTCGTTGACGACATCCTCGCCGCAGATGGTGACCAGGAAATCGTTGACGACAATCCATTGATAGTGCCAGCGCATGTGCTGCTGGATTTCCTGGAAGGTCGCGGTCTTGTGGGCCGGGTCGTCGACGAGCTTGTTGTGAAACTGCAGGACGGCGGCGTGCAGCTGCGACACGATGACGTTTTCGTCGTTTCGCTTGTCGCCGATCAGCGCACGCTTGGCGCCGTTCGGATCGTTCGGATCGCTGAACCTGGGCAGGACGGCGGCGTGCAGCTGCGACACGATGACGTTTTCGTCGTTTCGCTTGTCGCCGATCAGCGCACGCTTGGCGCCGTTCGGATCGTTCGGATCGCTGAACCTGGGCAGATCCCGGGCTTTGGTCGCCTGGTCCAGATCGAAGAGCGGCCGCCCGAGCCTGAATTTCTTCCCGTCGTACATGTACGGCTGGTCGTCGGGCCCGCGGCCGTAGACCGAGTCGAGATCCAGCCGCGGCGTGCGAAAGTCGATCAGGGCCATCGGGTCGTTCTGCTGCTGAAGGCTGGAGGCCGGATCGAACGTGATGTCGTGGTCGATGAATTGCCCGAGATACGTATACCCCGCAGCGATCCCCGCGTTTTCCTCGTCGTCTTGGATCCGCTTCTTCGGGTTCTCCCGCGCGGCCGCCGGCAGCCGGGGATCCTTGTCGCCGGTTTCGGGCTCCGACGTCATGTTGCCGGTGGCGCCGAGCGCCATCAGGGCCTCGACCGGCCAGACGGCCGGCGGCAGCGAGCGAAACATCCGGCCGAATCGCCCTTCGAAGAGCGACGAACGCGCGACGTATTGATCGCCACGCACGCCGCCGCCGTGCGCGGCAGGCTGCCGTTTTCTCAGCTCTGGAATGTTCTCGGCCACAATGCCTCCGGCGTGAAGATGACTGTTGGGATCGTCGTGATCATACGTTCAGACATGCGGGCGTCTTCGCGATGACATTCGCCGTTTCAGATTTGTCACGAAAGGCGGGCGCAGCTATCACGACGCACGCCGCCGCTACTGTCGAGCTAGCGTCTGCGTCGATCGCGACGAATGTCACATCGAATCCATGGTACAAAGGTTCGCACCGCACAGCTGAGTCACTTTTTCTGGAGCGCGACTCTCATGCCGCCAGGCCTCGACAATCTCAAACATCTCGTCGTGCTGATGATGGAGAACCGCTCGTTCGATCACATGCTCGGCGGACTGTTCAAAGAGAACAATGCGATCGACGGGCTGCGGGGCGACGAATCGAACCCCGACACGACCGGAACGATCGTGAAGGTCCAGCCCAAGGCCAAGTATCAGAGCCAGCTGACGCCGGATCCCGATCACGACTTCGCGCCGGTCGACCAGCAGATCTTCAACGGCGGCGACGTGCCCAACATGCAGGGCTTCATCGCCAGCTTTTTCAACAAGCAGAGGAACGTCGAGCACTCGCGCAACGTCATGTACTACTTCGCGCCGGAGAAGCTGCCGGTGCTGACGACACTGGCCCGTGAGTACGCGGTGTTCAACCGGTGGTTCGCGTCGATCCCCGGGCCGACACTCTGCAATCGCGCCTTCGCGCACTACGGGACGTCGTTCGGTCACGTTGGCATGGAGCTCTTCTATGCCAACCAGAAGTTCAAGAGCATCTACGACCGGGTGATCGACAAAGGGAAGCTCGCCAAGTTGTACTACTTCGACCAGGTCAGCTCCACGCTGGAGGTGGTGAACCTGCTTCAGAACCAGCCGCAGCTGTTCGCCACGTATCCCCAGTTTCTCGACGATTGCAAAGCCGGAACCCTTCCCGATTACTGCTTCGTCGAGCCGAACTACAGCGACCACGACGGCCCCGGCGGCCACCTGATCGCGTCGGACCAACACCCCGATCACCACGTGGCCGAGGGCGAGCGGTTCATCGCGTCGATCTACCAGGCGATCCGGAAGAACCCGGCGCTCTGGGCCAGCACTGCGCTGCTGATCACCTACGACGAGCACGGCGGCATCTACGACCACGTGCCTCCCCCGGCGTGCATGCCGGATGGCTTCGTCGCGCAGCCGAGCGCGACGAAAACCGGCGAGCCGTTCCATTTCGATCGCTTGGGCGTGCGCGTCCCGGCGATTCTGGTCTCGCCGTGGGTGCAGAAGGGTACCATCGTTCATAAACGGGCCGACGGCACCGAGCGGATCTTCGAGCACGCCTCGATCCCCAACACGGTGTCGAAGTGGCTGCTACCCGACTTCAACGACAACGACCGATCGCCTCGCGAAGCGGCGGCCGAAACGTTCCTCGATCTCCTGTCGCTTCCGGTCATGCGGCCGGACTGTCCGGAATTCACCCTCTGATTTCCATCATTACAAGGGCACCCACGATGGCTGTGACAAAGATCAGCGTTCCGAAGACACCCAAGAGCGCCTTCAACAAGAACCGCCAGGCGTCGGGCCTGTTGCTGGCGCAACTCGAGCACCTCGAGACGGCCGCTGGCGACTATCAGCCGCCGAAAAAGAAAGGGAAGAAACCGCTGACCGAAGGGCAGGTCGCCGCGCGCATCCACGAACTGACCAGGACACTGCATCCGCACGCCGCCCACGTCCAGTTGCCTACCGAACGCATGATTAGTCACGCGGAGGAACCTTACGCCGTCGGCGGAGGCGCGACGCCCGTCGGCCGCAAAGCGCCGAAGAAGGCCTCGGCGCCGAAGCGCGGGCGCAAAGCCCGCAAGCGAGGCTGACGCATGCGCTTCATCACCATCATCGCGTGCCTGCTGACGGCCACTCCCGCGCTTGCACAGCAAGAGACGACGCTCGGCGCCGAGTTTCGACTCGAGCGCGAGGCGATCAAAGAGGACTGCAAGAGCTTCAAGACTTTCGTGAGCTGTGCCGCGACGTTGGCCACCAACCACCCCGTGCACGTCGCTATCGGCAGCATTGCACCGCAGAACGGTTTCGCGTTCGGACCGGCGCTCGTCGCCGAACGCCCGATCGGTGAAAGCTGGCGATTCAGCTGGAGCGGCGACGTCGTCGGCGCCACGGGCGGCGCGTGGCGAGCCGGCGCGTACTTGAAGATGGTTCGCACGGGCGTGCGGCTGCCGGTCCCCGTTCCTGCGGGCGCCGGATCGGACGCGTCAGCCGGCATCAACCCGTACCCGGTCTTCAACATCTACGCGCAGCAGATTTCGCTGCCGACCGTCTCGTACTTCGGCCTCGGTCCCAACACGACCACCAGCCAGAAGTCGATCTTCGACATGCGCCAGGCGATCGTGGGCACCAGCGCGATCTACCCCATCGCCCGTCTCGGCCGGCTGAATCTGTCGCTGGTCGGCGAGGCGAACGGACGCTTCGTCGACGTCCGCGGCGCCAACACGGACAAGGGGCCGTCGATCGACCAGCTCTACACGCCGGCGACCGCCCCTGGTCTCGCCACCCAGCCGGGCTTCGTACAATTCGGCGAGGGCGCCCGCATCATGCCGCGATTGGCAGACGGCCGCGTGCGCTTGAACTATCTGGGCACGTTTCAGCAATTCCTCGCGGCGTCAGACTCGACATTCTCGTTCCGGCGGTGGACGCTGGATCTGTCGAACGAGTTCGCGCTGTACAGGACGGTGGCGCCGCCGCTGACTCGAGATGCGAACGGCCCGAACGAGTGCGGGGTAAGCCCCGGCGACCTCCGGTGCCCCCCAATCATTCCGCCGGCGGCTTCCCGCAACTACACCGGAAGTATCGGATTCCGCTTTTTCGCGTCGAAGTCCGGCGTCTCGTCCGGGCATGTGGTCCCGTTCTACTTTCAGCAGACGATCGGCGGCTCCGACATCAACGGCAACCGCATCCTGCCCAGCTACGAGGACTATCGCTTCCGCGGTCCGAAGCTGCTCGTGATGCAGGAGAGCTTCGAGCACTCGATCTTCAAGACGCCGGTCGGCATCTGGCTGGCGGCCGAACAGGGCAAGGTGGCGCTCCAGCAGGACAGCTTGAACTTCGACAACATGGTTCGCAGCTACATATTCGGCCTGACGCTCAGAGCCGGCGGGTTCCCCGCGGTCATCGCCTCATGGTCCACCGGCAGCACCGAAGGTCATCATTTCGCGTTCACGATCAACACATCGCTGCTCGGTGGCTCGTCCCGACCTTCACTACAGTAACGCGCACCCACAGCTCTCACAGCGCCAGCGCTGAGCCTTGAAACTTGAGAGTTGAGACTTGTTACTCGTTACGAAGCACCGCGGCGGGTTCGACGCCGATGGCGCGCCGCGCCGGAACGAAACAGGCGGCCAGCGCGACACCGAGCATGAGAGCGGCGACGGCAGCGTAGGTGCCGGCATCGGCGGCGCCCACGCCGAACAGGAGGCTCGACATCAAGCGTGCGCCGCCAGCCGCAACCGCCAGACCCACGGCCACGCCGGCCATCACCACCTTCATGCCTTCGCGGACAATCAGTCCAAGCACGTGAGCCGGCCGCCCGCCGAGCGCGAGACGGATGCTGATGTCTTTGGTCTGCTGCTGGACGTAGTGCGCCATCACGCCGTAGATCCCGACCAGTGACAGCATCAGCGCCACGCCAGCGAAACCGCCGACGAGCAGGGAAATCGACCGCGGTTGCTGCAGGGACTGGTCCACGAGATCGTCGAAGGTCGCCAACCCAGACAGCGGGACGCTGGGGTCGAGCTCGCGGACGATCTGACGTACGCCAGGCGCGAGCGAGATCGCGTCGACGTCCGTACGGGCGAGAAAGAATCGGACTCGGGCCGGCGACGACGAACCCTGCGCCGGCATCGCCGTGTAGACCGTGCCATCGTCCGGCTTGTCGAGGCCGGCGTATTTCACCTCGCTGACGACGCCGACCACGGTCGTCCAGGGACAGGTGGTGCAGCCGCCTTCGTGAAGCCGTTTACCGACGGCGCTCTGGTTGGGAAAAAAGCGCCTGGCCCACGCGCGATCGACGACCACCGACTCGAGGTTCTCGGCGCTGCCGTCGCGATCGTCGAGCAGCCGGCCGTCGAGGAGCGACAGCCCGAGCAGACGGAAGTAGGCGGGGCTGACCGACACCCACGGCGTCACCGGCTGCGACTGCCCTGCTGCCGTCGGAAAGTCTTCGAGATCGAAGTTGTTGAAGTTTCCGGCGCCGTTCGGCGGCCGGCTGTCGGCGAACGCGATGCGCGACACACCGGGGAGACCCTCGAGGCGTCGCTGCAGCTGATCCCAGAAAGCGATGACGCGGCCCGCGGTGTCGTACTGCGTCGCCGGCAGCGAGATCGACCCGCTGAGGACGTTGTGCGTATCGAACCCGAGATCGACGCGCCCCAGCTGCTTCAGGCTCACGAGCAGCAGACCCGCCACGACCAGCAGCGGCGTGGCGATGGCAAACTGACTGCCCACCAGAATCTGCCGCAGCCGCCTTACGCCGACACTGCCGGTCGAGGAGCGCCCCATCGACCGCAACGACTCGTCGACCGGGCCGCCGGTACCGTACATCGCCGGTACCACGCCGAACAGCACCGCGCTCGCCGCGGTGAGGCCAATCAGCAGCCAGAAGACCGGCCCATCGAGCGCGATTTCGTGCGTGCGCGGGAAATAGGCGCTGCCAAAGTCGCGGAGCAGACGTACGCCCGTCCGCGCCAGGACGATCCCGAGCGACGCGGCGCCGATCGCGAGCACCGCGCTTTCCGCCATTAGATATCGCACGACGCGTCCGCGCGACGCGCCCAGCGCGGCACGGACCGCGAGCTCGCGCCGCCGGCTCGTCACCCGCGCGACCAACAGGTTGGACGCGTTGGTGCAGGCGATCAGCCACACCAGGGCCACTGCGGCGAGTGCCAGGCCCGCCGTCAACGCGACGTCGCCGGTGACGTGCCGCTTCAAATCGATGAAGCTCCAGGTCGCTTTGTCGTCCTGATACGACGACCGCCAGATCGGAAACATCCGCCTGTTGATCGCACGCAACTCGTCAGCCGCCGCCGAGCGTTCCGATTCGCTTCGAAGACGGGCGAGCGTGGTGATGAAAAACGGTCCTTTGCGTCGCGGCGGCTGCCACTGGGCGGCAATGAAAAAGTCCTGCCCCTCTTCGAGCGGTCCGGCCGTCTGCGGCAGGACGCCGACGACGATGTGGTCGGCGCCATCGATGCGGATCGGTTTGCCGATCGCGTCGAGGCGTCCAGCGAGGCGCTGATGCCAGAATCCGCGCGAGACGATGACCGCCAGCGCGTTGCCGGGGCGGCCGTCGGCTTCCGCGAAGTCGCGTCCCGTGGCTGGGCGCACCCCGAGCAGGCTGAAGTAGGTCCACGACACGAGCTTCCCGCGGAGGCGCTCGGCGACGTTGCCGTCGCTGAACGACATCAACCGATCGGTGTAGCCTGCAATCTGCTCGAAATGGGTCTGCTCGGCCTGCAGCGCCAGGTAGTCGGCGACCGAGAACCTGAATCGGTTCGGCGGCGCGTCCGTGTAGATCCGCACCAGCCGGCCGGCGTCGGCGTATGGCAGCGGCCGCAGCAGGGCGGCGTGAATGGCGCTGAAGATGACGGTGGTCGCGCCGATGCCAAGGCCGACGGTGACCACGATCGTGAGGGTCATCATCGGGGCCCGGAGAAGGCCGCGAAGGGTGACGCGCAGGTCCTGCCACAGATCCTGGAACATCATGCCTCTTAGACGGACGATGGCGGCTGCCGTTAGCAGTCGCCTGGCCGCGACCGGCCTCTACTCCGCCCGCAATGCCGTGATCGGATCGACGCGCAGCGCGCGCAGTGTCGGCGCAACCGTGCCAAGAATGGTCATCAGGAACGCCAGCGCGACGGCAGCAGCGAGCGTCGGCCCGTCGGCCGGTTTGACCCCGGCGAGCAGCGCCTCCATGCTGCGGCCGGCAGCGTATGCGAGCAGTACGCCGGGAACAATCCCCGCGATCGCGAGGATCGCGCCACGCCACATGACCATCGACAGGATGTCGCTCGACCGCGCGCCGAGTGCCACACGGACACCGATCTCCTGCACGCGTTGAGACACCGCGAACGATAGCAGGCCGTGGATGCCGATCGCGGCCAGCACGAACGCAATCAGCGCGAACACGCCCAGCACGCGCACCTGCGTCGACCGCGACGCGGTATCGCGCTCGACGATCGCGGTCATGGGATTCACTTCGGCGACCGGCATCATCGGATCCGCCTCTCGCACGATCGCGCGGATCGATGCGGTGAGGCTCTCCGGCGGCATCGTCGATCGAACCACGAGACCGCGCGGCACGAAGCCGAGAATCGCCCGATCGCCGCCTTGCGCCGAGGGCAGGTACACTTGCGGCGAGGCGTCGCTCTCGAGCCCCCGCATGCGGATGTCGCCGACAACGCCCACGACCGTGCGATCGTAGCTGGCGAACGAGATCGAACGTCCGAGGACCGATGTCATCGTCTCTTTCGGCCAGTAGCGCCTTACGAACGACTCGCTGACGATGGCGACGAATTGGCGGTCCGCTGCGTCAGACCCGGCGACGTCCCTCCCGCTGCGGAGCGGTGTGCCGATCGTCGCGAAGTAGCCGGGCGTCACGTATCGCAGGTAGGCGGAATCGCCGTGCGGCACGACGGGCTGTCCATCGACCGCGACGGACCAGACGCCCCCGCGCATGCGTCCCATCGGCAGGAAGCTGACGAATGCCGCGTTGGTCACGCCCGGCAGCGCACGCAGGCCGGTCAGCACGTGCGTGTAGAACGCTTCGCGCGTCGGCGTCTTGGCGTACTTGGGCATCGGGAGCGGCGTCTGCATCGTCAACACGCCTTCCGCGCGGAAGCCAGGGTCGACCGATCGGACGTTGAGCAATGCGCGCAGCAGCAGACCGGCCGACACCAGGAGCACGACGGACGCGATAATTTCGACGACGACGAGCGCCGAGCGAGCGCCTTCCTTCTGGCCGCCGCCGGATCGCGCCCCTTCGCGCAACCCGGTCAGGCTCGCATCGCCGCCGACGCGCATCACCGGCGCGAGGCCGAACGCGAGGCCGGTGACAATCGTCAGCGTCATCGCGAACAGCAGCACGCGCAGATCGACAGTCGGCGTCACGGCGAGCGGCAGGGTGACAGGGACGAGTTGATTCAGGAGCGGAACGCCGGCGTAGGCGACGAGGACGCCGAGCGCACCGCCCATGACCGCCAGCAGCAGGCTCTCGGTCATCAGCTGACGAATCATCCGTTCGCGGCCGGCGCCGATGGCCGTGCGGACCGCCAGCTCGCGGCGGCGTCCGAGCGCCCGGGCAAGCAGCAGGTTCGCAAGATTCGCGCACGCGATCAGCAGCACGCACGCCGACGCGCCGCCCAGCGCGTAGAGCATCAACCGTGATTGTTCGGGCACCTCGTCGCTGAATCGCAGCACGTCGGCCGACGCGTCCTTGTTCTCGGCGGGGTGCTCCTGCCGCGACCGCGCGGTGATGACGTCCATCTCCGCTCGCGCCTGCTCGAGGGTCACGCCGCGGCGCAGGCGAGCGATGCCGTTGAACGAATGGTTGCTCCGATCGGAGGACTCGCGTTCGCTCAGGCGCAGTGGCATCCAGAACGAGGACCACTCGGCGGCCGGGAAGCTGAACTCGCGGGGCATGACGCCGATCACGGTGAACGGCTCGTCGTCCATCAGGACCTTCCGCCCGACCACGTTGGGATCCCCGCCGAACTGCGTCTGCCAGAAGCGGTAGCCGAGGAGCAGCGTGCCCGGCGCGCCGGCGCCATCGTCTGTGTCGGCGAACGTGCGGCCCAGCAAGGGCGAGACTCCGAGGATTCGCAGAACGTCGGCCGACACGGACGCGCCTTCGACACGAATGGGATCGCCGGTGCCGGTCAGGCTCGAGAGCTGCGGATGGTACATCCCGGCGTGTTCGAACGAGATGCTCGCGCCCGTCCAGTCGCGGAAGTTCGCCGGCGAGAGGTTGTTCCGGAACTTCGGCATGTGCTCCCAGAGCGTCACGATGCGATCGGGTTCGGGAAACGGGAGCGGCCGCAGCAGAACGAAATCAGTAATCGAGAATGCAGCAGTGGTCGCGCCAACGCCGAGCGCGACGATCAGCACGGCGGTAATCGCGAATCCCCGCGATCGCCGCAAGACGCGGCCGGTATACGACACGTCCTGTTTCAGAATGTCGACGTGGACAGCGATGGCGTTCGCCACGACTTCCCCAATCGTGCCCAGCCAGAGCGTCACGATGCCCAAGCCAGTCGCCTGCGCACGCCGGCGTGCGAACAGCGGACGCATTTCGTCGCCGTACTCGTTTCGGAACGACGCGGGGTACAGACGAAGCAGAAGGTCATACACACGCATGGCGTGCCTCCTCCGTCACTCGGCCCGCAATGCCGTGATGGGATCGATGCGCAGCGCGCGCACCGTCGGGGCGAGCGTGCCAAGCACGGTCATCACGAACGTCAGGGCGATCGCGCTCGCCAGCGTGAGGGCGTCTGTGGGTCTGACTCCCGCGAGCAGCGCCTCCATGCTGCGTCCGGCCGCATACGCCAGCAGCACGCCGGGCACGATCCCGCCGATGGCCAGGAGAACACCGCGCCAGACGATCATCGACAGGATGTCGCTCGACTGCGCGCCGAGCGCGAGGCGGACGCCGATTTCCTGCACGCGCTGCGACACCGCGAACGACAGGAGGCCATGAATGCCGATTGCCGCCAGGACGAAGGCGACGGCGGCGAATGCGGACAGCACGCGGACCTGCACCGCGCGCGACGCGGTCTCGAGATCGACCATGTCGGTCAACGTCTGCATGTCGGTGATCGGCAGCTTTGGATCCACGCGGCGGATGATGTCGCGGATCACCGGGCCAAGCGTCGCGGGTGATCCGCTCGTCCGAATCGCCAGCGCCTTCGGCGAGTAGAACGCGATGGCGTTGTCGTTCACCTGTTTCGACGACAGGTACACCTGTGGCTCGCTGATCCGTTCGAGCCCGCGAAACAGGACGTTACGGGCCACACCGACGACCTCGCGGTCGGCGTAGGCGAACGTGAAATGGCGGCCGATTGGATCCTCGCTCGGCCAGTAGCGCTTGACGAACGACTCGCTGACGACCGCCACCGCCTGGCGACCACGGGTGTCGCCCTCGGCGATGTCGCGCCCGCGCGTGAGCGGTATGCCCATCGCCTCGAAGTAACCAGGGGTGACGAACCGGATCGCTGCCACGTTGTTGGCGCTGCGGATGTCCTGCCCCGCGTCGGTGTCGCCCTTGACCGAAACCGGCCAGATGCCGCCGCGGAACGAAGAGACCGGCAGGAAACTGATGAAGCCGGCCGCCCGCACGCCGGGCAGCGCTCGGACGTCCTGCAAGACACGGGAGTAGTAGGCCTCGCGCGCCACGACAGGACCGTACTCCGGCATCGGCAGCTCCGTCCGCAGCGTCAACACGCCCTCGGCGCGGAAGCCGGGATCGATCGCCTGCACTGTCAGCAACGCGCGAATCAGGAGACCGGCCGAGACGAGCAGGACGACCGACGCGATCACCTCCGCGACGACGAGCGCGGATCTGAGACGTTCTTTCTGCCCGCCGCCCGCTCGAGCGCCCTCTCGCAGGCCATCCAGATCGGGACGTCTGCCAATGCGAACGACCGGCGCCAGGCCGAAGGCGATGCCGGTGAGCGCCGTCAGCCCGACGGCGACGAGCAACACGCGCAGGTCGACCGACGGCGTTTCGGCGATCGGCAGCGTCGCCGGCACGAGGCGCGCCAGCATTGGTACGGAGGCGACGGCGAGAGCGATCCCGAGCGAGCCACCCGCGCCGGCCATCAGCAGGTTCTCGGTCATCAACTGCCGAACGAGCCGCTCCCGGCCGGCACCGATCGCGGTCCGCACCGCCAACTCGCGGCGACGGCTGAGGGCGCGGGCGAGCAGGAGGTTGGCCAGGTTGGCGCAGGCAATCAGAAGCACGCAGCCGGCCGCTGCCGACAGCGCGAGCAGCAAGAGACGCGATCGCTGGGAGACTTCCTGCCCGAGCGAGAACACGAGGGCACCCGTGTCCTTGTTCTCGCGCGAGTACTCCTTCTCCAACCGCGCCGCGATCACCTGCAGGTCGGCCTCCGCCTGCTCGGGAGTGATCCCTCGCCGGAGCCGCCCCACCGCTTCCAGCCAGTTGTTTGTCCGTTCCGACGCCTGGTATTCGCGCTCGCTGAAGCGCGTGGTGATCCAGAACAGCGAATTGCTTTTCGGAAAATGAAACTCGCGCGGCATCACGCCGATCACCGTGAACGTCGCGTCGTCGAAGTCGGCCTTGGCGGTGAGCTGTCGACCGATGACGCCCGGATCACCGCCAAACTCAGTCTGCCACAGGCGGTAGCTGAGAATGATGGTTCCAGGCGCGCCTGGACGATCGTCCTCAATGGTGAACGTCCGACCGATGATCGGGGCGACGCCGAGCGTCGGGAACAGATCCGCGCTCACCGACGTACCGTTGAGCCGGCGCGGATCGCCGGCGCCGATCAACGTGATCTCGTCGAAGTGGTACATGCCCATCGACTCGAACGACGTCGTCGCCGCCTTCCAATCGCGGTAGTTCGGCGCGGACAGCTCCATCCCGGGGTAGCCGGGGGTCCTTTCCAAAATCTTGACGAGGCGCGAGGGCTCGGGAAACGGCAGTGGACGGATGAGCACGAAGTCGGTGACTGAGAACGCGGCCGTCGTGGCGCCGATGCCGAGCGCGACCATCAGGATGGCGGTGATCGCGAAGCCTGGACTTCGCCGCAGCACGCGGCCGCTGTAGCCGAGATCCTGCCGAAGGATGTCGAGGTGGACGAGGGCCGCGTTGCCAAGCACCTCGCCGACGGTGCTCACCCACACGGCCGCGATCATCAACGGTCCGGCCGCTTCACGCCGTCGCCGCTTGAAGACGGCCCGCATCTCGGTGCCGTACTCGTTTCTGAACGAGGCGGGATACAGCCGCAGGAGCGCGTCGTATACGTTCATGATTCTCAACCTTGACGACGATCAACCCAGCAATCGCAGCACACGAACGGCTGGCGTCCGGGGTTCACGCGCGGCCGGGGACAAATCCCCTCGCGCGCGCCATCCGCACCAACTGCGTCAGCCGGCGCGCCTCCGCCTTCGCGACCGCGGTGCCCAACGGCGTGATGCGGTAATAGCGCCGCCGCTCGTCGTCCTCGTCCGGGGCGGGCCGTTCGCGCGTCTCGACGAGCAGTCCCTGCTCGAGCATGCGCTGAATCGATCGATAGAGCGTGCCGGCGCTGAGCTTCAGCTCGCCGTCCGTCCGCACGGCCACATCCTGGATGATGGCGTAGCCGTGCCGATCTTCTTCGGCCACGGCCAGAAGGATGTGAAAGGTCGCTGGCGGAAGCGGCAGCAGCTCGTCAATCTCATGCTTGTCGACCATGGCGTTAGTTTACGTCACTATAGCCACACTGGCTACATTGCTCATGGCTATAGACGGATCTCGTGGCGAATTGGTTTACTCGCCCAGCCGGGGCTGGCGCCGGGTGGTGCAAGCGAAGGCGGCCCCGCATACAATCTGAGTCCAGTGGACAAGACCTTCATGCTCATCGGCTCGGTCGCCGCGTTGATTGGCGTCGGCTTCGGCGCCTTCGGCGCGCACGGGCTTCGCGGCCGGCTGTCGCCGGACATGCTGGCGGTCTTCGAGACGGGCGTCCGGTATCAGATGTACCACGCGTTCGCGCTTCTGATCACCGCGCTGGCGCTGGCGCGATTCGACGGCTGGCTGCTCCGGACCGCCGGCTGGCTGTTCACCGCAGGCATCGTGCTCTTCTCCGGCAGCCTCTATGCCCTCGCCCTGTCAGGCGTCACGGTGCTCGGCGCGATTACGCCGCTCGGTGGTCTGGCGTTTCTCGCCGGCTGGGCCTGCTTCATCATCGCGGCGATCTGACAGCCCGCGGCGGTTCGACCATCATGCCGGGAACACGGAAGCCACGACGAAACGACGGCGCACGAAGAAAAATCAGGCCACAGAGTCACCGAGGCACTGAGGCGCCTTCCGGGTCGATTCGGCGGGCGCCGCGAAGCGGCGGCACGGTCGGAATCGCGCCGAGACACGAGCCGACTCAACGATGCGCTTGGCTCGTGTCTCGGTGCGATCCGACCGTGCGCGTCGGCCTGCGTAGCAGGCCGTCCCGCCGAATCGACCGTACCCGTCCGATTCGCGATCGTCGCACGCCTTCTCTGTGTCTCTGTGCCTCTGTGGCAATCCCCATGACAGTGGCATGACCATCCGAATCTCCGACGCGATCGCGATCGAAGACGGCGAGCTGGACGAGCGCTTCGTCCGCGCGTCTGGACCGGGCGGTCAGAACGTCAACAAGGTGTCGACGGCCGTGGAGCTGCGGTTCGATGTCGGCGCGTCCTCGCTGCCTCCAGACGTCAAGACCCGGCTGCTTGCGCTCGCGGGCAATCGGATGACGACTGACGGCGTGCTGCTGATCGACAGCCGCGAACACCGGACGCAGGGGCAGAACCGCGAGGCGGCGCGGGCGCGGTTGATCGCACTGCTGCAGCACGCCGCCCGGCGACCAAAAACACGGCGGCCGACCCGGCCGAACAAGGCGGCGAAAGAAAATCGCCTCGCGTCCAAGAAACGCCGCGGCGACGTGAAGTCGTTGCGCGGCCGGCACCGGCGCAGCGATGATTGACGGCGTGCAACGCCGCCAGTTTCTTCGCAACGCCGCCACGGCGTCCGCCGCAGTCGCGTGGGGCGGCATCCCGAAGGCGTGGTATCTGGCGCCGGCACCGGTCGGGCCCCGCCGGATCTTCGAGATCACCACGCGGATCGAGATCCTCCAGCCGAGCGGACCGACGCGCGTGTGGGTGCCCACGCCCCTCGCCGCAGCGCCGTACCAAGAGACGCTCGGCGACACCTATCACCTCGGCGACGACGGGCGCTCGGTGATGGTTGAGAACGAGGACGTCGACATGCTCGTCGCCGAATGGCCGGCCGGCGCGGCGCCGGTGCTTACGCTGACGAGCCGCGTCGCCACGATGGGACACGCCGCCAACCTCACGGAGCCGACGATTGCGCCGCCCTTGAGCCTCGACGTCTTCTCGCGCTTTCTGCGACCGACCCGTCTGATCCCGACCGACGGCATCGTGAAGGAAACCGCCGCGACAATCACTCGTGGCGCGGGGACGGACCTCGAGAAGGCGCGCGCCATCTACGAGTGGATCGTCGACAACACGTTCCGCGATCCGAACACGGTTGGCTGTGGAACCGGCGACATCCGCTTCATGCTGGAGTCGAAGAGTCTGAGCGGAAAGTGCGCCGACCTCAATTCACTGTTCGTCGGCCTGGCGCGGGCGTCAGGCGTTCCGGCGCGCGATGTCTGGGGCCTCCGCGTCGCGAAGTCCGAGAGCGGTCTGCGAAGTCTGGGCTTGTCGTCCGACATCGCGTCGAAGGCGCAGCACTGCCGCGCCGAAGTCTATCTGGTCGGCTACGGCTGGGTGCCCGTCGACCCCGCGGACGTCCGAAAAGCGGCGCTCGACGAGCCGCCGGGCAACCTGGCGCTCAGTGATGAACGAATCCAGGCGGCTCGCGCGCGGTTGTTTGGATCCTGGGAGATGAACTGGATCGCGTACAACGTCGCGCACGACGTTGCGCTTCCCGGGTCGAAGCACGGCCGGCCGTTGCCGTATCTGATGTACCCGCAATGCGAGACCGCGAACGGCCGTCTCGACAGCCTCGACCCGGAGTCGTTCAGTTACGAGATCACGGTGCGCGAGACAGGGGCTAGGGATTAGGGGTTAGGGATTAGGTAGCCATCGTCCCTTCTCCGACGACGACCGCTCCCCCACCGACCTTGATCCCGGTGACGTCCGCCCCCGTCATCTCAACCTTTGCAGAGATGCGGCAAGGACGCTTCACCAGCACGCCTTGCAGAATCTCGATCGAGCCGGCGCGTTCGGGCGGAACGAAGCGGTGCTGCACCATGAAGCACGCCGCCGGGCCCGCGGCCGATCCGGTGCCGGGGTCCTCGGTGCCGCCGGTTCCGAGCAAACGCGTATACGCGGTCGCCGTGTCTGACCCCGGCTCGTTCGTAAAGACGTAGATGCCGCGGCGCTGAATGCCCGCCGCGGCGAACGCCGCGTCAGCCTTCGCGCGGTCGAGCACCGCCGCATCGACCGCCTTGCGCGTGGCCAGTGGCACGATGAAGAAATTCGATCCGCAGTTCACCTCCTGCGGGCCGTGCGGGCCTCCGATCGCGGACGCGTCGACACCGATCGCCGACGCCAGCGCCGCGGTGTCCGTCATCGTCTTGCCGAAAGTCGGCTTGAGTTGCGTCATCCATGCAAATGACAGCCGTCCGTCCTTCCACTCCAGGTCGACGTTGGTCGGCCCCACGCCCAGCCCGAAGACGGTCCTCGCGGTTCCTGGCTTCAACACCCCCGCGTGCGCGAGCGCGAACGCCGTGCCCAGCGTCGGATGCCCGGCGAACGGCGTCTCCGCCGTCCGCGTGAAAATGCGGACGCGGTGATCCGTGCCCGCGGCCTCCGGCGGGAACACGAACGTGCACTCGGAGTAGTTCGATTCGCGCGTCAGCGCCTGCATCCGGTCCACGTCGAGACCCGTGGGCTGCACGAACACCAGAAGCTGATTGCCTTGCAGCCGGCGGTCGGTGAACACGTCGACGTGCACGTAGCGATAGGCGCCGCCCTGCGCGAACGCCGTCGATCGCGGCAGCGCCAGGCCCGCGAGTCCCGCCGCGCCAATCCGGCCGAAGTCTCTTCGATTCATGGCGGTTACAATAGCTCGAATGGCCAACATTCTTCAGCGGCTTCCTGCCGGCGAGCGCGTCGGCATTGCGTTTTCCGGCGGCCTCGACACCAGCGCGGCGCTGCACTGGATGCGGGCGAAGGGTGCGATTCCCTACGCGTACACGGCGAACCTGGGTCAGCCCGACGAGCCGGACTACGACGACATCCCGAGGCGCGCGCTGCAGTACGGCGCCGAGCAAGCGCGCCTCGTCGACTGCCGCCCGCAGCTGGTCGCCGAAGGGCTCGCGGCGCTACAGTCCGGCGCTTTCCACATTTCGACCGCCGGCCTGCCCTACTTCAACACCACGCCGCTCGGCCGCGCCGTGACCGGCACGATGCTCGTCGTGGCCATGAAGGAAGACGACGTCCACATCTGGGGCGACGGCAGCACGTTCAAAGGCAACGACATCGAGCGCTTCTACCGCTACGGGCTGCTGGCAAACCCGAATCTCCGCGTCTACAAGCCGTGGCTCGATCAGCGCTTCATCGACGAGCTCGGCGGCCGAAAAGAGATGTCGGAGTACATGCAGCGGGCCGGCTTCGCGTACCGCATGAGCGTGGAAAAAGCGTACTCCACCGATTCGAACATTCTGGGCGCGACCCACGAGGCCAAGGATCTCGAGTTCCTCAACAAGGGCATCACCATCGTCGAGCCGATCATGGGGGTGGCGTTCTGGCGCAGCGATGTCGCGGTGAAGCCGGAGACGGTCGCGATTCGATTCGAGGAAGGACATCCCGTCGCGTTGAACGGTCACGGCTTCCCCAACGACGTCGAGATGCTGCACGAGGCGAACCGGATTGGCGGACGGCACGGGCTCGGCATGTCGGACCAGATCGAGAATCGAATCATTGAGGCCAAGAGCCGCGGGATCTATGAGGCCCCCGGCATGGCGCTGCTCTTTCTCGGCTACGAGCGTCTCATCACCGGCATCCACAACGAGGACACCATCGCGCAGTACCGCGACGATGGGCGGCAGCTGGGACGGCTGCTGTATCAGGGCCGCTGGTTCGATTCGCAGGCGTTGATGCGGCGGGAGGCCGCCCAGCGCTGGGTCGCGCGGGCGATCACCGGCGAAGTGACCGTCGAGCTCAGGCGCGGCAACGACTATTCCATCCTCGACACCACGAGTCCCAACCTCACCTACAAGCCCGAACGCCTCACGATGGAAAAGGGCGAGTCGGTGTTTTCGCCGCAGGACCGCATCGGCCAGCTGACGATGCGCAACCTCGATATCAGCGACACGCGCGACAAGCTCCTCACCTATGTGAAGACCGGACTGCTCGCGCCGACGGTCGGATCGGCCCTGCCGCTTTTGTCTGATGGCGGCGGCGATCGCGAGAAGACGGGCAAGCCATGATGCCCGCCGAAGTGAACGCCGCCGGTCAGGCGCTGGGATGGCGCGTTGACGGCTGGACCGCGCCGCCTTTCCCCCCTCGCGAGCCGATGGCCGGCCGCACCTGCCGGCTGGAGCCGCTCGACGTCGCCGCGCACGCCGCTCATCTGCACGAGGCCAACCGCCGCGATGCCACTGGCGGAAACTGGACCTATCTACCCTACGGACCGTTCGAGACGCTCGCCGCCTACGTCACGTGGGCGGCCGGCGTCGCCGCGGCCGCCGATCCGCAGTTTCACACCGTGATTGACCTCGCGACCGGCACGCCGGTCGGCGTCGCCAGCTACCTTCGCATCGATCCCGGCGCCGGTTCGATCGAGGTCGGTCACATCCATTACTCGCCGCTGCTTCAGCGCACCGTCGCCGCGACCGAGGCAATGTACCTGATGATGAAGCGCGCCTTCGAGCTCGGCTACCGCCGCTACGAGTGGAAGTGCAACGCGCTGAATGCGCCGTCGCGTGCCGCGGCTATGCGCCTTGGGTTCTCGTATGAAGGCCTCTTCCGCCAGGCGCGCGTCGACAAGGGCCGCAACCGCGACACCGCGTGGTACGCGATGATCGACAAGGAATGGCCAGCGCTCGACGCCGCCTTCCGGCGCTGGCTCGACCCGTCGAATTTCGACGAGCGCGGGCGTCAACGCGTCGCGCTCAGCGCCCTCACGGCACCGATTCTCGTGAGCCGGGGATGAAATGAGTATCACCCGCGCGACGGCCCTCGCCGCGGTGCTCTTCGTCTTCACAGCGCAGACCCCCATGAACGTCCCCGCGTACGACGTCGATCCGTCCTGGCCCCGGCCGCTGCCCAATCACTGGATTGTTGGCGCGGTCGTCGGCGTCGCGGTCGATTCACAGGATCACATCTGGATCACGCATCGCCCCTCGACGCTGCAGCCGAACGAGACGCGCTCGTTCTGGCGTGCGGCGCCGCCGGTGCTGGAATTCGATCAGCAGGGCACGCTGGTGTCGTCGTGGGGCGGGCCTGGCGCAGGCTACGAGTGGCCGCAGCTCGAGCACGGCATCTACGTCGACGCTCAGGATCACGTGTGGCTCGGCGGCGGCGGCGAGAAGGACGCGCAGATTCTGAAATTCACGCGTCAGGGCCGGTTCGTGATGCAGATCGGACATCAGGGCCAGGGACGCGGCAGCAACGACACGCAGAATCTGGGGGCGGCGGCGCACATGGTCGTGGACCGCGACGCCAACGAGCTCTACGTCGCCGATGGTTACGTGAATCACCGCGTCATCGTGTTCGATGCCACGACCGGCGCCTACAAGCGGCATTGGGGCGCGTACGGGAAGAAACCGGACGACTCCTACTTCACGAACGCCGGCGAAACGCTGCCCGGGCCGTTCAGCGGCCGCGTCCAGAACGAAAACAAGCCGAGCCAGTACGATCCCAACGGTCCCCCGCCGCCACAGTTCCGCATCGTCCACGCCGTGCGCATCTCACGCGACGGGCTCGTCTACGTCTGCGATCGCACGAACGATCGCCTGCAGGTCTTCCGGAAGGACGGCACCTTCGTTCAGGAGGTGTTCATCGCGAAGGAGACGTTCGGCAGCGGATCGGTGTGGGACGTCGGGTTCTCCGTCGATCCGGAGCAGACGTTTCTCATCGTCATCGACGGAACCAATCAGCAGGTGTACATCCTGCGCAGGAAGTCGCTGGAAGTCGTCAGCACCTTCGGCGGCGCCGGCCACTGGGCCGGGCAGTTCTACGGCGCCCACAATCTCGCGGTCGATTCGCAGGGCAACCTCTTCATCACCGAGACATACGAAGGCAAGCGGGTGCAGAAGTTCGCGTACCGAGGGTTGCGCTCGCGTTGAGGCGCACGCGGGCGCTGGCGGGGACGGTAGCCGGCCTGCTCATCGCGGTCAGCGCCGTCGCGCAGTTTGGCGGTCCGCGAGGACCATTCCACGAGCGGTCCAACGTCGCCTACGACGGCCGTTTCACGTTCGTCCGGCTCAAATACACCACGGCGCCCGGCGGCTACTGGTATGGGGGCTGGCCCGCATGGGGCCACGGCTACCCGATTTCGGAGCAGAACCTCATGAACATCATGAATGAGGTCAGCTATCTGAATCCGCACGTCGACGAGGTCAACGTGCTGACGCTGGACGACCCGGATCTCTTCAAGTATCCCGTCGCCTACGTGATCGAGGTCGACTGGTGGGCGATGACGGACAGCGAGGCGGCGGCGTTGCGGACCTACCTCCAGAAGGGCGGCTTCCTGATCGTGGACGACTTCAAGCCGCGCCGCTTTCGCGGCGGGTTCGGGAGCGATTTCGGCAGCGGCTGGCCGGTGTTCGAAGCGCAGATGAAGCGGGTGCTGCCGGAAGGGCGCTTCGTGGACCTGGACGCATCGCATCCGATTTTTCATTCGTTCTTCGAGATCAACCGCCTCGACATCATCCCGCAGGCCTACATCGCGGGCACACCGGTGTTCCGCGGGCTCTTCGAGGACAACGATCCGCGCAAGCGCCTGCAGATCCTCGTCAACTACAACACGGACGTGTCGCAGTTCTGGGAGTGGTCCGGCACAGGACTGCGGCCGATCGACGACACAAACGAAGCGTACAAGCTTGGTGTGAACTACCTCATCTATGGCCTGACGCATTGACGTGAACCATGCAGGAGCCGCGATAGCCGAGAGCTATAATCGGCGCGCCCAGGTGGGCCTAAGTAAGGAGGCGCAATGAGAGCGCTGCTAACGGCCACAACGTTGATGATCGCGATCGCCTTTGCGCCCTCGACTGCGGCCGGCGCGAGCATCGGCCTCAAAGACACGTTTCAAGACGGCACCACGGACGGCTGGTTTGCGGGAGGTGGACCGTTCGGACAGGTGCCGCCAATACCGCCGCAAAATGTGCCAACGGGTGGACCCGAGGGTGCCGGCGACAAGTTCCTTCAGATCACATCGAACGGGATTGACGGCACTCCAGGCAGTCGGTTGGTCGCGCTGAACGCGGCGCAATGGGCCGGCGATTATCTGGCGGCCGGGATCACGACCATTGAAATGGACCTCAAGAACTTGGGAGCCACGGAACTCACCATCAGGCTTCTATTCGAGGATCCGATACCCGGGCCGCCAGTAAATGAAGGGGTCACCACTTTCGGCGCCGTACTCCCGGTTGGGGGCGACTGGACGCACGTCGCGTTCGCGATCTCACCGGCGGACCTCACGATGATTTTTGGTAACGCAAACACTGTCCTGAGCCACACCACGGTGTTGCGCATCATCGACAGCCCG
>Ga0193696_1000175_pt1 | contig 26389 bp, 39 predicted proteins | sample L3m1metaG_FD_145074 | JGI IMG/M metagenome (GOLD analysis project Ga0193696, IMG submission 145074) | Soil microbial communities from a riparian zone of the East river system, Colorado, United States - L3m1 | ecosystem: Environmental > Terrestrial > Soil > Riparian zone | place: USA: East River... | reverse complement strand
TGGCTCCGATACCACTACAACGTGGTTCGGTCCTCAAACTTCTTTCAACGCCGATTACCACGCTAACCTCAGCCCGGTTCGGGTCTGAGCGAAATAGAAAGGTAGAGCACAATGACTTCAAAGAACTTCACCTTCAACGGAGTTTCCCTCGCCGTAACTTGGGATGAGAAGGACACTGTTGAAATTTACACCAAGTCTTACGGCTTCACATATTTCAACGTTAATGAGCGAATTGCTCAAATCAAGCATCTCCGCCAGTTGGTCCACGAATTCGGCAACGTTGCTACGGTAGGTCTCAAAGAAAGTAAAGACTTCGTCGATTCCTACTACTTTGCACTCGGTATCTCTCCCGCAAAGGTCGGACTTCGTCTCGTCTTTGATTTGCTTAACAACGGAATCGAATTCTATTACGGCGGTAGTTACAACGGTCGCTCTGCGATGGCTGCCGCTCAGGCTCGTCTTGAGAGTTTGTACGGATTCAACAAAGAGCAAGCCTTAGTAGTTGTAAACATCACGATTGCAACGGGCGAAGTTTGCTTCCCGAAGTTGCAAAGCAGGTCCGAGCCTACTCGTTGGTACGTTAAGTACGAGTTCGATTATAACGAGTGGGCTATAATCGCTAAAGTCGGTGATGAGTTTAAGTTCGAGGATGGTTACAATCTCGGCCAGAAGTCAACGTCGATTCGTTTCCCCGATCACACCACAGCGCTTACTTTCCTTTCCGGTAAGTGGAATCTCCCTTGTCAAAGTCTGATAATTGAGGCTGTCCGATGACCGAGCGTACTTACGAAGTTCTCTTGACTGAGTCAGAGATTCTCTTCATTGCATCCGCCATGAGTGAGCGTGTGCATAGCCATCATCCGACCCTCTCAATTGAAGATTCCGATTACGCGGCGAAAGTTTGGCACCACATAGTTCCGGAAGAATGGAAAGGACAGGTAGTGCAATGAGCAAGCCTAAGCCCGTAGGGCAGCCGCAGAATATTCCGGCCGGCAAAGAGCGTGTCATGGTTGTCACCAATCATAAGCGCCGCATGGTGTGGATGAATCGTTAGCGGTTCAGGCGTGCCCTTCACGGAGGGTATGTCTGTGCTTCTAAAGGTAGAGCCTAGAAAGGTATCGACGTGAAATTAGATTTCAAGTTAAAGGAACGGGACTCAGAGTCTTTCTTTCCTACAGAGAAGGACGAAGAAGTTGAACTCCCTGTAGGAGAGATTATCTCTCACGCTATTGAGCGTGCCGTTACTCGTGAAATCAATAAGATCATGCCGCCGAAAATGAAAGCGGATGAAATCCATGAGCCGGACTGGTCCTCGGAAGATGCGATCCAGGGATTTATTCGTCTGCTTGAGGGCGATATCAATGATGTAGAGAAAGTTCAGCATGTTGCTGCTGAGCGCACTATGTCTACTGAGGAAGTTAAGCGTGAAGTTGAGCGGCTTCTCAGTGATGCTGTGCGTACGATCAATGCGAAGCGACAGGAACTTAACAACAAGGTTGTGGAACTTGAAGCTCGCCGCGTTAAGCAAGCCAGTCGCATTACTAACGCACGCAAAGCACTCGCCGAATTGGCTTCTACTAAGAACCAATTGGAGCGGCTTGCTGAACTAGAGCAGCAACTAAAGACAATCTGTGAAGGATTTGGAGCATGGGAACAGGCTCGTCCTTACCAGGTTGATTCCATTCTTCTTGCTGTTCAGGCATTCATGAACGACAAGCGAGGCTTCCTAGATGCTGACGATATGGGGATGGGAAAGACTTTCAAGTCTACTGTCGTCATGTTCGTGCTTACTGCACTGTATATCAAGAAATACTCTCGTCGGCCCAAGATTCTTTGGGTTACGAAGAAGTCTCTCATCAAGTCCAACATGCGTGAAATCCTGCGCTGGTGGCCTGACCATAAGATCATCCCAAATCTTGGCACTGATCCTCAGAGTCGAGAGATGTTCTATGACTTCGCCATGAAAACCGATGCCATGTTGATCTGTTCTTACGAGAACGTCCGTGACACCGAGATTATTCGTGAGACGAAGTGGGATTTAGTCTTTGCCGATGAGGTTCACCGCCTAAAGGGTGGGGCTAACAAGAAGAAGCCAACTCTTATTTGGCAGGTCATGCGTGACGTGTGCGCCAATGCTCATTTCATCTATTTCCTTTCGGGTACTCCGATTGTGAATAAAGGTGAAGAGATGTGGGCTTACCTGCATATCTTCGATCCTGCTAAGTTCCCGACAGTTGACAACTTCATGTACGCTTACATGGACCCGATGTTCGACGAGGGTGGCAACCCTATCTTTAAGGTGAACGTTCAGCGATTGATGAATGCTCTCGTTGGGCAAATGATTCACCGCACAAAGCAAGAGGTTGGTATGCAACTTCCCGATAAGGAGCGGGTGTTCTACTACCTTGATATGGATACTGAGCAGCGTAAGATTTACGATATGATGCGTGACAACCTATTCGTTACTCTTGAAAAGGGTGACGAGAAGGCAATGATTTCTGCATCGGTCATTATCGCTCAGATCAATAGGCTTCGCCAGATTGCTCTCTATCCTCGGTCTCTTCGGACTCAACTCATGGATGGTACAGAAATTACCCTCAATTGTGATGAGTCTGTCAAGTTGGATCAGGCCGTGGAATTGGTCGAGCAGATCGGCGATCAAGTTGTTATCTTCTCTAGCCAGTACAATCCGCCTATCTTTGAACTGGTTAATAGGTTCCAGACCAGAGGTCTGCGGGTCGAGGCTATTACGGGTGCTCAGCGACGGGATACTTCTGACATTGAGCAGGAGTTTCAGCAGGGTAAGATCGACGTGCTCATCATTAACATGATGACTGGTTCGGAAGGTTTGAACCTTCATAAGTCCCCAGAGTATTGGCCGGGCGGTGCTTCGCACGCTATCTTCCTTGATCTTTGGTGGAACCCTGCGAAGAACGTTCAGGCTGAGGATAGAATTTGGCGTGATGGTGTTGTTGAGCCAGTTACTATTCACATCCTGCAATGCGAGGATTCGGCTGATGCCTTTGTCGCCAGTAAGGTTCAAGAGAAGCAGGAAATGATCGCTGGTATCATGGAGCGTGGCGAATTGCGTCCTCCGTCGGAGTGGCGTGAACTACTGGAAGGATTGGTGTAATGCCTAAACACGCTGTTGTTACTGTCACCAATGATAATGCAACCTGTATCGGAATCGTCGATCCATTGGAGGCTAACGTAATCGTACTATGGAACTACGAAACCTATACCCGTCATGCTGCTACTGCATTGATGGCTCGTTTGGGTTATGTTCCTCAGAGAGAGGGTTGGATTAAAACTCTTGGCCCTAATGGAGAGATCCTTAATTGTACTCGGAGGTTCACTCCTAAAGCTCAATGGCGGGCGATATGATAGAATATCTCGTTTCCCCGCAAGGTAATTGTCTTCACTTGATTGCATCTTTCTCCGCCAGTCGTACTTTGTGCGGCAAATATTCTCGGGCGTGGGATACGGCTACGAGGACCGAGAAAGAAATCTTACCAATGTGTGAGCGTTGTGCTACAAAAGACAAGTCATAAGCCAGTCGCATTACTAATAAAGAAAGGTAGAGTCCCATGTGTCATTTCATGAGCATCGACGAGGCGGTGGACGGTAAGCAGAAGGCTTACTTCCATCCAAATGAGAGCGCAGCATTAGTCTTCGCCAAATCATCCATTCTTCATCCTGCCCACCAGAATCTAACTAAGATCGTTCTCTATAAGAGGCGGGGATTGGATTGGGTTCAGTACCGAGAGGTTCGGCAGCCATGACTGAATCAATGTCCCGATTTATTTGTGTTCTAGGTTCAATCGTCATGCTCGGTCTAACTTTCATAACAGGTGGAGCAGCCGCAGGTATCTATGCTTGCATGGCAACATTCATCATGGGCATGGCGGTAATAGAACGATGAAGAAGCAATTCACTCACGCACGATATAGTACATGCCAATGGGTAGTTGTAGATAAGTGGAACGGCTGTCACAAAGTTTGGCCAGGAAGATTTGACTGCTGCTTTAGTCGACACACCGCCAAGAGAGTTGCTCGAATCTTCAACAAGCAAGGGGGAACCGTCAAATGCGTAAGCAACTAGCCCTCCTAGGTCTTGTTGGCCTATGCTCGTCCTGTTCATGGATGAATTACGTTCACGGAACTATTGTTCAGGTTTCGTATGACAACAAGTCAATCATTGATCCAGCAACTAATAAGCCAATGGATCGTGCGGGCTTCGCCTCTGGCGAGAAAGAGAATACAATCTACATTGATGAGGATTGTTCAGGCGATGGTGTTTGCCTATCTCAACTAGGTGACGATGAGTTCTGGCTCAATCATGAGCGGGGACACAAGATCCTACAGAGGATTGACTATCCCTTTGGCCGCGATCTATTTCACCAGGAATATGGCGCCAACGTGGTAGCCTGTGTTGTTACCGACCGCCAACCTAATTTCACTGATGATGCCCACGGGTATCTTGCTTGCAAGGAGGAAGACATTGTCCTAGTAAGAAACCTCATGGTTACTAAACTCCACATCGACGATTTGAAAGGTTGAAATGCGTAAGAGTCCTATCATCCTTGGTGCCGCCGCACTTGTTGCGGTTGGTGCCCTTGCATTTGGGCGGACAGCCCCGCAAGGTTCAGGAACTAATCATCCCGTTTGTCATTGGAACGAGGGAACTAAGCAATGGAATTACCTGACGCTTAGTATTCCTGGTGTTACTGCACACCTTACCAATCATCCGCTGGATTTCGTGCCGCAAGGTCATGATTGCAGCGTGTCAGAAGTTACTACTACGGTAGCAGAAACTACTACAACGGCAGGGACTGAGGGTTCTACGGTTCCCGATACAACTGTTCCTGTTACGACAGTTCCTGTGGAAACTTCTACGCCGCAGGAATCTACTACCACTGTAGGATCAACCGTTCCTACTTCTGTTAGTGTTCCTCCCGCAGTTGAGAGTGGAACGATTCCAGCAACGGAGTGATTTATGATTACACTGGATACCCTGATTCAAGATCTAATGTATGAACTTGGTTATCAGTTCAACATAATTGGTAATGACTTCCTAGTCAGTGAGAGAGTTACTGAGAACAAGTATCTTGAACTCATTGATGATGGAAACTTTGAGTGGACCCATCCTGATGGTGTCTGGAAGATCCGGTTTACTTCGGATCATAAGGTTTCGGCTGAACGTAAGAAGTCAGTTGTTCCATTCAGTAAGTACAACTGGTATTTCCAGGTTCCTGCACTCAATGAGTTGATTGTCATTGATGTGACGGAATGGATGGAGGGTCAGGTCGGTGTCTAATAACGGTATGGTGCTCAAAGAGAAAGGTTACTTACGAGAGATTCGTCTGTATGTTCCACCTCTTTGGGCACCATCCCGTTTAGTATTCCGGCAATCAACTGATTGGTCTAACGTTAGTGGTCCACCAGTGAAAGTAGTTAAGTTTGCTGGTGAGGAAGTGTGTGTCTACATACTGGAGTTAAGAAACCGCTATCCAGGTTTGTGGTGGAATCGTGCTCAGGTAAAGGTAGATGCATCTTCTAATGTTAAGGTACCGGTTGAGACATTCTTCAATCGTGCTTTCTCCGAGATAGAAAGAGGTGAGGAACTTGACAGTTTCAGAACTGATCGGAACTCTGAGTATAATGGGTAATATTATGAAGAAGAATGTAGTTGTTGAGATTGATCTTGGCTTCGACGGTGGAGGTGTGGGTACCGAAGAGTTTGATGTAACCGACGTGACACTTACTAGTGAAGGAAAGGTAAGGATCGAATGGGGATGAAGCCAGCAGTAATCGCAGGTACTCTAATTCTAGCGGGGTGTGTTACTCCACCTAAACCTATTCCGGTCTTTCCGGCTAGTCCATATTTCACTGATCTACATGGATGTACTGATCGTCTCGGACAGGCTCACGCTTTTCTTGATCCGATCATTGATGGATTCTATTCAATTGCTATCTTCCCGCAAGGGATTCAGATGAACAACGAAGTGGGTGCTGTCGAAGTTCTTGGTAACTTTCCCGACACCATTCATTTCATTGTATCCACCAAGCCATACCAAATCATTTGGAAGACTACTGGTGGTAGTGCGTGGCAGCCTGCAAGTCAGAGGCAGGATAACTTTCCAACAACGGGGTGCAATTTCCAATGACTAATGTAGTGTGGGTTGACGTCGAGACTACCGGTCTTGATCCTGAGGAAGATTTCCTCCTTGAAGTGGGGATTACTATTACTTCTCCTGGTCCAGTGTGGGCCCCTATTGATTCATTGAGTCAAGTCTTTCCATTTAATAATACTCCCGGACACGATTCTGTTCAAGTAGTGCAGACTATGCACGAGACGAATGGATTGTGGGAGGAATGTCGTAAGTGGATGGATCTTCCTTTCGATTCTCGTGGAGTTGAACAGCAATTCATGAGATTTGTTGAAGAACATGACGCCTTAAACTCTCCAATGTATGGGGCGACTGCTCATTTCGATAGGGCTTGGCTTCGTACAAACCTTCCTAACTTCGAGATACAATTTCACTACAGGAACTTCGACGTCTCAACTCTTAAGGCATATGCCATTGCGGTGAGAGGAGATGCTGACTGGTGGATGGACAGAGAGATTCATCGTGCTCTCCCGGACCTTCAAGACTCTATCGCGAATTTGGTACATTTCAGAAACCTGTTCCGGTGATGCAAGCAGCAATTATTCTATCCGATCTTAATGGTGAGCCTAAGTTTGCTGTTAATCATACTTCACTTGGCATAGATCTTATTATTCACACGAAGGATCAAGCAGTTAAGGTCTACATCAGTAGTGATGAGTTACAGGTATTCATTAATGCTTTAGAAGGTCGAGTGTTCCGATGAACATCGAGGTCCGTATCTTTGCCATCATGGTTGGGGGCGGACCCATAGACGGATTGCAGGTTGAGTATGAAGATATGAGACGAGTACCGCTAGAATACTTTGCAGCGGTACAGTTACCTATCAATTACAAGACTGCTGATCCATTTGACCCGACACCTTATAAGAAGGTGACCTATAAAAGGGGGTCCACTAAGTATCTAAACCTTTCAGGTAACAGATTAGTAATTCCATTTTACTACGAAGGAGAAAGATGAAACGCTTTATTATGGGGCTGATTGCTTCGGCAACTCTGGCCCTCGGACTTGGAGTGGGAATTCCACAGGCTAGTGCTTCTAGCCTGTTGGGTGTCGCACATACACACCAGGGTACTTGTCCAGTGAATGATTGCTGGACGTGGATTCTGGCTAACGGTGCCGTTATTCGTGGCAACACCGCCCTGTTGAACTCACAATATGGTTACGTGCTGGTGGTTTGTTCACAGCGGGTTAGTTTCCCTGCGCCGAATCCTCATTGGCAGGTTTCCACACTCGGTCAGTGGGGTCCGTTCGGTAACGATGGTCAAACTTACCCATACTGCGTGAGCCCATACGACGGGAACGGAATCCGATGGAATCTGTATCCTCTCAACGGGGGAGCGTAATAAATAAGTAGTTAAGATGGTAGCCCGTCACTATAGGTGTGGTCTTCGATGACAAACGGGCGCTATGTGGAATTGGTTTCCTGCAGCAGTTAATCTAGCACCAGAACTCATCCCCTTTATCATTGCGATAGTAGGGGCACTTCTGTTCGCCTTAAGGGGGCCCAATGACAAAACCATCTGAGGAAATACAAGCCGCTGCACGCAGAGGTTTGCAACTCCTACAGGAGGGATTACATACTACAAACGCTTACAACAGAGTAGACTTCTCTGATTTAACTACGTTCTATAAGAATCTTTACTCAGTAGCAAGCCATGCCGCACAACTCGAAACGCAACTAACGAGGCTAGGGGTTGACTTTGAAGATCATAGTTCCGACGACGAAGAAATCGTTACTCCCGAAGATATCGAGAGATACATCAGAGATATTAGCGGCGTTTCAGCAATTAGTCGGGGGGAAATCTATAGCACAAACGGATGGACCGAGGGCTATACATCCTCGTATAGCGAATCGAGCGGAACTCCACGTATCCGTCTTAAGTCCGTCACCGTTAGAACTCACAGAATACAGCAGACGGAATCCTTTGACACTTGAAGTGCGACACCTATACGATCCCAATAGGACAGGTTCTGTTGGTAGAATGTACAGTTGGAGTCCCGAGAATGTTATCGAAGTCTATCATCCGCATAGTTTCAATGAGCCGTGCTGGACGAAGTTTGAATGCCAAATACTAGGTCCAGAAACTACGCTCTAAGTCAACTAATAAGCCGATCGCGTTATCATTATTTAGGGGGTGGCCCAATTTCGGAAATAGATCCTAGAAATGGTCCTCCGGCAACGCCAGAATTCCATTTCCAGTCGAAAATTGTCATTTCAGACATTCTTCAAGAGATAATCAGGTTGATTGATGAAGCAGCGCAAGAAGATCGTCGATTGGCGCTCAACAGGGCGAAAAAGAGGAAGAAAGGTTCTCTATGAAGAGGGAATTGAGTTTAGTTGTATCCTCTGTCATAGAACATCCGAGCGGCCCCCCACTGATTCGCCAGAGAACTTTGACGATCTATGGCCAGAGGCGTTTAGGGTGTTGCCATACTCATTGCAAGTCAATCATATTAACAAAGACTTCACCGATAACGACCCGAGTAACCTCCAATGGGCATGTGCTCCATGCCATAAGGCACTAGACGCTACGAGTGGTGCGGGAGAAGTTGACTACTCGGAGTACGGTAAATACGAACTTTAACTTAGAAATCCCTTGACAAGGGGGTTGTTGTGTGAGACGATGGCTCCCTGTCCACAGACCAATCGAAAGGGATAAGATCATGGCAGTTGACATTCTCGAACTCTATAGTGAAACGTTCGCGAAGGTTGAGCAGTTGGATGAGGTTATTGATGCCGCTTCTGACTCCAAGGGTGCTGGTAAGCGAGCAGTCGTTAATCAGATGGTGAAGGATAACGAGGAGAACTGGAAGGATCTGGTTGACAAGATTAGTTCTGGTCTAGAAGAGGATGAGGAAGGGAATTCTGTTCCCGAGCAGGTTAAGTTTGGTGTGTATTACGGAGTTGTTCGTGAACTTCGTAATCGGCTGGAGGATTTGGCTTCTGCTTATGCTGAATCCCGAGTTGAGGCTCGTCCGGAGACGGAGAAGGCTTCCGCTGAGGAAGTTAGTAAGGCTAATGAGGAGCGTTCCAAGTTGGTTGGTGTTCTTAAGAACCTTAAGGGTGTTCTTGATGCGACGCAACCAGAAATTGGTGCGACTCTTAAGGTTCCCCGCAAGCGGCCTACTGGTGGTGCTCGTGGTAAGCGAGCCATTTCGTTCTACAACTGGACGAATAACGGCGAGGCATTTGAGGGTGGAATCACGGAACTGGCGAAGGCTCTTGGTTATGAGCGTCCGGCAACTCTCAGGGATGAGATGAAGGCTGCGAACATTAACCTGACGAAGCCGCCGGTTGTTATCAACTTCACGACTCCGGCTGGTAATGTTCTGGTTGGTACTCGTGCGGCTGATGCTCCTGATTTCGATTCAACCGAGGTTGCTCAGACCGAGGACGATGACGAGGATGAGAATGAGGATGAGACGGAGGCTGTTTCCGTCTGAGTAAGTAAACGGTATCCCGTACGGGATTCTGATTAGGTCCGTCAAGCCTAATCCTCCCAAAACGAACACGATCGAGCCGTCGTTGAGTGTCCAGTTGCGATTACTGGATTGGGAGCGGGGGGATTGGTTTGCTCTACCTTTCCAATCCCCCTAGGGACTTAAAGAACCAGGACAAAAAGCCGGGTTTCGGTAACAACCCTGGGATGCCAATATGGGAAAGCTGTACCGATGTACAGTTATTATCTCTGAGGAACATCGGCCACTAGGTCGGCGGAGAATATAGTTGCATCGCGACCCGAAAGGGGTGACTATATTCTCCGGAATCTAACTGAGTTGGGAGAGAAAACCTAACTCACAGGGGGGATCGGCTGGACGAATCTCGCGAACACAACCTCCCCCCGATTCTTGCAGAGTTGTGCATACCCGACACAGAAGATTTGATTACTCGCACGTTGTTTCGTGTCGCAACTTAATAACTCGGTTATCAAATCAATCCGAACTGCACTCCACAATCGGGGAGTTAGTGCGACGGAACTCTGCGCCCATCTTGTGGGCGGGGATTGAATCCTATCCCCCTTGGGAATCTCCCCGCCCACAAGGCACTTCCTAGAAAGGGGAATGTCATGCCGGAAACTTATTCGTGGGGCCGTCCAGGCTTCGCCGAACCATTCATCGCTCCCAATTCTCTCCCGGGAGTTCTTAGGGAGATGAGTCTGTCAACTCGGCAGAAGATTTACGCTGTTGCAGTTAAGTCTAAGTTCAAGAGGGGAACTTGGAATGGCTGCGTGATGAATCAAGTGGCTAATGTTACCCACTCACAAGCCGCCGCAGATTATCTTCACGAACCTGTAGGACTCATTAGTCGTTTCATTGCGGCATGGGATCAGACGTCCGGTCATATCGTTGACGATGCTCACGCTACAAGAATTCTGATCGAGGCTTTAATGGCTGCCGGTCTAGTAGAAAAGACTGTGGCTGAACCAGAGAAGTATCGTGTCTGGAGAGTCCGAGTCTATACTTCTGTCGAGACTGAAATGGTCGAGGCTCTTCGTGCTGAGATTGAGGATGGGGCTTTCGATTCCATTCTCTCTGAGATGGAGGAACTCTGCCTTGTCTAGGGCAAGCGATCAAGCGGCAATTCATTATAAGAAGGCTAAGGCTCTCTTAGAATACGCTGATACAATGGCGGAGAAGATGGATCTTACTCAGGCGTCTTCAATTCAAACGGCATCTCAATTAGCGACGGCTCATCTGGCTGCTACTGAAATTATTTTAAAATACGACTACTTAGCAGCCCACTAATGCCGACTCTTAAAGGAATTAGAATAAGGTGGGACCCGGATTTCACAATCACTCAGGTAGATGATCCAGATAATTCTTTTCGTGTGTGTCTTTGGTGTGCTCATCTAGTTGAGGAATGTTCCTGTAACGATGCTGGTAAGGGGGAGAAGTGAAATATCTTGTAGTCTTCAAGGATGGGTCAGTTCATAAATACTTCGCACAACTACTTCCTAACAGAAGAAAAGCAATTAAATGGGCTAAGGGATATTCGGATTGGAAATCAATTGAACTTTATGAATACCATCAACCCACAGGGGCCTTCTATCTCTCAGAGATAATCCGATAATGGGTGACCGACCAGTTATCGAACGTGAAGGTATATACGTTTCACACTCCCAAGCATGGGTTTGGTTGCAGTGTGAACAAATGTGGTGGTACAACTACCGTCTAGGTTGGGTCCCCAAAGAGGCTAAAGGATATCTCGTCATGGGTGACTATCTCCACGGTAAGTTGGATATCTATTACCAACTCCGGAAAGAAGAGGATTCTCCCACGGAACTTTGGCGTATGCTCGAGGATAATATCCTTGAAGATATGTTAGAGGATGGTAGTAACGGAGAGTATATCGCTCGTGCGTTGAAGACTCTCAATCGTTACATCTTACAGTATGCCCCGAAGGAAGACGGCAACCTTAAAGTGATCGAGTCGGAACTTCGTTTCGAGTATCCGATGGAGACTCCTACAGGGCGGCCGTTTAAAGTTGAGGGTTACGTTGACCTGCTCTATAAAAATAAGTTTGGATTGATGGTTGTTCGCGACCATAAATCTTCCGAGTCCGGTAGATTCTGGGGACCAAAGAGCATCGAGGCTGATCCTCAACAGTCGGTATACATTGCTTGCCTACGTGCACTTGGTTACGATGTGTGGCGGGGAGAGGTTAACTTCCTGAACACTCATGACTACAAAGACTTCCAGTCTCAGCCGCTCGACAAGTTGTTCAAGACTGTTGGAGCCTCTCGCACACAAGATGAGTTGGATGGTATTCTACTCTGGTTAGGCAAGATGGTTGATCGTCAACAAGAATTGACTGATCCCGAAATGCGCCGCACAAAAGATTGTGGATCATGCTCTTACTATCTACCCTGTACACACAAACTAAAGGGGAATGATGATTCAACTCTCCTTAAACTTGGGTTCAAAAGAAAGGATGGGTACTCAGAATATCATGCCGCCGAAGCAAATCAGAACGGTGACGATTGAGTTCGCTGATGGAACTACTGAGACTCATCTGATTCCAGATGACCAAGGATTCATTCAAGAGAAGTTTACTTACGAACCTAAGCCCGGGGATGTTACGGGCATTAGTAAATGGGGACCCCGGCTTAGGTGTTTCACTATCTTCTGGAGTGTGGTTGCATGAGCCCTGAAATGATTCGTAGTATTCTTCGCGACTGCCTTAACTCAGTGGATGATACCACTCATATCGAGCAGGAACCTCACTATGATGTTTACGTTATTTACTTTGATAATGAGACGTCATTAAGAATTCCGGGTCAAGTTCATGAGAGAATGCTTCGTTCGTGACAGTTGAACCTCGTAAGCCACAGAAATTAACCGGCCACTATCTTGGAGCCATCTATGGACCTCCTGGATGTGGGAAAACCACTCTTGCTGCTGGTGGTCCTAATCCAGTTCACGTTGATACTGGTAACGAGTCTCTTGTTCTTGCTTACACCAAAGGTCTTGAAGAGGTAACTGTTTACCCTGTTGAATCGCATCAACAGATCATGGAAATAGTAATGGACGTAAGAATTGGCAAGATCAAGTGTAAGACTCTTGTCATAGACAACGTGACCGATCAACAGAGACTTCAACTCTCACACTCGGCGGAGAAATTGAAGACTGGAAGAATGTTTGCCGATGTAATCATTCCCATCCAACAGGACTACAACATTGGTACTGTTGCCATCGGTAACATGCTTGATGAGATGAAGAAAGATAGTTTCCCCGCAGATGTTCTGCTCATCATGCACGCATACAACGTTACTGATAAGGCTGGGAACTTTGTAATTACTAGGCACGCTGTTACGCCGGCCCTAGCGACAAGAGTTGCCGGTGCTGTAGACTTCCTTCTCTACATGAAGAAGGAAATTAACATGATGCGGAAGGAGACAACTCGTACCCTATACGCTAACGCTACCAATATGTTCGAGGCAAAGAACCGAATTGCTTTGCCGAATGAGTTCCCCGCAGAGGACCTATGGTCCGTGATTGAAAGTAGGAGAGAGAAGTGAAACTCAAGGTCAATATGAAGAACGTCGGGAGCCTGTATGATCCGGTTCCTGATGACGTATACCGAGTCCGAGTTGCTAACCTAGACGATATGGAAGGTCCCGCTGGTCCTTATCTTAAGGTCGATCTTCTGATCTGTGAGGGTGAGTTCGCTGAGACGAGAACCATCGGAGATAGTTGGAGTTTCGCCGAGAAGGCACTTTGGATGACGAAGAAAGCACTCGAAGCCGCTTCCGGTATGGAGTGGGATCAAGATGATATGGACTTCGACTCCGATGAATTCAAGAATGCCGAATTCTACGTCTTGACTAAGACGGAAACCTATCCGAAGAAGGATGGTAGCGGCGAAGGCACTAAGTCTGCGGTTGCTGAATACTATTCTCTTGCTGATATGGCAGACTCACCCGACGTTTGAGTTCATGGGGAGTTCGAGGCCACCTGTCTTTCTCTCTACTACCTTGAAGCGATGACCGATTCGGTTTGCGGATAGATGTAAGAGAGCAATCAGACCCGAACTCCCCGCCTTCGTGGGGGAACTTAGGTCATTCACCTAGACGTCTCGGTTGCTACACATCCTAGACCAACTAGGCCGACCTAAGTTCCCCCGCCTTCGCTTTGAAAGGGGTGGGTGTGGAATCAACTGAGCAGTTCCTAAACCTGCTCTTCCGCCACTCAACTGATGGACAATTCTATTTCGCCAATGAGATCAACAAGAAAGTGGGACAAGCATTCCCTCGCTGGTACCGATCGAAGGAGGAATATGCCGCAGCACTCGTTGTCAACCCGGGGAGAATCACCGACCTGTACTTCTCGCCGGCTAATTACTTTCGTTCCACAAGACCGATCAAATCGAATGTCGCTGGTGCATCATGCGTATGGGTTGATTGCGACTCGGGACTTCCAAAATTTGAAGAGCCTCCTGCTGTTCTACTCGAAAGCAGCCCTGATCATTTCCATGCCTACTGGTTACTTGATCAATTCCATCCGGCGTGGTGGATCGAAGAGACCAACAAAACGCTCGTTCATAGATATGGAACTGACACTTCGGGATGGGACGGTACACAGTTACTCCGCCCGCCGGGTAGTCTTAATCGCAAACGGGGGAACTACGAATGCAAGGTCATTAACCTTGAGGATCGAACCACCAATTTCCCCGAGCCCGTTCGTCCCAACGTTTCTGAGTCCGGAACACAAGGTTCCAGTGAGGACCTCGGACTTACCTCTATCCTGGCGAAGTCACACTTCTCCACAAGAGTCCTAGACTTAATCCTTAAGGAAACCGAGACGGCTAAGGAAGGTCGTTCGGGCCTGATCTTTAAGACCGCCTGCGAACTTATGCAGATGGGCTTGTCAGATGAAGAGACCGCAATTGTCGTAGCCTTTCAAGACCGCCGCCTACGAAAGTTTATTCACCACGCTGATGCAGCAGGACAGATAAAGTCTCTGGTTGCGAAAGCGCGGCAGCATGTTGGTGTCCCCCCTCCTGTAGGATCAGATCATTCCAAACCACTCTACAAGATTTGGAAGGGTAATAAAGAATTTCTACAGGTGGAGAAGGACGAAGGAGAATTCGTTGTGGAAGATATGTTCTACGAGGAAGGAATGATCGTCATAGGAGGCGAGCCGGGAGTAGGTAAGTCTAGACTAGCCTTTCAGATGCTAGACTGTATCGCTTGCGGCAAAACATTTCTGGGACAGAAAGTTCCCAAGCCTCGTAAGTGTGCATACATCTCACTCGATATGAATAACCGCAGGGTGCGAGATATCCGTAAGAAGCAATCGTTGGAGTTCACGGATAAGGAACTTGAACTCATCGACGAAAACGTACTCCTGATGATTCGCGGCTACGGTATGGACTTGACCAACACAGAACTACAGATGAGAGTACAAGACGATCTGATTACTAACGAAATAGAAGTGGTATTCATCGACGTACTTGCTAGGGCTGTGCCATCTATGTTGGATGACAAGTGCGCGATTGCTTTCCTGGACTGGATTCAGGTACTAATGGTGAATCGGAAGATGAGTTTCGTGTTTGTTACTCACACCAGGAAAGCCCAAGTTGGAAGTAAAAATAACACCGCTCTTGATGATCATTATGGTTCACGCCATTGGTCTATTCCTCCGGATCATGCTTACACAATGGTAAACAGCGGAGGCGAACTTCGTCTATACACTCTAAAGGATCGTTCCGGCAGTATGTGGGATATGATTAAACTGGCCGTAAATAGAGACCATTCCTGGTATACTAAGAAGGGTGACGCCGTGGCTACGGAAGGCGAAGATCAAGTGGTTCACGCTGGCGATAAGGTGACGGAGATATAATGCTCATCACTGACCCTGAAATTCTAAAGGTGTGGCTTTCTCTACAGAAAGTGATTGCCGTTGACACAGAAACCAACATCACCGACAAAGACGATGAACGATTTCTGGTCGGGGTATCTTTCTACTCCCCGGGAAGTGAGCCTTTCTACTACCCCATTAATCATGTGGAGTACATTCTACCTATTGAGAACGGGCCTTGGTTCGACTTCTCAGCCAGTCTACGACCCGACGTCACGCTTATATTTCACAATGCGAAGTTCGACCTTAAGATTCTGCGATCTGCCGGTATTGATCTGATCGAATTCGACATAGTAGATACGATGCTTTGGCATCATCTGTTAGATCAATACCGTCCGCATGATCTAGCTAGCCTAGAGTTGAAAGAATTGAAGAAGGACAAGAAGAAAGAACTGCTTAAAGCGATCAAGGCTTTGCGGGAAGATAAGGGAATGGAATCCGTACCTCCAATTGCGATGGCGGTATACGCTGAGAACGACGTGATATCTACGTACGAACTTTACGCGCTATACCGACCGCAATTGGAAGCACGGAAACTACTTGAAGTTTGGGAGACGGACCAAAAGTTCATGAAACTCCTAGTTCGTCTCGAAGAACGCGGGCTGAAACTAGATCGCCAGCGTGCTCAGCATCTAGCAAAGCAAGCCACAGATCGAATTGCAGAAGTTCGTTCTCTGCTTCCTTTCGATCCAGCGAAACCGTCACAAGTGATTGAGCGGTTCTATTCAGAACCCCCGGTAGGGTTAGGGTTGAAGCCATCTAAACTCACTCCTAAAGGTAAGCCCTCCACCGACGATGAGGCTATGACGTCGGTGAACCACCCCGAGGCGGGGTTACTCTTGGAGTTTAGAGGATTGAACAAGGCGGTGTCAACATGGTTTAAGGGGTTGCCTGACAAGGCTGACCAGGGAGGTTACATACACCCTGACTTCCGCCAGCACGGCACCCTGACCCATAGGCTCTCGTGCGCTGAGCCCAACTCTCAACAGTTTCCGAGAGAGGGTCCAGTTAAATCAATGTTCATTCCGGAAGAAGGATGTGAGTTAGTTGAATTTGACTATAGAGCAATTGAATTTAGACTTGCTGCGTGGTACAGTGGAGATGAGAATCTCATTCAGGTCTTTCGAACTAATGGAGACATTCATCAGTACGTTGCCGACCGCTTGGGTATTTCACGTCAGCCAGCAAAGAACACAAACTTCACCATTATCTATGCCGGCGGTCCGTCTCGAATTGCTGCTACCGCAGGTATTACTCTCAAAGAGGCACGACTCATCTATAACGACTATCGAGCAGAGTATCCGAAACTATTTGCAATTGCTGATCGATGTGAAGAGTTGGCCGAAGCAAGAGGATACATCAAGTATTGGGATGGACGGCGAAGAATCTTCAAGCAGACCTTTGAATGTCGCAAAGCATTTAATTCCATTATTCAGGGTGGAGCCTTCCAGATAATTAAGCGATCAATGCTTGAACTGGAAGCAGTTGGTGTGGATATGGTTAATCAAGTCCACGACTCCATCTGGGTGAACATGGAAATTGGTGCTGACAAGCAGCCTATTGTCTCCGCAATGGTTAATTGGACTATCGAACGATTCAAGATGCCGTTCGACGTAGAATGGAAGGTACTCAATGGCAAAGTCACTGCCTGAAATGCAGGAAGAAGTTTATAAATATTGTCTTGATAAGAATTGGAGAGGGCCGAACGCTTATCCGCGCACTTTCCTTGAAGAGTGCATGTTAATTACCACCGAAGTTGCAGAAGCAGCCGAGGCTTGGAGAGATACAGGGCATTGTAATATCTACTTTGCGGAGTTGAGTCACCATCCTGATAAGCCAGAGGGAGTTCCTTCTGAATTGGCTGATATCTTTATCCGTATTCTCGATACTTGTCAACAGTACGGTATTAATTTAGAACGAGAATATGAACGAAAGATGGCATACAATCGTACCCGCCCATTACAACATGGTGGTAAATTCGCATGACTAAATTGCTACCCGAGAAGGTAGACGGAGAACACCGATGGGTGGTCATATCCGTTCACACAGTAACCCCTGAACAATTGGAGGAGTATCCTGTTGCATATCTAGTAGTTGAAAATAATGTATACAATCGTACGATTGGGTGCGTTGATTGTGAAATCTCGTACCCATCCGATTCTCCCTGTACTAAGGGGGATATGTTAGCGGGCGATTAAGGATAGGTTAATTGAAGAAGATACTGTTGTTGTTAATATTTCTGTTAACAGCCTGTACAGGTCCCCAAGTTAGTTGGCACCTGTCCATGTTGAATAAGATTGTTAACACAACTGACCCCACAGAAAAGCAAGCATTAACAAGTGAATATGAATCTGTAGTTCAGGCTTACGAAGCAGCCAAAGAAGAAGCCACAGCAGGTCATCCTTGTCCGCAATGGTTTGAAGCGGCGATGGATGCGGGGTTCACTACACAACAGTGGAAAGAACCCGTCAGCAGAATCATGTATAGAGAATCCCAATGCAATCCGCTTGCCGACAATTCTAGCTCTACCGCACGAGGACTCATGCAGGAGCTAAGTATGTGGGCAGATGATTGTGGGGGAACCTACGCAGATTTACATGATCCACAGTTCAATCTGAACTGTGCCTATCACATCTGGCAAGTTTCAGGTTGGAATGCTTGGAGTACATACTAAGATGATTATTTACGGGCTTGATCCTGGCGGTGTTCACAACGGTTGGGTTCACACCGAGATTCAAGATCGTAACGTGAGACTTGTGAACGCACTCGAAATGTCTCCAACAGAGATAGAGTGTTGGTACGTGGAAATGTTATCCTCAACAGAACCAGCACGTCTGGTAGTGGAGGATTACATCATCCAGCCAGCAGTTCACAAGTATTCACATGAGGGAGACAAGGGGGTTGCGCTTCGCCTGATTGGAGGGGCGCAACTTCTTTGTCGAGCGAATCCGAATCTGACTCTGATACTTCAATCGAAGATACGGAAGCCACTCGGATACGGATACTTAGGTGAAAAGTATGTGAAGGGGAAGCAGGGACGTCATATATTGGACGCGCTGGCTCACGTAATGTACTATGCAGTTCAGCATAAACTTGCGGAGCCCACTGTTCGAGAAACAGATAAAGCAGCGACCGTTCGGAAGGTGTTGCCCCCCCGAATATTCCATGCTCAATCTCATTCACAGTGGCGTAGACCCGGCACGGAATCAACAAAGGACAAGTAGAACAAATCTTCTTTGCTTTGGCTACGAGTTGAACTTTATCCTCGCCAACAAAGAATAATTTCGTCTGTCCAATACATGGCGGTTTATAGCCTGCCGGTACAAAGTCGTGGAAAACCGCTATATCGCCCTGCACGCTTCCATGGTACAGACTGCCGGACCCCTGGTCAAGGGGCCTGTGGTGGCCTCCTGGCGGCCTCCTTGGCGAGCGTGGAGGCACGGCGAGCGGCCATGTTATAGTCTCGAAACTTAGCGATTATCTCGCCAGTATTCAAATCCTTTAAATTGAAATAGTCGCCCTTAGTCTTCGAGTGGGCAGCCTTAATTTCATAGTACGGAGCAATCTCCGAATTAACCTGCTTCTTGTAATCACTATGTTCCGTAGTGCGAAGAATCTCTCCACGTTGACGATTGAATGTCATACGCTGAACAGGAATTCCCGCCAGGTTTGCAACCTGCTCCAAACCAGAACGATCGGGAGTCTTAGTATCGCCAGGATTAAGACCCTGACCAGCAGCACGAGAGATAATTTGGGCCGTCGGCAATTGACCCGCGAGGTAATCTCCCCAGTTCGTAATCGGCTGCTGATTGTACAAAGTTCTTTGCTGAGCAATTTCTACTGGCATCTTGATAAGCGGGTTCACGTTGTTCACAACGTTCGCCAGAGGATCAGTGTATTGATCCCCGCCGAGCAAACGGTTGACGACATTAAGCGGGGCACTATCCTTCATGAAAAATGGTTCGTCTCCACCTTGCAAACGAACCATTCCAGCCTGCTTTGCCCAGAAAGGCCAGACAACTCCATCATCCTGTTCCGGTGGAGCACCAAGCATTCTTTCCATGGCTCGCTTAGCAAGATCATAGTGAACGAACTTCCCGGGACGAGTAACCATTCCCTCGAACATGAGAGGTGTGGCTTTACGCATGAACGTATAGAAGGGAATAACCCACTTCCTAAGTGAACGCTCAAATGGCGTAATCGCCGAGTAGTCAATGTTCCACTTCGCTACGCGCTTGGCGGCAATTTCAGAAGCAACGCTCTTTGCTTTCTCCCAACCCATTCCTGCACGAGTAGCCTTAGTGGCTTCCTCATCGAAAGCATGAAGGAAGTGGGCAAGACGGACTGATTCCTCACGTGCTTCGTACATGTTCTGAGTTCCACGGACGAAACGATTGCGACCGAAAGCAGAACCCTCTGTACGGATGAAACCACCAGAAGGAGCGTTCCTCTTAAACAGGTCAACGATTTCGTTACCGTCGATGGAATGTCCACCGAGGTTCATCGTCTTCGGGAATTCTTCCCCTTCATGACGCAGAAGTCCAACGGCCTTCGAATACCATCTAGGGGAGCGAACTCCGTCGAGATAGTTTAGGAACACGTCACCAAGAGTGTTGTTCACCCAGTTTCCTGGATTACCAACCGTTGCGGAAGTCTTAAACCCGCGCGTAAAGCGGTCGAGGAATTCCAATGCATCATTAGCCTGGCGATTGAAACCAATCTCCATCATGGCGTCCATGTTCTTGAACGTGTCATGAATGTCGGGAGGAAGATACCACTTCGCTCCCTTAGCTACAGCCAAATCTTGGAACGGCTTATTAAGTTGCTGACCGGTGACTTCCTTAAGTCCCATTTGCGCTGCGAAATGAGGGTTATCAGTAAGCACGCCGTAGTTGCTAACAACCCCCTGACGGAAGTTTGTTCGCTGCAAATCACGGATGAAGTCACGGTGCTGCATGACGAGAATATCGTCAATATTTTCTAGCGGCTTAAGTCCGGCAACCTTAGCAGCCTCTACTGTCGGACCCTTATGTCCCGCACGAAGTAGAATGGTACGATCGTCCTTGAAAGCCTTGATAGCAGTCTTGTTCCGGGAACGATAATAATGGTAGATGTAGTTGTCAGCCTCAGCACCGGGAGGGTACTTCCCCATAGCAACTTGCTTCTGGAAAATACCACGGGATTCATCAAGATAGAGTTGCTGCAACTCACCTAACTTACCGTCCAGTTTGTATCCGCCGTCGATAGCCTTAGTGATCTGCTTAGTCTCGCTCCGGCTTACTCCTGTGAACGCATCGCGAATTCGCTTAGTGAAGTCGGAGTGTTCCACAATTCCATGACTCTCTGCCATGCTTCGCAAGTGCTCAGTGAATCCAGGGAAGTGTGAACCCATCTTGAAAGCTTTCGAGAAGGTAGTTCCAACACGAGTGTTAGCAAGATGACGACCAGTGAACTCAAAAGGTGCATAGGCAGCACGAAGTGCATGACCAACCGGAGTAAATTCACCTAGGTCCTTTCCAGCGAATCGAACCATGAATCTCTTCTGAAGACCCTCGGTCAGAATCTTATCGGCCGTCTCCATTGTGGGGAGAATTTCCTCCGCCAAGGATTCCTGTAGGAGAGTATCCTTCATTTCTGAGGAGACAGCAGTAGCACCTTCTCGTGCTCGAATTGCCTTAACCTTCTCACCAGTCTTAGCAAGAGCGGCATCTTCAATTCCAGATTCACTCATCTTTCCAAGAAGTTCTTTAGAAAGAAGAGCCCTCTGCTCGCTAGGAGTTACTTGACGTCCACGTTCAGCAGCCTGATCGAGAATGCCTTGGGCAATACTCTTAGCCGATCGACTCTTATTAGCATCAGCAACAATCTGGTGTGCTTCGGCAACAGTTTGCGCAGATGGAGCAGCCCCTCCGGCTTCGATTCCTGCCTTATCAATTGCTCCTGCCAACTTAGCGGAAGGAGCCTCAGCAAGTGGAGCCTTCGTATGAGGAACTTCATTCTCTTTGATAAGCGCCAGCAACTTATCTTGAACACTCGGTTCGGCGCTAGCTATCGCATCGGCAGCAGCCTTAGTTACTTTAACCTCACCGCCGGTATTAGCAGCATCAACTAATTTAAGTAATTCCTCAGCATGATTCGGAATATTGGCAAGGTTAACCTTACGGAGTTCAGCAGACTTGGAAGAGAGTTCAGTAGAAAGCTTAGCAAGACGACTTGCGGCAATTGAATTTCCAGGATTTGCCTTGACGATAACCTTTAGATCCTCGATCTGCTTTGTAAGCTTTTCGACGGCACCGCCAGGAATAGCAACTCGTCCTACAGCAGCCTCGCGAATCTTAGTAGCACGCTCATAGCGGCTGTTTAATTCTGCAAGAGTTGTCTTGGCCTCATCAAGACCCTCAACCAACTTGCCGGCCTTAGAATTCCGCTCCATGTTGGCGACAATGCGGGCCTGCTTAAGAGTCTCACTCTTAAGAGCCTTGTAGCCACCTTCGGTTGCCGACCGAATTTCGATAGCACTCCGAGCCGACTTTGCTTTCTTAGCCTGAGCAACTGCTTCGAGTTCAGAAAGCCGTCGGGATTGTTCGGCCATGTTGGCTTCGATCTGAGGGAGTTCAGCAGACTTAGAAGCCAACACTGGAAGATTTCGAGCCGTAGTCTCTGCTTCCTTAACTTTCCTCTCGGCCGAAACCACTTTCGCGGCCGTGTTAGAACTGTCGATAACTTCCTCGGCAGAACGAGCAGCATGGCCCTTGGTAGCAATTCCAGCACCAATGGCGTTCAGAGGATCAGTTGCAACGTCAGTTGCCAATCCGGCAGCAGCAAGTCCAACTCGTGCGCCAGTAGAAATCTGACCCTTCTTAGCGGCTTCTTTCTCCGAATAATATTCGGTAAAGGACGCAGGATTCTTACCCGTAAAGGCGCGTCCAGCGGCCACAAACGGGTTAGGTCCAGCCTTCTTCTTAATATCTTTGTATGCCGCAATAGCCGTAGCCTGACGAGCAGGAGTCCACGACTTAAAAGCAGGATCTTTCCTGGGATCAGGAGTTGCTGACGGAGCATGAAGAGGATCGGAAGAAGGATTTGCTCCGTGTTCAATAGCAGACGTGACGAATGCAGCCTGTGCCTGAGTTGGACGAGAAATAATGTCGAGAGCCTTACCAGCAACGTCACCGACGACGGAATCTCGAAGTCCTCTAGCAGCCTTTCCGGCGAAAGAATCAGCGACGTTACGCTGGAACCAAGACTTCTTCTTTCCACCAGGATTGAGAGAGTCGTTCTGAGCCACGGCTCCGACCATCATATCCTTCTTCAACTGATCTACAATTTGATCAGTAAGAGCCCTAGTTTGCTTGGCCTTTTCCGTCTTTGCCTGCTCAGTACCAGCAGCGGCCTTAGCCTTTTCATCGGCAGCCTTAGCCTCTACAATTTCGAGAGCAGTCTTCTTCTTCTTTTTCTCTGGCTTAGACGGGACAAACTTCTGCTTAGGTTCGGGGGGAAGATTAGTCCGCTGAGCGTAGTTAGGCGGGGGAGCACCCTTATCCTGAGCATACTGAGCATGCCACGCCAGAATTTGAGCGTTAGCCTTATTATATGCAACTTCATTCTGCCGGGCCCAATTCCCCTTATCTTTCTTTGTGGGCTTAGACGGCGTGAAGTACTGGATCGGCGCTCCCTGATCCCGGGCTTCCGGCTTAGGCATATCTACCTCGTTGGGTGAGCGACAGAATAAGCGCGGGAAGTAGTACCCGGAGCGGCCTTCTTTGTAGCGGTCTTAACCGGAGCCTTATATCCCTTGGAGTACTTTCCTACGTCGGGCCGCACATAGTCACTAGAGTATGTAGAACCCGATGGAGGGTTGTACGGGTTAATTGCAATGAATGAAGTCTGGTCTCCTGAGAAACCAGGTCCAGCAGAACCTCCGCTTCCGGACTTCTTAGAACTTCTTCCTCGGGAACCTCCTCTTCCTCCACCACCTCCACCTCCCCCGCCACCTCCGCCTCCGCCACCAGCATTTGCGGCAGCCAAAGCATCTCTAGCGGCTTGAACCTGGGTATAAAGACCAGACAATTGCTGCGCTGCGAGATTGTCATAATTGAGGTAAGCACGGCTCAACATATCTCCGTAAGTACCCTGAACCAAATCGTTAGAAGCCAACTGGTTCGTACGATTCGTATCATTCAGAGAGCGAAGTTGCTGAGTCCACTGAGACTGATTCTCTACTCCGGGACCCTTAAGGGCATCTTCAATTCCGAGTTGCTTAGCAATGGCAGACATATAGTTGCCAGAGTTCTGCATGGCAGCATCATTCGTCTGATCAGTATTAGCAAATTGATCGAGAAGATGCTGACGGTTATCTGCAAATCTCTGGTTAGCATCAATACCAATGTCTTCCGAAGAAGAACGTAGTCCTGAATACAGATCAGAGATTGCTCCGGCAAACTGTTGCGTCTGAGGATCGAAAGCCAAAGGCGCCATTGCTTCATTACGACGGGTAGCAGAGGTCCAAGCCCTGGCCTTTTCTAGCCAATCGTTAGGAACTCCCGGAAGCGGCATTACTGTGGCCCCCTAAGTCCTGGAATGTAGGGTGACTTCACTGTCTTATTAACCTGAACCGCAGGATTAGCGTACGGAGTAGGTGCCGCAGCAGTAGGACGTGGAGCAGTCGGAAGTTGTGGAGCCGCAACTCGCTGAATCACTGTCTTATTAATTGCGGGTGGAGGACGCATAGCCGCAGCCAAATCCCTTTGCTGCTGAGCCTGCAAGGCACTATTCCATGCCTGCATTGCCTGATCGTTCAAGAATCCAGAAATGGAAGAACCAAAACCTTCCTCAGCCTGCTGCCGTCCACGGCCCAATCCTTCAATCAAACTATTCCGTCGATTGGCAATGTCACCGAGATTAGTCGTCCGATCCTCACCAAGGTTTCCAACGTAGCGATCGAACTCTCCATTGGCCCTAGCAAGTTCGTCAGCATTAGCAGACGAGAAGGACATTCCTCGGGTAGCGAAGTTATTTCGGATGGAACCAAGTGCTTTATCACGGTCAATCGCCGCCTGTGCTAGGGAACGCTGATAGTTAGTGTTGGTATCACCTTCACTACGATCAAGTCCAGCAGTAGTTTCGGCACCCTGACGATACAGATCATTAATCTGCTGATCAAAGTCAGAGTTAGAACCCAGTCCACCAATTTGATTGGCACCGTACTGGCCTGGATTAATATTAAGTCGAGACAGAACGGCCTGCCGCATATTGGCAGGATTCTGTAGAGCGGCAAGAGCTTCTTGAATGGTAGGCATCAGTAACCTAACCTCTTTCGTGCAGCCCGGACAATACCGGCGCTTTTGTCCTTGTTAGTACCTTTAAGGGCTTCCCCTGGCCTAACGGCTGTAGCGCCTTTATAGTTCGGAGACGTCGTTCCGGAACTACCGTAAACGCGCTTCCCAGTTCTGAGTGTATTAGAACTCATTGGTATCAACATCGTCCACCTTCTAAGCCAATTTCGACATTATTGAACCATCGAGTGAAAACCATACGTTAGACCCTCCAACAGGTACTACACTTCCCACGGTATTCACATTAAGGTATCCGAAAGTCCCATTGGCCACGGTACCAAAGTTATACGCAAAAGCAGGGCGGGCTCCTACAGGAAGAATAAACGCTTGCAAACCTATTGTGCCGCCGGTAAGAATTCCACGGAGATAGATGAAGTCTTCAATTACGCAGAAACTGGCAGGCGGGTTACCTCCACCAAAATTACTCCATCCATTTAGAAAAGATCCAACGGAAGTCCACGGAATGGAAGTAAATCCGTGGCGGTGATCTGATCTAGCCGGACTATCAGCGAGGCCCACGAACCCGTCGAAGTCTGTGCCATCATTAGAAGACACAGCCGTCGGGGCTTCGAAAGCGCCGCCAAATTGATGGTACAGCGGATTATTATGGTGCTGAACATCTAGACTCTGGGACAAATCACCAAGAAGTTGACCCTTTTTCTGCTCTTGTTGACTCCTGTAGGTTGGACCCCTAGGGTTCGGATTGGTACGGAAATCGCTCACGAGGGATTCTCCGCCTCCGACTTAGTAAAGAACGTGAGTTCATACGCAGTCAGAGTATAGTCGAGCGTGTGAGTTGTGTCCATCCGTAATTGGAGACGACGTGCATAGCCAACTCCCGGGATCTTATGTGCCAGCAGACCACGGTTAAGAGAGTCGATTCTAAATTCGTGTACCGGGGTGTTGCTATCTCGGTTAAAGAAGTATTGCGTATGAAATTCTGCATCGGTAACCTGAGGCTGTTCTGGAACTACTATTTCCACAGTCGAATACTTGTGACGCTTTACTCGACTGAAAGAACCCAGGTCCCATTCTTTTGTTTGAATATTCGTAACAATGGGATCAATAACTCGACTTCCGGCGGTAGCATTGTGTAACGTATAATCTGAGTAAGCCGTATTACCTAAGGTGTCAGGGTCAGTGAGTCCAAACCAAAGTAGATTTGCTAGCGTACCACGATTCCATCCGAAGATAGTACCTCGGACACCGTTCTTGAAGTAACCCTGGAACCCAAGAAGTAGTTTACCCGGATCAATTTGAGTGGCGGGAAAGACACATTCCGTCCAAGCATTCTGAACCGGATTAAAGAACCAGGTTCCAATATCGTCTACACCGGAAACAACAAAGATATAATCATCAACCATCGTCATGAAGACGTTGTAATTATAATTGGAACCGGCAGGAATTGGAAGAGTTGTATCAATCCAGCGATCCTGGACTGGATATCCAATGTAATCAAAGACGATTCCATCACAACGATAGAGTCCTCTAGTACTCATGACATACATGAGTCCACGATACTCTA
>Ga0193696_1000174_pt1 | contig 26404 bp, 35 predicted proteins | sample L3m1metaG_FD_145074 | JGI IMG/M metagenome (GOLD analysis project Ga0193696, IMG submission 145074) | Soil microbial communities from a riparian zone of the East river system, Colorado, United States - L3m1 | ecosystem: Environmental > Terrestrial > Soil > Riparian zone | place: USA: East River... | reverse complement strand
GGGGACAAAAACGGCGACGCGGAGCGTCCGGGCTTTTTTAATGAAATTAAAAAAGCCCGATATCGAGCGGCGCATATATCGGATATCACGCACCATATCCGCACCCATATCACCCATTCGAAATCGCAAACGATAACCGATAAACACCCTATCGAATATCGGGGTCAATCCCTTAGCTTCGCTAGTGCGAGGAACATGGGCGTTAGCATCTCGATATCACCCATGCAATTCATACTCGATAGGGAGATACGTTCCACTACTCCCTCGATATCATCCTCATTCGTTCGATCGATGGACTCAACATCGGTTAGCAAATCAGCGAGACATTCGTAGAGACTGTAACTTAGATCGACCAACCTCTCTCGATTCACAACCTCATCGACTCTCGCAACGCCGTTCATAGTTCCAATTCCCTAAGTCTTTCGTCTGTTATTTTGTAGCCGCATCGCTCGCATTGGTACGCATCCCACCAAACTAGGCGTTCTACCAGGGGTTTCTCACAACCGCAAACGGTCCGGCGTTCTATCCGGTCCCGACTCATCGTCGGATAGTGGTAAATGGTTCCTCGGCGAGTCTCGCCTTGGTAGCAAGGATCGCACAATCGTCGGCCTTTCAACCAACGTTCTCGCCCACATCTCACGCATTTACCGATCATCGTATTCTCGTGGATCGAACAATGGCATCTGTGACCAAGGGATATTGTGCCGCAATTTATCGACGCAATCGTGGCATGAGTAGATATCACGCCTCAATGGTAGGGCGATAGTGTTAGCGCCACCGCTCTTTCGATTCTCTAACCAACCGTGCGCTAATTGAAATACGCCCCGAGCATTCGTATCAACTACGCATGAGCAGTAGACACATTTCCGTTGCCTTGATAGTGGAATAACCTCGGCGTCACTCGTCGGCATTCGTATCACTCTCCATTCGTCGGTGCTTTCTCGGGTAACGGTTCTTCTCTCTATTGCCTATATGGGATTTGTGCCACCTCGCATACCTAACGCCCAACCAAACTCCCAATAGCCCACATATGCTAACAAATACAACGAATGCGATATCCATAACTCTCTCTCCGAATGGGCCCGAGCGGGAAGGGATCACGGGGCCCTAAAGGGCCCCCCGTGATTCCCTCGGGCGATGCCGTGCGACGCCCGGGGCGATTCCCCCTGGTAAACCCACATTTCCGATATCGATGCCGATTCGGATTCCCGACATATGCGATTCCCCCTGCTCAGAGCCCAAACTCTTTCAATGGGGCCCGCTCTTTTCGTAGCCTAATTGCCTCCATGAGATAGAGGGTTTTGCCCGGTCCTAAACCCTTTTCACGTAACAACCGAATTGCCTCCCGTTGCGATACCGCTAATGGTGCATCGATATCGTCTAGCTCTCTAGCCTTTCGGATAGCTTGCTCGGACCATGATCGAATCGAGGTAGTTTTGATCGATATGGGATCGTCGGATAATAGTAGCTCGATGGATTCGGATATCCCGCCCATTCGAGCATGCGTCCGTAAGAGCCGATAACCGGGCGATTCATTCTTATCGGAACGTCGTTCGAGCCCGTAGACCAAATCAACGTCATCGGCTTTCGCACTAGCTCCCCGAGACTTTTTGGGATCATGGCCCGCATGATCTAGGCGAGCGAGCGAAACCGAATTCGCTTTTAACAACCTCCCGGTAAACCCGTAGAAATTGCGGTAGGTGTCATTCGAGTTTTCCTCGCCCCGAACTACCCTCGATAGCGTGTCCAATATGAGTACCGATGAGTCGTAGTGTTTCATCATCGAGAGCGTTTCGAGCCCTCCCGATTCGGTATCCATAGGCGGCAACGTTGGATATGAGAAATAGAGCAACCATCCCTCTAGTTCCTCGAATGGCAACGCCATATCTATCAACCGCTCTTGCAAATCCATTTCCGTCATCTCGTTATCAACGTACGCCACTCGATACCGCTTAATGGGCTCGCCCGTGAATGGATCTTTACCAAGTGCGAGGTTTGCCGCTATCCACAACATGAGTAACGATTTCCCCGTTTTGGGCGATGCGAATATGTGTAAATGAGCATCGACGGGCCAGAATTTCTCGACTAACCAATCCCGGTCGAAATCCCGGTCACGTAATGCGAGCAAATCGAGCGGACGATATGGGTACTCCCCATTCGGCCGCTCGGAATGCTTTAGGTCAAATTCGGCAATGAGTTGTCGAATCTCTCTATATGGGTCATCCATTTCTCGTATCGTTTCAATGCATCCGCCGCCTCACGGGCGGATACAAATTTGGGAATCGCATTGAATAGGTCACGTTTCCATTTCCCTCGATAGTCCCCCGTAAACCCCCGTGTTTCTGCCCATACGATTCGATCGATGCCGTTGCACCTTTCGAATCGTTCGCCCCATCCCAACCATTCGGGAAATAGCAATTGAGTACGCCTCGATTCGAATTCCATTTCGTGGCGTCGTTCGCATGTCCAACATTGCTCGCCCGAGGGCCCGTGCCATGATGCCCCGCATTCATCGCATATGATTTCCCATAACGGGCCCCTCGGGCGAACGATCATCGATATTCGGGTGCGAATTCGGTTACGTAATCTTCATAGCAATCGGGGCATAGCCAATAGATACGATCGACCGTTGGCGCTACCGGTTCCATATAGATTCGCTCGATATGGATTCCGCACCCATCGCACTCCCGAATCATCGCACGGAAACCGAATCAATAACTAGCTCGATGGCGTCGAATGGGTATTCGTCTGGCATGTATTCGGCAATCGAATCCGTGAATGGCACATCTTGCTCATATAGCCAATCAACGAATGCAACCACTAGTTCCTCTTTCGGAATCTTGCCCCCGTGAATCGTCACATCCGCAACGAATGCGACCCTAATTTTCATGCCATCTCGTCGATATCGACGCCATAGCTCGGAGCCTTGTATTCGGCAACGTAAAGCTTAGGCGGGTTAAACCCCTTGCTCGATGCCTTCCCCTCGCCCGAGTATTCGAGCATGAGATTTCCCCCCGGTTCGATACCGTTAGCCGAACCGCTCGCCCGTACCGCATCCTTTACCGCATTGAGCGACGATTGTCCCTTGCCCTTTACCGGCACGTAATTACCGCCCCGCAAATAGACCGATCGGGTCCCCTCATCGTCGTCGGTATCTTGCAATTCCGTTTGCAACGTGACTTGCAACATATACTTGGGATCACCATTCGCCCAGAATGCCGGTTCGCCCGTTTGCATATCCGTTTGCTGTCGCTTTTGCATCGCAACGATGGTCCCTCGTACCCGATCCCCAATTGCATCGAACGGAAACGCTTTCGCCCCCGATCCCATGAGGAATTCGTTTACGTCATCCCGTGTTTCTGGCATTTGCCTATCCCTTTCCTATTCACCATCGACCAATGATCGGATTGTCGTAAACAACCCGTCGTAGAGCGCCAATTGCAGCATTCGATCCCCATACGAACCACGATAGGGATAGTGCGAGAGAAACAACATGTAATACGGGCGATCCATTACGTGAGATAACGACCACGCAACCGCTACCGCCTTTTTTACCGTATCGATTCGTCGGCCCCCGGGAACCTTTCCCTCATATGATCCCTTGCACTCAATCCACCATTCGTCACCATCGGGATCGATTGCAACGATATCGATTTCCTCGCCATGAATGCGATAACGCCGTTCCACGATTTGCCATCCCTCGGATTTCAAGTAGAAGCATGCGGTATCTTCGAATTCTCGCCCTTGCCTAGTCGATGCTTGTTGAAAGATCGACTTTTCATTTGCGAACGACATTGGTTCTCACAATCGGTTTCTCATCTTCCCCGAATAGCAGATATGCATTTCCGGCGGCAATTGCGAATGCCGCACTCATGAGCAATGGCGCATGTTCGGGATTGAATCGCCCCAATTCCTCCACGCCCCCCGAATATCCGAGCGCACGTAATGAGCCATCGAGCATGGTGGTTAGATCATCGTCGGGCCATTCGGTTTCGCTCATGTTTCCGAATTCGAATAGCGCATGAGCGAGAGCGGCGGTATCGATGTTGTGATCTATTCCGCCGTTGATTGCATATCCAATCCATCGCCGCATGAGTCCCGATCGAGGATGGGCCATAATCGCCCCTTGGATATTCTCTCGATCATCGGGCGTTGATTGCGTGACTTTCGGGCGGGCCCATACATTCGAGGGATGCGCCGATTTCGATTCCTCGATATCGGGATCATCCCATTCCGGATAGAACGGAACCGAGTGATCTTTTTCGACCTTTAGTACCGCATCGAGGATTAGGTCTAGTTCCTCCCACGTTTGACCATCGTTCCGTAATCCCGAAACCCCCTCGGGCCATGCTCGGGCGAGCGCCATTTTTGCCGTCTCGGAATGCTCGATGAGGGCCCGTACCCGCCCCGCTAGGTAGTCGTGCCGACTCTCGATGCGGGCGGGGCCCGTGCTCGGCGCTACGGGCTCTCTAGGGCCCTCTGGCGGGGAGCTAGCGGGGGCGGGACGGGCGGACGCCACACCCCCGCTAGCGATCTCGGGCGGTTCGAGCTCTTTCGTTGCGCTCGCAATCGATTGGGGATTTCTCCCAAGCGCAATCAATGCATTGGATTCCTCAACGGGATCGGGATGATCGAACGCATTCCAACCGCTCGATAACGGTACGACCAATTCGGGGGAGTCCGGTTCGCTCGATAACACGGGCTCAACCATTCCGCCCGAGGGAATGGCAATTCGCAACCGTCGCCCGATAGTGAGCAAATCATCCCGCCGCCGCCATGCCTTAACCTCGGATGCCAACCGCAATCCGATTCGGCCCGCATTGATATCGGCCCAATAGACATCGACTCGATCGCCCGCAGAATCGGCGTGAATAATGAGCGCCCATTCTTTGACGGATGGGGGTTCGAATGGTTCTCTAATCATCCCTCTGCCACGTTGTATCGCTCGGAATCGACATATGCCGCCAATTGAGTTACGTACGAACCGGCGGCATATTCCAACTCTTTACCGGTCTTGATATCCCCAACGATGTAACTACCAATCGGGATAATTGTCCCATCGGGAGCGACCAAGGTCTTAGTTGTGCGGTAGCGACGATCGAGCGTACCCGCCAAATGGAATTCGTCGTTAATGCAATGCACTTCGATTTCCTCGGGGATCAATCCCCAATCTTCCAACGTGGCAACATAAGCGTTGCACAAGTCCTCGAATTGCGGAGGGGGACGCCAACCGGTATCCCTATCCAAATGATCGAACATCGCATGTACCGCAGTACCAATTACGGAACGTCTCTCGCCCTTGCCCGCCACTAGGCATTTCTCGGCTATCTCTCGCAACGCCGATTTATCGGTATCAACATCGAGCACGGATGCCGATGCCATTAGCTCGGGACGTTGAGCGGCCCCCGCTACAACCGTTCGCAATTTCCAATCGGTTAGGTTCGATTCATCATCGAGAATCTTGCCCGCATTCGATGAGCGAGAATATCGAATGCGTTTCGTCCCCCCATCTTTCGGGAGTACGAATGGAACCCCTCTCGCAACCCTACGGAAATCCGGTCGTTCGGGCGGTTCGAAATCCTCTAGGTCAATATCCTCGGTCATTTGGCCCCCTCGCCATATCGCATTTCGAGCAACATGTCATCATGGCAAAACCTACATAGCTCCCACGATAGATCGGGATTGATACCGATACCGATAGTCCATAAATAGCGTCGATCGACCCGACGGTTACAACGGTCGCACGGTTGAATCTCTGGCATTGCGGTTACCAATCATGTAGGCACAATGGGCAACAATGAATATCGTCAACCGTGGGCGCTTTTCCTCGGTCCAACCACGTTGATCCCCATTCGCTCAACTCGGTTGCGATTAGGTCGGCATCATCCCAATAGGTATGCCAACATTCGGGGCACCAAATCGATCCCTCTTTATGCGGTTCGATTACGTTGTGAATTGCGCACGGGGCATTCTCTAGATCAACGGTCATATTCGAGCCATTTCCCCTCATGAGTTTTGAGGTTGAGGATGTGGAATCTCACGACAGAATCATCGACCATCATTTGGTCGATTTCATCTCGGCTCATTCCGTAAATGCCGATGAGTGAATCCGCTAGTTCCCTTGCCTCGGGATTAGTGTTGTAATCGTGAACGGTAATTACTCTCATTGCCACGGCGTCATCCCCATTCGTTGATATGCCTCGGATGCGCACTCAACATTCTTGCGGGCATCGGTTACGTTTGCGGTTGTGAGCCCGCACCAATCGGACCAATTCTTTCGGCCCGCATACAAATTGATACCGAGCAAACCGCCCCCCAAATCATCGCTATCGGAAACGAACGATCGATGATTGCAACCGCTCTCACGCCAGGCAATGCGTTTGAATGTCGCTACTGGCAACCCGTATTCGTCGAATAGCGAAACGTACGAATCGCAATTCCCCGGTTCGTAGTCCCCGAGCCATTGTGCGAATTGGGGACCGTCGCTCGATTGTGAATTAGCTAGCTCGGCAACTACCTCGGGACGTTGCGCAAATTCAACCGCCGCATCGGGATCGTTGTTATGCCATTCGACCCACGCCCGTAATTGAGCGGGAGTGCAACCGGTTAGCCCAACGATTGCGAGTAGCGAAATGAGTTTGCGTTTCATTACATACCTCACAAGGTTTCCGGCAACGGCGTCGGGATCGTTGTCGCTGGTACCGTCCGCCGTTGCGGTGGACTTGTAACCGTCGTCGTTGTTGTTGTTTCAACCATTGGGACGGTTGTCGTCGTTGAAACCGTTGTCGTCGTTGTCGTTGGAATCGTTGTCGTTGTAACCGGTGGCGGCGGCGGTGGCGGCAACGTTGTGATTGTTGTCGTTGGAACCGTTGTCGTTGTTGTCGGGTATTTGGTTGTAGTTGTATTCCCCGCCGCAACGCCCCCGCAAGCGGTAACGATGAAAGCTAGTGGAATGAGTTTACGAATCACAATGAATCCAATACGTTTGTGACGTTACGTTGCCGAATCGCTAGCTCTTGCATGAAATCATCGGTTAGGAAATCGATCACGACATGGGCCCCCGGTCGATCGTTCCACGCATAAACCTTATTGCAATGGGCGAAATTCACTTGCGAATCATCGGCCCATACGATGCCGGTTAGGGCATCGAACATCATTCGTAGCAATTTATCTACGTCGGGTTGTTTCGTATGGGGCCACCATCCCATTTGGTATTTTCGAATCGAGGAAACGGGGTACGGCAATTGAAACTCAACCATGAGTCGAATTGGCCCCCTCGATGGGGGAGTATCGCCCATTGCCTCGATTGCCGCATACCGAATGTCGTTGCGCCAATTCGCAACCTTTTTCCTCGATGCGGTAGTACCGGCAGGCAACATCGCCCCATTAGGCATTCGAGTAAATGAGCCCTTAGGGGCGGGATTCCCCGCAACGTGAAAGGTTACGGAATCCATTTAGCTCGCCCTCTTGGGAACTAGTTTCCGTTTCCCTTGCCAGCCGTTGTTAATCATCTTGTCGATATCTCGTTTCGCTACCATCCTCCGATTGCCATATTCGTAATAGTCGAGTATTCCCTCATCGATCATTTGATAGGCCCGAGTGCGATGTACCCCCAACCGTTTAGCGCCGCTCGAAACCGTCTCTAAATCGATGGCACGAATTAGGTCGCCATCTCGTTTCATGGAATTCGGAGCCTTGCACCTCGACGCCAGTCGTGCAAGGGGTTGACTTATTTATCCTGCTCCGCGATGCTTGTACCGCTTGACTATCTCGACATGTGTCGAATATGGTTGCGATATGACCGAGCTAGATTGCGAATGCAAGGGGAACCCATGTCGAGCCGAACAGTAAAAAGCGCAATCGGAACCGATATCGAAATCGTTGCCGATACCGATTGGGCGTTAACGGCAGGGGTATCCCCAAAAGCCCTAACGAATTGGCACGGATCGAAACCGTTGGTCATTCGTGAGTTGTGGGAACACGGGCCCGCCATCGATGCAAACGGGGGAGCAACGGCAGTTCTCTACGAACGAATGCAAAAGCATTATCCCAACACGTTTCACAAACTCCCCGAACGTAGTGCAATTACTCCGTTATTGAGCGATGAGGGAAACGCTCCGGCATTCGAGCGAAACGTTAAGGGCAAGCGTTGCTACTCAATCGAGCTAGTTGCGATGCCCGATGTTTGGTACCGAAAGCTAATCGGAGATTTGGGGATTCGAATGCCGACGTTTGCCGCTACGCCTGTTGCGCTCAACGGTACGAAACCCGAACCAATCGAGGCAACGGAACCGCCCCCGGTAGTCCAACTCGATGAATTCGTTTCAACAGATACGGAAACGCTTAGTATCGATATCCCCGATATTTCGGGCCCATCGATCGAGGTTGAAATTGCGGGGCAAGTAGCAATGGAATTGCTAACCCGTGTTGTGGAAATCATTTCCGCCGGTGATTCGCATGGCGTGACCGATGTCAAATTGCGGCAATTGCAAACCGAGTACGAAACCGTAGCCGGTCGGCTCGCACAACGGTTAGAGGAAAACGATCGAATGCGTAGACAGCTACGGGAAACGGGCGAGGAATTGGCCGCCGTCAAATTAGAGCGAGATGGATTGCGGCAACGGTTGCGACAGACCGAGGCTAATTTGACGTCTGCCCTAAAGGGGGAATCCGCTCATGCCGTTACAACCGAGGTTATGAAACGGGTTGATCGAATCATGAGAGAAACGCCCCGCCCGAACCCTCGGGAGGAAACGTGACATCGGTATTTCTTTTCATCTGTGCGATGGGCTCGATGATTTGTGCGGCGGCGGTTGTGTACCAATCCCGCATCATCGTTCGTATCATGCGAGAGCAATCGTTACTCATCGTTGCGATTAACTCGCTCATGATCGAAGCGGTTTGGCCCCCGCATAACATTGAGGGAGAATAGCGATGGCATGTTGCCTCGAATGGGTAGCTCCCCGAATCGATGCCCCGCAATCAACGCCCGTTCGGCACGTTTGCAACCTCTCGAAATATCATGACTCCCCGTGCCGATGCTCATGCGGGGCGAATCGAGAATGGGCATTGCGAGCAATCGACCATGAGAGCCCCCTAGATCGCCCGTAGCGGGGAGCAATCGGGACTCCCTCCCCGAACCCCCGCTACGGGCTCCCCGAGTCCGAGAACGCAAAAGGGCCCCGGTCGAATGACCGGGGCCCTTCCGATTGTGCGGGTTATGCGTTCAACGTTGCGAACACGTAATACCGCTTGCCCGATTCGATCGGGCTCGTCTCGATCTTGAATTTCTCGCCCGCTAGCTTACGCAATTGCGTAATGCGATTCACCGGATGCCCGCCGTCGGCATCGGGTGATCCCATTTGGTACGTAACTCCCGGTTCCGTGCAAGATGAGAGGAATTCCTCGATTGCCGGAATATTGGACTGGCGCCCGCCGCCACGCTTGCCCGGAGCGGGCATAACGGAACGGTCGATAGGTGTAGCGGTAAATGCCATCTTGGATTTCCCTCCGGCAATGATTGAGAGCGACGGTTCCCCCCGCCCGGGGGATGCCGCTCGCTTGGTTGTAGTGGGAGCAACCTTAGTTGCCCCCGGTGGTTGTGTCGATGCTTTCCCAGCCATGAGGAAAGACTACACCTAGACACATGTCGAATCCACGTTTTGGGTTCCCTTGTGAGCTAGTGTTCCGCCGCCCCCGAAACGGGCCCCCGTAGCTCCCTCTCGATCGAGCCGATTGGGCCCGTGAGCAGGGACGATGGTCGTTTCACGATGGTACCGAACGCAAGCGACCCGTAACAGGATGAAACGGGGTAGGATGGCGTCTCCCCTACTAGACCCGTGTCTAGTACCAACGAAAAGAAAGTCTCAATTATGAATACCAAGACCATCCCGAAACGAACGGGAATGCAAAATGCCAAACGGCGAGTCGTTATATACGTCCGCATTTCGAAAGATCGAATCGACCAAACCTCAACCGAAACGCAAGAGGCGGAGGCAATTCAATATGCGAATTCCCGAGGTTGGGAAGTCGTAACGGTTTGTAGCGATCAAGGCAAATCGGCATATAAGCGAAATGTGAAACGGCCCGCATTTGATCGAGCTATGCGAATGATCGAAACCAAGCAAGCGGAAGTTTTCCTCGTATGGAAACTCGATCGCTTTTATCGGGGACTCGATGAATTCAACGGCGCATGGGCCCGCATTCGAAATGGCGGCGGGGAATTGGCGTCGGTTACCGAACCGGCATATGATACTACGTCAGATGACCCGATGGTGAAATGGGCAATTATGGGATTCGCCGCAATGGCGGAAATCGAATCTCGTAACCGATCGCATCGCTCGAAATCAAATCACCATAAGCGATTTGCCGATGGCGCAATTCCTAACGGGCCCCGCCCTTTCGGTTACGATAAAAAGGGCAAGGGCGAATTGGTCCTAAATAAAGCCGAGGCGGCATTTATCCGCAACGCCGCCCAACGGGTTTTGAATGGCGAGAGTCTGCGATCCATTTTGCGAACAACCAATATGGTCGGGTCTACCGGTAAACCTCTCACGCCTCGGGGATTGAGTTTCGCTCTCACTTGCCCTCGCAATGCGGGTTTCCGCCGCCATACCGAAACGGGAAACCTCATGCCGGGCAATTGGACTCCCGTGCTCGATCGGGAAACGTGGGAGGCATTGCTCGCTAAATTCGATGATCCCTCTCGCCGCACGGGCCCGAGCAATCAAATCTCGCACATCCTCTCGGGAATTATGACCTGCGGCAAATGCACGGGCCCTATGGGTTCCCGCACGTGGAAAGGTGACGGTTACCGATATCAGTGTCGGACATGCGGACAGAGTATGGATGAGGCAAAAGCGAATGAGGTTGTAAAGGCTAAGGTGCTCGAATTGTGCCCGCCCGATCGATGGGATTCCCTCCGCACGCAAGGGCGAGGATTCGATCCGGCGGTAATCGAGAACATCGAAAAGAAACTCGCCGCTGTCGACAAACAATTCGAGAATGACAAAATCGATATCGACCGGTGGATGAATTTAAACGCCAAATTCAACGATCAACTAGCGGCGGCAAAATCGACCGAGGTTCCCGATTTGCCCGCTATCGAGAATCTGGCCGATGAATGGGACTCGCTCGCTCTCGATGATGTTCGTAAGGTGATCGCATTCGTAACCGAATCCGTGACGCTCCATACCGTCAAGGGTGGGAGCACCAATCCGTTTATGCGAATCGAAGTCGCATAACGCTCGCCCCCGAACTACAGACTCCCCTACAAAACCCCCCGTGTGGATTTTCCCACGGGGGTTTTGCTATTCTCGCCCGAATGGATTACAAGTACCGTCAACTCATCGAGAGCTACATACGGATTGCCCAGGGCGAAAACGTTACATACGAACTAGTCCACGAACTAAGCGGGCTAACCCTCGAAGAAGCCCGAGTATTCATTCTCGAATTAATAGAAGCCACGAAAGAGTGGGAGGGAATTCGAGTACGGTTGCTCACGAAATACGAGGGGGAGGGGATCTATCGGGTGTTCCTCGAAATCAACCGCTCGGGGATCAATGGGGACGGTTGACCAGGGGCCCCGAACCTCGGGAGCAATCGGGGGGAGGTTGCGGGGAGTCGAGCGAGCGGGAGAGGGCCCTACGTTGCCCCGTGTTGAGCGCAACGGGCTCGGGGCAATGGATGCGTCCAAACGGGGGTTGCGTCGCTCTACGGGCCACCTGGGGCCCTTTCCGTGGATCGTCCCTGGTCACGGTAGGGCGTTTCGAGGGCCCGAGAGCCCCGCCCGCCCCTCGATCCGGCGGGCGTCGGCATCGAGAGGGGACGGGGCGATCCTTTATGCGGGGGCCCTCAATACTTGCACTTGCCCGAGAATCATTGCGTCGGTAATAACGGCGGGATCATTCCCCGGTCGTGGATTCTCGCTCGCCACCGCATATGCGTAGGCATCTCCGAAACCGGGAGCGGCCGACATTTGCCAAATGTGATCCTCGGTCCAACCAACGGGATCGGATTCCCCCTCGGTCGATGCGCATGCTCGGGTACGCAAAATGAAATCGTTGTCGCTATTCAATGCGGCAATATCGCTATATGCCATGATGATTCCTTAGGAAATTGAGAATTGAATGCCGCTAAGAGACACATAACCATTAGCAGCGGGGCTAATGTCCCCATTGGGTGTAATAGATAAGTAATTTGCTCCTACACCATTCTGCGCAAATGGAACTGTCAATTGAACAATCGGACGAAATCCTACGGACAGATTGCCAATGACCGCACTAATAGCGCCGCCGGTAACCAATCCACGCAATTGGACCATATCCCCAACCTTGCGATATTGGGCCGTTCCAAATCCGCCCACATTCGTCCAACCATTCAAAAGCGTAAGGTTCGTCCAAGCGGTTACGGCGGTAGCGGTTTTCAATGCGGCAACATCGGTCGTATTCGCATTCACGGCGTCGGTAATGGGAACGCCCCATTGCGTCGTACTGATAATCGTTTTCGTTGTGGGTCGGTTGATAGCCATTAGGCGGAAACCCTCCAGCATGAAAACATGGGGGCGGCGGCATCGGTCGATGCCCCGGGCCATGAAACCGGCAACCAAGTTAAAGCGGCCCCCGCTACAACGAAACCGACTTTCGAGCCTATTGCCAATTGCGCCACGCATAGCGGACTCAACGTGCCATAGGCAACGTTGCTACTCGAAATCACATAGGTGCGAGTTTTGGTGATGCCATCGACGTGAATTCCCGCCCAAACGCCCGAGGGCAACGCATTTGCGCCAGCGAATATGTTTGCGGCCAATAGAAATAGTCCAGCGGCGGGGGAGGTAAATTGCGTGTTCGTTCCATCGGGAGTAAATGCCGCCCCGGCCGATTCTCGAACCGTAGCTAATGGAACATAACTATTAGCGGTTGCGCTAGTGAAACTCACTCCGGTTCTCGTGAATCCGAGTCGGGTAGCGCCATCGACCATCGGGGACAATCGGTTAAGCTCATCGGTTATCGGTTTGCCCCAAGTAACGGCATCGATCATTTGTTGTGCGGCGGGCGGAGTAATTGCCATTATTGAATCGGTCCCCATGTAGAATTCGGATCATTCCAAACCTCGCCGCTATTCCAATACGACGCATCGTACGAAATCTCATCCCACAATGCCTCGTCCCAATTCGACAAATCCCAACCGTTCGTAACGTTGGTATCGATGTACGAGAGGGGATCATCGACCGAGAGGTTTACGTGCCATCCCCGAGGCGTAATCACATGCTCGATCGCTTGGATATGCGTTGTGATTTGCCATCCCCAATCCTCGTAAGGATGTTCGTAACGAACCCTAATAAGCCAATTGAGATATGCCGAGAGAGTCCAAACGATGGCCGCCGAATTAACCTCTAGGTTGTACGCAATCGAATTCAACCGCAATACCGCATCGGCATAACGGGAGAGGTAATCGGCTCCCCGGTAATCGTTATCTTTCGATAGGTGATTCACGAAATCGAATCGCTGATATGACTTGACGCCATATTCTCGTTGAGAATCGGAGTTGGCATAAACCCGAGCAGTATTGCCCGAGTTAGCTAGCGACACTTGGTTGATAACTCTCGATTGGTTCCAATCGGTTTGTAGCTCGTTGGGATGCACTAATGGGGCGGTTGGCAATGTCGGTACCAAATCGTCCATTGGTGGGGGGCTACCTCGCCTCGCCAAATCGAAATTAGCGGTTGCGCTATTAACGTGAGAATCGTTCGCCGCCCAATTCCGATCACGGTAAACGATTCGACCATCTCGCTCGGCAAACATGTTGCCGCCCTCGCTATCCGAGGTAATTCCCATTTCGTCTCGAATGCTCCGCCCCGATGCCGAAATGTATTGTTGCTCGAATACCCCCGCATCGACGGTACGCAATGTCGTGGGCCAACCAAAGGTATCGAGTAGTGCGATAATTCGATCGCCCGATTTGCGGAATGTGTACCCGCCCGCATAACCGGTATTCCCTTGGATTGTGGGCGTTGCCTGATTTGCCGCCATCGAGGTTACGTCATAACCAACGAGCGTCGTTACTTGCCTACCCTCGATATCGAATTCATCGTGGATCGAATCGAGCACGCAATATGCGAGCGGATAGGTAACGCCCGCATATGTTGCGGTCACCCTTAGCAATCGCCCCGGTCGTAGATTGAACGGATGAGGATTAGCGTAACGGTATTCTCCATCTCGATTAGCAACCGATACCGAGAGCGCCCCAATATCGTAACGCTCGGTATATTTCTCACGCCCGCTACGAATCGAGAGGTTTTGAACGTCGCAAGTAATGTCTTTCCATTTGTAGTCGGGAGCGGCGGTATCGATATCGATTACATAAGCGTTGCGCCATTGCATGCCCGCTAGCGTCTCTTTTGGACCGGGCGCATTCGCTTGCAACACGGGAGCAACGGAAACCGTATTCGGTTGCAACCGTGCCGCCGTTGTATAGCTATCGACCAATAGTTGCCAATCGGCATTCGGAGTAGCACTCGACATAACGGCCGAATAGATTTGCACGCCCGCCGCATCGAATTGGTTGAAACCGAGAGAGCCGTTAGCGGTGGGCGGCAACGTTGAATCGAAATACATTAGGTCCGCATAAACCTGAAACGAATGTCCCGGGGCGGCGGGAAGTTTGGGACCGACCATACTAAAGACCGATCCCTTAGTTCCGGTCCATCGGCATTTGAGCGCATAAACGCCCGCATTGCTCGTCGTATTGTATTCGGGATTGCCGTTGGTCGTTTGCGAATACGCCCAACCGTCGGGAATGCCATCGCCCGACAAATCGGCAAATGGGAAATCGGTTCGAACGGTTGAGATAGGCGAACCGGCGGTTGACAATTCGACCTTGATATCGATACCCGAATCGTGCCACGGCATTAGGCGTCCCCGATTCCCTTGCCGCTCACTCGCTCATATTCCCGCAACGCCTCATAAACCTTACGACCAACCTCGGCATTCGAGGTTAGGGCATAAACGTTGATATTCACATTTCCGAAACCGCCGCTCCGATTGAGAGGTATAACCGCCTCGGGGCCCGACTCGCCAATAAGTGCAACGGTTGGTCTTGTGACAATGCCGCCCTTAGCCATTCTCGGCATCGACCAACCTTTACCGCCCAAACCGGGAACCCATGAGGGGACGGTAAATGAGAAACGCCCGATCGTATTATTCCACAACGATTTGATAGCGTCGATAGCGACCTTAAATGGGTATTTGAGAACGTCGGCAATTCCGCTCATTGCGTTATTGATTGTGTGCCACGCCCCTTGGATCAAACGAATAAGACCGTTCCACGCATCGGTAGCAATTCGTGCGCCCTCTTTGAACGGGGCGGAAATGATATTCGCTACGGTGGAAAGGGTATTCACAATCGCATCTTTAGCGGTTGTAGCGAAGCCCTTTATGGTGTCCCAATTCCGAGAGATGGCGAGAACCGCCAAACCGAACGGGCCCGTGAGAATGGCGAGCAATAGCGGCCAATTGGTCTTAACCCAATTGAATACCGCAACGGCGGCATTCTTTATGGTATCCCAATGATCGACAACGATTTTGACTGCGATACCGATTGGTCCCGTGATAATGGCGAGTAGTAGTTGCCAATTGTCCCGAATCCAATTGAATACGCCCACAACGATATCTTTAATCCAATTGAAGGATGCGACAACGGCGTGAGCCATTGCATCGACAGCGTCCCGGAACCAACCAACGTTATTGTACGCCCAGATAAGACCCGCAACTAGAGCGGTAATTGCCGCCACTACCTGAAAGATTGGGTTAGCCAATAGGGTCGAATTCAATATAAGTTGTACAACGTTCCAAATCTTGACGGCGGCAACGATAGCGAGAATGCCCGCCGCCAATGGTGCGAGCCAACCGATGTTATTGGATATGAAATCGATCATCGGCCGAACGATATCGAATAGCTTGGTCATTACCGGAATGAGAGCGGTACCGATAGTCGATTGCAGGTTTTCCATTTTGGCTCGCATAATATCCTGTTGCGAACCGAGGTCACCCGAATTCTTGGCAAACTCCCCTTGGTACTTATTGGTCTTTTCGAGGATCAATTCTTGCGTGGCAATTGCCTTGCCCGCATCGGTCACCTTGCCCGAAGCGTCAACATATCCCTTAGCCATTGCCCGAGCCTCAACCTCGGCATTCGATATCGAAATGCCATATTGCTTTAGGCCCTTGGTCTGCCCTTGCATAGCCTTATCGATGGCTCCCATTGCATCCTCGGTAGAGCCTCCGACAATTGCCGCCATATCCGCCGCTCGGGTTGTAAGCGTATTCGTAGCATCCGCCGCCGTTTGGTTATCGATACCAAACCCCGTGAGGATTCGGCCCGTTTCCGCCGCCATCGTTTGGTAATCCTGAGCGGACATACCCATTTTGTCGGCGGTATCTTTCGAGAAATCGGTAATGGTTTTCGATGCCCCGCCGAATGCACTTTCTACGGCATCCATTGCGTCGTCGGCATCCGCCGCCGCATTTAGGCAATCCTTCCCGAAATCAACTACCGCCGCCGCCGCTAAACCGGTCGCAACCGCTTTACCGACGCCCATCATTTTATCTTTCATCGATGACGTTTTCGTGGAAACATCATCGACGCCCTTAACGGCATCCTTAACGTCGGCAATGATCTTTAGGACGTATTCACGTCCGCCGCCCATGAGACTAGCCATGACGATTCCATTCGCTCATGGCATTTTCCATCCCTTTATCCCAAATAGCCATAATGGTATCTTCGTTATCCCGACGGGCGGGATAGAACCAATAGCCTTGCCTTCCGTTGTACGGGGGGAATTGCATCGTTTCCGGTCTAGCTCGCCCGCCGAATTCGGAACCGAAAAATACAACCGAGCTATTGCTAATCGTTGCTCCCTCGCCATCGGAGCTAACCGAAAACTCTTGGGCCGCTTGCGATGCGTAGTCGCTATTCGTATTCGCTTGCGCTAATGAAACCCAAGTATTCGCTACATCGATCGATGCATTACGCATTTGCTCGGGAATATCCCGCTCGATCTTTTGGGTATCCCGTTGGAATTCTGCGTACCCCTCGATTTCCTCAACGGGCATTAGCGTTTCCTACTCATCGTTTTACGTCGCTCTTTCGCAACCTCTTTCATTACGTCCACCATTGCTCGATGTTCCGCAACCGTAAGGGCCCGATATTCGGTCGGGGTGATTCGCCAGTAATGCCAAAAGTACGCTTGCTCTTTTAGCTTATTGGTGGAATCGCCCCGTTCGTAGGGTCCGGTTCCTCATCATTCATTAGCTCCGCAAATAGCTTGATTTCACCCATCGAGGTAGACCGTTTGAATTCGTCCCATTCCATATCGGGTTTGTCACGCTTGCGATGCATATACATAACTCCGCCCGCAACGTTGAAAGGTGACGTATCCTCAAACGATTTGCCCTCGAAACAAACCGTTTGCATATCCTCAACCTCCCCCAATGTCAATTCATCGAAAGGATTGGTCATTAGGCGGCGGCGGTTTCGTGAGTGTGACTCGGAGTAGCCCCAAGAACCATCGTCATCGTTCCAACATCCTTGGTAATTTCACCAATTACCGCCATGTCAATCGTAAACGACGTTGCCTCATTAATACCGGCATCGACAATCGGAATAGCGGGCAACCGAACCTCGCCCGACCAATGGGGATTATCAACCGATGCGGGATCGCCCGTATAAGCGAATTCGAATGGCACAACCGTTCCCGGTCCCCCGAGGGCGGTAATAGCCTCATCGAGTGATTCCGCTCCGAGCGACATTTTCAAATCGAGGGAAACGGTATATGCGAATCCCTCGGGATCACAAAACGTAGCGAGATCATCGTCCGCCTCGCCCGTGATATGAATACCATTCGAGAAACAAGTAAACGAATGGGCGGTAGTAACCGGGGGCCCAATGTCATCGGTTCCAAGCGTGATAAATGGATCGGTAAGCCTAATCGGTTTCGGAGCGGCCATTTCTAATCTCCCATTTCTGTAACGATATTGACGGTTGCGGCAAGGTAATTGATCCCGCCCAATACGATCGGGAACGGGCTCGATGCGTCACGAATGGCAATGCGTTTCGAATGCAACGTTTCGAAAACGTCCCCAACCAAATCTTCGAGAACCGTAAATTGCCCGCCCGGTTCGATTCGAGCGGCAACGCAAATCAATTGCAACGTTGCGTCATATTGGCAAAACGTGGTACTGCGCAACCAAGGATTCGACCAAGCGATATAAACGGCGGGCGGAGCAATCGAATCGGGGATGATATCGAATACCCCGATATCGGGCGGCAATTCCGCTCGGAGCATCGTTGCCATTTGCTCTCGGTATTTCGTGAGCCCTAGGTAGTCGCTCATCGGTCCCCCGGGCCCGTGAGAGGGCCCCGTGTGGCCCGTAGAGCGACGCAACGGGCTCGGGGCGGTAGTTGGGCCCTCATGCGACGCCCCATCCCTCTACGGGATCGTAGAACGGGATCAAAAGTGAATCGTAACGATTGAGCAAATCCCGAGCGATTCGAACCGGGCCCGTTTCGCCCGCTCCCAAAATGCCAAACGTTGCATCCGGTTGTTTGTAAAGATCGATAGCGAGCGAAAGACCAACGAGAGAAATGGGCGGCGGAACGGGATCGATCGATATTGTGCGACCAATCCAATCGTTGATATAGAACTCTGCCGAATCGCAAGCGAATTGCAGAAACTCATCGACGGGCGGGCCCGCAAGACCGGGCTTACCAATCTTTTTCGCAACCATAATCGGATCAACGTAGGGCATAGTTTCCTAACCGATAAATCCCCGCTACCGGTTGGGGGCGGTAGCGGGGATTTATCATGGCTCGCATCGGGGGCAAGCGATTATCGAGGATTACGACCGGGCGGATTATCCTCGGGCGGTTCCACGGGCTCGGGCACGGTATCGGGCTCGATATCGGGATTTGGTTCGGATTCCTCGGGTGTATTCGTCACGGGGATAGCCTCAAATCTTTCTGGCTCGGTTGTGTCGGTTTTCAATGGTGCCGCCCCGCTCACCCAATTGGTTCCGGTCCACGTTGCTCGCCCCGGTATTCCGGCGGTAGCGGTTTGTACGTACTGACCGGTAGTCCACGGGGTGGCGGGATTTGCCGTTACCGCAAGGGGATATCCTTGGGACAATTCGGCGGGCGATTTCGGGGCAATTGCTCCGGCGGGACTCCACGAACCGGGAATCCCCGCAGTAGCTCCCGAGGCATATCCCAATACGCTAGGCGGGTAACTTTCCTCGTAATAGTCGACAGTCATCTACGCCCACGTAATCTTGACGGTTCCCTCACGGAGTGGAGTCGTCACATTCTCGGTGGTAATTGCCGAATAGAAACCGAGGTACGTTGCGACGGCAACTTGCCTACCGTAAACGCTCGGCTCGAACGCTTGCATAAGCGGCATCGGGCGTTCGTAAATTTCGAGCCCGAATGAGTTACCCATATACATCGTCTTATCGGTAATGGCGGGAGTAACCGCAACGTTGAGCCCGGAAACGGTCGTAAAGTATTCCGTAGCCTTTGCCGTGGCATTCGCATTGTTCGGACCGATAGCGGGATAGAGCGGACGCCCCGCAAGATCGCTCTTACCCAAAAGGGCTCCCCAACCATTCGGACCCATCGCAAGCCACGTCGGCAATTGACCGGTATTCGTCACGACAAGGGCCGCCGCCTCGCCAACCGCGGCGTTTACGTCATCGGTTGCAACGGCAACGGTGGCGGTTGACTTAGCCAATTCCGCAACTACCGCCTTTTCAGAATAAGCGGCAACACGCCTATTCATATGCGTAATCACCATGTCGAGAGAACCGGCGAGCATTTCGACGAGAACTTCCGATACGTTGATAAAACCGCCAACTCGGGAACAAGTAACGGTTTCGGCGAGAATATCCCATGCCTTGGAGGGCATTTCCGATTTCTCTTGCGTAACAATACCAACGCCAGTATCGAAATTGGGATCAACCAATCTCGGACGGGTAAAGGTAATCGTCGGAATCGTCTGGGCTCCGAGAGCACTAAACAACGGGCGACCGGCGGGGGAGGGATCGAGAACCGGTCCCACACTCGGGATAACAACCAAACCGTTGTAACCGCCCGCAACCGGAACCGTGTTTGCCTTATCGAATCCCATGTGCTCCGCCGCACGACTCATAAACTTATTGAGTCGCAAAACCGAATCGGGCTCGTCGTTACGGTGGATAACGTCCCAGAGGAATTCGCCCGCAGTACGGTACGAGAAATCCTTAGCAACGATATTGGGATCGAGAGTGCGAATTCGATTCTTAGCCGATTCCGCCAATTCGAGGTTTTGCGTCAACCGGTCAATATCGGCATTGAGCGAGCGAACCCTAGCTTGCGCTCCCTCGATGGTTTGGTTATCGGATTCGAGTAGATCCCTACCTTCATCCTCGGCAATACCGGTAACCGATTCGATAAGTGCAAGCTTTTGGTCTCGCTCATCGAGCAACCGCCGCACCATAATATCAACGGCCATTTTGAAACTCCCATTAGGATAAGTGAATATCAACTAAGGGATGCCGTTCCCCGATTCAATTGGGGCCGATATTCTCGATCGAAATATCGGGGGCAATTGCTAGGGCGGGTTGCCTTCCGTGTCCCGGTCTACCTCATCGCTCATATCCGAGTCAATCGGATGTTTCTCGCTTTCCCGAATTACCTTGCGAAAAACACGTTGCGTGGCATTGAACGTCAGTCCCAATAACCGCAACGTAGTAATAACGCCGATCGTGAATCCGATAGCGAACGCACTTGCAAGGGAGACGGAATCCTCGGTAATAGCGAGCAAATCACAAAACCAAGAATCCGAGCGCTAGAAATCCCGCCGCCGCATAACCGAGCATGGTTGCGAGAGGAATCGTCGTTACCGTCTCGGCCGTATGTCGATGAATCGGTTTGAACGTCGCAAGAGCGGCAATAGCGAATAAGATCGTTGCGATTAGAAAGAATACGTCTGCGGCATCGAGGTTGCCGCTTGAGATTTCGGCGAGCATTACCAAACCGTCCCATCGAGTAGTGATTGCCATGATTTCGAACCGCAAGAGGTATCGGCGGATGCTAAACCGTGTTCGGCATCGAAATTCATTTTGGCACCATCGGTACCGCCGCCCCATACGCCATCGTAATTCGACATATTCGTATAGTTCATATTTCCCGCCGCCGCTAATAGGTGTTGCATCCGCTTAACGTCGGCCCCGGTATCGCCCAATTGCAAATTGGGAATTCCATCGATGGTATGCATAAGTGCGCCCCATGTCCACCAATCGCAAACGCCATCGGGGGAACCGCCCGCCGCAACCTTAAAAGCATTTAGGGCATTCTCGGTACCCGAACCGAAAACGCCATCGTAATTCGAGAGGTTGGTTTCATTCATCGCCCCGACCGCACACATAAGGTGTTGCATTCGGAGCACGGGGGCCCCCGAATCGCCCCGACGCAACGTAGGCAACGATTCCATAAGGGGAGTCCACCAATCGCCCGTACTCGGCTCTACGGGCTCCACGGGGGGCAATGGCGGGACCGTACCGCCCGCCCGTGCGAGGCATTCGGCCCGCATGTCATCGAGGGCCCATGTCATCGAGCTATTAACGAACCTCGGTTGCCATAATCCCTCAACCGGTCCGGCGGGATCGATCTTTCTATTCGTCCACCCATTTCCCGCGCCGAGAGCGTGCGAGAAAATATCATCGGGTCGGTTTCCTAATTGCGCATTAATCGCATTACTCGCAACGAAATAGGAATTAGTCTGAGCGATCGGCCAAATTTCCCCTACCCCGTTATTCGCCACCTCAATTGCTACCGAGCGAGTGTTACCGGAATCGAGCGGAATTGTCCCCCTCGATAATGTAAGGGGCCCTCCCTTTCCCGCACAATTCGCCGCTCCCGCCGCAACCAACCAAACCGAACCATCTCGCATAATGGTCATATTGCCGACGGGAGCATCGTCGCATCCCTCGATTTGCCAGTGAATATCATTCTCGGGCGATGTTTGCGAGGCGGTATGGTGCCATTGAACGCCTAAAGGTGTTTCGGGAAATCCGCCCGATGATCGAGCACGGGATTCCCAACCATCGATTCCATAACCGGAATCAACTACGACCAATCCCGCCGCCCGCAAAACATCGGCTAACCAAGTGAGGTAAATACCACTCATCGGAATGCACCTTGCCTACGCAACCAAGCGAGCAAACGAACGATAACCGCTATTCGCAATAGGCGTTCGGCGTCGGACATATCGTCCCATCGAGGTAGCGACGAATCTTCCTCACGCAAATAGCGATGCAATTTGATTGCTACTTGCTCGGGATCGGCGGGCTCGTTATCGAATGCATCGTCGATATCGAAATCACCAAAATCGCTCATACCGAATTCGCCCGCTCGGATGCGAGCCATTCCCTAACCGATTGCAACCGGGGAGTATCGACCACGGGCATATCGGTTGTGTCGCTCGATCGAATCGAGGCAATACCGGCGGATGCGTATGCGGGAGTAGCGGTAGCGGCAACGTGCGCAATATGCACTTGCACTCTCGAAATCACGCCATCGATGAGTTTCGGCGGGCGGGTATCACGGAACATAACGGATAGCCCCGTATGCGATTCCGATAGGACCGAACGAATTTTCGTCATTCGATCATCCTCGTAAAGCCTAAACGTTGCCCATGCACCATCCTCGGCGTCGGTCAATTCGGTAGCTTGACCAATCATCGAATCGAAATTATCTCGGTGGTCGATCAATAGCGGTACGAAACAATTGGACCGTTTCGAGGCATCGCCACCTCGGGCAATGAATCCTTGCACCATTGCCGCCATCGATCGGGGTAGGAATTGCTCTCGATATCGGACGATTTCGTTTTTCGTTTCATCGTATTCCGCAATATCCGCAACCTCGCCATAGGGAACGATTCGCCCGTGCAAGGTGCGACCATCATCCCTCAATGAGAAATCAACGGAACGGATAAACGTATCGCTCACGCAATTACTCCCGTTAGATCGGTAACAGTCTCGGGATCATTCGGAATCAACCGATTACCCATACGGATTTCATCGATGGTCTTAGCTCGGTTCCCATTCTCATCGATGAGGTTAAATAGGATTGCATCGGTACGGGCTCGGGTTTCATCATCGGGTTTGACGTAATCGTCACGGTTGAATTCGAACCGTGTTCCCCGAGGCAAAAGCCAATTGCTCATTGCGGATGCAACCGCCGCCGCCGCCGTTCTAAGTGTCATGCGCCAGTGAAATTCAAAAATGCTATTCGCATTTGAATAAGTGAGTCCATCGGGGGAGGGCAATCCGACTAAATAGGGAGGAACGCCAAATGCAGCGGCTATACGGGTTTCGTCAAAAACTCGTTGCTCTAGCATCATCATTTCTCTCGGGGAAACTGTGAGGGTTTCCAATTCGAGTGTTCCCGAGAGAACGGCGGGAGCCCCTTGCCTATTGCGTGATCCGTCAACCCATGCCTTTTGCAAATCGGTTGATTCGGTACGGTTGAGTTTCCGTTGAGATTTGAGAACCGCCCACGGAATACCGCCCCGAGTAGCGAGATTCTTATTCATCGTTTCGAGGGCCGATGCGGATGCAACGGATTGGGCCGCCCATTCGAGCGGGCCGATACCTCGGAGATTGGTGGGGCGGGATTGATACTTGACATGGCAAATGTCGTTTCGATCGTACGTTTTCGATCCCATCGAATACGTGATATCGCCGTTTCGCCATTCGATATTCACAAGAGCGGGATTTAGAACTACGAATCGAGCAACGGAACCGATGCCATTTGGTCCTAAACCATCTCGATATCGAGCGGTAGCCCATAAGATGATTTCCCCGTGCGCTTGGTATGTGTTGAACATCTGTTTAGCGCATTCGGTCCAATCCGAATACAACTCCGGTTCGGGGTTGTTTGACCATTCGGGCAACGGAACTACCGAAACGCCCTTAACCCCGTAAATGGGAAACGATGCCAATTGCCTTGTATTCGTATCGATACATGTCCATAGGGTCGATACCAACCGAGAGTATTCGGTTTGCCCATTCCATAGGGGAGTTTCCCAACCGGTCGGCCAACCTTGCCACGCCATAACCTCGGGCATCGTTCCCGAATTTTCCAATTGGCCCTCGGGATACATCGCATGAGTATCCCCAAATCCGGCGGGTACATTCGGGCCAACGGAACCAACGGGGGGATTAGCGTTAGGGATTTGATCCCGAGGAATGGCCCTCGATCGGTAATCGTGAATTACGACCAATTGTCCCTCACCCATTGGGAGTCAATTCTTACTAGGTCTTGCCAGTGACGTCAATTAGTGATTTACTCCGGTCGTATGCCGCACGGGCGATATCAGGGACATTTACGCACACGGGAATACCGGGCATTTAAGACCCTATTACTCTCGGAGTTTATCGAATGCCACGAATCGGGTTGCTCGAATCGAGCGGTAACACCCGACCATGTTCCTCCCGTATCGGAATTTCCGCATCCCTCATTATGGATGGGTGAATTGAAACCGCATTGTCGATATCACGCAAATAGGCAAGGGGCGGAAACTCGATGGGCAAGAGCGAAAACACCTAGTGCCACAAGGGAATGGTGAGTAATGGTTGAGGTCGCAAATACGCCTCGAATCGGAACGCCTCGAAACGATGCGCTCGAAACCCTCGGAGGCTATTTCGATGAAATGGCGTGCGAATTGGGCTATTCGTCTCACGGTTGGCAATCGCACCTAAATGCGGTATCGACTCAATTATCGCCTCGAACCGCACCATTCCCCGAGCAATCGAAACTCAAATTGCATGCGCAACATGTCGGTTGTTTGGTCGGACGGCAATCGGGGAAAACCGCATGGGCGGTAGGGCGAGTGATCGGGCAAGCGTTATTGCCGTACCAACGTGATATCGCCGAATTGGTAGGGCTCGATCATATCAAACCGCAACGAATTCTCTATACCGCCCAACGGCGGGTAACCGCAGTCGAGAAATGGCGAGAGCATTGCGATATTATCGTCGCATCCCCATTAGGGCGATATGTCGAGCACGTAGCGGGGCAAACGGGGCACGAATGCCTCACGTTTACTAATGGGAGTGAATATCGACCCGTTACCCCTAATAAGACTGGTGCTCGTGGTATGTCTGTTGATTTGGTTATCGTCGATGAGGCTCTAGCTCATCCATTATGGTTGCTCTCGGTATTGCGGCCCACAATGGCGCAACGGCATTCGGCTAACGGTTGCATCGGGGCTCAATTCGTAGTCGTATCGAATGCCGGTAACGACGATTCCGAATTGCTCAACCATTTGCAAGATATCGGGCAATTAGCGGTACAAAATGGGGACGATTCCCGAGTATGGTGCGAATGGTCGATGGAACCGGGGAGCGATCCTCTCGATATCCAAACGTGGCGGGCCACAATTCCAACGCTCGAACAACCGAATGGAATTAGCCTCGAATTCTTGCATGAGGAATCCAAAACCATGCGGTTGTCCGATTTCATGCGGGAATATTTGTGTTTCCGTGTGAACGATAGCGACGATCGAGTTATCGATATCGACCAATGGAACGAGCTCGAACGAAACGACGTATTCATCCTCAACGACCCTATTCTCGCAATCGATATCTCATGGGATAGGCAACGGGCGAGCATCGTTGCCGCATCGGGGGAGGGCCCATATATCCCGGTTGAGGTAATCGAATCGAAAGAGGGAGTTGATTGGTTGACCGATCGAATTATCGAGGTTGCCGAACGATGGCGTTGCCCGGTGGTAGTTGATACTGCGGGCCCCGCCGCCGCAATGCACCTAATCCTCGAATCACGAGGTATCGAGGTAATTCCATTCGCCGCAAAAGATGTAGCGATGGCGGCGGGGAGTTTCTACGACAATGTGCGAAATCAACGGATTTGCCATCGGGGGGATTGGCGCCTAAACGATGCGGTACGGGGCGCAACGAAACGACCAATCGGGGAGCGTTGGGGATTCAACCGAAAGGGAAACGTTGATATCTCGCCCCTCGTATCGGCGTCATTTGCCGTGTTCGCAATCGATGCGGGAATGGTCGATAAGGGCTCGCTCTATTAGGGCTCGAGTCCAAATAAACCAGTATAAACCGATGCCGATATCGGTCCAATTAGTCGGGATGTCCCTCGAATATCCCCATAAACGGACCGATATCGAGCGAGTTTATCGGGATATCGAAAAAGACTAATGCAGCCGCCTTATATAAAAACAGTGTTCGCTGTTTTTGGGGACAAAAACGGCGACGCGGAGCGTCCGGGCTTTTTTAATGAAATTAAAAAAGCCCGATATCGAGCGGCGCATATATCGGATATCACGCACCATATC
>Ga0193696_1000173_pt1 | contig 26441 bp, 21 predicted proteins | sample L3m1metaG_FD_145074 | JGI IMG/M metagenome (GOLD analysis project Ga0193696, IMG submission 145074) | Soil microbial communities from a riparian zone of the East river system, Colorado, United States - L3m1 | ecosystem: Environmental > Terrestrial > Soil > Riparian zone | place: USA: East River... | reverse complement strand
CGAGACGCTCGCGGCGCAGTTGATCATGCTGTCGCGCTGGGATGCACGAACCGAGCCGCTCGTCGATCCGATGGCTGGAAGCGCCACGATTCCGATCGAGGCGGCCGGCCTCGCGGTGGGCGCTGCCATTCGTCACTCGGCGGATCTCCCGCTGCGCCATCTCGCCGCGTTCAGGGGTCTGCCGAACGAAACGCCCGACCTGTTCCCCGGGACCATGGCAAAAATCGTCGCGCTCGACGCCGACGCCGAGTGCATTCCCGCGATGGTGGGCAACCTGCGCGCCGCGGCTCTGACCGGTGCCGCGCACGACCACTCCATCGTCATCGCGCAACAGGACGTTCGGGGGCTGACGCCGGACGACATCGAGCGCCTGCTGCCTGCGGTGCGCAACATGCAGCCGGGTGTCTTCTGCTTCAACCCGCCCTATGGCGTGCGCATCGGCGGGGAACACGGCGAAGAGGAACTGCTCGCGCTCTACGCCGACATGGGCCGCGCCCTCGGGCGCTTCAGCGGTTGGCGCGCGGCGTGTTTCGTCGCGAACTCGAAGTTCGTGTACGCCTTTGGTCACCGTGCAACCATGACGAAGCCCGCGAGCAACGCCAACCTCCGCGGTACCTTCCTGGTATTTCAGCTGTAGTCCGGCGTGACCGAGGCCTTCGGAGGCCGTCAGTTTCCGCGTGGCAGCCCGCGTGGCAGGTCGTTCGCGTGGCACCATCGTCCGTTCCCGCTGGCAGTGCACGCTTCGGTGCCTCGAATCGGTTGGAGGGCCGCCCCGGCCCGTGCGTCAAAGGCGTAGAGTTCGCGCCCGCCTCGGCGCATCCACAAGTTTCCAGGCCGATCGAGACACGTGCGCATCTGGGGCATTCATGACGGATGGATGCCGGGCCCGATCTTGGCCGCGTAGCGCGCCACCAATCGAAGAAGATGGTCCATTTCGAAAGGCTTCGACAGCACGTCATCGGCGCCGTCGATCTGATCGGCGCGGGCCCGCGCATGCTCGGCCGCCGTCACGACGACGATCGGCACTGAGCGTCCGTAACGGGCCCGCAGCTCCCTCGCGCATTGCCAGCCGTCCATCACCGGCATCAGCATATCGAGGAGTACGACGGCAGGCATCTTCTGCGCGACCGCCTCGACGGCTTCCTGACCATTCCCGGCGCACCGGACCTCGTAGCCAGACAGATGGAGCATTTCCCGCACGATGTCCCTCAGATCAGGGTCATCGTCCACGACGAGCACATCGGGGGAGTCGATCACACGACGCCTTCTGCAGGAAACCGTATCCGGATCGTCGTGATCGTCGTGACGTCGTCGTCCGTCTGCTCGGTCAGTCTCCCGCCGTGTGCCTCGACGATCACCGTCGTCACGTAGCGGCTGACGCCCATGTCGTCGAAGTCAGTGGCATGTGGACACTGATCGCCGGCCTCGCCGTTCGACAATTGCGGCTGAGACAATTGCGGCTGATAGGAGATGGCGACCTCGGCATCGTCCCCGGAACGTGCCAATCGGATGGTGACCGGGCCGCCTGGACGCGACGCGCGCGTGGCCCCATCGATCGCGTTCCGCAGGACCATCACGATTCGCTCGCGATCGGCACGGATCCGTGGATGCGCGTCGAGCTGAACGTCGATGGCGTGCCCGCTCGAGAGCCCGGCAATTTCGCCGCCGATCTCCTCGACGACGGGCGCCAAGTCGACGTCGGCCGGGTAGAGCTGCAACGTCCCCGAGCGAATACGCGAAAGCACGAGGAGATTTTCGACCAGTTGCTGAGCGCGTTCGCACTGTCGGTCGATCATCGACGTCGATCGACGAACCTCCGACGGCCCCACGGCCGACAGGAGCTGCGCGGCACTCTTGATGACGGTGAGGGGCGTCTTGATCGCGTGAGCTGTTGACGTGAACAGCTCGTCGCGAATGCGGTCCAGATGCTCGGTGGCCGTGATGTCGTGCATGACGCTCACGACGATGTCGGCCGATTTCCCGATCTCGGGCCGAACGCCCGCGGCCGTGCAGGAGATGACTACTTCACGTGCCCCGGGCGGATGCAGGACGGCCTTATAGCGGATCGGACCGGGTTGGTCGAACGCGCGCTGGGAGGCGAACTGACTGGGTGGGACGAGACTGCCGTCGGGGTACGACAGATGGAACCGGCGTGAGAACTCGGGAGCGCCCATGCCTTGAAGGTCATCGAGCTTCGCGACCCCGAGCATCCCGATGGATGCGGGATTGGCATACGCAACGGTACGATCGGAGCCAAGCAACAGCACGCCATCGCCGATACTCTCGAGAACAGCGAAGATGGTTCGACTGGCCTTCGTGAGCTGCGCCACACTTCGAAGTGTGACCGCGTACAGAAGCCATGCAGTCAGTCCGACGAACACCCAGCCCTTAGCGGTCTCGAAGCGGGCAACGACCGTCCGGTCCTGTACGATCGCGTACAGTAGTAAGTCGCTGAGCAGGATCCACGCGCTTCCGGCGATCACGAACACGATGACCACAGCGAGCGCGACCCGGCGCTTGATCGCAGGCTCACCGATGAACCACATTTCACGTGCAGCCATGCACTCCCTCTCCCGTCCCTCGGGCTAGCCCGGAACGGAGTCGCTCCGCCGCTCAGTGGAAGCGGTTGTACTTCAGACCCGCCGCAGTGGGCCGTCGGCGGTCGGAGTCTGGCACGGACCACCAAACGCGCTCGAGACGCCAAAGCCGACATCGTCGAGGAGGATGATGAGCACGTTGGGGGCGCCAGTCGGCGGGCGCAAGGGGCGAATCCACACTCTCAACTGCTCCATGCCACTCGTCGCGTTGATCACGAAATACCGTGCCTCGCGCTAAGCAATCGAGGCAATTCCCTCAAGAAATCCCTAGATGCGCCTATTCCCGGCTTTGGTGGGGCAGAGATCGTGCCGGCTTTTAGCTCGCGCGAGTTTTCTGGCGAGCTTCGGCTGGCAGACCACCGAGCGCGCCGAAGCTCGAAGAGCGACCTGTCCGCCGTAGCTGCGGAGCAGCGAAGGTGGAAGGCGGGCCGGGCGCGTGATGTTTTCGTCTGCTCTAAACGCCGGATCACGGCATGGGAATCCGATACAGGTTGCGCTGCACGCTCTCGCGCGTGAAGGCGTAAATGTCAGCCGTCGGGCCGGGCACAACGTTGCTCGAAGGAATGACCCGCACTCCTGGCAGCTTCAAGATCTCCGGCTCGGACGGAAGCCCATGGACGATACTCTCGGGCACCATTTGGCCCGGAGACAATGGCAAGATGTAGGCCTTGTCCAGGTTTTTCGCACCCTTACCTTGCACAAACACATGCTTCCCGTCCCCGGACCATTTGAGCGTGGTTGCAGAGGCCCGGATCTGCGTCCGAAGCGGAGCGCCGCCATCGACCCGGAAAACAACCACACCTCCGGTGCCCAACGCCAGCCAGTTACGGTCTGGGGATTCGGCCGATAGGGCAACGATAGGCACGTCGAAGGCTTTCCGCAGCTGGCCTCCGTCTTCCTGGACACGGAAAAGGAACGAAGAGGTGCCCTCGACGCCGCGGAAAAAGATTTCACCGGTTGCGCCGAACACGGGCTGTTCACCTTCGATGTTGGGAATTTGCCGGGGCGGCGAGCGGCGGTCGAGCGGCGCGAGCCACAACCGCAACTTACCATCGCCATCAGGTGACGCCACAACGACCTGATGGCCGTCCGGCGAAATGTCGTAACTTCCGTAGGATCTAGGCCCAGCCGCTGCAACGGCAAAGCCCGGCAGCAATGGCTCGCTGCGCCCGGAATCGAGTTCCGCCACCCACAATTCGCTCGAAGCCCCTTTTCGAACGTTGTAGAGCAGCCGCTTCCCATCGGGGGTGAATTTGGGTGCGAAGGCGTAGCCTTCCAGGGAGATCTGCCGATCGCCTCCGCCGTCGTGCAGCCAGATGGAACTCTGCGTCAATCCCACGGCCGTGATGAACGAGCGGCCGTCGGGCGCCAGGGCGAGTCCTTCTTCTTCGGTCGGCCCCGAAGTGATTTGCTCCGGCTGACCGTCGGGGAACCGCTGGCGCCATGTATGGAAGGCCCCGCCGGAGTCGGAGCTGAAGTACATCCACTCCCCATCGGGCGACCATGCGGCAAAGGTGCAGGCGCCACTGGGCGGGCCGATCTGCTGCCCCGTCGAACTGCCGTCCATCGGGGCCAGGCGGCACCGGTCAATGTCCCCTCTCTCGTTCATCTCCACCATCAGCATCCGTTTGCCGTCGGGTGAGGGATACGAGCGATGGATCATGCCGCGCTCATGGGGCGGCACATAGAGATCACGCGACCCGGCCCGGCTCTCATCGGAGGTCACGATCGCCATATGCTGGCGCTGATTTTTGATCTCAGAAAACAGCAGCTTCGATTTGTCGATCCACACCAGCCCAGAGGCGTTCGGAAGCCACAGGCGCGGTTCTCCTCCTAGCACGGGCACGGCCCACATGTCCCAAATCCCACCTGTAACCGAGTACACGATCCGCGACCCGTCCGGTGAAAAGACCGGGCTCATCTTGGTGCGATTATCGCGGGTGAGCTGCACCGGCTCGCCGCTGGGCAGCATCTTCACGTAGACCTGCCCCGCCGTATTGAAGCTTGAAGGGCCGCGGATAAAGGTGAGCATGCGGCCGTCCGGCGAGAGCGCCGGCTGGACGGCCGAGTCGGGCAGGTTCGTGATTTGCACCCATTCGGAGCGCTGGTCGTTGCCACGCCGGCCGCGGCAACGACCAGCGCCACAACTCCCGCTGTGATCGCGACCAGGCGTCGAGGCCGCCGCGCGGGCGGACGAACGGCCGTGGCTGCCCCGACTTGCCCCGAGAGTCTGCCCGACTCGGACTCCTGCTTCAGCTCTTCGAGAGCGAGCTTGATATCGGCGATGCTCTGGGCCCGGCGTTCCGGATCGGTGCGCAGGCAACGGGCGATGATCTTGTCCAGTTCCGCCGGCACGCCCGCTGAAATCTCGCTGGCGGCCTTCGGCTCTGTGTGCAAGATGGCGGCAAGCGTCGAGATTTTGTTCGTGCCCTCGAAGGCGCGCCGCCCGGTGACCATCTCGTAAAGAACCGAGCCGAACGAAAAAATGTCAGAGCGGCTATCTACCTTCCTGCCCTCGGCCTGCTCGGGAGACATGTAGGCCACAGTGCCCAGGATGGTGCCCTCTTCTGTTTGAGGGGTTTCCGGCGCCGCCATGGTCGCCGTCGCGCCGTCCGGATCGCCGTCGATGACTTCAGTCAACTTGGCCAGGCCGAAGTCGAGCAATTTCACACGGCCATCGTCGGCCACGATGATGTTGGCCGGCTTTAGATCGCGGTGGACGATTCCGGCGGCGTGGGCGCGCGCCAGCGCGTCGGCGATCTGAATGCCATACTTCAATGCATCGTTCAGACTCAGTCCACTTTTCCCGATGCATTGGTCGAGCGTCTTGCCTGGCACGAACTCCATGGCGATGAAGTCGGTGGATTCATCAGCCAGATTTGCGCTGTCGATGTCGTAAATGTGGACGATGCCGGGGTGATTCAGGGCGGAAGCCGATTTCGCCTCTTGCACAAAGCGGCGCTTACGGTCGGGGCTGGCAGTGACATCCGGGCGCAACACCTTGATGGCGACGGCACGATCGAGATGGGTATCGAACGCACGATACACGACGCCCATGCCGCCCTCGCCGAGCTTGGCATCGATCCGGTAATGGCCGAGCGTCTTGCCGATCATAGCGGCAGCCCCATGAGGCTTCGGCACAGTGCGTCGTTGGCGCTTTTGCGCCAGCCTTCTCGAGCGGCGGCCATGTGATCGTGCGGATTATGGCTCAACGAAGACGTTCGTCAACCGTCAACGCGGGCCGGGCACGCTTAGATTTTGCGGATTTCCTAGCCAATCGGCACATTCCGAGTCCAGCCGGTTCCGGCGGAAGCCGCCAGAAGCCTTCCACGTTCGCGTGGGATTCCACCCCGGCCGATAGTTATTGACACATCAGTCCATAACTAGGTAAGGTGCCATCCATGGTGAGGCCAAGAGAATTCGATCGCGACGAAGTGCTGGAACGAGCCATGTCCGTCTTCTGGTCGAAGGGCTTTGCCGCCACCTCGACCAGCGACCTGGTCGAGGCGATGCAGATCGGGCGCCAGAGCATGTACGACAGCTTCGGCGACAAGCGGGCGCTCTACCTTGAAGCGCTCGCCCAATACCAGCAACAGAGCGTTGCCGCACATATCGGGCGCTTGCGTTCGGGCAAAACAGCCCTTGGCGGCATAGAGGCCATGCTGGCAGGCCTCGCCCCCGCACACAAATCAATCCGCCACAAGGGCTGCATGGGCGTCGGCGCCATTGCCGAATTCGGCCGCGATGATCCCGATGTGGTGAAGCTGCGCGAAAAGTCGAGCGTGGTGCTTGTGCGCGCATTGACGGAAGCCGTCACCCTGGCCAAACAGCAGGGCGACATTCCGCCGCAAGTAGACACCGCCGAGTCGGTGCGTTTTATCGGCACCCTCATGCAGGGCCTTCAGACCGGTGCACGCGCCGGCGTCAAGCCGGAAGCATTGCAGGCGACGGCACGGTTCTCTTTGGCGGCGCTGACGCGCCGCTAATCCCCCAGGGCAAGGACACAGGATCCCGTGTTTGCGCCTTTTTTTGACCCTTCATTCCAGAACTGAGCATGCCCATGGCAAGAGCACTACAGCCCCTGAAAGACAAAATCGCGCTGATCGTCGGTGGTTCGCGCGGCATCGGTGCCGGCATCGCGCGGCGCCTGGCGGAAGATGGCGCCGGCATCGCCCTGACCTACGCCGCCGCGGCGGACAAGGCGAATGAACTGGTGCAACAGATTACCGCCGGCGGCGTGCGCGCCATCGCCATCAAGGCGGACAGCGGTCATGAGGCCGAGCTGCGCGACGCGGTGGTGAAAACCATGCAGCAGTTCGGTCGCCTCGACATCCTCGTAGTCAATGCCGGCGTGCTGATCCCCGGCGGCATACTGGAATACCGCATGGAAGATCTCGACCGCATGCTGGCCGTCAATGTGCGCGGAGTGGTCGTTGCCATCCAGGCTGCCGCTGCCCACATGGGGCAAGGCGGTCGCGTCATTACCATCGGCAGCAACACGGCCGTGCGAACCGGCTTCCCGGGCGCGAGCATCTACTCGATGACCAAGGGTGCCATCGCTTCGCTGGTGCGCGGCGTGGCGATCGATCTCGCGCCGCGCGGCATTACGGTCAACAACGTCCAGCCCGGCCCCACGGTGACCGATATGACATCGGTGCCCGGCATGGCGGAGGCGGTAAAGCCGCTGATCCCGCTCGGGCGCATGGGCAGCACGGCAGAGATCGCCGCCATGGTGGCTTATCTGGTCGGGCCGGAATCCGGCTTTGTCACCGGTGCCAGCATGACGATCGACGGCGGTTACGTGGCCTGACGCCGATCAGGACTACTTCGTCGGCACGCGCGCCTTCAGCTCCTCTAGCCAGTGCTGCACGACGACAATGCTCGCCGGTGTCGCGCTCTGATCGCCGCCGGTCTCCTCTTTGATCATCAGGAACCGTTGGCCGTCGGGTGAAATATCGTACGAACGGCCGAACCCTGGCCGCACCGCGACCCTTCGCGTCCATCCTGAACGGCGACGCGTCCGGTGCGGTGCTATAGTTCCCGCACGGAGCACGGGTCGTGCAGAACGGCTTCCACGTCGGCGACGCACATCAGGTCGAGCCATCGCTGAACAGCGTCACTGGACCGGCCGGCACCATTCGCCTGGAACCCAAGGTGATGCAGGTGTTGGTGCTCCTTGCCGCGCACGCGGGTCAGGTCGTTGCGAAGGAACGCCTGATACAGACAGTCTGGCCCGACGCATTTGTCACCGACGACGTCCTGACGCGCGCCATCTCGGAACTGCGTCGAGTCTTCGGTGACGATGCCAAAGAATCACGCTTCATCCAGACGATCCCGAAAAGTGGCTATCGGTTGATCGCTCGCCTGTCCTCCAGTGGTGCGGACCAGGAAACTTCTGACGCTGCGGCGCCCAGCGTCTCCTCTTCGCCTGGTCGCCCGTCGTTCGTCCCTCGACACCTTCTGGGCTTGATGGCCGGCGCTTCAATTCTGGTGGTCCTTGCCGCCAGCTGGTGGCTTGGCGCGCGGGTCTGGGACGCGGCTTCGCGACGCGTCTCGCGAGCGGCCGCGCCCGAGCACGTGTCCATAGCCATCCTCTCCTTCGCGGACCTCAGTCCCCAACGGGACCAGGAGTATTTCGCCGATGGGCTCGCCGAAGAGTTGATGACGGCGTTCGCGTCGGTTGGATTGCAGGTGGCGGCGCGAACCTCGTCATTCTCGTTCAAGGGCAAGAACACTCCTGTCCAGGAAATCGCGCGCCAGCTCGACGTGCAGTACGTGCTCGAGGGCAGCGTCCGCAAGGCTGGCAGCCAACTGCGCATCGCCACGAAGCTGATCGACGGGCGCAACGGACACGTTCTGCGGACCGATAGCTATGACCGCGAGCTTCGGGACCTGTTCGCTCTTCAGGACGAAATCGCCCGCGCCGTGACTCAGGCGCTGGCAGTCAGTTTGCCCGCGAGCGCCGAGGGATCGCTCGTGAGAACCGCGACCGAGGACACGGAGGCGCACGAACTCTATTTGCGAGGCCGCCACGCCTGGGGACAGCGCACGCAGGCAGCCTTGCTTCTATCCATCGATCTCTTCAACCGGGCGATTGCCCGCGATGCGCACTACGCCCGCGCTCACGCAGGGCTGGCAGACGCATACATCATTCTGGGCAATTACGCCTGGCGCGCGCCGAACGAGGCGCATGCCCATGCGAAGCGGGCGGCCATGGAGGCCCTCAGGCTGGACGATCGACTCGCCGAGGCGCATACCGCCCTGGCCGCGGTCTCACTCTGGCACGACCACGACTGGGCCGCCGCCGAGCGCGAGTTCCAGCGCACGCTTGCCTTGAACCCCCACTCGGCGTACGCGCATCACTGGTATGCACAACTGCTCTCTTACCTGGGACGTCGGATCGAGGCGATCGAGCACATTCAACGCGCGGAACGACTCGATCCGCTCGCACCGCAGATCGCCATCGAGCACTCATCGGTCTTGTACCTGGCCAGGGAATACGATCGGGCGGTTGAACAAGCCCGGAAGGTCCTGTCTTACGAACCGGGGTTCGCGAATGGCTACCGCGTTCTTGGATATGAGCTCATTGCCGTAGGACGGTGCGAGGAGGGGATCGTTCGACTGCGTCGGTCGTTCGATTTGTTTGGCGGTGAGGCTTTTTCCGATTTGAAGCTCGCGTGGGGTTATGCGCGATGCGGCCGGGCTGACGAAGCCCGCCTGCTCCTCTCGCAGGCGCTCGAGGCCAAAGGACCGGGTTATCTGGAGCCCAACGCGGTCGCGTATGTGTTCGTTGCGCTCGGCGACCATGAACACGCGCTGACGTGGCTCGAGCGAGCTGTCAAGGAACGCGCGCCGTACGTGGCCGAAATGGCCGTCGAGCCGGCGCTCGACCCCCTTCGCTCTGATCCACGCTTCGTCCGCCTTCTGAAGAAGGTGGGATTGCCGATGATCCCTCCCCATTCGTCAAGTCGGTCCGGCCCGGGTTGAAGGAGTCGCGAGATCGCTCGAAGCGCCCGCCCTCTGGATACCATCGACAAGCTGGTGACGGACTGGAGCGCTGACGCGAGCTCCAGACAATGAATCGTGGCCATTTGATACAGAATGAAGTACAGTGAAACGACTGCAGTCCTGAATCTGCTGCTTGATTCTCGCCTCCGCTAGGCTCGTCACCAGCCTCGTCAAGGCCAGGGGAACACCGGACGCAATTGGCGAATGCACTCTCGCAGAGAGAGCCGCAACATTTTCACGCGGCACTTGTCTCCGGCGAACGCGTGTTACGCCTGATGGGCCTCAACAAGTACTGCAGTCGACCCGGAATCGCATCGGAGTGGACATGGTCAATTTTAGCGACGCGGTGAGACTGCTGCGAGCCCAGCGGAAAGAGTTGTCTGATCAACTGGATGCGGTTGACAAGGCGCTCGCGGCACTGGACGAACCTCGCGGCGTCGCCAGAACAGGCTCCGACGGGAATCCTCAGGCTGCCGCAGGAGAGACGGTGACCGAGGTCCTTCCGACAAGGCAAAAGCCGCCGAGGAAACTGAGCGACGAGCACAGGCACGCATTGAAGGAAGGCCGGCGCAAAGCGCAACATTCAAAGGAAGTGGCAGCGGGCCGTGCGCGGGAAGTCTCAGATCCACGCCCCGGCCTGGCATTGGCGTCGAGTGCGGACGATCAGCGTCCACGACTCGTGAAGCAACGGAAAAGGTAGGAGGACGACTAATGAATGGAACGATCCGAACGATCCGCATCGATAAGGGATTCGGCTTTATCAAGGACGATGGGGGCAAGGACTACTTCTTCCATCAAAGCGCGATATTTGGCGAAGGCCTCGATAATCTGCGCGAGGGAGACTCCGTCGAATTCGATGTCGGCCAGGGACCGAAGGGGCCTCGGGCCGAGAACGTCCGGCGCACGTCCACCTAGGGGCGCAGATCACCGCGTGGGAGACTGCGATGTAGCCCAGCACCAGACTGATCACATCGCGCGCGTCGCCCCCTTAGAACACCCGCGTGACACGAGCATCGAACGCGTTGCTGGACGTGGAGAACCCGCTGTCGCCCGAACGCTGCCGCGTCTGGACGAAAAGCGCTTCGAAGCGCCACCTGAAGTCGCGCCGATAGCCAACGCCCGCGCGCACGCGGTACTGGTTGAAGCGAGGGTCGGAGGCATCACCGAGCAGCACGAACAGCTCGACGTCGCCGGTCGCGTACACAGCGCTGTCCGCGGTCAACTTCTTACGATTGAACGGATATGAGATCTCCTGGCGATCCCGCAGCCGCCACGTCGTGGACGTGGCGCCGCCGTTGAGGAGGTCCTTGTCCTCGTACTCGAGACGCAGGAGATTGGCGGGCACCAGGCGACGCAGCGGCTGCTTCTCTCGTTCGGGGCCGCGTCGCGCCCCGCGATCTGCCAGCAGTCGCGAGAGGATATGAAAGTAGAGTCCGACGCGCGATTTGGTCTCGATCGCCTCGTCGCCGTTCGGCTTGTAGCCCCAATCGACTTCGGCAAGTGCGTCGACCCACCTCGCGAGCGTGTACTGGACAGATGGCGTAACGTTCAGGCTCGCCCACGCAGACGTGCCCGCCGGCATTGTGATCGATTTCTTGGGCTCGACTTCGACCTCCCAAGTCAGGCGTCTGCTCTGCAGCCAGTCGATCGTGAACTCGCCCCACAACTCGCCGGTCGACTGCGCCGCTACCCTGGACGAGCCGGCGAGGCAAGCCAGAAGGCACGCCGCGCTCCACACGCCCGCCTTGATGACAACATCGCCTCGCTTTTTGTTCGGCAGCAGAATCGCCATGCTGGCGCGGACCGCGTGCTGCGCGGGACCTTCTGACTCAACATTCGCAATGATTATTTTCTGTCGAGCTTGACTCATCCACTGCATCGCACCATTATTATCAGCACTCCCTAAACCTAAGCGTTCCCACTGGTTGTGGACGCACCCGTCATCAGCCGTACTGACGTGCTTGAGGCGGGATTTGGGGACGCGCATCGTTCGCTCGTCGCTCACTGCAGGGCTTCCCGGGACCCTCTCGTCGATCCAAACGCGAATTTCGCGGCCGACGCCGTGATCGATATCCGTCTGCCCGACGGTCAGGAGAAGTGTTTTTGGAAACCCGCAAGATCCTCGGAATCAGCACCCTCGTCGGCCTTTTCGCAGTTGGCTTCGCCGTGGCGTCAGCCGATGCGCAGGCGACTGCGCCCGAGGGATTCATGGATTCGGCAACCAGCGCCGGCCTTAGAAGCCAGCTCTCGGCAGGCGAGATTCAGACGTTCCTCCCCGATCGGGGAACCTTCAGGTTCCCATCGCCTTACTTTACCCAGGGAGTGCGCGTGACGAACGCCAGCGATTGCGGGGGGACCGATTGCGTCCGCCCGGTCGGCTACTCCTACTGGAGCAACATCAACAACCATGTCGGCAGCGACACGATGTTGATTTTTCTGGGCCTCGAGCGCCGGCAAGGCGGCGGAGGACCCACGCTCTTCAGCTACAACAAGCGCACGGGTCAGGTGCGCAACGATGGCCCGCTTTTTCCAAGCGACAGCCCATTCAGCTGGGCCACGGGCGAGGGGTGGTACTTCAGCGCCAGGCAGCCGACGACGCTCTATGTCAACGTGCCGGCGGCATCCACGCTCCAGCGGTATGACGTGGTCAGCCACGCGTTGACCACGGTCTTCGACGTCGCCTCACGGCCGGACCTCTTCGGATCAAACCGCTACATCTGGCAGTTTCACTCGAGCGACGACGACCGCGTGCACTCGGCCACGCTGAAGGACGCCTCGAGCTACGCCGATCTGGGCTGCCTCGTGTACCGCGAAGACACGAATCAGTTCTCGTACTTTCCCCAGAAGGGATTTCGTTACGACGAATGCCAGATCGACAAGAGCGGCCGCTGGCTGGTGATCAAGGAGAAGATCGGTACCGATGCGGCGTCCGAGGTTGATGATCGCGTCATCGACCTGCAGTCCGGTACGGAAAGGGACCTGCTCGATCGGAACGGCGCCGGAGGACACTCCGATACGGGTTTCGGCTACCTGGTCGCATCGGACAATTACAACTCGCTGCCGGGTGCCGTGCGTCTCTGGGACTTCAACCTCGATCTGCAGGGCGGAGAACCGGTGGCGTCCGTAAGGGGACAAGGCACACTGGTGTTTCAGACGACGACCTGGGACACCGATGTCGGTCACGTCGCGTTCGGCAACGCGCAAGCAGGCGTACCGATTGATCAGCAGTACGTGTGCAGCGCCAATGCCAGCCGGAAGGCTTTGTCGCGCGCGAACGAAATCCTCTGCTACCGGCTGGATGGATCGCTCGACATCCTGGTGGTCGCGCCCAATCTGACCAGCCTCGATGCCTCCGGCGGCGGGAGCGACGACTACGCGAAGCTTCCGAAGGGAAACCTCGACATCACCGGCGAGTACTACATCTGGACGGGCAACGCGGGCACGAACCGCCTCGATGCGTTCATCGTGCGGATTCCGAAGGACAGACTCACAGGCGGAGCCCCGCTTTCACCGAACGAGTCCGCGGAGACGCGAGCGCGGTCGATGCCACCTGCTCCCAGGTCACCCGCTGCTGGCCGGTGAGAAACCGGACAAACCCGACGATCGCGGCCGAATTCAACACACATAGAGCGTATGGGACCGTCAGTACGTAGAGACGATGCCTCGTATGACGAAGCGCGTGCCCGCCGAGGGCTGCCGCGTAGAACCCAATCTGCGCGGCCATCAGCCAGCGGTAGAACCACAGGTCCGCGAGACCGAAGTTGGCTGCGAAGAGAACCAGTTGCAGGAACGGCGCAGCCAGCCGCAGCGCTTTGTGCGACATCGTCTCGAACCAGAGAGGATTGCGAAGCGGGTCGAACAGCCAGCGTTCGCGGGCGAAGAGCTGGTGCGTGCCCGCGATGGTCCGCACTTTTCTGATGAACTCGTCATGGCTGGTGGCGGGTGTCTCGTCGTACGCTCGCGCCGCGGACTCCAGGCACACGCGGTAGCCTCGCCGGACGATCCCGAGCGGAATCAGCACATCGTCGAGAATCGTGTCGTCGGGAATCGGCGCGAACAGCGTCCGCCGGATCGCGTAAATCGCGCCGGTCGCGCCGACGGTCGAGCTCGTCCGGCTTTCGCTTCGCCGGATGAACTTCTCGTAACGCCAGTAGAAACACGCGCCCTTTCCGATCGTGGCGCCTCCGGTGGGCGTCAGCATCAGCTCCCCGCCGACGGCGCCGACCAGCGGATCCGCAAAGTTCGCCACCAGGGCACGAATGGCGTCGCGTTCGAAGCGCTGGCGCGCGTCGGCGAGCACGACAATCTCGCCGCGCGCAGTGGGAACCACGTCATTCAGCACGGCCGGCTTGCCCCGCCGCTTCGCGAATGCTCGAACCTGGACGCCGGCTTCCCCGTACTGGCGGGCTCGCTCGACCGTGCCGTCCGTCGAACCATCTGACGCGAGCAGGATCTCGAGCTTCTCGCGCGGGTAGTCGAGCGACAGCAGGTTGTCGAGTCGCGATCCGATCCGGTGTTCTTCGTCGTGGGCCACAACGATCACCGTGACCGTCGGTTCCGCGGCCCCTCGGTGATGCGCTCTCGGCCACAGCTTCGCGCGCGTCCACGCGAGAATCGGATAGCCAAAATACAGATAGACCAACAGCGACAGCGCCATCCAGAACAGGAACATGGATCACCTCGGGATTAGCGGGTCTTGGTCGGATTAGCGGGTCTTGGTTTCAGGAACGGCGGCGAACCTGGAGATCGCGTCGAGATCGGCGCCGGGTTCGCGCCCGTCCAGGCCTGCGTGCCGGTACGAGCTCGACGCGGCGAGGCGGTAGTTGCCGTCTTGCGGAGAGACGAAGCCGACCTGTTCGACGGACGCCGGAAAGAAATTCCCAGACGGGTACTGCTCGGGTCGGCCGCCGACGATCAGATTCCTGCGGACCAGCGCGCCAGGGAAGTAACGATCGAGCGAGGGGCGGCCGGGTGCTGTTCCAGACCCGATGATGCCGTTGCGGTTGTGAACCACAATGTTGTCTTGGAAGACGAAGCCGGTGTGCGGTGCGTGATCGCCGCCGGAGAGCAGCATGTCGCTTTGAACAGCCGTGTTGCGATCGATGCTGATGTCGGATGTGCCGTCGAGCAGCTGAAAGAGGCGGCCGCCACCCCACCGGCCCCCGACATCGAGGAACAGATTGTTCCGGATGGCAATGCGTGCGGTGCGCCGACTCGGATGGATGTCGTCGCGACCGAGCACGTTGATGCCGGACCCGACGTGCCGGACAACGTTGTTCGCGAAGCTCACGTCCTCCACGACCGACCAGGGGGCAGCCCCGTCCTGATTCCGAACGGTAAACAGAATCGCAAACCCGTTCTGGGACTGGGGCCAGTTGTACTCGAAGACGTTGCCCTCGACGATCACTCGTCGGGCGTTCTTCAGCTCGAAGAGGTTCTTGACGGACCACTGCGTGCCTTCGAAGTCCCGGCTCCCCGCGCGCCACCGGAGCGGTTTGGCCAGATGATTGCCACGAATCTCGATGTCGGCCGGCACGAGATCTGGAATCGATGGATCGGCGCCGCCGAACAACACGTTTTCGCCGGCTGCTTCGAGGAAACTGTTGGCGATCTTGAAGGGCCCGGGGCCGTTCCATCCCGCAATCGCCTGCGAGTCGGCGCCCGCCTCCTTGAAGTCCGACAGGTAGGAGTCGATGACGGCCGTGCTCCGTGAATTCATGGCGATGCCGCGGCGGGTTCCTTTCTGCGGGTCGCCGTGCAGGTAGCAGCGGTCGAAGATGATGTGATGCGGAAGGTCATCGACGTCCGTGTGGTTGAGACCAAGCTGGACGAGATCGTGAAGAAATGAGCCGCGTGCCGGACTGAATTCGATGCCGACGAACCGGTAGTTGTGGGCCGCTGGTTCGGTCACGATCACCGAACCGGACGAGGCAACGAGCTTCGGCATCGCCGAGGCGTGTGATGGGTTCACCCGCTGCCCTGGTGGTGGGATGCGAGCGTCCGACGACGTGCCGGTGATGACGATCCAGCCCGACCCTTGTTTCCGTGGCAGCCGAAACGGCCCAGCATAGGTCGCACCCTCGTCGAGCGCAATCAAGTCGCCAGGACTGGCCTGATCGAGCGCCTCCTGCAGATCGCCGCGGGCCGAAACGCGAATCGTTCGTTGGGGCCGGAACGTCTCGCCAGTGTCGACGCTCTGGCGTGGATGCTCAGGTGGTCGCGCCCCGGGTGATGATCCTGGTCCGAACGCTCCGGTGACATCTCCCGGCGAGAATCGCGGGACTGGCGCATGCCGCCAACTCCACCGGCCGGGACTCCCCTCGGGGCGCCGCGCCGCGCGTCAGATCGACGATCGGCAACTCGGGGCCGGCCAACGCGACGGCACGCGCCGCCTGTGGATCGGCCGCACTGAGAATCAGAAGCTCGGCGTGCGCGACCAGTTCCTCGACGCGATCGCACAACAGCGACGCGATGTGCGGGATCTCGGTGTCGATGTATCGGCGATTCGCGCCCATGAGCCGCGCCAACGACACGGAAGGATCGTAAATACGCACGTCGTAGCCCTTTCCGATGAGCCGTTCCACCAGCGTGACCATCGGGCTCTCGCGGAGGTCGTCGGTGCCCGACTTGAAGGCCAAACCGACGATGCCGACTCGGCGCCGTCCTGCTCCCAGGACCGCGTCGACGCCCCGAAGCACCTGGCGTTCGTTGGCCGGCATGATCGCCGAGAGGAGGGGCACCTGCACGTCGTGGATGCGAGCCGCATTCGTCAGCGCACGGACATCCTTCGGGAGACAGGAGCCGCCAAAAGCGAAGCCGGGCTTGAGGTATGCCTCGGAGACGTTGAGCTTTCGATCCGTCCTGAAGATCCGCATCACCTCCTGGGCGTCAGCTCCGAGCGCATCGCAGAGATCCGCGACCTCGTTGGTGAAGCACACCTTCAGCGCGTGAAACGCATTGCAGACATACTTCACCATCTCCGCCGTTCGCACGGTCGTCTGGACAAAAGGCGCATCGACTCCGGCGTACAACGACCGCAGCACGTCCGCGGTCTGGGCCTCGGCACATCCGACGAGCACAAAAGGCGGATGCTCGAAGTCCTGCAGCGACGAGCCTTCGCGCATGAACTCCGGGTTGACAGCCACAGGGAAGCGCGTGATCGCTTCCCCGATCTGCCGGCCCAAGACGTTGCCGAGCACTTGTTCAGTCGTCCCTGGCAGGACCGTGCTGCGCAGCACGATGGTCAGCGCACGTTCGCGCCCCTGTAGACATCGCCCGATGTCGGCGCCAACGTGAATGAGGCCGTCGAGATTCGGATGTCCTCGTCCTTCGTCCGGTGTGCCGACGCAGATGAGCGCAAGGTCCGATTCGCGGAGGGCATCGTCGGCTGACGTCGTGGCCGACAGCCGTCCGTCGGCCACGAGCCGTGCGAGCAACTCGCCCAGCCCCGGCTCGACGACTGGCGCAGTGCCCGAGTTGATCATCTTCACTTTCTCCTCCACGACGTCCACGCCGACGACCCGATGGCCGGCCCTGGCAAGACAGGTCGCGGAGACACACCCGACGTATCCCAGGCCGAAGACACTGACATTCATGGGAGTTCCTGAGCGGAAAGTGAGGGTTACGGTTTCCGGAGCTGGATGATCGGGGTCGAGACGCTTACCGCGCCCCCTCTGTCGTCGGTACCAGTGAACGTCGAGAGAGCGGTGTGGTCGATCGGGTTGCCGCTGCACCACCTGGCGTGCAATGTCAACTTCCCGCCCGGCTGAATTGTGATGCCGAGTCCGCTCAGATCGTTCACGACGAATCCGTCGAAGGAATCGACGCGGGCCGTCAACGTCACGCCAACGCCCGCAGTCTCTTCGAAGATCTGATCGTAGTACCAGGTGTGTTTCAGATCGCTGCATTCAGGCGTGTCCGTGACAGGCACGCCACTGTAGGGAACCGGATTTGGATTGATGCTCACAATGACGCTTCCCCTGTTTGGTGGCGGCTCCGAGCCATTCTCTGAAGGACCAGTCAGCCCCAATTTGCTGCACGCCGAGCTGACGACGGCAGAAACACACAACCACGCCACGGCCCAGAGCCGCGAGTGCTTCCACAACGCCCTGAACATACGAGCCTCCTAAAAGCCGAAATTCGTGTGACGAGATGGCGGCGGCCTGTGACTCACAACAGCGTCCAGGCACAGTGTTTCGAACTCGCTTGCGACATGAGTCCACGTGTAGCGGCTCTCGACGAGACGCCGTCCTGCGGCACCTAGCGCCTCCCGCCGTTGCGGATCTCGCAACAGCGCCACCACCGCGCGCGCGAAGTCGGCCGGGCCATCGGCGATCACCGCATCTCGTCCGGACGCCAGCGCGAGCCCTTCAGCGCCCACAGTCGTGGAGACCACAGCCTTCCCGAGTGAGAGGGCTTCGAAAATCTTCAGACGCGTTCCACCGCCCGCTCTCAGCGGCACCACATACACCGCGGCCTCTCTGACAAACGGGCGCACATCGTCGACGGTTCCGGTGATGAGCACGCGGCTGCGCTCGCCGGCCGCGCGCAGCCGATCGCTCGGGTTCCGACCGACGACGGCAAAAGACGCGTCCGGCACTTCAGATCGAATACGAGGCAGGACGGCGTCGATGAAATGCAGCACCGCGTCTTCGTTGGGATGCCAGTCCATCGACCCTGTGAAGACCAGCCTCGCTGGCAGCTGCGCCGTTCCATCCGGCACGAAGTACGACGTATCCACGCCGGTGGGAATCGGAGAGACGCGCGCGCCGGGTGCCAGACTGGCCAGCCGATGCCGGTCCTGTTCGGAAACGGCAATCGTCAAATCCGAGGAGGCGCAAGCCTCGGCCTCGCGGCGGCGGAGCTTCCGCCATTCGATCTCGAACAGCATTCGGCGCCACGGTTTCCGTTCGAGCTCGCTCAACCGCCTCCAGATCAGATGTTCGACGTTGTGTTCGAACAGGACGACGGGGACTGCTCCGCCAAGAGGAACATTCGCCACCGCGCACAGGAAATCGGCGACGCACAGATCGACGGACTTGCCGGCCATCAGCCGGCGCACCTCATCGCGCACGCCTGGTACGCACCACTTCCAGAGATCCACCGGATAAGGCGAGAACCACGATCGGGCCACCGCCGCCGGGAAGGCCGCGCTCTCTTTTTTCGGGACGACGTATGGAATCGACATGACGCTGTTGCAGTGCGACAGGTGGCGAGCGAGGCCCTTCGGGTCTTCGTCAGGCCCGTGGGTCGTGATGACGGTGACTCGATGACGCCGAGAGAGCTCCCCGATGATCCGCAGGCTGCGGACGCGGCCGCCGCTCGTCGATGGCCAAAGGCCGCCCATTTTCACCCAGAGGATTCGCATAGAAGGTCCTTGATGACGTCGCGCGGATGGCGCGCAAGACATCGGCGGATGTCTCACCCTCGCAAAACATTCGATGCCAGATTTCCAGGTTGATGAGCAGCCACAGCCGATCGTCGTGACGCACGCGACCGCCACGGTGCTCGTCGGCCAGCTGCCGCAGGGTATGCGGACTGAAGAACCCGCGAGATTGCGCACGCGGTCCGAGAACGAGCTCCTCGACCACCGGCCAGAAGCGGCCGCGCAGCCAGCGGCCGACTGGCACGGGAAACCCCATCTTGCGGCGCGCGAGGATCGCCGGCGGCACGAGGTCCCGCACCGCGGCTCGAAGCACGGCCTTGGTTGTCCATCCCCGCAACTTGAGCCGTCCTGGCATCGCCGCGACGTGCTCGACGAGACGGTCGTCGAGGAATGGCACTCGGCTTTCAATCGAAGAGGCCATGCTCATCTGGTCCTGCTTCATCAGCAGTTCCTGCAGATAGGTCTGCAAGTCCACGCGGCTCATGCGCTCGAGCATGGTGCCCTCCCCTTCCTCGTAGCAGCGTGCCTGGACGACGTACGGGTCCAGCCCGCCTGAAGAGACAGGGAACGCCAGGAGCCGGCTGCGAAGGGCCTCGGGGAAGACGGCGAAGTTCTCCAAAAACAGACTGCGGTAACCCGGCTCGAGCGCGACAAAGCCTCGACGCGCGTAACGTGCGATGGACTCGGGAAGCGTCTCGACCAGATCCCGCACGTGCCGGCGCAGGCGCCGCGGCGCTATCGCCCAGTAGGCACTCCCGAAACGGGCGTTCCACAACGTCACTCGGTACCGGTTGTAGCCGAGGAACAGTTCATCGGCGCCTTCGCCCGTGAGAACGACCTTGACGTGCTCGCGAGCCAGGCGTGAGACGAAATAGAGCGGGACGCTGGACGGAAATGCAATCGGTTCGTCTTCATGCCACACCAGGTCGGGGAGCGCGTTGAAATACTGCTCGGGGGTCACGACGACGTCGCGGTGCTCGGCGCCGATCGACGTCGCCGCGAGGCGCGCGAACTCCAGTTCGTTTGCATCGCGCTCGAGAAAACCGACCGCAAAGGTACGGACCGGCTGCTTGATCGCTCGCGCAACCAGAGCTGCCAGAGCGCTCGAGTCGAGACCGCCCGACAGGAACACGCCAAGCGGCACATCGCTCATCAGGTGGCTGTGAACCGCCGACTCGAGTCGATCCCGGAGCGCGTCGACCTCCGAGTGAATGGTTGCCGCGGGCCGACTGGCCGTGACCGACAGATGCCAGTACCGGCGCGTACCGATCCCTTCGCCCGGCGACCAGGAGAGGACGTGTGCCGGCAGCAGCTTTCGAATCCCGTTGAAGAACGTCTCCTCCGTCGAGACGAAGCGGGTGGCGAGGAACTCGGGAAGCACATGCTCGTTGAACGCCGGCCGAATCGAGCCCGCAGCAAGAACCGACTTTATTTCCGACGCAAACACCAGCTCGGTATCGGTGCACGCGTAGTAGAGGGGCTTGATGCCCAGCCGGTCGCGTGCCAGCAGCAGACGGCGATGCGCTCGATCCCAGATGGCAAACGCGAACATGCCGTGCAGGCGCTCAACGGCGTTCGGTCCCTCTTCCTCGTAGGCGTGCAGGATTGTTTCGGTGTCGCACCGCGATCGGTAGCGGTGACCGCTGGCCTCCAGTCCCGGCCGAAGCTGGGCGTGGTTGTAGATCTCGCCGTTGTGCACCATAAAGACGTTGCCGTCCTCGTTGCACATCGGTTGACGGCCACCGTCGACATCCACGATCGCCAGACGCCGGTGCGCCAGCCCCACCGGACCGTCGATCATGAGCCCCTCCCCGTCGGGGCCACGGTGACTCAGGGCGTCCCGCATCCGTACGAGACGGTGCTCCTCCACGCGTTCACGCGGATCGAATTTCAGGATGCCGGCAATGCCGCACATAGGTTTCAGTCTTGCGTCACGAGGACGACACCATCGTCGACACGCACGGTCTCGCCGAAGTCCTCGAGGATCAGGCCGGCCGGAAGGTGGTCCTCGTCGTACACGAGCCGCACAGAAGGCGGCGAGGTCAGGCCGTCCGCATCCGGCAACAGCAGGGTCAAGACGCGCCAGGGCGGCACGACCGTCGCCGAGTAGATCAGCATGGGGGCCGGCCGGCGTTCACCGTAGGTGGGCGCCACCCACCCGCGAATCGGCTGTCGCGCCCCCGATTCGAGGCTGGTTCGCATACGGGTGGAGGCCGATGTGAACGGCCTCACCCACAACGCGTGGCCCCGCGGCGTCTCGACCCGCGCCCAGCGATCGGGACCGAGCGTCACGGGCAGCGGCGCGAACTGGAACGTCAGATCGACCTGGTGCTTCGACGTTCCGACGAGATCGTCGACGAGGATCCAGTAGCGAGGCTTCACGAACAAAATGCGGCGCCGATGCACGATCGGATCGCCGCGGCGGCTGAACGCATCGTGCGCTGCATCCAGAAAATCCAACCGGGGACTCGAGTGCCATTCACGCAGTCGCACTCGAGGGCGCTCGCGCCACCCGAAGGGTCCGGCCGGCTCGGACTGCGTTCGGCCGTCGATGGCCAGCGTGCTGTGCGCCGCGGTGCTGCGAAAGAAGTCGCGCCATTCAGAATCCGGCGTGTAGCAGAAATTCCCGCCGTCAACGAGGCACGGTTCGCCGAAGATCGCGCACTGGACGCTCAGTAGATCCGCGTGTCCATGTCCGCTGCTCCCGGGGCAGCCCAATGGGCCGATGTCGACAATCATCTGGCTGGCATCGCCATCCCATTGGTCCCGCATGATCGCGTAGCCGCCCACGGGAAACGCGCGAGAGGCCGGACCGGCAGGCGGCACAGGATGCAGCGCGTCGAAGGCGCGAAGACCATCGAGCCCCATGAGCCACAGCATCTCCGGCGCGATCCCGTTCGCCGCCCAGGCGAAGTCGGATCGGTGAAACATCGCCGCCGCAGTCGCGAACGTGCCGCCCGCGTCTTCCGGCCGGCGGCGTGACAGCGGAAGCAGCGTGCCACCGTCTACATCTCCGATGGCGGGAATCGATCCATCCGGTTGACGCACGGCGAGCAGGAACTCGACCATCTGGCGAACGCAGGCGACAACGTGGCGAGGGACGCTGACGCCGTTGCTCGACGCCAGCAGCAGAAAGTGCAGGTAGATGTCGACGGTATACCGGTGATAACAGGTTGACTGCTCGAAGTGGACACCGTCAGAGGAGACCTGTCGCCGGCTCTCGGCAACGAGGATGCGCGCACCGAGTTCGCGCCAGCGCGGCGCGTCGACAAATTCGGTGAACAGCGTGCCGGCGTAAAACAGGCCGAGCGCTTCTCCGGTCAGATGCGTGTTGGGGGAAAAGTAATAGGAGAGATAGCGGCGCACGTGCGCCGCGTGTATCCCGATTGCCGAGACGACCTTCATCATCCACTTTCCCGACAGCCCGGGAAAGTCGCGGAGGAGGACCAGCGTCCAGCACCAGGAGATCAGCCGGTAGGCAACCTCGAGGCTGCTCGTCCAGTTGATGCCGGTTCCAGGCGGATTCGCCTCGAGCCACGCGTCAATCGATCCCATACACGTGCGGGCCATCTGTTCGTCACCGGTCAGCGCCCAGGCCTGGGCCAGCGTGACGACCCATTGATGACGATTCAGTTCCCAGATGACCTTGCTGTCGCCCACCACCGCCGGATCGAGCGCATCGATCCGACTCCAGTGCACGAGCGGTGATTGACGCCCCCCCACCGGATCGAAGTGCCAATTGATGGGATCGCCGAACGACAGCATTCGGTATCCGAGCAAATCGAAGCGTCGACCGACCATGGTGTCGGTTGCGGCGCAGAGGAGGTCGAGGCACTCGGCGGGCAGCCGCTCGCGAAGGGCGGAGAGGGCTCCCTGGTCCGATGCGCCGCCAAAGAAGCGGCCGGGCAACAGGTCGCGCTCGAGCCTGAGAGCCGCGCTCGCCGTCGCGATCGCAGGCGCGCGACCCTGAAGCCACACCGCCGGGTCGGGATAACAGCCCCGCGCCGCCACCCGTTCGATCAGCTTGGCCGTCTCCTGATGTCCGCGGTACGCCACCTCGGCAAAGCTCATCTCTCGAATGCGCCCGAGCCGGGCGACCCTGCCTCGATGTCGGGACATTGACGACTGAGCCACCGGGTCAACAGGCTCGTGCATCACGGCGTCACCGCGCGTCCGTGGCGACTGAGACTTCGTCAAGCGGCGCCGGCTCCGCATAGACGGCGGCCCACTTGTCGCGCACGGCCGACCACGTGTACTTCACGACTTCCCGGCGTGCTCGTGCCGCTCGTTGACGAGCCTCTTCGGGGGCGTGCCACACGGCGGTCATCGCCTCCGCCAGCGCAACGGAATCACCGGGCGCCACGAGGAGGCCGGTCTCCCCATGGCCCACCATCAACGGAATGTCGCCCGATGCAGTCGAGACCACCGGCAGCCCCGCCGAAAACGCTTCCAGAATGGACACCGGCTGGTTGTCGAGCACTGCCGCGCTGACGAAGATGTCGTGCTGGGCGTACAGCTGTGGGATCGCCGCCGGATCGATCTTGCCCGCGAATCGAATGGCGTCCGGCCCGAGCGACGCCGCCAGGCCGCGCAACCGACTCTCCTCGCTTCCATAGCCAGCGACGGTGAGAGTGGCGGCGGGTACCTCGGCGCTGAATCGCGCGAACGCTTCGATGACGAGGTCGACACGGTAGTAGCGCTCGAGGTTTCTCGCTGAGAGCACGCGAGGCCGAAGCGGGCGTCGCTCCCGGTATCGAAACCTCGACAGGTCCACGACGTTGGGAATGACTCGCGTGTGGTAGCCGTGTCGCGCAAAGACGCCACGGAGATACTCGGAGGGCACGACAATCTCGTGCGCCAGTCCGAGCCATGGATGAACGAGCCGTCCCCAATTGGAGAGATGGTCCTCCGCTTCTCCGCTGTGGTAGTGGAGGACCGTGCGCTTGTTCATGGCGCGGGCCGCGATCATGGCCGGCACGGGCGCCAGGAGAAACGACCAATACGACGCTGAGAACACGTGGACGACGTCCGCCGACGCGAGCCACGAGAGCATCGGCAGATAGATCGCCTGATTGACCAGCGTGCGGAGGGCACGGATATTGCGAATCCAGCCGAGCGCGCGCGGAAACCGAGGATTGATCGGTACGAAGGTGACGTCGTAGCCATCATTACGCAGCCCCTCGAGCAGGCTGCGCGCCTGAACGCCCTGGCCACCCAGGATGTCGAGGCTGGCGGCGACAACGGCGACGCGCGGCTTTCGTCGGTTCATCGGTTTTTCTTGCGGACAGTTGTCTAGACCATCACGGCGGGCAGGATCCGCTCGTGTGTCGCGCGTGTGGCCGGTTGCAGGCGATGCCTCGGAACATCGAGCACGCGACGGCACCAGAGCTCGAATGACAGAAGCGTCCACAGCTGGAGATCGAGGTCCCGTCCACTCCGGTGCCACTCGATCAGCCGCTCGACATGCTTCGTGTCGAAGAGGCCACGTTCCCGGCAGGCGTCGGAAAGGAGCACGCCGCGCGCGAAGCCTGCCAGCTCTCCCCGGAACCAGCGGGCCAGCGGCACGGCGAACCCGTGCTTCGGCCGATCGATGATCCCATCCGGCAATACCCCGCGCATCGCGCGCTTCAGCAGGTACTTCGTCGTCCCATCACGCAGTCGATAGCAGGCGGGAATCGTTGCGGCGAATTCCACGACCCGGTGATCGAGCAGGGGCGGGCGCGCTTCAATCGAATGCGCCATCGTCATTCGATCGACCTTCGTGAGGATGTCGAGCGGCAGGTACGTCTGGAGGTCGCAATACTGGAGCGCGGCCATCCAATCGGATCCGGCACCGCCGAGCTCCATGAGCGACTGCGTCCACGGATCGTGGGCCGCGATCTGCCTGAACGCCTCGTGACGAAACACCTTTCGCAATTCGTCCGTTCTGAAGAGCGTGGAGGCATCGAGATACCGTCTCGGCCCATCGAGCGCGAGGTGGCTGAGGAATCTCCGGCCCGGCATCCGTTCGGGCATGACACGGCCGACAGCGCCGAGGGCCTGCCGGATCGTGGCCGGCACCCGGTCGTACTGCCGCTCGCGCTGCTCCGTCAGGTATTTGTCGTACCCGGCAAACAACTCGTCTCCCCCGTCGCCGGTGAGCACGACGGTGACGTGTTCGGAGGCGAGCTTCGAGACCATGTAGGTCGGAATCGCCGACGTGTCCCCGAACGGCTCGTCGAGATACCAGGCAAGATCCTCGGCAATCTGAACGACATCCGGTCGAAGAATGAGCTCGTGGTGTTCGGTTCCAAACTGCTCCGCAACCCGCCTGGCGTGGTAAAGCTCGCTGTAGTCTTCCTCGACGAAGCCAATCGAAAAGGTCTTGACCCGGCCGGAGGTGAGCTGCGCCATCGTCGCGACGACGGCGCTCGAATCGACACCTCCGCTCAGAAAAGCCCCGATGGGCACGTCGCTGAGCTGATGGAGCGTGACCGCCTCGACGAGCAGCTCGCGCAGCCGTTCCACGAGCTCGTCCTCGCTGGAGCGCTCGTCGGGCTGGAACTCGACGTCCCAGTACCGTTCGAGCCGAACACCCCGTTTGGCGGCGGCCGTCGCGATCCGCGCGGGCTCCAGCTTGCGGACGCCATTCACAATGCTCTGGGATGCAGGTGTCGCGAGGAATGTGAAGAGATGGCCGACCGCCTCCCAACTCAGATCGCGGCCGATCTCAGGCAGCTGCAGAATCGGCTTGAGCTCGGACGCGAAGACGATGCCGTCGCCGACCTCCGCGAAATAGAGCGGCTTGATGCCAAGCCGATCTCGTGCGAGCAGGAGCTGCCGGCGCCGCGAGTCCCAGAGGGCGAAGGCAAACATGCCGCGCAGTCGCTCGACCGCGCGCGCGCCCAGCTCCTCATAGAGATGGACGATGGTTTCCGTGTCGCTCGCTGTGCGGAACGTGTGGCCGGTGCGCGTCAACTGCCGGCGCAATTCCCGGTGGTTGTAGATTTCGCCGTTGAACACGACCCAGATGGAGCCGTCTTCGTTCGAGATCGGCTGTTGCCCGCTCTCCAGGTCGATGATGCTCAACCGGCGCATGCCGAGGCCCACGCCGGCGCCGAGATACACCCCTTCTTCGTCCGGTCCGCGATGCACCATGGCCTGGCACATCGCGCGCACCTCGTCTTCGAGCACGGGTCGGCCGTCCCACCGCACGATACCGGCAATGCCACACACGATCGGACCTCGTCGTTAGACTTCTTCGCTCGGACGGGCCGACAGCCCCCCGGCCACCGTCGCGTGGTCGGCGGATTGCTCCCAAGACAGGCGCAGGTACCAGATGGCTGCGAACGTCGTCCCGTACGCGGCGGCACTCAACATCAGCGCGGCCGGAAGCGGCACCGACGGGAATTGCATGACCCACCACGCTGGCACGACAGGAATGGCCGCGTGAACCGCGGCACCGCCGAGCT
>Ga0193696_1000171_pt1 | contig 26546 bp, 23 predicted proteins | sample L3m1metaG_FD_145074 | JGI IMG/M metagenome (GOLD analysis project Ga0193696, IMG submission 145074) | Soil microbial communities from a riparian zone of the East river system, Colorado, United States - L3m1 | ecosystem: Environmental > Terrestrial > Soil > Riparian zone | place: USA: East River... | reverse complement strand
GGTCGTAGGCAGGACGCGACAGGATCGCGTCGAGCAGGCCGCGAACGTCGGAAATCACCGAGACGATTTCTTCGACGCCCTGGACGCCGCCTTGCCTTTAACAGCAGGGGTCGCCGTCCCTTTGCCTTTGCCCTTACCTTTACCTTTGCCCTTGCCGTAGGAAAGCTGCTTGATCGGCGTGCCGCCGAGAGCCAGCGTGAGCGCGAGGAGCAGCTGTTTCGCGCACGTGCGGTTGATCGTCACTATGACAACGTCGCCGCCAGATGTGGTGGACGCCATGACACAACCTCCTTGCCCCGATGTCAGGAAGACGGCTGGGCGCGGGCATTTGTGAAAGCGGGGAGCGGCGCATAGCGGGGCCGGGAGCGAAGCCACTCGGCATTTCGTTCGCTTTCGCGAGCCAGTTCGGGACCGTCGTCGTGGGGGCTGAGGAGGTTGTAGAACATCAGCGGCCGCTCGATGTGACAGGCCCGTTCGGTCGTGGCCATCTCGAGCAGAGGGAACATGCAGGCGAGATCGTCGGCGTTGCGCAGGTAGTTGCCGCGCGCATCGCGAAAGGCATCCGGCTCGATGCGGTCGAAGAGCCAGCGCTTCCAGGTTCGGACGGCCGTCCCGAGCCACGGCTCGGAGCGGAAGTCGGTCGTGCCGGAAGCGTATGGAGGCCAGAGTCCGGGACGCTCGGGACGGTTGCTGATCCAGCTGCCGTACGTGACCCAGCAGTCGGTCTCCTCGTACATGCGGTCGATGAGGGCGAACGCCTCGTCGTCGATCAGCCAGTCGTCGCCGTCGAGCACGACGATGACGTCGTCCGGAGCGGCCCCGCTGCGCCCGATCGCGCTGATGAGGTTGGACATCGGAAAACGGCGGGCGGCATTGCGGGTGATGGCGATCCGCTCATCGCCCGCGCGCGCGGCGAGCGCTTCGTCGAAGGTCGCGTCGCCCGATCGATCGATCGTGACGTGCGCCCGCCATTGGGCGTGCGTCTGTCTCCGCACCGAGGTCAGACACCGCCCGATGTAGTCCTCGCAGAGACCGCAGTTGATGACGACGTGCAGCATCGCTCCCCGCTGAAAAGACGAACGCCCCCCGGACAGTGTGAACGTTCACGAACGGGGACGGAAACGCGTCTTTCTGTCAAAGCTTCCGTTTGTTGGGATCCCCTGCTGCCGCAAGGAGTGGAGACGCATGTTTAAACACCGCGTGCTGTCGTTCGTTCTCTTCATCGTCGCAGTCTTCAGCGCATTTTCCGTGAGCGCTGACCAGCCCGCGGGCCATTGGCCCGGCTACGTCCAGCCGCCCGGATGTGACCGAACGGTCTGGGTCGACATGGTCGCTCTCGACCAGCCGTTCCTGGTGAACCGCCTCGGCGCATCGATGCCCGAGGGGATGGTGTTTGCGCTCCGGCGCGACGTCATCCCGAAGTCGGGCAGCGGCCCGCTCGTTCGGGGAGATGTCATGCTCCGGCCCGACAAACGCCCGCGGCCGATCGTGCTGCGCGCGAATGTCGGCGACTGCCTGGCCATTACCTTCACCAACCTGCTGGCGAAAAATCCGACGAGCACGCAGCCGGCGACGCGCTACGCCAGCGTGCACGTGGCCGGCATGGAGGTCGCGCAAACGATCAACGACGACGGCTCATACGTCGCGTCGAACGGCAACTCCACCATCGCGCCCGGCCAGACCATTCGCTACGTCCTCCGGGCCACGGCGGAAGGGACGTACATCCTGAACAGCGAAGGAGCGGCGTTCGGCGGCAACAATCAGCCGAACGACGGCGCGCAGGTCACGGCGGGCCTCTTCGGCATCGTGAACGTCGAGCCGAAGAAGGCCGAGTGGTACCGGAGCCAGGTGACGCACGAAGAGCTCGAGGCGGCTACCTCAGGCTTGAGCAACATCAACCAGCCGTTCATCAACTACGCGGCAACGTTCACATCGGGACCGAATGCGGGCCTCCCGGTGCTGAAAATGCTCGATAAAAACAACAACCTCATCTACACCGACCTGACGGCGGTGATCACCGGTCCGAAGCATGGCAAGTTCGTCAATCCGCCGCCGACCGATCCGAGTCTCGACCCGATCAACATCGAGCCGAACCGGCTCGATCCGTTCCGCGAGTTCACCATCGGCTATCACGAGCTGATGGACGCGGTGCAGGCGTATCCGATCTTCGGTCAGAAGACTCCCACCGATCTGGCCACGACGCTCGGCTCAGCAGGCGACGCATTCGCCATCAACTACGGCACGGGCGGCATCGGCGCCGAGATCCTGGCCAACCGTTTCGGCCTCGGTCCGATGAACAGCTGCTCCGACTGCCGTTTCGAGGAGTTCTTCCTCAGCTCGTGGACGGTCGGCGATCCGGCCATGCTCGTCGACGTGCCGTCGAACACGCCGTGCAGCAACGCGCCGTACAACAGCCTGCCGTACAACAGCAAGGTCAACACCGGTTCGGCCACCGCGCCGTGCACCGGCGGCGTGACGGGCAACGCACCGACCGGCATCACGCCGATCCGCAAGGCGACGAAGACGCTCTATCCCGACGACCCGAGCAACGTCTACCACAGCTACATCAACGACCGCGTGATCTTCCGCGTGCTGCACACCGGAACGGGCGTCTCGCACGTGCATCACCTGCACGCGCATCAGTGGCTGCACTCGCCGAACAGCGACGGCAGCACGTACCTCGACAGCCAGCTGATCAACCCCGGCAGTCACTACACCGAGGAGATCGTGTTCAACGGGTCCGGCAACCGGAACAAGGTCGTCGGCGACTCGATCTTCCACTGTCACTTCTATCCGCACTTCGCCGCCGGCATGTGGGCGATGTGGCGCGCGCATGACGTGTACGAGATCGGCTCGCCGTTCCAGAACACGAATTTCCCGACGCTCGCGAAGTACGGGACCCGCGCGCTGCCGGACGGCGAGATCGCCACCGGAACGCCGATCCCCGCCATCGTCCCGATGCCGACGCTGATGATGCCGCCGATGCCGTCCGAGGTAACGATCCAGGCGGTTGCCGATCCGAACGGCGGACCGAATCCGGTCGGCTACGAAGCGGTCGTCAACCCGGTCAACGTCAATCCGGGCTATCCGTTCTTCATCCCCGGTGTCGCGGGCACGCGCGCGCCGCATCCGCCGCTCGACTTCGCGGTGGAGAACAGCGTCGTGCTGGATGGCGGCCTGCCGCGCCATCTGCTCATGAACGCCAAGATCACCGTCGAACAGCACACCACGACCGACTTCACGAAGAACATCGATCACGTCAACGCCTACCTGCTGCCGGAAAACGGCACGCCGGTGGAGCAGACGGCGATGGCGTACCACGCCACCTGCTTCCACCCATCGTTCCGGCCGGATGGCACGGCATCGTCGCCCAGCGATCCGGGCTTCCGTACGAACGGAAGGCCGCCTGCTTCGGGCGCGCCGTACGCCGATCCGGGTCTCGTTCCGTGGGACCCGAACAATCCGCCGCTGCCAAGCGCGCAGTGCAACGGCATCACCAACTGGACGCAGTACAAGGCGGCGGTGATCCAGACCGACGTCGTGGTGAACAAGCAGGGCTGGCACTATCCGCAGTCGCGCCTGCTCACGCTCTGGCGCGACGTGCTCCCGACGATCCGCAGCGAGGTGCCGCAGGAGCCGTTCTTCATCCGCGCCAACGTGGGGACAGGGGTCATCTACTGGCACACCAACCTCGTGCCGAGCTACTACGAGGTCGATGACTACCAGGTGCGCACGCCGACCGACATCATCGGCCAGCACATCCACCTCGTGAAGTTCGACGTGACGTCGTCCGACGGCGCGGCGAACGGCTACAACTACGAGGACGGCACGCTCAGCTACCAGGAAGTGCAGGAGCTGGTGCACGGCGTGAACCAGTGCGGCGGCCTCGCGCTCAGCGCGGCGCAGATCAGCCAGTGCGGCAACGCCGCGAACCGCCAGATGCTGGCGCTGAAGCCTCCCCCGGCCACGATCTGCCCGGCGAGCGAAATGGCGCAGGCGCCGTGCAAGGACTGGATGGGCGCGCAGACGACCGTGCAACGCTGGTTCCCCGATCCGATCGAGGACCGCAGCCCGACCAACAACGCGCTGAAGAACGGCACGCGCACGCTGCGCACCGTCTTCACGCACGATCACTTCGGTCCGTCGACGCACCAGCAGGTCGGCCTCTACGCCGCGCTCCTCATCGAGCCGGCGAAGAGCACCTGGTTCCAGTCCGAGACGGGGACGCAGCTCCACACGCTCGATGACGGCGGTCCGACGAGCTGGAACGCGGTCATCGAATCGGGGGACAGCAACAAAGCCAACACGTACCGCGAGTTCGCGCTGGCGATGCAGGACTTCCAGTTCGCGTACAAGAACACGAGCAAGAACACGCTCGGCGGCGGCGGGTTCCCCGGCTGGGCCGATCCACCGAACGTGGTCGAGGCGCCGTTCGGGAGCGCGAACAACAATCTGCAGCCGCAGATCATCAGCGCCGGCCCCACCTCCGGCACGACGTCCTTCAACTATCGCAACGAGCCGCTCCCGTTCCGCGTGCAGACCGGTGGCTCGAGCGATCCGCACGCCGCCGATCTGTCGTACGTCTACAACTCGAACGTCACGCGCAACAACGCGGCGACGAACTCGCAGCCCACTCCCGGCTCGACGATCTCCGGCAGCTCGGTCTTCATCTATCCGAAGAAGCCGCTGACGCAAGGGATGGAGGGGGGCGATCCGTACACGCCGCTGCTCCGCGCCTACGAGGACGACCGCGTGCAGGTGCGCGTGATCGCCGGCGCGCACATGCTGCCGCACGCCTTCACCATCGGCGGGATGAAGTGGCTGTTCGAGCCGTCGTTCTCCGATTCGGGTTATCGCAGCACGCAACCGATGGGCATCTCCGAGCACTTCGAGATGCTCTTCCGGACGCCGCGCGCCAGCCCCTCGACCGACTCGGCGCACAACTTCACCGATTACCTCTACATGCCCGACGCCTCGAACCAGAAGCACGGGATCATCGACGGCACGTGGGGCATCTTCCGCGCGTACAAGTCGACGGCCGACACGGCGTCGCTTCTTCCGCTCAGCACGAACAAGACGGTGAAGCCGCTGCCGCCGCCTACCGACGCGAACGTCGGTTACAGCTGCCCGCCGTCCGCGCCGCAGAAGGCGTTCACGATCGTGGCCCGCACGCCGGCCAGCGTCACGTTCAACTCGCGCGGCGTCGGCCCCGCGGGCCGCTTCACCACGTCGCCCGCACCGGGCACGATGATCACGAACTTCTATCCGATGGTCTACACGGTCGGCGCGAGCAACGACACCGGCCAGCCGGCGGTCGTGCGCGCGAATGCCGGCGACTGCATCGCGCTGACGGTTCAGAACTCGTTCAATCCGAATTCGCAGACGTTCAACCAGACTTCGACCGCGGCGTTTGCCACGAACATCACGCTCGCCCCGTCGAAGTACGCCGGCGCGACCCCGTCGCTGCTGGCGTTCGACGCGATGAAGAGCACCGGCCTGAACGTCGGCTTCAATCCCGACCAGATCGTCCCGATCGGCAGCCAGAAGACGTACTACTGGTACGCCGGTGAGACGAGCATCTCGCAGAGCGGCACGATCACCGGAACACCGATCGAATTCGGCGGCATCAACCTCACGCCGTCCGATCCGCTCGAACAGGACCTGCACGGACTGATCGGCGGTCTGGTGGTCGAGCCGAAGGGCTCGATCGCCTGCCTCGACATGTACAACCCGACGCTGAACCTCCCGCAGTACGGCGCCGCCACGGTCTACGCCAGCGGCACGTGCGCCAGCCCCGGCCCGCTGCTCTACCGCGAGTTCGTGCTGATCACGCAGGACGATCTGTCGAACGTCGAGTGGTACGGCGGCAACACGACCATCGGCCTGACGCAGTTCTCTGCGCCGGGCGGCACGACGCAGGTCGCGGTCAATTACCGCACCGAGCCGATGCCGTATCGCTTCGGAGCGCAGGCCAGCACGTTCAACACGAACCCGGACATCTGGCAGGGCTTCTCGAACGGCCTCGTGCTGACCGATCCGCTGACGCCGATCCTCTCCGCCGCCCTCGGCACGCCGACGCGCATCCACCTGCTGCATCCCGCGGGCAGCGGCAACCAGCAGGTGATGGCACTGCACGGCCACGTGTGGGAGGAGCTCCCGTTCCGTACATCGTCGGCAGCACTCGGGCACAACCGCGTCTCGCAGCACCTCGGGGCGCGCGATGCGTACGGCACCAACACGTCGTATCCGATCGTCCTCCCGAGCGCCGGCGGCTCGCACCCGACTTCCGGCGACTACGTCTGGCGCACGACGCCGTCGAACTACTTGCAGCAGGGTCTGTGGGGAATCTTCCGCGTCAGCGCCTCCGGCTATGACTCGGTGAAGGTCACGAGCGCGCAGTTCTCGTCGGGCGGAAATCTGTCGATCTACGGCACCACGGGCGTTTTCCTCGACAAGAGCTCCAATCCGAAAAACGGCCAGCGTGCGTCGACGGTCTCGCTCTTCCTCGGCAAGGACGGCGAAGAGGGGACGCTCCTCAGCTCCTCCGTTCCGGTCGGCGAGAACGGTCTCTGGAACTTCGCCACGACGACCACGGCCGTCACCGGCAACAACTTCCAGATCACCGCGAAATCGACCAACGGCGGCGAGGGGACCGCGCCTGTGATCGTCGTCGAAGCGCCGGCCTCTCCGCAGGGAGCGCCGATCACCACGCCGAAGCAAAAGGTGGGTGAGAGCAACCGCTTCGTCGGACAGCAGCGCCCGCACGGCGAACAGAACGCACCGACGCAGGAGACCGAGGGCCCGGCGCAGCTCACCGCCCCGCCGCCCGCCCCGAGCAATCCGCCCAGCAATCAGTAACCGCCATCAGGGAGCGGCGGCACACGCCGCCGCTCCAGCCGCCGCTCTATAACCTCCATGCTCGTGAGCGATTACAAACGCTGCTTCGACATCTTCCTCTGCGGAGGAACGCAGCATTTCGTACAGCTCCGCCACCTTCTCCCGAAGCTGCTGCCGTACGGCACCGTGCACCTCGCATCGAGTTTCCTCTCCCAGATCGAGCTCCACGAACTGCACGGGCTCTATGACGTCCTGCACACGCCGCATCACAGCCGCGACGGCTATTACAACTTCGAGCTCTTCTCGATCCGCGACATCAACCGGCTGGCCACCGCGCCCTGGTTCATCAAGCTCGACGCCGACGTCGACGTCGACCCGGGATGGATCGGCTATGTCGAGGAGAGCATCGCCGCACATCCCGACGCCGTGCTCTTCGGACCGATCCGCGGCAACGTCGACATCAACGCCGAGCTGCACGGAGTTCTCGGTCACGACATCAAAGTCACGAACGGCAAGAAAGTGATCGGCGGCTTCTACGTCGGCCGCACCGCGTACTTCAAGGAGCACCTGCGCCTGATGGACGCGCTGCACGCGACGCTCGCCACGCGCGCCGGCGCGAAACCGGCGAAGTTCCGCGGCAACGAGGACACGCTGCGCAGCCTGCTCGTGCACGCGACCGGAGCCGGCGATCGCCTGCATGTCTTCGACTGCCGCGGCCTGATCCGGATCGAAGGCCGAAATACAGCGGAGCCGGCAGCGCGATGAGCGGCCGCCGGCACGCGCTCGATGGGCTCTACGCCAATCGCCCGATCTTCGTCATCTCCACCGGCACGAGCCTGCGCGACTTCGACTTCGCGCGGCTCAACGGCCGCATCACCATCGGCATCAACCGCATCGTCGAGCACTACTACCCATCCATCGTCTACTTCGTCGACGTCAACGCTCATCGCAAGCACGCCGCGGCGCTGGACGGATACAACGGGATGATCATCGCCGGCGCCGGCGCGGCGCCGAGGAACACGCACGACAACGTGTTCGAGATCGAGCACAACGCCGACACATTCGAGTTGCGCGGCAACACGGAGCTCTCGACGTTCGTCGGACGTTCGTTCGCCGACGGCCTGTACGGCGGGGGCGGCGGCTGCACGGCGCTGCACACGGCGATCCTCCTCGGCGGCGATCCGATCTATCTCCTCGGCTACGACTTCTACGAAGAGAACGGCCGTTACTTCGACGAGCACGACCCGGCGAGCAACTCGACCGAGGTCTATCCGCTGCACATGCAGGGACTCGAGCACCTCAGCCGTCAGCCGTGGATGCCGCACATCTTCAACTGCAACCTCCGCTCGCGCCTCACCTGTTTTCCGTACCGGAACCTCGACGAGGCATTGGAGCGGACCGCTCCTCCTCCCGCCGGTCCGGCGCCGTTCCTCTCGCGCAAGACGGACCAGTTCTCGTACTTCGCGCAGCAGCTCCGCAACGGTGACTGGCACGGGCGCAGAGTGCTCGACTTCGGCGGCAATCTCGGCAACATCCTGCGCGATCCCAGCTCCACGATCGAACCGTCGAACTACTGGTGCCTCGACGTCGTGCCGGAAGCGGTGGAGGCGGGGCGCGCGCGCTGGCCGGAAGCCCACTGGCACTTCTACGACCGCTACTGCTTCTACTTCAACCCGTCGGGAAAGCGGCACGTGGCGATCCCCGATCTGGGCACGCGCTTCGACTACATCATCGCCTACTCCGTTTTCACCAACACGAGCCGCGGCGACATGGTCGATCTCGTCGGGCAACTGACTGCAATGCTCGCCCCCGGCGGCGCGCTCGCGTTCAGCTTCATCGATCCGAACCACAACGCATGGCCGGGCCGCTTTCACGGAAACAATTTCCGCTGGCGTCTGGAGCGCGAGCGGGGTGAGGTGTCTTCGCCGCGCGCCAAAGAAATCCTGGCCCGCGCCGCTTCCGGGCGCTGGTTGATTCTCGTCAACGGCGACGACCTGTATGTCGATACCGATGAGGTCCGCGACTATCCGCCCGAGACGCAGAAGACGCACCACGTCTTCTACACCACGGAGTTGATGCGGGAGCTCTTCCCCGGGGCGGAGATCCGTATGCCGGTCAATGCCGAAATGCAGCACTGCTGCGTGATCAGGAAAGCGTGAGTATGGAATTCATTCGCCTCACCGATGAGCAGCGCCGGGCGTTCGACGCCGACGGGTTCCTGGTCGTGCGGAAAGCGCTCGACGCGGAGACCGTCGCCGCGGCGACCGAGGCCGGCGACCGCCTCGCCGCTGCGTTCCTGCGCAAGCCGCAACTGCCGGAGAAGCCGGAGTACAACCACCTCGACCTCCGCCCGGGACTCTTCACCGAGGAGGCGCTGCTGAAGCTCGTCTCGCATCCGGTGACGGTGTCGCTGATGACGCAGCTCCTCAGCCCCAACATCCACCTGCACTCGACGGCGCTGATCTACAAACGGCCGTCGCGTCCGACGGTCGCGTTCCGCCGCGGCTGGCATCGCGACATCCGCATTCCGAAAGACCTCGGGCATCACGCGCTGCCGCGCGTCGGCATCAAGATCTGCTACTGCCTCACGTCGTTCCCCGGTCCGAACACCGGCGTCACGCTGCTCACGCGCGGCACGCATCTGCGCAACGAGCCGCTGCGTGTGCCGAAGGAGGGCGTCGATCCCGAGGGAGTCGAGCTCGCCGAGCTGACGGCCGAGGCAGGCGATGTGTTTCTCTTCGACAACCGGCTTTACCACACCGCCTCGCCGAACCTGAGCGACCGGACGTCGAAGGTCCTGATGTACGGCTACGCGTATCGCTGGATGAAGCCGGAGATCTACCTCGAAGCGCCCGACCCGCGCTTCCTCGCGCCGCTCGATCCGATCGCGCGGCAGCTCCTCGGCGGTTATCGCGACATCGACACGCCACCATGGGCCCTGAAGCAGTGGGCAAAGCGCAACGGCGCGCTGCGGCCGGAAGTGCCCTGGACGGTGGACGCATGACGACGCTCGTGACGCGCGATCACACGGCGACGCGCGAGACGCAGTTCGCCTACTTCGATGAGGTCCTCGGCCATCCCGACTGGCGCGGCCGCACGATCCTCGACTTCGGCGGCAACTGGGGCATCTTTCTCCGCCGTGCCGAAGGCGTCGATCACGACGACTACTGGTGCCTGGACGTCCACGAGCCGATGCTCGAGCGCGGAAGGCGCGAGTTTCCCCGCGCGCAGTTCGTCCATTACGACCGCTTCAGCGCGGAGTACAACCCGGATGGCGTGCCCGGCCTGCCGCTCCCGGAGCTCGGCCTCCACTTCGATTTCATCCTCGCATTCTCCGTCTTCACCCATCACTACCCGAGCGAGATGCTCGAGCAGGTCGCGGCGCTGCGGCGGATGCTTGCGCCGGGCGGCATGCTGGCCTTCACGTTCTGCGACGCGCGGTACGACTGCGCTCTCTCCGATCCGTCGCTGCAGCCCGGCTCCGACGTACGCAAGAACCTCTATCGCGTGCAGGTCCACACGCCGCAAGAGATCGAGGAGCTCGTGGCGCGCGCGGAGCAGGCGCGGTGGTGCGTCGCCGTCGACGGCGAGCTGTTCGTCGAACCAGGCGAGGAGCTGTCGCGGCGCGAGCGCCGCGGCCGGCCGTGGGAGTCGTACTGCGCCTACTTCACCACGGAGACGATGCAGTCGCTCTTCCCTGACGCCACGATCCACGCGCCGGTCGCACCGGAGTGGCAACACTGCTGTGTGGTGAGGAACGGCTGATGGCGCTGCGCTTTCACTGGATGCTGCCGAAAGCCGGCGAGGTCGTGCCGGGCGCGTCGCAGACGCCGCAGGAAGCGCTGCGGTATCGCGCCGATTCGACCACCGAAGGATCGACCGCGCCGCGTCCCGATCTCACCGGATGGACGCACTTCGCGCGCGTCGCCGAGCACGCCGGCATCGAGTCGGTGCTGATCTCGTTCAGCCGCTACGAGCCCGATCCGCTGGTCGTGAGCAGCGCCCTCGGCTGCGCGACGAAGAAACTGACGTTCATGCTCGCCTTCCGCGCGGGCCTCACGCAGCCCGCCGCATTCGTCCAGCAGCTCAACACGCTCTCCTGCATGCTCGGCGGCCGCGTGTCGCTCAATCTCGTCGCCGGCAGCTCGCTCGCGGAGCAGCGCGGCTACGGCGACTTCCTGGCGCACGACGATCGTTACGCGCGCGCCGAGGAGTTTCTGACGATCTGCGAGCAATTCTGGCGGAACGGCGGAGAGGCTGACTTCCGCGGAAACTTCTACTGCGTCGAAAAGGGGAAGGTCCACACACCCTACAACACGAATGGCAGCGCGAACGGCAGCCGGGGACCTGAGATCTACATCTCCGGTCACTCCGAGCCGGCGCTGCGTCTCGCCACGGAGCACGGCTCCTGCTGGCTGCGCGTTGCCGACACACCGGAAGCGATCGCGCCCGGCGTGGCGCGGATGCGCGAGGCCGGCATCTCCGTCGGCCTGCGGCTCTGCATCATCGCGCGTGCGACGCACGACGAGGCCGTGCGCGCGGCCGAGTCGCTCGTGCCGCGCGACGACGGCGGCGGTCAGGCCGCGTCGGTCAAATTGAAAGACGACTCGCTGATGCATCGTCAGGCCGCGACGAACGGCAGCGGATGGATCTCCGCGAACCTCTGGACCGGACTCGTGCCGTTCTACGGCCCGGTCTGGACGACGCTCGCCGGCACGCCGCGCGAGCTCGCCGATACCTTCCTCGCCTGGCGCGATGCCGGCGTCGAGCAGTTCATCCTCTCCGGCTGGCCGGAGCTCGACACCGTCGAAATGTTCGGACGCGATGTGCTGCCGCTCATCCGGGAGGGCGAAGCATGCCGCTGAGGTTCCACTGGATGTTCCCGAAAGGGGGCGAGGTGGGGATGAAGACCGCGCAGGAGACCTCGCGCGTCCTCACCACGAAAGAGACCTCGCCCGCCTCGATGCCGGACATGGCGGGCTGGACGACCTTCGCGCGCGCGGCCGAGGAAGCGGGCATCGAGTCGGCGCTGCTGTCGTTCAGCCGCTACGAGCCGGACACGATCCTCGTCGCCTGCGCCGTCGGCATGGCCACGACGAAACTGAAGACGATCGTCGCGTACCGCTCCGGACTCATTCAGCCCGCGACGTTCGTGCAGCAGATCAACACGCTTTCGACGCTCATCCAGGGACGGCTGGCGATCAACGTCGTCGCCGGCAGCTCCGCGGCCGAACAGCGCGGCTACGGCGACTACCTCGAGCATGACGAGCGCTACGCCCGCGCCGCGGAGTTCCTCGCCATCTGCCGGTCGTTCTGGTGCGCGAACGGCAACGGCCGCGGCGTCGACTTCGATGGCCGGTACTACCGGCTCGAGGCGGGGAAGATCTTCACGCCCTACGTCGGCGGAGGCCGTTCGGGTCCGGAGATCTACGTCTCCGGTCATTCCGACGCGGCGCGCGGTCTGGCCATGACGCAGGCGTCGTGCTGGCTTCGGCTGATCGATACGCCGGAGAACCTGCGCTCGCAGGTGGCGACGTTCCGCGAGGCGGGCAGGGAAGTCTGCCTCCGCCTCTGCGTCGTCTCGCGTCCGACGAGCGAAGAAGCGCTGCAGGCCGCGCTGGCGCTGCTGCCCGACGAAAGCATCGGCCGTGAGGAGCGCGCCATTCTCCAGCGCAGCGACTCGCGCACGTTGCACGATGCGCTCGCCGCGGCCGACGATCGCGGATGGCTCGGCGAGCACCTCTGGGCCGGCCTCGTGCCGTACTACGGCTCGTCCGCCATCACGCTCGTCGGCACGCCCGACGAGCTCGCCGACGCGTTCATGGCGTACGGTGAGATCGGCATCACACAGTTCATCATCGCTGGCTGGCCGAAGCTCGACGAGATGGTTCGCTTCGGCCGCGACGTCCTGCCGCTCGTGCGGCTGAGGGAGGGATCGTGAGCACCACCGCGCAGGCCCCACGGGCATTCAATCGGGAGATGTACCACCACCATCCGGAGAACGTTTTCTACGGCACCGACGACGGCGCGCAGGACGGGTCGTTTACCGAGTTCGCGGAGATCCGCGCGCATTACGACAGCGTCGAGCCGTGGCGCCGCGACGACATCCACATGATCAGTGTCGTCGGCGGCATGTACGGCTTGAATCTGATTCCGCTCTGGAAGCCGAAGCGGCTGACGATCTTCGACGTCAATCCGGCCGCCATCACGTACTTCCAGCTCATTCGCGAGGTCTGGATCGGCAGCCGCGACGTCGCGCACTTTCTGCAGCAGCTCACCGACGGCGACTATCGCGCGGACGGCGAGCTGGCGGAGTTCGTCCGCGAGAACATCTCTCTCAAGCAGCGCGGCTGCCTGCCGCGCGAGCGCGGCTCGACGAAGCGGCCGTACGAGCAGAGCTGGCAGTACGCGTTCGAGCATTTCGAGCTGACGCGGCAGATCCTGCGCGACGTGCCGCTCGACATCCGCACCGAGCCGATGGAGAGCGAGAGCTTTGCCGCGTACATCCGCCGGCAGAACAATCTCTGGATCTACGCCTCGAACATCACCGAGTTCCACTACTTCGATCTCGATCTCCAGGACTCGAGCAACTGCGTGCTGGCGCAGATCATCTACCCCGGAAATCTGCAGCTGCTCGATCTCGCGCCGATGGCCGGCGCGCCGGTGAGGGCGCACTTCGAGATCCCGATGCGCGCGGAGAGGCTGCTCTGATGCCGGCCAGAATCAAGATCGCCACCAACGCCGCCACTCCCGCCACCGGCACGTACTCGCAGGCCATCCGCGTCGGCGATCTGGTGTTCGTCTCCGGAATGACCGGCCGCGATCCGAACAGCGGCGGGAAGCTGCCCGAGAGCCTCGAGGCGCAGACGCGGCAGATGTTCGCCAATCTCGACGCCATCCTCAACGCCGCCGGCTGCACCTCGGGCGACGTGGTGAAAGTGACGTTGCTGCTCGCCGACATCAAGGACTTCAAGGCGGTCGACGTGATCTACGCCGGCTGGCTTCCGGGCCTCGGCGTCACGCCGCTTCCGGCACGCACGGCCTTCGCCGCACTGGCCCTGCCGGCGGGCGCGCTGGTGATGATGGATCTGGTAGCGGCTGTGCCGGAGTAATCAGCGCCGTGCCGCGCGATAGTTCGCCAGCGCGGTGTCGAAGTCGGCGGACGGCGGCTCGTCCAGCACGTCGAGGTGCGTGACCGCGCGGCCGCGCGCGATCAGCACCGGCGTGACGGAGCGCAGCATCTCCGGCGTCGAGTAACGGACGATGAAGCCGGTCCGCGCCCACGAGGCGCGGTTCGCGTTCGAGCCGTGGATGATGTCGACGTGATGCAGCGACATTTCGCCGGCCTGCAGCACGATGTCGACCGCGTCGCGCTCATCGACTTCCACGGCGATCTCCTGGCCGTGACTGAGCATGTTGCGCGGCTCATCGCGCACAGCGTGCGCGAGCCTCTGCCGGTGCGAACCGGGAATCACGCGCATGCAGCCGCTCTCCGTCGTGCTGTCGCTGAAGGCGATCCAGGCGGAGACCGCCGTCGCGGCGCCGAGGAAATCGGCATACGCGCCGTCCTGATGCCAGGCCACGAAGCCGTCATCGTGCGGCGGCTTCGAAAGGATCAGCGAGCCCCACACCACGACGTCATCGCCGAGGATCGACGCCACGGCGTCGACCACGCGCGGATGCCGCGCCAGGTCATACGCCCAGCGGAAGAAAAGATGCGCGCGGTCGAATCGCTTCAGCGATCCTCCGTGCGCCTCCGCCAGGCGGTCGTACTCCCCGCGGAAGCGCACCACTTCTTCGTCGTCGAGCACGCCCAGCGGAAATGCGACTCCGTCGTTCGCGAACGTCATGTCAGCACCTTCGCGAATGCCCGCAGCACGTCGTCCATGTCGTCACGCGTGTTGGGTGGATGGAGATGGGAGAACCAGAGCAGCTCCTCGTTGATGGCCACGGAGCGCGGGCAGGCGTCGCGCGAGCGCCGCACGAACAGCGGATGCTGGTGCAGCAGGCGTCTGTAGCCCGCCACCATCGGGATCCCTTCCGCCGCGAGCGCCCGCACCAACTGGTCGCGATCGCCGCGATCGCGCAGCTTGAGCACGAAGTACGCGGGCTCGCAATCGTCACTGCTCCGCTGCGGCGCGAGTCGCGGAAAGCCGCGTAGTCCTTCGATGAGCTGCCGCGCATTCGCGTTGCGCACGCGGTTGCGCGCGTCGAGCTCCTCGAACTGCCCGACCGCCACCGCCGCCTGCAATTCCGTCAGCCGGTAGTTCATCCCCACGACGTTCGTCAGCTCGTCGTCGCTCCAATGCTCCTCGGCCGCCCCTTCGCCGTGGTTGCGAATGAGCCGGCATTTCATCGCCACGCGCGGATCGTTCGTCACCACCACGCCCCCTTCGCCGCAGGTGATGCTCTTCGTCTCCACGAGCGAGAAAACGCCGGCATCGCCCAACGACCCGACCTCCCTCCCGCCCACGCGTGCGCCGGGCGCCTGAGCGCAATCCTCGATCACGGCCAGCCCCGCGCGGCGCGCGAGCGCGACGATCGACGTCATCGCCGCCGGAATCCCGCCGAGGTGGACGGCGACGATCGCGCGCGTACGCGGCGTCAGCTTCGCTTCCGCGTCCTCGACGTCGATGCAGAGCGTCTCCGGGTCGACCTCGACGAACACCGGCACGCCTCCGAATGCGAGCATCGCCGTCGCCGTGGCGTGGAACGACATGCACGGTACGAGCACCTCGTCGCCCGGCTGAATGCCGACTGCCCCCGCGGCCATGGCCAGACCCGACGTCGCCGAGTTGCACGCGATCGCGTACGTGCAACCGGTCCGCGCGGCGAAGAGCGCCTCGAGCATGCGCACGTAGCGTCCCCCCAGGAAGCGCGATTCATGCGGCGGAAGCTCGCGTACGACCGATGACGGCAGCGTGCAGAGCTCGCGCGCATCGCGCTCGCCGATGCCGGCGCGGAACCCCGACCACTCGCCGCTGTCGTACGCGTCGAGCAGCAGCTCGCGCTCGCGCGGAGAGGGATAGGTCGACGCGGCGAACGGCCGCGTGCGGACCGGCGGCGTCAGAACGGCGGTCATGCCGTCGCCCTTTGTTGCAGCAGACAGTCGTCGGCAAGCGGCACGACCGGACGCACGTTCGAATCGCAGTGGAACCACTCCCGCAGCGGCTGCAGCTCGTTCTGCGACGCCGGCGTGAAGTTGAGATAGAAGATCGTCCGCGCCCAGGGCGTGATGTTCGCCGCCGAGCCGTGAATCAAAAGACAATCGAAGAGGATGACGGTGCCCGGTCCGCCCATCAGGGCCACGATGCCTGCTTCATTCGCCGCTTCCGTCACCACGACGTCGGCGATCTCCATCGATGTCTCGTTGACGATGTGGCCGCGGCGATGTGAGCCGGGGATGACCAGCAGCGGACCATTGCACGGATTGACGTCTTCGACGAAAAGGCCGGCGATCAAAGCGCGCGGCGTGCGCATGCCGTCCATGCGATGCCACTGGTTGAAGTCCTGATGCCACGCCCAGCCGCTGGCGCGGAAGGGACGCTTGACGTTGATGCGCGACTGGAACAGGTGAACGCGCTCGCCGAGGAGCTGCTCCATCGGCGCGACGAGCCGCGGGTGACGCGCCACACGGCCGAGAACGTCGTCGGTCTCGTGGACGCCGAAGATCATCTTCACGATCGACGGATCGTCGTCTTCGGAGACGACTTCCGGTCCTCGCCGCTCGAGCATCCGGAGCGATGCGGCGCGGATCAGCGCGAGCTCATCGGCGTCGAACACCGAGGGGAGCACCAGGAAACCGGTTTCGTTCATCTCCGCGAGCTGCGCGCGCGTCAGTTGCATCGCGCCTCCGCCGCGCCGACGAGGCGGATCGCCGCGTCGAACATCGCGTTGTAGTGGATGTGCACCAGTTTCTCGAACGGCATCGAGCGGTACGGCTCGGCCAGCGCCGCGCGTCCCGGCAGCGGATAGTTGTAGCGGCCGTCGAGCACCTCGACGCGCTCCCACACGCGCGTGAGCGTGGCGGCGAGCGAGAGCTGATCGAGGTAGTGCATCTCGCGCCGGGGCGGAAGATGGTCCGCCTTCATGAGCGAGAGAAAGTCGTCGCGCCAGCGCGCGAAGAGATGCGCGCCGCGGCGCACGGCGATCAGTCCGGAATTGAAATACGCCCGGATGCGCTGCCGGCTGCACGTGGTCTCCACGTACGGCTCGCCCGCGACGCCGAGCAGCTCGTACATGCGCAGCCAGTAGCGGTCCATCGGATCGCCCGGGCCGCTGCTGCTGGCGCGGCGGAAGTGCGTCTGCCAGTGCGGATGGTCGTCGGACTCCGGCTCGGCCGGAGAACGATGGATGTCGGCCGGGCGCACGGCGGCGTCGATGCCGTCGCGCAGCTCGAGCGCCTGCGGCTCATCGACGATGACCGAGTCGCTGTCGAGGAACACGACGACGTCCGTCGTCACCAACTCCTCGGCGCGCGCGGAGGCGAAGATCTTGTTGCCGATCGCGTAATGCGCGAAGCGAACGTTGAGCGGTTCGCTGCTGTGGCAGACGTCGAGGTCGCGCAACTGGTCGCGCGTTTCCGGAGCGATCGTCGTACCGATGCGCGGCTGAAACGTGAAGATCGGCGCCCCGGCGTGACGGCCGCCGAAGCGGCGGATCGACCGGCAGAGCAGCAGCGTCTTCGCTTCCAGCTCGCCTCGCTCGACGCAGGCGACGAACGACAGCGTCGCGCTCATGACTGCAGTACCCATTCGTCCGGCACCGGCGCGCGCGGCATGGTGTCGAGACCGGTGTGCGGCGTGAGGTTCACGACGTCGACGCCGCGGCGCGCAGCCTGGGCGCAGAATTTCGCCCAGCCGTCGCACACCTGCCTGTGCCGCTCGGCCGAGCGGGCAAACCCGCTGACGTGAGCTCCGGCGCCGGCCGCGTGGCGTCCGTCATCCGGACGCATGTCGAGACCGATGTAGGCAAGGCGCCGGAAACCGCGGCGCGGCAATGGCCGTCCATTCGACGCTGAGCCGGCAGGCCAGGGAGTGGCGATCCAGTTGCCGATCACCATCCCCGTGCTGCCACCTTTGTAGCCTTCGCCGGGATCGTCGCTCCAGCCCGCGACGCCGTCGTCTTCGTCGACTTCGTGGATGTACACGTCCGCTTCGGCGCTCGCGCAATCGGTCGACGTCACGCGCCAGGCGCGGGTGGAGCGCCAGATCGCGGCGAGCCGCGGCACACGCTCGAAGAGGCCGGTGCCGATGTCCATCGCCGAGAGCACCGTGAATTCGACGCCATGGCGCTCGCACGCTTCCGCCGCCGGTGCGCCGTTCACGCCGACCACCGTTCCGGCCTTCCCGAGCTCCGCCCATCCGCGCGCGGAGAAACGCTCGAGCGACGGTCCCGCGCAGACGATGACGGCGGTATCGCGATCGACCTGCATCACGCGGCAAGCTCCCAGAACATCTCCTGCAGCTCGGCGAGGAAATTCACATGCAGCCGCGGATGCGGCGTCGCCGAGCGCGCGGAGACGCCGTGCAACGCGTCGGACGAATGGATGAAGAAGACCAGCCGGTTGGCCGCGTACGGAATCGTCTTCACCCGCTCCACGAGCGCGTCGTCGACGTAGCGCCCGGGCTCGAAGACGCGCGGCCGCGAGCGGAAGCGATAGAGCTCGAGATCGCCGCCGCGCGAGTCGTCCTCCGGCCGCCGCATGTACAACAGCCCTGCATACAACGCCAGTTGCCGATCGACGTGCACGCGATGGCAGCGCGTCGACTCGCGCACCGGCGAGCCCCACGTGATCTGGCAGTCGAGCGCCGCATCGGCGAACGGCTCCGCGTACCGGATGCTCGTCCGCAGCGCGTCGAGCGCTCCCGTGCGCGACTCGAGCTCCGGATGCAGCGCGCGGATCGTGCCGCCGAACACGCGCACGACGTCGTCGAAGAACTCCTTCGACGTGTGCAGCCGGATGAACTCGCGCCACGCCGCCATTCGGACAGCGGACAGCGGACAGCAGACAACAGGAGCACGCGAAGCCGCGTCGTTCTCATCGTTCTCCTGCTGTCCGCTGTCCGCTGTCCGCTGTCCGAGAAGCATGTCGTGCGCGCTGAGGCGGTAAGGCGTGTTGTTTTCCGCGATGCGGCCGCGAAGGATCATTTCGGCCGGCGGCATGGTCGCGGCGAGCTCGCGGTACAGCTCCGGCTCGACCGCATCGTCGATGACGAGATGGGGAAACGGGTGCGGCTCGATCTGTTCAGCCGTCACGCGGTGAAGCACGCTGTTCATGCCGCCTCGGCAGCCTCGCGCGCACGAACGCGAGGCAGGACCTCGTCATGGAAGTTCGTCATCTCTTCCATGTCCGGCCAGCCCATGAAGAGGAACTGCGTGATGCCCGCGGCGCGGAACTCGAACAGCGCTTCCGTCACCTCTTCCGGCGAGCCGACGATGGCCATCGCCGGCGCACCGAGATACGGCACCGCGCCCGACCAGAGGTACGGCGTCAGCCAGTCCTTGCTCGCGGCCAGCGCGTACGTCGACGTGAACGCCACCGAGTCCGAGCGCTTCGCGAAGTCTTCGTGCGTCCGCTTCGGCTGCTGGCCGACTTCCTCGATGATCGCCTCGGTCGCGCGCACCGCCTCGTGATGCGTGGGGCGGACGATGAGCGAGACGAGCAGACCGACTTCCGTTCCCTGCGCCGTGATCTCCGACGTCCTCGTCCGCAGTTTTTCCGGGGTGTCGGGAAGTCGCCAGAGGCAGTCGGCATGTTTGATCGCGAGCTGCTCCGCCTGCGCGGAGCTGCCGCCGAGGAAGATCTCCGGCTTGCCGCGGTCGGGCGCGGCGAAGGGGATGTTCAGTTTCCCCTTCTCGATGCGGTAATGCGCTCCGTCGAAATTGACCTCGCCGTCGCGGCGCCAGAACGCGTCGCAGACCTGGAGGAACTCGTCGGTGCGCGCGTAGCGGTCGTCGTGTGCGAGGAAGTCGCCGTAGGAACGCTGCTCCTCCGGCGTGTGGCCGGCGACGATGTTGAGACAGATGCGGCCGCCGGTGATGGTCGAGATGCTGTTGACCTGCTGCACGAAGAGCGCGGGCGACATCACACCGGAGCGGATGGCGACCATGAACTTGATGCGCGAGGTCAGCACACCGAGCGCCGAGGCCAGGACGAACGGATCGGGACGATGGAAACCGAACGCCGTCAGCAGCGATTCGATCTCGCACTCCTCCGCGTGGCGGCAGAAACGGGCCAGCGTGTCGATCGACGGGATGCCGACCGCCGCGCGCGCTTTCGCGCCGCGGAACTTCTCGCCGGCCGACGACATGCTCCAGTGGAATCGCAGTCTCATGCCGTGGCTCCAATCCGCAGCTCGCCGAGACGGATCCGCACGAGACGTTGAATGTGCAGGGCGAGCTCGTCGTACGCCTCCTGCGCCTTGCCGGCCGGCTCGGGAATGTCGGCCGCCGGATCGAGACAGAACGTCTTCGCCGCGACTTCGGGATACGACGCCAGCAACGCGGCGCGCTGCGATGCGGTCATGCAGTAGATCGCGCCGGCCTGCTCGACCTCATGCGGCGTCAGCGGCCGCGCCTGATGCGCGTGCGGAACGGCGAGTCGATCGAGTGCTGCGCACGACAACTCGCTCATCGCCGATCCGAGTCGAGGCTCGAGGCCGGCGCTCTCGGCGCGCACGTGCGGCGCCGCGGCGCGAAACGCGAGCTCCGCGTTTGCGATTGCGGCGGCCATCGGCGAACGGCAGGTGTTGCCGCTGCAGACGAAGAGCACGAGGCGCGGCCCGGTGACGTCGATGATCGCCGCGGCGCGCAGGCGGCGGCCGGTGATGAAGTCCCACGCGTCCTCGACGCGGTGGTGCAGCGGTGAGAGGAGCAGCAGCGCGGCGACGATGATCGCCGCGGAGATGAACTGCGACGCGGCCGGCATCGGGAACCCGGTCAGCAGTGCCAGCGCGCCGACGGCGAGCATGCCGCTCATGAAACTGCCGCCGCAGAAGAGCGACGCGCAGAACGTGTTCTCCCGCCCGTCGAGATAGATCATCGTGCCGAAGATGTTGTGGCTGGCGTAGAAGACGCCGACCAGCACGACCGGCAGGACCGCCGCCGGATGCATGGTCCAGAACGTGGTGAAACCGCTTCGTAGTGCGGCCGCCGCCGGGCCGCTGCCGAACGCGGCGACGAGTGCCGGAATCAGCGGCAGCAGGACGAGCGTGACGAGCACTTCCTGGACGAAGTAGCGGCGCGTGATGTCGCGGTCCTCGACCTTCGCCAGCTTCGTCATCAGCGGCGTGCGCAACGCGTAGCCGGTGAGGTAGACCGCGAGGTTCAGCGCGGCGAAGAGCGGAAGCGAGTAATCCTTCGCCGAGCCGAGGGCGACGGCGAGCGCGATGAAGCTCATGACGAGCGCCGCCGCGGAGAACCAGCGGACGCGCCGGTTGAACGCGGCGTCAACGAGCGGCGCCATGATCAACAGCCCGCCGCGCATGAGGATCAGCGCCAGGACGATGGAGATGCCTTTGAAGGTGAAGGCCACCGTCGTGCTGCCGATGATGAGCGCGAGCCCGAGACCCGACAGCGCGATCTCCCTGGAGGGACGCCTCGCGTACTTCCACCAGCCGGCGATGGTGATGATCAGCGGCACGGTCATGACCGTGCCGAGGATCGCGGCCGGCAGAATTTCGAGACCGATGAGACCGACCGGCACACCGGGCACGAGTCCGGCCGTCACCGCTTTGGAGAGCGCGGCGTAAGGCGTATAGAACGCCACGAAGCCGAGGGCGTAGGCCCAGATGATCCGGTTGCGTTTCACGGTTTGAAGAAAGAAGAGTCGAACGTGCGGCCGAGGATCGACTTGCCGATCGTGGCCAGCACCTGGTCGTCGTTGTCGTGGCGGACGTAGATCGCGAGGTCGCGCAGCACACGCTCGATCGGACTGGGGCGATTGAGCACCCGTGCGCCGCACGCGCGGACGCAGTGGTCGACCGTCTCCAGCGCGAGGTGCTCGACGAGATGCCGCGCGCGGCTGCCGGCGATCCGGGCCTCGTCGTAATCGCCGCGCTCCCACAGCGTGGCGACGTGCCGCAGCCAGAGGTGTCCGGTCTCGACGTTCATGGCCATCTTCGCCACGTGGTGCTGCACGTAGGGGTCGTCGCCTTTGTTCTGCGCGCGGATGTAGGTCAGCGCGTACTCGTATGCCGCCTCCGCGGCGCCGAGGAACGACGCGGCGTAGTGCGGCACGAAATGGGTCTGCCATCCCGCGCGCAGGTACTCGCCCGGCGCGCCGACGAGGTTCGTCTCCGGCACGAACGTCCGGTCGAAGTGCGCGACGTGGCTGACGGTGGAGCGCATGCCGATCGGGTCCCACCACGAGCCGTCGAAACGGATCGACGGATCCTCAAGGTCGCACGCCACGAGCAGCAATGTTTCGGCGGCCTCCGCCGTCGCATGGCGCGCGCCGCCCGGCCCGGCGGTGTTGACCAGCAGCAGCGCCCAGCGCGCGCCGCCGGCACTCGTGCAGAAGGCCTTGCTGCCGTCGATGACGAAGCCGCCGTCGACGCGCTCGACATGAGTGCCGAAGCTGTTGTGATCGCCGGGTGCGCGCGACTGCGGCTCGCCGCTCCACGCCACCCACTTCTCGCCGCGCGCGACGATGCCCTCGAACCAGCGCCGTTTCTGTTCGTCCGTGGCCATGCCGTCGAGCAGCACGAGCGAGTTGGCGTGCCCCTCCCAGCAACGGGCCAGCGAGAGGTCGGCCTTGGCCACCTCTTTGGTCATCATCCAGAGCGTGAAGACGTCGCCCCGATACGGGCCGAGTCCCAGGCCGCCGTATTCGCGCGGCACGGTCGGCGCGTGGAGTCCGGCGGCGAAGAGGTCGTCGAAGTCCTCGAGCGGAAAGGTCGCGGTGCGGTCGTAGTGCGCGGCGCGCGGCGCAAGACGTTCCTGCGCGATGCCGGCCATGCGCTGCACGAGCGCGCGCTGCGGCTCGCCCGGGAGCAGCGAGTCGGCGAACGTGCGCGTACGCGCCGCCGCGTCGGCCATCGCGTCGATCGTCATGCCGTGGCGACCCTGTGGAAGAACTCGCGGTCGAAGTAGCTCGAACGGCCGCTCTGATCCTTGATGTGGTTGAAGCTGGCCACGACGAGCACGCCCGCCTTCACGTTGGCCTGCAGGTGGACCTCTTCGTAGCCGAGGTCGAAGACGGCGTTGAACGCGCCGGCCTGCTTCGACTCGAACGCGAACGCGTAGACCGGCGCTTCGACCGAGCCCCAGTCGTCGGTGCCGAAGCACTGCACGGAAAGACGTCCGCCATCGATCGGGCGGCAGACGATGCGGGCGATGCCGCCGTTTGCGTTCGTGTTGCGCCAGTCGCCGGCGAGGATGCCGAGGTCGAGAGAGGAAGCGGGAGTGTCGACGATTGCGGTCATGCGGTCTCCTCTCAGCCGCGGAAGAAGAACTCGCGCGTGAAGCGGTCGGAGAGCGCTCCCGGCGTCCTGAAGTTGACGAAGGTCGCGACGACCAGCAGCCCGAGGTTGTAGTTGGCCTGCACTTCGACGCGCATGTCGTCGAAGTCGTAGTGGGCGATGAAGCCGCCGGCGCGGGCGTTCGCGGTGTCGGCGGCGTTGGCGAAGAGCAGGTCGCAGCGGACGCGCCCCCAGTCCGCGGGCGACGGCGCCGCGCCTCCGTGGATGTGGACGTACGTTTCGCCCGCATCCGGATCGCTGTCGATCTCCAGCCGCTCGATCCATTGCAGCTTGTCGTTCGTCTTGAACCAGCGGCCGTCCATCACCTCCGCCTCGACGCGCGGGGGCGGCCCGGGATGCATCACATCCTCATGCGCCCGCCGCGAGTAGCTCGGCTCTGCCATCGCTCTCTCTCCTTTCCGTGAAGCCGAGCGCCTGCCGCGCGTGGTTCACGGGCATCTCCATTCCGGTCATCAGCTCGAATTGCCGCCGCGCCTGCGTCACCAGCATGTCCCAGCCGTCGACGGTGACCCGGCCCCCTCCGCGCGTGCGGGCGATGAGCGGTGTGGCGTCGTCGCGATAGACGAGGTCGACGATCACGGCGTCGCGGTGCAGCCCCTCGATCGGGAACGAGATCTCATCGCTGTCGCGGCCGACCGGCGTGGCATTGACGACGATCGAATAGCCTTCGCCCGAGAAGTCGCGCAGCGGCAGGAACGGGAGGCGCAGCAACTGCCGCGCGTAGTCGCCGCGCTCGAAGCCGCGGTTCACCAGCGTCACGTGCGCGCCGGCCTGTTGTAGCGCCGCGGCCATGGCCCGGCCGGAGCCGCCGCAGCCGATCACCGCCACGCGCTGGTTCCGGCACTGCACGCCATGGCCCCGCAGCGTCAGAAGCACGCCGTCGGCGTCGGTCGTCTCGGCCACCCAGCCGGTTTGCGGATCGCGGCGAAAGAAGTTCGTCGAGCCGGCGCGGCCGACGATCGCGCTTCGCTCCCGCGTCGCCTCGAGCGCCACGCCTTTGAACGGCGAGACGATGGAGAGGGCGTCGATGGAAAAGCCGAGCGACTCGATGCCGCCCGATTCGATGACGTTCGTCCAGAAGTCCGGAAACGACTCGACGTGGAACGGCACGTAGAGCGCGTCGCGCCCGATGCTTCGAAAGGCGGAGTTGTGAATGCGCGGCGAATACGAGTGCAGCACCGGATTGCCGACCATCCCGAACAGCTCGTCGAACGACGGGAGCTCGGGAAACCCGAAGTCGAGCAACCGCTCGATGCCCGGCAATCCCTCCGACGCGACGTCGCCGTGCGCGCCGCCGAAGACGACCGGCGCACCGAGCCGCGGCGCCACGATCCGCGACCAGAGTCCGATCGGTCCCGTGGCGAACGCGGTGACGTCGCGCCTATTCGCTTCCTTCAACAACTGCAGCGGCACGAGCTCGTCGCCGGAGCGCTCCGCGCGCACCGTGAGGCGGTAGAGCCGCGCCGGGATCGACGACATCGCGCGGAGCTGCTCCCGCAGTGCTGTTGGATCAGCTGAACAGTCGAGCGCGGAGAGGACTCGCTTCGACGGCGGGATGGCCTCCAGCACTTCGGCCACGCACTCTTCGAGCCGCAGATCGACGAGGTCGTAATGGCGCGCCGCAGCGATGAGACGCGCCGGGTCGCGGTCTCGCGGCGCGTAGAGCAACGTGCCGGAAAACCGCGCCCGCAACCACTCGCAATCGAGCTCGCTCCGCACCTCGAGCCACGCCGCCTGCCGCGCAATCGCGGCAAGCTCGTCGCCCGATGCCGGGCAGTACTCGAGAACGGCAACGACCGCCAACCGGCCCACCCCGTCGAACATGAGTAGATCCTTGAAGGAAAGACGCGCCCCGGCAGATGCTTGTGAAGCACGTCGCACCTTCTTCACATCGCTCCGCGCGCGGTCGTCTCATCATCAGAATCCCGATGCCCGCTCTCCTTCCCCGCGTACTCGTCGCCCTGCTGACGGCGTTGCCGCTGCTTGCGGCGGAGACGCCCCCGCGGACCAGCGACTTCGGCACCACCGTGGATCTGAAACTCGAACCGGTGTCGGGAAGCGCCGTGCGCGAAGGCGAGGCGGCTCGCGTCACGCTCACGCTGCGGAACGAGAGCACCGGCACTCCGCTGGCCGGCGTCTTTCCGAATGCCTGGTTTCACCGCCGCAACGACGACAAGCCGGTCGACCGGCAGCAGTGCACCGGCATCATCGCCGCCTACGCCGGCGGCAACACGCTCACCCGTCCGGCGCTCGACCTCAACATCTACTACGTCATCGCCCTCAACGGAGACGGCACGCTGACGGTCGTCGATCCGGTCTTCGGCTTCGGCGGCACGCAACTGCTGGCCATGCTGCAGCTCGATTCTCCGGGATTCGACTGGACGCTCGCCGGCCGCGACAACCGCCTTTTCGTCACCATGCCCGCCACCGGCCGCGTGGCGGCGATCGATACGACGCGCTGGAAATTACTGAAGACGATCGACGCCGGCGCGGAGCCGCGGCGCATCGCCGCGCAGCACGACGGCCACTACGTCTGGATCACCACGGCCACCGGCGTCACCGCCGTGCGCACGTCCGATCTGAGCGTCGCCGCGACGATCGCCACCGGCAAGGGAGCACACGATCTGGCCATCACGCCCGACGACCGGACGGTCCTCGTCACGAACGCCGGCGACGGTACGGTCACGCTGATCGACGTGGCGAAGCTCGCGATCGCGGGCCGCGCACCGGCAGGCGCACAACCGGTGTCGATCGGCTGGTCGGAGCTGAGCAGCCTCGCCTACGTGGCCTCGGCCGACGGATCGATCACCGCCTTCGAGCCGCGCACCCGCAGGACCGTGGCCCGCATCGAGACGGAAGCGGGACTGGAGCGGATCCGCTTCGCGCCCGGCGGCCGCTATGGCTTCGCGCTCAATCCATCGAAAGACCTGCTGCACATCATCGACGTCGCGTCCAACCGCGTCGTCCAGACCGGAGAGCTGGAGGGCGGTCCGTTCGAGGTGACGTTCACCGACACGATCGCCTACGTCCGCCGCAGGGCGAGCGAGCTGGTCCTGATGGTGCCGCTGGCGAATATCGGCGGGGAAGGAAAGCAGCTCAGCGTGGCCGACTTCCCCGGCGGCGACGAGACATTCGGCAAGCGCGCACGGACGACAGCCGCCGACGGCATCGTCGCCGCGCCGGGCGCCGACGCCGTGCTCGTCGCCAATCCGGCCGACCAGCACG
>Ga0193696_1000170_pt1 | contig 26691 bp, 25 predicted proteins | sample L3m1metaG_FD_145074 | JGI IMG/M metagenome (GOLD analysis project Ga0193696, IMG submission 145074) | Soil microbial communities from a riparian zone of the East river system, Colorado, United States - L3m1 | ecosystem: Environmental > Terrestrial > Soil > Riparian zone | place: USA: East River... | reverse complement strand
AGGCTATGCCAAGAACATGAAGACGGACGAGAAGATTGTCAAGCAGCAAGGCAAGAATTCCTTTGTGAATGTGTGGATTCGCAAAGCAGAGATGAATGGTGAGGTTGGACAGGTCGAGCCAGAACTCAGCGAGCAGTTTCCTCTTGCTTGGGCACAGAAGCGTGACATCATCATGCGTCTGCTTGAACTGAACAATGAGGCACTCAATGAGGCTCTTTTCCATCCTGAGAACCGACACACAGTCGCTGAGCTTGTTGGTATCACAGAACTGACAGTGCCGGGTGATGCAGACAGAAGTAAGCAGCTATATGAGATTTACGAGCTACTGCAAGGTCAGCCGCAGCCTGTGGGTATCAACCCCATGGACGGCACACCAATCCTTGAATCAACGATACCTGTTGAAATGGACGTTGATGAGCATTCGGTTCACATAGCAGTTATCAAGGAATGGTGCGTGTCTGAAATCGGGATGGATCAGAAGATGACCAATCCTGGTGGCTACATGAACGTAGTCGCTCACCTGCATAATCATATCGAAATGGAACAGCAAGAGATGATGAAGCAGATGATGATGCAGGGCGGTGCGCCACAGCAAGGTCAAGGTCCACAACAAGGGTCGCCACCGAAAGCGAAAGATACTGAAAACATTCCAGCTCCTAGAGGTGTAGCAAATGTTCCCTAAGTTTCAATTACTGTTTGACGACTCCGATGTGCTTGGTGGTCCTTCTGGATCTTCTGATTCAAAGTCTGACCTTGATATTCTGAATGAAACTGACGAACCTCCGGCCTCTGACGAAGCAGGTGTAACAGAGGAAGAACCTGCAACTGAGGAGCCTGGAGAAGTCACTTTTGATGAAGAACCTGTCGAGGAAGAAGAAAAAGTCGCTGCCAAAGCCCCTGAGCCCGAGACAGACGATACCGAAGTTCCAGAAGGACAACTACGTTTTAAGGACATCAAGTCCAAGTTTCCGACTATCTTCAAGGACTTTCCAAAGCTTGCTGAGACGATACGCAATGACCGTGCGTATTCTGAGATATTTGCGACACCGGAGGATGCCCGAGATGCCGCTCAACGGGCAACCTACTTCAATCGTCTGGAAAGTACCATCCTTGGTGGTTCTATCAAGGAGCTGCTTGCTGATGTTGAGCAGGGAGACAAGGAAGCTTTCAAGAAAATAACCAGAGACTTCTTGCCTACCATCAAGGCTAAGTCGATGGAGCTTTATGCAGAGGTAACTCTGCCCGCAGTCAACGATGTTCTCAGGAGCGCTATCCGAGACGCGGAGGGGACTGAGAACGTCAATCTGCGGAATGCTGCACTTCATATCGCAAAATATCTCTACGGCAAGCCCGAGATCCCCAACCTTGACAGAAAGCCTGAGGTTCCCAATGAAGCAGAGGCACGGGTCAAAGCGGAACGCGATGCATTCTGGCAAGAAAAAGCCGCAGACTTCACAAACGAATGCTACGGCGAAGGTCGGGAAGAAACAATCAAAGAAATCGCGAAAGGGATAGATAACGACAAGTCGATATCTCCCTTCCTCAAGAAGACTCTGAAGGATTCTATATTTCAAGAGGTCGATCAACTTCTAGCTAAAGATGCACGTCATCTTCGTCAAATGAATGCTCTGTGGCGCAAAGCAGAATCGACCGGGTTTCCAAAAGAGACACGCAAGGAAATCATAAACGCCTACTTGCGGGGCGCTAAGTCTCTGATTCCATCGGTTCGACAGAAGCTCCGCGCTGAGGCAGGCCTTCAGGTCAGTCAACATTCAGCAAAACCAGCAACTGAGACTCAGCCAAAGCGAACTAACATTCCAGCGTCAGGTCGCGGTCCTGTTTCTGCCGGTAAAACCCCTTCGGCAAGGGACGTGAATTGGAACAAGACCAGCGACATTGATTTCTTGAATGGCAAGTATACGCCGAAAAGTAAGTCTCGGTAGGAGTTACCTGTCATGGCAATGGACGAAACACAGGTAGCTGCCACGGAGCTTGAGAAGGTCAAAACCAAGATCCCTGTTCTCTTCGACAAGGAAGACACTTTCTATTCCATGATCGAAAAGGGAGAAGTCGAGCAGATCTCGAATCGGGATATGCGTATCCCGTTGGAGATTCGGCCCGGCGGACGGTTCGGCCATTTCGATCCCGCAGGCGGCGACCTCGGACGCGGTGAAGGACCGACCTACGAGAAGGCGGTCATCAATACGGTTCACTTGCGCCACGCAATCGAATGGCACAAGAAGACTGAATGGGCGACTGATGACGCGCGCAAGGCTGTCGTCCAGTCGGTCAAGAAGCTTCTTGCCTCTGGCATGGTTGAGTTCCGTCGGGCAGTTGACGCCCTTGCCGTATCCTCAGACGGCACAGGCGTGTTGGGAACTATCTCGGCGGTCTCAACCACTGCCAACAAGGACACATACACTTGTGACGTTGATGGCTTCGGTGTGCGCCTGATGCGTCACGGGCAGTTGCTGTCAGTGTACAACAGCACGCTCACCACGAGGAGAGCTTTCACCCTCGGTGGTAGCGTCAACGGTGAAGCTCCGATCGATCTGCTCGACTTGCAGAACAAGCAGGTCAGGTTCAACGGCACTGTCGCTGCTCCGGCAGTTCCTGGCGACAAGCTGGTCGTTTCGGGTCTCGCTTCCACGCCTCCGGTCTCGCTATATGGTGTTCCTTACCATATCTCGAACGCCTCAACCGGATCGTGGCTCGGACTTGATCGAGCCTTGTTCCCGGAGATTCGTGCGAATCGGGTCAACGCAAACGGGACAGCCTTGGCCCTGCCCTATGCGCGACTCGCCATGAATAAGATCGGTGACAGGCTCGGTCAAGATCATGGCACGAAGTCGGAAGCGTGGATGCATCCCTGTCAGGTCCAGGCCTATGAAGAGATGGCCCAGTCAGTGATGATGATCAACAAGACTCCTGGCAAGCAGGCTGTCGATCTCTACTTCGGTGAGGGCGACAACTTCCAGATTGCTGGAGTCGGCATCCGCAAGCACTACAGCTGGGACAAGCGACGAATCGATTTCATCGTGCGTTCCGTCTGGGGTCGTGCGGAGATGCATCCTGCTGGTTTCTACGAGGTCGATGGTCGCAAGATCTTCGAGATTCGTGGAACTTCAGGTGGTGTGGCGACATCGCAGATTTTCTACGTGGTTGGTTCGTTCAACCTCTACGTAACGAATCCCGCGGTGTGCGCGTACGTCGATAACCTCGCCGTTCCTGCCGGATACTGAGTGGAGGTCGGGAGGGGATTGAAGCTAGTCCCCTCCCGTTAGTTTATGATTGATAAGCAAGCAGTAGCACTAATCAACAGAGCTCTCGAACTCAAGTGGAATAACAGATATCGTCTCGCTTGGGCTGATGATGAATTTGAAACTCGTCATCGCGTTCTTACATTGGTCGATGGCTCTGGTAACTATACAGGTGAGCGCGAAGAGACAGCACGGCTACCAAAGTATTCCTACCTAAAGGGATGCTTCGTTCTTGAGAAGTATTTTCGATTCGACGGTCACGCGCCCCGGGAGGTCAAGGACTGGAACGGTTGGGAGGTTATCTGGGCTTTCGAGCCAGAACAAAATCCCAATATTGAAGTCTGTATGTTCATTGCGAATTCTCTTGAACACGGAGTAAAGAGAACTCTCAAGGACCATTACGACGAAGACAAGCAAAAGTTCGATAAGGAAGTCGAAGAGGCCTACGAAATTCTAGACAACGAATCACCATACATAGCGACGATGCTTCAGAACAAGGAAGCTATCGTCGTGCCAGAGATGCCAAAGGATAAAAAGGATGCCTAAAGATTTCGCGACGACGGCAACAATCGTAAGTCTCTTTCCACTTCCGGTGTTCGAGAAGAAGCCTCTCATCCCGAGTATCTATCAGGTTGAAGCTTCTACAGAGGAGCTTCAGCCCAAGATTCTTAAGGTTGGAGAAGGTATTTTCCATGTCTATCTCGATGAATTTCGAGGGTCGATGACTATCAGAACTCCTGCCATTACGGTGGCGGATTCTGTGGTCAGAGACTTCCTCGATGGACAATACCTCTATAGTGAAGAGGCGCGCCCCGCACTCTGGACAGTCCCAGGGGAATGGACACTCGAAGAGATTCAACGAGATAAGGATCAGAAAGAACGAATCTTCAGAGAGCATTCTCTGCAGCTCGAATGGTTCAAGCGATTGATCTTCATTGCTGATGACGAGTGGTCCAAGCATCATCAGCACAGGATGATCACTGAAGTTCAGCGTATTGCTGCGAAACGTCTGAAGTTCAATCGTGAGTGGGCGCTTGAGTTCAAGCCAGAGAACATCACGGATTGTCCTGGTTGCGGCACTGCGATTAGCAAGAAGGTTGCAGTGTGCCGAGAGTGCGGTTGTATTATCAATCCAGAGATCTACAAGACTCTCCAGTTCACGGGAGAAGTGAGACATGCTAGCCAGTGAAATCATGGACGAAGCCGCTGCGTTGATGAACGACGCAGGCAAGCTCACTTGGGGTTATACCCAATTGCTTCCCTATCTGCGTCGTGCATATGGGACGCTAGAGTTGCATCTCTTCCTCAATGGTGTGCGCGCCTTGAAGGAAGTGTCGGCTATCATTCCAGTTACTGCTATTGATCCAACTATTGCTCTGCCTGCTGATTTTGTTCAAGCCATCTCGATGGAAGAACGTGCTCTAGGATCAACAGACGGATTCTTTCCAGTTACAGAATCAGACTGGGATCAAAGCCTCAAGGCAGATTCCATTATGTATTGGAACTGGAGAGAGGAAGGATTAAAGATCAATTCTCCAAGGATTGATCGAGAAATCAGACTAAGGTATCGAAAGGGTCTGACACCAATCCTTGGCGAGAATACCAACATTTCGATTCTACTTTCAAAGCCATATCTCTCTGCAAAGTGCGCGGCCAACGCCTCAGCCTTTGGAGCGTCCAATGCTGAAAGAGCATCGATTCTCAATAGCGAGGCAAATACCGAACTGGCGATGCTCATCAATGCAGAGATAAGAAATCAGCAAGGAGTCAGGTTTCGTCGAAGACCGTATGGTGCAAGCAGACGCGCGCGCCGGTAGGTAGTCCAGCCTATCGGAAAGTCCCGTCTAACAGGAGGACAAATGCCTATCGTATTCGCACAGACATCAAAGGAACCAGGATTTCGTTCGATGCGGATTCTGGGAACCTTGACATTCTCAGGGAGCTACGTTACAGGTGGTGAAGTCCCTACTGGTTTGGTAAAGCCCGGCACGACGAAGAACGCAGTGATGGTCGGCTTTATGAGCAAGGGAGATCACAATTTCAAGTACGACGCTGCAACTGGTAAGCTCTTGGTCTACGCTCCAGGTGGCGCGCAACTCGCGGCAGCCGCATATCCCGCTGGCGTGACAGGCGACGTTGTGACAATGGAAGTAGAATTCCCGAAGTTCGGATAATGATCGAGAACCACGTTCCCGTCCCGATACCAGATTTTAACGGTCTCTTTGATCGAGGCCCGGATGAAGCCATCCCTATCGATCACTTCAAGACCGCTCTAAATCTACGGTACAAACCGTCTGGGTTCTATACTCGGGAGGGGTCCGTCACAGATATAACCTGTGGTGAGGTAGTCAGGTTTCACGTCTACAAAATCACAGGACAGGTATCAAGACTTCTAATCCTAGTTGGTGACGGGAATCTGTGGGACTCGTCGGACCTTGCTAAAGGTCCAATCCTACAGATTCCCGGAATGACAGACTTTTCAATGGAGACCTTTTTCGACAGGGCATACATTACTCCACACAATGGGATAACAGGTATGCCAGGTCAGAACGTCTATTACTATACAGGCACAGGTGCGGCCAAGGTAGCAGGAGGTATCGCTATTACTCCTACACCTGGTGTGACTCTAGTAGAAGGCGCGGGTGGCAAGGTTGATATGGGAATCCATGCCATCGCTGTAGGTTTCGAGACAGCTACAAGTTTCATCACTCAGTTCGGTGCTTTTGCAAATATCACTAATACAGGTGATAAGACAATCGAAGTTTCTAATATTCCTATTGGTCCGGCTGGCACTATCGCTCGCATTCTTTTTACTACCAAGAACATCGCAGATCCTGCAACAAACGATTTCAACGGGGACTATCAGAATGCAGAATGGTTCTTCGTTCCACAAGGGAGAATCGCAGACAACGTTACAACGACTAAATCTATCTCCTACTTCGACGCTGATCTCGTCGATCAGGCCGACTATATCCTTGAGCAGCTACCCACTATCCCTGCCGGGGTTGGGATCACCGCGTATCAGGGAAGCATGGTTGTCTGGGGAGAGGATGCTAACCCAGCCACAGTTCGTATCTCCAAAGCTGGAGAACCCGAGTCTTTTAACGCTGTTGAAGGATTCGCTCAAGTTGAGCCAACGGTCGGAGGGGGCGTCAGAAACTGCGTCGAGTTCCGATCCTCGCTGTATATACTCAAATCCAACAGATGCTACGTAACACAAGGAACTAACGACCAGCCTCTGTTCTGGCAAGTTCCTCTGCTAGATGGCTCAGTTGGAACTGAGTGTCATGGCGTAGGAAAGATATTCGAGCGCAACTCGAATACAGTAGACAAATATCTAGTAGCCTCGCGTCGAGGCCTAATGATGTTTACAGGTAACTTCGAGGAGGAGATAACCTGGAAGGTCAAGGACATCTGGCAGCGAGTTACCAAGATTTACTTCCAGAAGATTCAGGTTGCAATCGACTCGGATAACCAAATCGTCTACATCTCTCTACCACTAGATGGTTCGACATTCACCAATGCAATTCTGGTTGGTGATTATACACAGGGCTTGAACTCCAAAAACATCAGGTGGTCTCTCTGGACATTTCCACATTACCCACTATCAATGGGTCTTGATAACGATCTTGTATCAAAGGACATCATCTTCAGGTATGCAACACAGGGTGGTAATATCAGAAAGCTCGACATCACACAGCATAATGACTATGATGTTGCAATAGTCACACGTTGGGAAACTGGTGAACTACCTGTCGACTCTAAGGGTGAGGTCTTCCACCACGGTGGTATAAGACTGCGCGCCTATGGTTCAGGAAATCTCAGGCTAACAGTGACAAGTCTGGATGGCGGACAGGTTTATAACCTGCCTGGCATTCCTCTAACTATAGCTCCAGGTATATATCCAATGAGGACTTTCAATGCGCAAAGCGAGAAGATTACAATCCGAGGTGTATTACAGAACAATGGAGAGTATCTGACTATTACTAAGATGTGGGTATTTGTTCGTCAACTCTGGCTAACAAGGCCTCAGTAATGGCGATACAGCATCCCATCAAACCACAGCGTGATGCGAGGATAGATGCCCTTGGAAATGACGAAAGGTCTGTCCTGATCCTTAAGGAGATCCTTCGTGATGTCAACAAGGACGTACAGTTAATCTATCAGACCATTGCGCCACTTGAGCAAGCAATAAGACCTATCATTGGTGGAGGTGGAACAGGGCTATCTCCTGAGCCTCTGAACTTTGTAGGTCAGGTTCAGCTCAATGGCATTCACTTGTCATGGGAAGCTCCGAATGCCTCGGCTCGTCTATACGAGATTCGTAGATCAGGTGAGTTGATTTGGGATTCTGCGTCATTCGTGACGCGCACCCCATCCCTTTCTATACTACTTGATCCTCTTCCATCTGGATCATACTTCTTCTTGATTAAGACTATTGATACGTTTGGTAACTACTCACCAAACTTTGCGAGCCTAACTATTACAATTATCCCTCCTGGCAAGCCAGTTGTGACAGCTGCAGTAATTGATAACAACGTTCTTCTAAATTGGACTGTTCCTACAACTAGCTTCACGATTGACCGCTATCGTATATATCGGAATGACAATCTTTACGGTGCGCTTCGCGCTACGTTTGTATCAACCTTTGAAACAGTCGCAGGGGATTACACCTATGGAGTAGAAGCAATCGACATAGCTGGTAATGTGAGTGAGATAGGGGAGGTTACTACAACCGTCAATACCCCACCAGATTACCAGCTTCTAGATACGAAGATTAGCGGATTGAATGGCACGAAATTTAATGTTGTGCGCTCCAATACGCCAAGCCTCATTGCGTGTGTTGATACTAATATAACTTGGCAACAGCATTTTGTAAATAGATCGTGGAATACGCCACAGGACCAGATCAATGCTGGCTATCCAATCTACATCCAGCCTACACTTACAACAGGCTGGTATGAAGAAGTTATCGACTATGGAATAGAGATTCAGAATACAATCGTTACAGTTACTTATCAACTGATTCAGATAGTTCCAGAGGTCACTGTTCTAGTAAAGCTATCTTACTCTAGTGATGGTGTTGTTTATACTGCACTTCCAGTTGGTCCATCGCAATTCGTTCCTATCTTCCGTTACTTGAAGATGAGGCTTGAGTTCACAGGCTCAAGTGATAAAGCTCTAGCAGAGTGTACCGTATTGACCACTACTCTTGACGTCAAACGAGAGGTAGATGGTGGTGAAGTTATTGCCTATGCAGGTGGTATTCATAATGTTGATGGTCTCCCTGTAGACCATACTAATGGAACGCCTGTAAAATTCAATAAGTTGTTCAAGGATGTTAATTCAATCACTGCAACATGCGATTCTATCGAGCCGATTACTATCATTTACGATTTCGTGGATATACCCAATCCTGTCGGTTTTAAGGTCTTTGCTCTGGATTCCACTGGCAATCGTGTTACATATCTGGTTTCTTGGAAGGCTCGGGGTGTCGTCTAATGTGGCAGCGATACAACCAGACTTCCCACATTTTTGAGAAGTCTGTTGACAATGGAGTGTCGTGGCTACCACTACCTCTCTCTGGAGCAGTCATAACTGAGGGAACAATTCCTAACGTCGCATACACGAATGTTGCAAATACTTTTAATCAAACTCAAATCATAAGTTCTTCTAGCTTGGCAAGACTTCTCATCATCGATCCAAGTAGACCTGTAGATCAGAGAAGGTTTGATATCTCGAACAACGCTGGTAGTTTGGCACTTCGTGCAATAAATGACGCAGAGACTGTTGAGCAGCATTCCTTTAAGTTAGCTCGCAGTGGAAATGCAACTCTCAGTGGTAGCTGGTTAACAATACTTGGGACGAGTGCTGGAATAACTTTGAACGGAGGTGCACAAGCATATCTCCAGAACACCCAATTTGGTTTCGAGCATCTTCATAATGCGTGGTGGAATGGAACTGTCTGGGTTCCTCATAATACATCTTATCCAGCTTGGCTTTTTCGAGTATCGAGCTTTACTGACACGGTCTCGTTCTTTCGCGCGCCTGCTAACTCTGGTGCATTTGCTGGTCTTTTATCCATTAATAATGCTGGAGCTATCCTTGAACGTGGTCGTGGGACAGCACTAGGAGACTGGGTTGACTTCACTCCTGTTGTATCTGCAAATGCAGGGACTGCAACGCTGGCCCAAAATCTCTCTTGCAGATACGCTTTAGTGGGAAAGATTTTTCACGTAAATTTTTATTTGACGCTTACTCTTAGCTCGACACCCGGTATCATCTATATCGACATGCCAGCAGGTTTTACTCCAACTGGATACAGTGCTAGTGCAATGCTTGCTGGTGACGCATATGGAATGATCCAGACCGCGCCTTTCCAACTTAAGCTGAATCTATATCGAAGAATTGACGGTGGCGGCACTTTCCCAGCTGGAACTGTCACTGTTGGTGGAGTATCAGCATTTCCGATTGCGTGAGGTTCATGATGGCAATGTCAGAAAGTACGTTACAAATGGAGCTGGCGCGCGACCCAGCATTCCTGAATCGGTTGAACTACCTCATGCTCCAGACCGCTCGAGGTGTGAAGGAGGAGGCGGCAAATACTCCGCACCATGCAAAACGATCATCTTATGCGACGAGTATTTTGAGCAACTCGCAACAGATGGTTCAACAGGCTGCATATACTGTCGTCAGTGGTCCTAACCTACTTGGAACGGTTGAGGTTACTGACAACGGAGTTGAAACGTCAGCTTCGGATGCTGCGATCTTCTCACAGATCTCCAGCTTCTGGAATGTCCTGTCAGGTGTTGATTCTGCTGATGATCCTGGAGTGTAGATGGAGCCAAAACTAGAGATCACGATTGAAGAGTTCTATCAGGTCATTGGTGAACTTGAGATCGTACGACGCAAGCAAGCACAACAAATTCAAGCTCTTATGATCCAAGCTGATGAGATGTCCAAGGAAATTGAGCGCCTGAGGAATCCAGATGGCGGATTGGTCAAAACCGACAATAACCAGTAATTACGTCCTCTTTGTCGACGAGGCAAAGAATCGGGATATCGACGCAATTACTCTGCAAAAGATCCCACTTACTGGTCCTCCGACTGGATCAATAAAGCTGGTGCGCGCCCCTGTGAAATTTCAGGAATGGGACGGTGCGGCCTTTGTTGATCAAGTCCTATCTGTAGATGGCGGGGGGTCAGGATCTGCCAATGCAGCGGGCGCGCGTATCAACTTTGGTCTTGGCACAATGGCAGTCCAGAATGCCAATGCTGTTGCTATTACAGGAGGGACACTTCTCAACGTAACTTCAAATGGGACATTCAGTCAGACAGCATCTTCATCCCTAACAAATGTTGCAGTCAATCCTACAGCTGGGACCTATGGAGTTCATATCGCAGGCAATCCTACAGTAAACCAGAGCTTTGGTCTTTTTGTCCAGGCTGGAACTGGTAAGGGTGATTTTTGTATCAACGTTGCAAATCGAGCAGCGACAATTGGTGGTATGGTCATGCGTGGTGATATGACCCTACACATCATGAATCGTCTCATCATTCCAGTTGGCGTCGATTTCTGGGCAGTTCCGTAATGCCTAAGCTCGCAGGCTCATTCTGGATTGAGGGAGATACCCTTCGTTACGTCGGCTCAGACGCGAATGAGCGGGCTTGGAATGGTGTCCTTGTTGGTGGCATTGTGGGAGCTATCGCAGGTTCTGTCTGGGTTGAGGGGCCTGATCTTCATTACATCAATCAGACGGCAGATAGGGAATACAAAGTCGTTGGCCCTCTGATGCATGGTGATGCCCAGGCTTTGCAAGGATCACTCTGGGCTGAATTTACAACTTTACACTGGGTTCAAGCAGGTGGATCATGGGAATACGTGGCTCATCAAGATACAATTCATACAGATACAGGTGGAGTTGCGGCTCATGTTGATCATACAGATCAATCTGTTCACGTAGATGCACCTCCTGGACCACATAACGATGTGATTCATAATGATCTCTATTCAGATTCACCACATGGTGATAGCTTTATCGACGCACATGATGATCTAGGTCATGGTGATTCACATGGGGATAGTGGTTCAGCTCTTAATAAGGTTCATGATGATTGCTATTATTACTCAAATTCTATACCTACAGGTCATGGCGATCATACCGATAACCATTATGACGGTAATCAATTCCATTGTGATACCCATGATGATGCTAATCATCAAGATTTCCATAATGATACACCGCATCACGATACAGTACATCAGGACCATTACTCAGATACACCACATACAGACGTTCCAGAAGGTGGGCATGGGGATGTCCCTCATGGTGATCAACCACACGTAGACCATAATGATGCAGTACATGGGGATCTTCCTCATGTTGATAATCCAGTATTGATCGGACCATGAGCGTAGAATATTTACCTGTCGGAATTGCGTGTAATATCAAGTGTGAATACTGCTATCAAGATCCAATGAGGGAAGCAGGTAATATCAATGTCCCAAGAGATTGGTCTAAAGCACAGAAACAACTTGATAGACTTGGTCAAAACTTTGCTGTCTTTGGAGGAGAACCGCTCCTTGCTCCTATTAAACATCTCGAGGAGGTGTGGGCTTGGGGACTTGAAAGATTTGGAAGTAATGGAATCCAAACCAACGGGTCACTTATCACCGACGAACATATTGAGTTGTTCGCTAAATACAAAGTAGGCGTAGGTATCTCGATAGATGGTCCAGGTGATATGAATAGTGTGCGCTGCTCAGACGAGCTGACACTCCAAACAGAGATTGCAATCAAGAAGCTCTGTAACTTAGGGATCATCCCTTCGATCATCTGTACGATCCATCGGGGTAACAATGACCTTCCTCGCCTTTGCAAGTGGTTTGATACTCTTAGCTCTCTTGGGATTAGGCATCTTAATCTCCATGAGATGGAGATCGATTGCGGCCGAGATGGGCTTGCGCTCTCGGAAGAACGACAAATCGAAACCTACTTAGAACTCTATGAATGGTCAAAGACTTCTAAACTGAGCGTTCTCCCGTTTGCTGATATCAAGAAACTTCTCACACAGTACGAGCCAAGTGTAACGTGTGTATGGAATCATTGCGATCCACAGACGACTGCTGCAGTGCAAGGAGTTTCACCCAGTGGACAGATGTCTAATTGTGGTCGAACTAATAAGGACGGGGTCAACTGGGTCAAGGCTGACGTATCAGGACTTGAGAGATACATTGCTCTTTATCACACTCCTCAAGAGGTCGGGGGCTGCAAGGATTGCCGATACTTCGCTTTCTGTAAGGGTCATTGCCCCGGAACTGCTATTGATGGAGATTGGAGAAACAGAACAGTCAACTGCAGACTCTGGTACTCGCTCTTTGAAACAATAGAGAGGGATCAACCTCAGCTCTTAAGTGAATGTGCTAAGCGGACAAAGATTGCTAATCTCCTTTCAGCCGTTCACCCAGTGAACAGCGGGCATGGTGATATTCCTCATGGAGATCATCATGGTGATCATACCGATTATGGTATTCCAGCTACAGTTCTAACGGAGCGTCCACAGTGGGCAAAGTCGAAAGACTAGATTTTATAGTTCCAGATTTCCTTCGTGTTGTCTGGACATCAGAAGCTGCACGAGAGTACTGGCAAGGAAAGATACATGCCCTCTCAAATCTATGGAAAGGTGTTGAGTTACTTACACTAATTGATGGGTTGCGACCTGGAATTTTACAAAGTGTTAATCCTTTAGACCTACCAGACTTACAGGTCTGGGCACTTAAACATAACGTCCAAATGGCTATCGTAGGTGTTGATGGTGCGGCCCAGGGAGCTTATGGGAATGCTAGTATCCCATATGAATCTGGTAAGCAATTCACCTATCGAGTTTACTTTGGTTTAGAACCAGAGAGGTTTCTAGATGCGTGGCGCGCTCAAGACGATATCACTATTGGTCACATGCTTGACTTTCCTGACTGTTGTGTTAGGGCTTTTCAAAAGCATTGGAAGGAGTCGGGGTGGAGAGACTACACAGCCCTAACCTTTGAGTCTAAGGATCAAAAGAATGCAGTCTACAACAACGTGCTACTCCGCCACGTTGGGATCAGGGGAGTTTTCCACCTTCCTTGTTCTGTAGACTGCAGACCCAGTGTCAAACGAGGGCAAGAGATTCTAGAATTAATGGACAAGAATAAGTTAAATAGGGAGATGAATTGGTTGAGAGATTTATTGTCCATGCCAATGCAGTGGACGTCATTACATGGCATTGCGATGGTGGTCACTCCGGTTCTAAAGACAACTTACGCAAGTGATGCACTTGCACACAAAGTTATACTCAATCTACATAGTAACGACTATCCTAGATATGGCGCAAGTGGCAATCAGTTTCCATTCTCCAATGTTATACCACTTAAATTTAATAAACATTGGAATGGATTTAACTCACTTGAGTCCATGCAGAATGCACACGACTTCATTGTTTCTATCCTGCCTGAGATAAAGGGCAAGGTTCTAGACCTGGGTTGTGGCACAGGGCAGCTTCTCAAAGCAGTTCAAAGGGCGCACCCTAGCACGTTTCTTTACGGGATTGATTGCGAACCTTCTGTCATTGACAGTGGCGCACAGGGCATCAAGTATTTAGAACTGGACATTTTTGATCACCGAGCGTGGGAAGAAGTCGATCTTACGCTTATTGCAATCCAACGACTGTATGAAGTGCCAGAGTCCAAGGCGATGGCACTTATGGAGGTAATTCATAACTATACAGATATGTTAGTTCTCTACAGCTACGACGGGTGGTTCGAAGACGTTCCCAAGTTTGTCGATCCATACTTCGAGGTCATAACGGCAAGAAGTGATCCCGTCGCAAATCTCAGAGCGATTCTTTTGAAGGGTAAAGCTCATGTCTAGCGACGAATACGCACGGTTGTTTTTCGACACCATTAAGAAGTCACCGGGACAGCCTGCCGACGATTACGAGACTGTCCTTGGTGAGAGTGGCATTCCAGCGGGGTATGCGGAGTATGTCAAGCCAACAGCGGACATGCCATTCAATGCGATGACGCAGCAGATCGGCAGTGACGGTCGCATCGCAGGAAGGATCTTTCTCCCGACGGCGACTCCTGACGACAAGGGCTATTACACCCATCCCTTCTCACCACTGAAGGATGCGGCAGCAGGAAGCCCACATCGGCTTGAGTGGGAATGGCGTGATCTCGGTGGACCTCCCATCGTCACACCCGGAGAATCCGGTGGTGGTGTCCCTCCTACCACTACTGGGATTAGCAAGGAAGAATGCCAGGCGATGATCGACGAGGCGACAAAGCCTCTCCATACGGAGATCGAGTCGCTCAAGACCGCGATGGCACAGCCGCTCCACGCACATGGCCCAGTCAATCTGCCGATCGTCATGGACAGTTTGACCTCGCTGCGCTGCAAGGGCGACATCGACGTCGAGGTCAAGCCGGGCACCGCCACAGCACCTCCTCAGACTGGTGGAGGCGGTCCCTCAGAAGCAGCCACGCTGGTGCTGCTCAAGAAGCTACTCAATCGTCCCGAGGGGCAGAAATGAATCCCGATACGATTCTTGGTTACTGCGATGAGATCGACGTTCTCACGCAGAAGATTCGTGACGAGCTTGGCTCTGAACCACCTGACCCTGGTCCTGAAGATGAGACCGTCATCAACAACTGTGGTGATGTGCAGGCAACATTGACAGCAGGTGGCAATGTTGCACTTGCTCCCAATCTTGTCTGCGAGGGCAGCTACAGTTTTGACACTCCTGACACTAAACTACGGGGTCAGGGTGGAAACAAGATCACTGGTAGTGGTAATCCCGCGTTACGTGTATCTGTGGGTATCGACCACATCGGGATTGAAGCATTGGAAGGTGCATCGAACTACGACAGTGTCATTCGTGTTGGTAAGAACGATACGAATCAGACAACTGTTGACCAGGCACCTGATGATGTGAAGATCGAAGGAGTGCGCGTCGCGACTCATCGTGGAAAGCGGGGCATCGAGGTTAACGCAGCCAATGTTACGATCAAGGATTGTGACATTCGTGACGTTTACTCCAGTGCCAAACAGGATAGTCAGGCAATTGCTATCCTGAATGCTCCTGGTCCTGTTCTCATTTCAGGTGGCTATTTCGAGGCTGCTAGCGAGAACATCATGGTCGGCGGGGACAAGATGAAAATCCCGAACTGCCGTCCAACAGGAATCACGATCGAGGACGCTGTATTCACCAAGCCCATTGTATGGAAGGGTAACAGCTCCATCCCGACCAAGAACTTGCTTGAGCTGAAGGATGGTCATAACGTGACTATCCGTCGATGCACCTTGACCAATTCCTGGGCTAGTGGTCAGGATGGTTATGGGTTCATGTTCACACCAAAGAACGGTGGATCACTCCGGAATCTGGTGGTCGAAAACTGCACCATGTCCGAGGTTGGGGCCATCGTCAATATCACCGGCCACGACTTCACCGCAGACAATGCATCGTCCCTGCCGCGCACAACGGCAGAGATGCGTGGTGGTAATTATCGCACAAACAAGACAGCGATGGGTGGTCCTGGCCGTTTCTGTCTTATCACTGAAGGTCCAGAGTCAGTGGTATTTCGAGGGATGACGATTGAACATGAGGGTTCTTCGTTTGTCGACTATGCCGACAAAGCCTCTTGTGATATCTTGCATATCCTCGATTGCACCTGGAACTATGGATCATATGGTATCCGCATCGGTGGTGCTAACCACGGTGACAACACAGCAGGGGTCATCAAGGACCTGGTGATCACTGGCAACACTATCCGTGGCGCACATTCGCAGTTCAAGTCTCGCTATCCGGACAACATATACATCGACGCGATGAGTGCTGAACGAGAGCGAGAAGTGGACCGCAAGGATATTGTACAGGCAGTTCAACGTGAACTGAATGAAGAACTAAAGCGTCTGAAGGCTAGATTAAGATCCGATGTCTAAACTCGAGTTACGATCTTTTCGTTGGGACGACGTTCCAGCAATCAGTAAGATCTGGGAAGACCATCACTCAGGTCTCTACGGTCTGCCCAACAGAAGATCGTCCATTGTCGATGCCGTTGTTGAAAATGACGGCAAGATTATAGGGTATGGTCAAGTCAAGTTGTTCGCAGAGGCCATGCTCTTTCTCGACAAGTCTGCTCCGCTCCGTGCGCGCGTTAACGCCTTTAGGATGTTGATCCTTGAGGGGTTTCGCGGCACGGAGCAAGCAGGTATACAAGAGATATATGCTTTTGTTACTGACCCAGACTTCGCACTTATAATGCAGAAACATTTTCGTTTCTTCCAGGCAGACAAGCCCGGTGAGTTGCTCGTAAAGGAGCTGTGATGGGTGGTAACAAAAAGGAAGTCAATAAGCAGCTTACTCAGAATCAGGGCTACCAGACCCAGTTCGAGAATGAACAACAGCAAAGGTCTGGTGAAGCTTACAATCGTGCCAACGAGGCATGGGGTGGAGCTAACAAGCTCTATCAAGACTTTGCTTCAGGCGGTGGTCAGAACTTCCTCGACCAAGCCTATGCCTTCAATCCCACTGCTGGACAGCCTACTGCAGGAGGTGGTGGTGGGGGTGGTGGGGGTGGTGGTGCATCAGATGCATCAGGAGACTATGAAGCCTCTTATCGAAAGTTCATGAATGGGGGTGGACTTGACCCTACAAAATTTAATGAGTTTCAGGGCACACTCACTGAGCTTGCAAAGTCGGGTGGCTGGTCCCCTGAGCAGATTGCTAACGTCAACAAGTCGATTGCTGGTTATCAGAACTTCGCAGATACTGGGGGCCTTGATGCCGAGGCTATCAACAGGATGCGAGGAATGGGGGTCTTTGACGAGTTTGCGCGCACTGGAGGCTACTCCGACAAAGACGTCTCCAATGCAAGACTCCGAGGAACCTCAGGTATTCCAGCGTTTTACGATAGGGTTCGAGAAGAAGGCAACCGTCTCGGGCGCGTCCAAGGGGGTGGTGGTCCGGGTCAAGCCGCTCTCATGTCAAGGCTTGCGCGAGATGAGGCGAGAGGTGTATCGGGAGCGGCACTAGAGACCGAACTCGGTATTAAGGACGCTGTCAACAAGGGTAGACAGTGGGGAACTTCCGGCCTGACCAGTGCGGAGCAGAGTCTTCAAGGTCTGCTCTCACAGAACAAGCTCGCTGGTATGGGTGGAGTGGTCGATGCTACGTCAGGAATGGCGAACTCGATTGCTCAAAACAGATCCGGTGCGGCCAATGCAGGTGCAGGAAACGAGACTGCTTGGCAAGGACTCAAGACTGGTAATGAGCTTGCTGGAACAAGAGGTCTCGCAGACCTTGCAGAAGGTGCGGCAAACAGAGGAGTGATGTCTGCTGCCAATGCGTCTGCTGATGCTCGGTGGCGCGCCTCATTCCTCGCGGATAACGCACTTGCTGGTGCAGGTGGTCTGCGTGGCCTGAGGAGTGACACACCTGGTGAGGTTGCACTCTACGACCAGAACAGACTTCAGTCTAGAGGAGTCTGGAACGAGGGTATGAGTGCCATGCCCAGAGATCAGGGTTGGGGTCGTGACCTCCTCAACGCTGCTGCAACTGGAGCAGGTGCCTACTTCGGTGGTGGTGGAGGTATCAGAACTCCCAAGAAAGCTGGTATGGATATGTATGGCATGGGAGTAGGCTAATGGCGAGAGAAGATAACGCTTTCAACATGCGTCGCTTTGCCAACATCTTCGCTCCCCAGCAGGATGATCCACTGATGGGTGCTTATCGGAAGATCGATTTCAATCGAGGTCCGACAACACCAGGACGCGCCCCTTCAGGACCTGTGTCTGAGGAGGCTGACAACGATCCCGTATCGATAGCCATGAAACGCTTGCAGGGTGGACAAGCTAGCAATGCCTATCGAGAGCACATTACCAAGCTACCGACACGAGAAGAATATGCTCCATCACAGACACGTCGGATAGGTGGCGCGCTCGCTGCCGCAGCAGCAGGATTCAATGATCCAAAGATGGGTGCTTACGTTGGTGAGCAAATCATCAATGCACCATACAGGAACGCAATGGAGTCTTGGCAGACGAAAGGTGCGGGCCTGAAGGAGCAAGCCGATATCGAGAAGGACGACGCCACGAGTCAGCTCAACTACGTTAAGGCTGTCAGGCAACAACAAGTCGATGCAGAGACTCAGGCGCTCGCTCGGCGTAAGGTAGACATCGACGAAGAGCAGGCCGCCACGAATCGAATGTATCGAGAAGCCCAGATTGGTAAGATGAAGACTGAGGGCTTCCGTGAAATGACAGACCCTGAGGGCAACGTTATTCTGTATCATCCTGATGGAAGACAACAGAATATGGGACCTTCTATCGAGGGTCGTAAGGTTGCCAACCAAGAGCGCGCCACGAATATCTCTGCATACGGTGCAGAGACAGGTCGTATCAATGCTAACACTGGCATTGGTAATCTGAACCAGCGTGGAGTAGAGTTTGGTCAGCGTCAAGCACAGGACGAGATCGCTAATGCGGCTCGCGATAGACAACTCAATATCTCACAACAGAATGCTGACCAGTCTGGCATGAACGCAGGTTCGGCTGGATTCGTCAATGCTGGTGAGGTCTTTACTGCCAATGCGATGGCTGCTCAAGAGGTGGCGCGCACAAATCCGAAGTTCAAGGACTGGACCATCGACGCTAATGGAATGCCAGCCAGACCTGGCACGCTCTGGGGAACTAACCCTGTAGATCCTGCCAGTCCTGAGGCTCAGGAATTCTTGCGAGCTGTCGAGACTGCTAAGCAAGGTGTTCTACGGACTCGTCGACCTGGTGTTGGAGCGCCCCCGAGAGCACCTGCTGGGATGGGTCAGGGACCAATCAAATTCAGTGACCTACCTACTGGCGGTGGTGGTCTTAAGTTCTGAGGTGAACCATGCCTGGTAGAAGGATTCAGATAGACTACGACGGCGAAATCCTGGACATGGATTGGGATAAGCCGACACCTCCAACGCAGTCAGATGTTAGAGACTGGATGCAGAAACGTCGGAGCATAACGCCAAGTGCGCCACCTCCTGGTCCAGCAAGTCCGAACTATCCTAGCACAGACCTTGATGAGCTACCAGAAGAATATAGGTCTTTGCAGCTACCTACAGCTCCAACTCAGAAGCCTCGGGATACAGGTTTCCTTGGGGGTATTGGCGAGACCCTAAAGGGGATTGGACACTTCGCCAGTAACGTCGGCAAGCTAACACCATCTAACCTGGACTTCTCAGAAGCAGGTCTGCAAGATCGTGCGCGTGCTGCGAAGGAACTTGTCGGTGGGGTCACTGAGCCCTTCATGCAAGGTGGTAGAGAGGCTTATGGGTATGAGCAGAGAGGTGAAAACTTCAAAGCTCTTGGCAGGTCTCTAGCTGCTCCTGTCGAAGCCTTGACAGGTATACCTGTTACTGGCATGGCGCGCGACGTCGGAGAAGGCAGATATGGTCATGCTATTGGGTCAGGTCTTATTCCTGCCGCACTTACTTTAGCTGGAGCTAGAGGTGGGAAGAAAACCGCACCTATTGCAGAGGCCTTGCCTGATGTTCCTCCTGTCAGACCTGAGCCTACACAGATGCCTCTAGAGTATGGTTTTGACCAGCCTGGTCTACCATTTCGCGAGGCACCAAAACCACCTACAGAACTATATGGACCTGAAGTTGGTCCTTACGGAGTGCATGATCCTACTACTCAACCTATACTGCAGCCTGTTATCGGTAGGCAGAAACTAGGGTTCGACGCGCAACCTACAATGCCTTGGGACATTGGACCTGAGGCTGGCGCGTTTGAACAAGGTAAGCCTAAGGTCTCTGGAACTATCGGTCCAGAGGGAGAGATCATCCCTGGCAATGAGTTCGTATCAGACCCTAGACCAAAGATGGGACCTCCTGTCGGGACCTTCGATAGAAAAGCTGGCGCGCGACCTGTTACAGATAAGGTAATGGGCGAGGCTACAGAGGGACCTGTCGGAAAGGCTGCTGCGTCTGGTGTGCCTGAACTACAGGACGCTGCAAAGAAAACTGGTCTCTATCAATGGGCAAGGGAAAAAGCTTGGAAGATGCCAGGTGCTCAGGCTTTTGCTGAGATAGGCAAGGGTGATATCTCAGTCCTTAAGGACGCAGGTAAGACTGGTCCTGAGCTTGCAGAACTCGTCTCTAAGACTAGACATCTTGGTGATTATCTAGGTGGTGAGTGGGGCAAGCGCGCTAAGGAGGCAGTTAAAAATCTGCTACCTGAACAGATAAAGGTCTATGTCGAATCTAGAGATAAGGGTATAGTTCCTAACGATCCCGCTGTCCAAAAAGCATTAGAAGCAAGAGCCGTTATAGACAAAGAAGTAGTCCAGGCTATGAAGGACTCAGGTGCAGGCATAAGAACTGCTGAGGGGAAGATCATTCCATTTCGTGAGAGAGTTAATCATTGGCCTCACATATACGATAGGAAAAATCTTGTTAAGAATAGGGATGCATTTATAGCCCAGCTTGAAAAAGAAGGTTGGACTGTCGACGATGCTGCAAAGGCTGTAGATAACGCAGCTCAACATGGCGAGCGTCTTATATCTGCGCAGCATGAGCGTCAGGGTAATGCCCCAGGTTATAGGATGGACCTTGATGCAGACCTTATGCACTTGAATGATATGGGAAAGAGGATCGCAGAGGCGCGCGAGTTTGGGGCGCGTGACATTGCAGATCCTAACAGCCCGATCGAGAAACTAATTAAGGGGACGGATGATCCAAAGAGAGTTAGGGAAATCCTCAGTGCACATCTAGGTCGTGACGTGGCAAGCACAGGAAATCCAGCTTGGACTACTGTCAATAAAGGTATAAGAAAAGTAATGAGTGCGGCACACCTTTCGCACTACGCCGTATCAAATTTCTCACAGATGGCAACTACACCACTACGAGCTAACCTCAGTGCATATGCTGAAGCAATCGGAAAGGTTGCTACAGATTATAAGAAAGCTGTAGGTGAGGCTGAAGCTACTGGCGCGCTCCAGACAATTAACCAGGACCTTCTCAGGGAAGTGGGTGGAGAAGGTGCAATGTCCAAGTTGTTTCTGATGAAGAAGTCAGAGACCTTGAATAGAACTGTCTCAGCTGTAGCAGGTAAGAGCACAGCTAATCAACTATTCACGCAGCTAAAGAAAGATCCGACTAATAAGAGAGCAAGAGCACGCTTGCAGAATCTTGTATTAGAACCTGTCGACAATGTTCTGAAACAGGAATCTCTTACTCCTGAGCAGCAGGGTATCGCAGGTGGTAGAATGTCGGAGATTACTCAGGGCCGCGCGCAAGGTATCGACTTGCCTAGGTTGTGGTCAGGTCATCCTATCGCAGAGATACCTCTCCTATTTAAGAAGTATGCCTTCACTCAGACGCGCATTATTCGGGATGCAGTGATGGAGAACCCTGGGAGGAATATCCCTCTAGCCCTTGCACTATATGCTACAATGGGCGAGGGTATTGGGGATATTAAGGCGGGCGTGAAAGGCGCTGTCTCAGGAGTAGGACCAGGACAAGCCATAGCAGATAGAGGAGAGGGACTAGAAAGGGTCTTTGCGAATCTTGGTCAGGCTTGGGCACTTGGGATTCTGACTGACGTGATTAGTGCAGGTGGAAAGGCTTCAGGTCTGGCAGAGCTTATGGGTGGTCCTGTAGCTAGTGATGCTGGGCAGCTAATGTATGGAGCCTATCATGCTGCGGCAGATAAGCCTGATGGTTCAGGACCATATGATCCTCTAAAGAAACAATTTGCTCGATCCATACCATTTGTAGGCTCTGGTATAGCAGCAAGAGTAGGTGGAGGAAGTAGTCGATCTACTCTCCCCCACCCACCACGACCTAGCCTTCCGAGGGTGCCACGGCCCTAGGAATTCGTATCCTTGTCATATGCATCTTGGAGCACACATAGATGTAATGACCGTCCTGAGCGCCCTTGTAGAAAGCTGTACTGTCGCAATCAGGACAGGTCATTTGCTCGGGAGGTCGATTAGGTTCCATCGCTCTCGACCTTGGTTGCTTCCTTGATCCAGAGACAGGCTGTCTCGATGTGGGTGATTGCGATCGAAAGGCCGCGACCATCCACATTGCTCATGGTCTGCCTCATGCTGTTCACTTGATGAACAGCTACCTCCAACCGTTCCAGAAGAGCCTTGACAGACTTGTCTTCTTCACTCTGTTCCATCTTCAGTCTCAATTCGTCAGGCATTTTTTCCTCTCAGCTTCTTCCACTCGTCTAATTGTCTGAGATATCCAGGAGTCAATCTGTAATAGATGTGACCTCCCTTTGTCTCTGACGTTACTGCTTTGGCCTCGACTAGGGTTTCGACTACTCTGTTAAGCACAAAGCTATCGACATCCCCAAAAAGTTTCTGTAGCACTTTCTGTCTGGTCAGTTCATGATCAGGTGCCTTGATCAGAACGTTCAAGACCATAGCCTGCTCTTGAGCTATCTCACTCTTACCTCCTGAACCCTGCATAACCTTATCGACATGGGTTAGCAGTGTTGTACAAACCTCTATAGACTTATCGATATCTTGAGGTTGAATCTCCAATGTGAGATCACGAGCCAGAGCTAAACACATAGCAGTCTTTTCCACATGGTTGTGGACTCTCTGCACTGTGCCAGTTTTGTCTTGAGTGTCTTTAGCTCTGAGATCGTAATACCAATCGGAGTATACTTTCTTCGCTCCCTCTGTATACTTGAACTCACCCTTGATCTTCGACACCTCTACTAAATACTCAGCCGTGCGTAAAGGATCGAATAGAGTCTTAGGTCTCTCCAAAAGCGGATTGATATGTCCACGAGTTTCTTCATAGACCATCAACGTCCTACCAAGGAATCCACCTTCGATGTCCTTGGCGTGTACAACCTCCCGGAAATGCGGCGGTGAGGATGCACCCAACATGGTCAGACAAACATTCTTCAGTGTGTCAACGCCCGCACCCTTTAGAGTGTTCTTCCATTCCTTGTTGTAATGAGTGTCATACAACTCAGTCAGGATACTCAGTGAGTGCGGGTCTTGAATCACGAAGTTAACGAACTCACCAGATACCAAGAACCCTCTCGAGTCAGGTATGGCTGGCTTGCCGTTGCGTGTTGTGATTGTCCCTAGCTCTTTCACTACAGCCTGTATGGAGTTACGACCTGAGATAACTCGTGTCGTATCAACTACAGTGACGAGTTCCTTAGCTAACCATATCGGCCACCCTTTACCTAGACCGCTCTTTCCGAGAAGCATGACAAATAGATTCGGTGATAGCTTGTAGTAGTGTTTGTCTAGAAAGACATTACTACCACTGACGGCAGCTATTGCTGAGATCGCGCTCCACCAAATCCATTGCTTAGGGCTCTCCACTTCCGCTGAGGAGTGCATGATCTCGTCGAGCCACGACATAGTCCTTCAAGTCCTTATAGTTCCGTCCAACTTTAACCTCACAGGGAATTGTGATTGTACCACGAGGCAGGGTGCAATTCGAGAAATCAATCGGCATCTCAAACGCCGGTACTGCATAGCTCAAGTATTGATCTATCTCTGTCTCTCTTACGAGCGCAACGAGCGCATCGTGTGCTTCAACACACACTCCTGTAGTGCTAGCGAACGACCCCCAGACTCGAACATCATTACAAGTTCGGTCCCTGATGTCGAGAAGCGCACGTTTAGTATTGTCTGTAATACACGATTGCGGAATCTGAGCGAACGCTTCTTTCTCAAGCTCGTGATCGAACCTACCGAAGAATTGCCTGCGACGTCCAAATGGATTGATAAGGACACGGTCGTTGTCCCGCAAGGCTTGTACAACTTCAGTGTGGAAAACACTACGGATCTTTGGTGAAAAGTTATGGAATGCGTCCAGAATCTGTCCTGCTTTCCATTCACTGACTTGGATGTCGATGTGAAATTTCTTGGCGTCTGTGTTGATGATTTGCATGAGCCTTGCTTTTCCCATGCCATAGTTTCCTGCGTGTCGAGTGGTTTTCCCGACGAATCTAAGTTCATATGTAACCCTCTCTGGCAAGCAATTAAAGATCCAACTACTGGTTAGACGATGAACATCAGTAGTATCAAATAACTTAAGCAGCTCAAGGTCATTGGCGAGCAGAGCAACTACTCTAGCCTCAGCTTGTGAGCTATCAATCTCTACAAAGACATAACCTTCGTCAGCAATGAACTGACTGCGAAGGTCTGAACCAGTATCACCGTGCTTGGTCATTGTCTGAAATGCCAAGCCGATCTTATGTGGTCTTACAGGTGCTTTAAGAAGGGTAGTGGAAGTTCGCCCTGTTTCAGCACCAACGATCCGATAGCTCGTCCGCATTCTGCCGTCGTAATCGGGTCGTGCCTCAAGATATGTGCCCAGTGTCTTTCTGATACGACGGATAGTAAGGATATCGGATAAGACAGATTTCTGACCCTCGTCTTTGCACACGTTGTTCTGTAGAGCAATGATCGTATCTTCCGATGTGTCTTTGCGGAGTGGCAGATCCATGTCACGATATAACAGTTGATGCATCTGCTTGGGCGAAGCGACATTAACAGGCCTCCCTACTGCTTCATTCAATCTTTCTTGAACTTCCTTTAGTTCTCCTCGATACTTCTTCTTCAACTCTTTGTTGCGCGCCACGTCAAGTAGCAGTCCTACCTGTTCGAGATCACGGTATGCGTTGTGCAACTTGTTGACATAGTTGTAGTAGAAGTCGGAGAGACCCATCTCGGTTAGCTCTTTGTCTTGCTCTTCGAATACCTCAAAAGTAATCGCCGCATCCTTAGCGTTATAGAGGTAGAGCCGATCATAAGTATCTCTCTTCGGATTAAATTCTTTCCCTTCCGTTTTGTAGTACGGTTCATCCGTCCAAATGCTTGCCAGAAAAGCAAGACCCAGAGGGAACTCTGGGTAAAGGGTGTGCGCCATGAGCATAGTATCAGCGTACAGTGTCGCTGGTCTGAAGCCACATGGTGAGCGAAGCTTTGCATCGTCGAACTTAAAGTTCTGTCCGATGAGTTGGTAGCGCGGGTCATCAAGAATATCTGATACGAACTTCCACATCTGGACCAGTTCATGATATGGTATCCATTCTGGTCGCTTCTCATCTACCATGTTAACCAGAGGAACTGATATAGCATGGTAGCGTGAGAAGGCAAATGAAACACAGACGGGGATGCACTTATAAGACTCGATGTCTACCGCTACCTTCCACTTCCCTGAGTACTGACGCTTGAATCTGAATAGGTCTAATGAGTTACGGCACACCGTGAGTAATCTGTCAGGAACATGATACTCAGGCGTCAATGCTTCACGAGCAGCCTTTGCGTAGTCTAGGCTAACATAGGCGCGCGCCGCATAGTCTGCAACCTCACCCCCTGCTTGACGTAACAGGTGTGCAGGGTGATAGGTTGAGACAACCTTGAGTTTGAAGTCTGAACTACGGAGTACTGAGCCACGATATACCTTAATGCCTGTCTTGTTGGTCAGTGCCTGTAGCGCCGTGTTACCCAGTGCAAGGACACAATTAGGATTAACAGTATGCAGCTCATCGAATAGGTCCTGTGTGGACTGAGCAAGTGACACACCTATCTCATTCAGGCGCTTCATGTCGTTCTCAGGCGGCCTGAACTTTATGACGTTGGTGATGTAGCAGTCTGCCCTGTTGATCCCTGCCTCTCGTAAGAAGCCGTTCATCAGATCTCCGGCAGGTCCCTCGAAGGGACGACCAGAGATGTCCTCGGCCGCACCCGGAGCTTCACCGACAATAGCCAGCTTCGCTCCGAATGGGCCTATGCCTGGGACGTAACGTGGTTCAGTCATTTGTAGAAGCCCAGGGGTTTTCTACGACGTCGTCGCCATTGATCTTTCATGTTCTGACTATATGTTCCCTCGTATAGATGCTCAGGCTCTATACAATTAGGAACGTCACAATGATGACAGCAGATATGACCAAATTCTAGCGGACGTCCAAGCTTCTCTTCTAAGACGATCTTACACAGACTACGACGATTTCCATAGCGTTTCACTACCGGAGAATTCTTATTGTTCAAATTCTCATAAGTTAATTTGCATGGCTTAAGTAACGTCGGCATTGGTCTCCTTTATCTCTGTTCGTCTCCTGTCTTTTCTCATACTCATCCATAGGATTATGAGCATACATAGTTCATGCTCTGTCTCCTCAATGGTTTCGTTCTTTGGATCTTTTTTATTGTTCTCCAAATTTGCAAGCCTAAAAAACTTCTCCGCGATATGGCCTAAGAATCCTGAGTCATCAGGGTCAGTAAATAGTTTGGACATCTGACCGGCGAATTTATAGTTCGCATAAGGGTCAGCATCTCCCGAGTATTCATTGGCCTTCAGTGTGTGCAGGTCGCCCGACGCCTTGAGGAGATCGTAGAATGTTTTGTTTTCGCGCACCTT
>Ga0193696_1000169_pt1 | contig 26734 bp, 27 predicted proteins | sample L3m1metaG_FD_145074 | JGI IMG/M metagenome (GOLD analysis project Ga0193696, IMG submission 145074) | Soil microbial communities from a riparian zone of the East river system, Colorado, United States - L3m1 | ecosystem: Environmental > Terrestrial > Soil > Riparian zone | place: USA: East River... | reverse complement strand
GGTGAACTTGCAACCTGAATGAGTTGCGAGCTACCGGAATCAACTCTGTGCAACCAGCGTGAGGACAAATATTCTATGCGTGGATCAAAGCCCGCTATCCGACCAGTGAGCAACCTCGTCAACCTGCCAGCCTCACAGGCCCGCATTCCCGAGCCCCCGGCCAGCCTGCACGAAGGCCTCGAGCGCGACTGCTGGCTGGAGGTCGTCCCGGAACTTGTGCGGCGGAAAATCTGGGATACTGACCTCAAGGACATGGTGCAGGCCTATTGCGTGCAGCGTGCCCGCTTTATGACTGCCAACGAAAAGGTGCAGGAATTGGGCTTGATCCAGAAGTCCAAGCGCGGCGATGGCAAATTCAACCCCTATATCAGCATCTCCAATGCGGCCTATGATCGCATGGTGCGGCTAGCAACCGAGCTCGGCCTTACCGCCGCCCGGCGCGAGAGTGCCAAGAAGGTAGACAAGCCGGTTGGCATCGCCGCCGACAAATTCCTCAAGCGCAATGCGGCGGTCTAGCTTGCCTAAAAAGCTGCCGCCTGAACTCAGACTGACCGGCGAGCGCCGCCAGTCTGAGCGCCCCCGTATTAGCCGGCCTCGTCTTACCCCGCCGCCGGAGCCGGAGCTAAGCCCGATCCAGCAATGGGCCGCCAGCGACCCGGCTACTCAATGGGCGCAGGATGTGATTGCCGGCCGCATCGTTGCCGGCCAGCTGATGAAGGCCGCGGCCGAGCGCCATATGCGCGACCTCTGCCGCACCGACCTGCGCTTCGATGTCGCCAAGGCCGCCGACGCGCTGGAATTCTTCCCCAGCATGTTCACGGTTACCGCCGGGGCCGCTTCCGGCCAGCCGTTCCATCTGCCGAACTATCTGGCCTTTGTGGTTGGCTCATTATTCGGCTGGTACAAGCCCTCCGGCCGGCTGCGCTTTCGCGAGGCTTGGTTAGAGATTGGCAAGGGGCAGGTGAAGACCCCGTTAGCGGCCGCTGTCGGCCTCTACATCATGGGCTGGCGCGGGATTGCCCGCAGCGAGGTCTACACGATAGCCAAGGATCGTAATCAGGCCAACGTACTGTTCGCCGACGCCGTCAATCTGTGCCGCGCCCCGATCCCCGGGCCCGAAGGCCCCACCAGCGACTCGCTTGAGTCGATCGGCGAGGTCATTATTCGCGGCACCGGCGAGATGGCGTGGATGATCGAACATCCCGGCACCCATTCCAAATTCCGCGTGCTAGCCAACGACGAGAAGATCTCCGGGCCGAAGCCCGCCATGGTATGCGCCGACGAGATCCATGAGTGGAAATCCGCTGGCCAGCTGGAGCTATGGAAAGCCGCACTGGTAAAGATGCCGACCGATGCGCTGCTGATGATTACCACCAACACCCCGGCCGCCGACCAGATTATTGCGACCGAGCTTTCGGAATTCTACCAAGGCGTCGTCAAAGGCGTGTTCGATGACGATGCGGTGTTCTCGTTTATCGCCCGGGTCGATGACGACGACGACCCGATGAACGACGAGGACTGCTGGCCGAAAGCCTTGCCGTTGCTGGGCTTGACCTACCCGGTGGAGAATGTGCGTACTGCGGTGGCGAGCTCGCGCCACCGGATCGCCACTAGCCTAACTACCAAGCGGCTGTACTTTGGCGTGCCGGTCGGCTCCTCGGCCTACTGGATCGACCTCGACTCGTGGGAGCTGGTGCAAGGCGATTTCCGCGAGGACGATATGGGCGATGCGCCGTGCTATCTCGGCCTCGACCTCTCGCAGAAGAACGACCTGACTGCGCTCTCGACGGTGTGGCGCAAGGACGGCAAGCACTACGTCAAGATTTATTACTGGCGGCCGCGCGACAATGCGGTGGAAGCCGGTAAGGCCGACGGCGCGCCGTACTTCGAATGGGGCCAGCAGGGATTGCTCAAGCTGGTACCCGGTCTCAGTATTGAGTACGATTACGTGGCGGCCGAGGTGCAGCGTCTACACACCCGCTTTGCGGTCAAGGCGATGGCGTTCGATCCCGCCCATTCGATCGAGTTCCGCAAGGCCTGCGACCGCATCGGCTTTACCACCTGGGTATGGAAAGAAGGCGAGACCAAAGGCAGCGGACTGAAGATGGTGGTGCACTCGCAAGGCCGCATGGGAATGCATAGCAAGCAGATGTTGTGGATGCCGCGCAGCCTGCAGCTATTGGAAGATTGTGTGCTGCGTGGCGACATCGTAATCCAGAAATCCCCAATCACGACGTGGTGTAGTGGCAACGCCGCTATCGAGGCCGACGCCCAGAACAACCGCTGGCTAATTAAGCAGCGGACGCGCGGGCGCATCGACGGCATCGTCAGTGCGGCCATGGGAGTTGGTATAGCACTCGCCGGTCTCGAAGAGGCCCGCGAGCCTGAGTTCCAACTATTGGTTATGTGAGATGGCCACGCACCCGCCCGAGACCGTCTATGTAGGCGATGATTGGGTCCTTCTGCGCGCACTGGGGTCCGCCGCCCCGGGTATTGCGCTGGAATGGGTGCTGGCCACGCGCGGCGCTCTGGCACAGGTCATAGCTCCTGGTGCAGCGGTAGTCGAAGTCATAGACGAAGCCGCTGGGAGTGTGAGTGTGCGGGTGCCGCGCGACCTTAGCGCGACCATCACCCCCGGCCGTTACATCGACGGCCTGCGGGTAGTGGCGGTCGATGGCACGATAACGACCGAGGTCGTTGGCCAACTCGAGGTCGTCAATCCCGGCTTCATTATCCAGCCGGGAGACTCGCCGTCCGGGGACTCGCCCTCGTGAGGTTCTGGCTCGCCCGCCGGCAGAACATCATGTCGGTGGATAACGCCAGCGTCGGCAGCATGAACTACGCCGCGCTTGCCAGTAATGTAAACTTTGTGGAATGGCGCGATGCCGGCGAAGGCGAAGTCGAGTACAGCGACCGCCCGCCGATGCGTGAGTCCACGATCGACGTACTGCCCTACTGTCCATATTTTGACCAGTTCCTCCTCAAGCTGGTCGGCATCACCCTGACGCAGGCGAAGAAGGTCAAGAAGGATCTGATCGCCGAAGTCTACAATACCAAGCGGCAGGCGCCGTTCCATTACGTGGTGGCAGCTGGTGACTACTTCTGGGACGCGACCGACGCGACCTTGTTCTCGTCCACGATCCCGGCCATCCAGAACGCTACCGCTTCGATCAACGCCATCGTGACCGCGCTCAATGCCGTGGTGGCCTACTACAATTCAAACTTCGTCAACGCCATCAACGGCAATGCCACTATCGGGAATGCCAATGCCACTATCGCCAACATATTGACGACCCAACTTGGCGCCCTGGTGGCGGAAATAAACTCTTCCATCGTCGATGCCACGAACCTAGGTTTCAACTCCGTCGATGCCCTCGATGCCAGCATCTACGCCCAGGGCAACGCCCTCGTCAGCTTTTTGAATATTACTACTATCGCCTCTCTCAATGCAGCGACGGTCCCGATCGGCTCCGCGCTTTTGAATTCTCCGTTGTTACCGATAACCGGCATCGACTTTGCCGCCGGCGGTTCTAATCCAAACCGCGACAGCTACGTCTCGGCCCCATCGCCCGGAACTCAGAGCGTCGGCATGATCAGCACCACGGCCGCGCCGTGGACCAACCTAAGTCCGGTTGCGACCAGCAACGTGCAATGGATCCCGGTCGGCGGCACTGCGCCGGTCACCGTCACCCCCGCCGAGCAGGCCGCCATCCTGAACGGCATCGCCGTCCGCTCTGCCGATCTCAATACCAAAAAGAATACCAAGACCAATGCCGTCAATGCCTGCACTACGATAGGTCAAGTGATCGCCTATGACGTGACGACAGGCTGGTAAATGCCCGGGGAAGAGTACGACGAGCTCGAGGAAGCGCGTGGCGAGACCGTCCGCGACATCGCCGATTGTCTGGCGCGGCTGGCGCGCGCTAGCTACCTGCTCTCCCCCGCCCAGCGCGTCTTCATAGCCGAGGAGCTACGCAACGTCGCCGACCTGTTCGACCGCGGCAAAGGCGAGCAGCTGCGCGCCCGTATCCGGCGCGGCCGCTTTGTGCTGATGACGCTTAACGGTCCCAATGGCCGCCCGCTTTACAGATTGACGAGTTAGATGGCCACGCCGCGACCCATGGCGCCATCACGAGTCATCAAGCGAAGTATTGTCATCGGCCAGCACAAGACCAGCGTCAGCCTCGAAGCGGAATTTTGGGATTGCTTCAAACGGCTGGCGTACTCCCGCGGTCTCACGCTTAGCCAGCTCGCCAGCCGGATCGACGAAAATCGGATCGGACAGGGCGGCAACCTGTCTTCCGCCCTCCGCGTCTTCGTCTTGGATTACTACCGGGAGCAATTCTATGCCAGCACTCAAGGCGGCCGAACTCAAGATCACGCCCGATGATGGCGAGAGCCACAGCGACTTCATCGACCGCTGCATGGAAGAGGGCTTTGACGAGGACGAGTGCGAACTAATCTGGGATGAGGAAAAAACCATGAGCGCAGCACCGGCTATGAAGCAACCGCGGATCGACGCCAATGCGGTGCGCCGCGCGATCCACGTCACCGAGAAGGCCGCCAAGAATGATGGCGTCATTACCTTTGTGCTCAGCGACGAGACGCCCGATCGCATGGGCGACATCATCATGGCTAGCGGCTGGAAGCTGGCGAACTTCAAGCGCAATCCGATTGCGCTGTTCGGCCATCGCTCCGACATGCCGATTGGCAAGTGGCGGAATATCCGCATCCAGAACGACCAGCTGCTGGGCGACCTCGAGCTCGCCGATAAGGGCACCTCGCCACGCATCGACGAAATGATTGCGCTCGTCGAGCAGGACATTCTGCGGGCGGTCTCGGTCGGCTTCAAGCCGCTCAAGCACGAGCCGCTGGATGAGAAGGATCCCTGGGGCGGAGTGCGCTTCGTCCAACAAGAGCTACTCGAAACATCTCTGGTCAGCGTCCCCGCTAATCAGAACGCGTTGCGAGTTGTGAAGTCGCTCGGCATTTCCGAAGCGACGCAGAAGATCGTCTTTGGCGCGAGTCTAGACGTAGGCACTGGTACGCAGCGACGAGCTGCAGGCACGGCAGTAGTAGTCAAACAACAGGAGGCCAGGATGGCCAAACGTACCATTGCCGAGCAGATTGCCGGCTTTGAGGCGACCCGCGCTGCGAAGGCAGCAAAGATGGAAGAGATCATGGATACCGCTTCCGACAAGGGCGAGACCCTTGATCAGGAGCAGCAAGACAACTACGACGCGCTGGCCGACGAGGTGAAGTCGGTTGACCAGCACCTCGACCGGCTGCGGGTTCTGGAGAAGACCAACCTGCACCAGGCGGTGGAAGTCCGCGTGGTCGATGCGAGTGACGCTGCCCGTGCCCGCGCCAACGATGGCAACATCGTGCGGGTGGAGGGAATGCGCTCGCGCGTTCCCAAGGGCATTCTGTTCGCCCGCCACTTCATCTGCCGGGCGTTCTCCTCGCTCAACCCCGGTACTTCCGCTATCGAAGCGGCGCGCAACTTCGGCTACTTCGACCAGACGCCGGAACTCGAGGGCATCCTCAAGGCCCCGGTGCTGGTCGGCACCACGACCGGAACGAACTGGGCCAAGCCGCTGGTGGAGCCGCAGTTCATGGCCTCGGAGTTCATCGAGCTCCTAGTCCCGCTCACGATCATTGGCCGCATCCCGGGCCTGCGCCGGGTGCCGTTCAATATCAAAATCCCGCGCGAGATCACCGCCGCGTCGGTCAACTGGGTCGGTGAAGGCGCCCCGAAGCCGGTCAGCGCCATGGCGTTCGACTCGATCTCGCTCGGCTTCACCAAGGTGGCCGGGATCGTGCCGGTGACCGACGAGCTGTTCCGCTTCAGCAACCCGGCGATCGAGGCGCTGGTGCGGGACTCGTTGCTCACTGCGGTGGCGCTGCTGACCGATCGGGACTTCCTCGATCCCAGCAAGGTGGCGGTGCCGGGCGTCAGTCCGGCTTCGATCACCAACGGCGTGACTCCGATCAACCCGACGGGAACCACGGGCGACGCGCTCCGCGCCGACCTTGGTACTCTGCTGTCCACCTACGCCGGCCTCAATATGAGCGTGGCCGGTCTCGTGCTCGTGATGACCTCGCAGCAGGCGATCCGCATCTCGCTGCTTCGCAATGCGCTTGGTCAGAAGGAGTTCGATGGTATGGGTCCTGGTGGTGGCTCGCTGGAAGGCATTCCGGTCGTCACTTCGGAGAACATCGTCACTGCCGGTTCGCCGGCCGGCAGCCTGATCGTGGCGATCAATGCCCCGGAAATCCTCCTCGCCGACGATGGTGCGGTGCAGGTCGATATGAGCCGGGAAGCCTCGTTGCAGATGGACTCGGCTCCCGACAGCCCGCCCACTGCTTCGACTATCATGGTGTCGTTGTGGCAGCGCAACATGGTGGCCCTGCGGGCCGAGCGGATGATCAACTGGATGCGGCGTCGCGATGGCGCGGTCCAGTACATCTCCGGTGCGGCCTACGCTTAAGTCCTCCTAGGTGACCGACAAACTAGGGGCAGCTTCGGCTGCCCCTTTTTTTAGAGGGACACAAACTTAGGAGAGACCCCCAATGCCGAAGATGATCGCACTTTCTAAATTCCGTTATCCAAGCGGACCGTCGGGTAAGGAATACAATTCGGGCGACGAGCTCGATGTGAGCAGCGACCGCGACGCCAAGGCCTTGCGTTTGGTCAAGCGCGCCAAGGATGCCCCGGTCACCCAGCCAGCCGCGGAGCCGCCGAAGTCAACGCGAGGCGGTGCGCGTCCCAAACTCGATCCCTATAAGACCACGGCGATGGCTCCGGCGGCCGAGGAGGCCAAGCCAATCACTACGACGGAAGGCCGTCCCGGCACCTACAGCCGCGAGGATATGACGGCCGAGACTGCCGTGGGCCATAAGGAAAGCGAGAACTGAGATGCGCCTCCTCGGCTTCGATCTGTCCGTCAAGCGCGCCGTTCCTCCCGGCGCGCAGTTAATCAGCGGCGATCGTGGCCGGTGGTGGTGGCCCATCGTGCGTGAACCGTTTACTGGCGCCTGGCAGCGGAATAGCGAGCTGCGGGCGGAAAGTGTGCTGGCGATGTATGCGGTGTACGCTTGCATCGAGCGCATCGCCAGCGATGTCGGGAAATGCCGACTCAAACTTGTTGAGAAGGACGAAAACGACATCTGGACGGAGGCGGACTCGGCCGCCTTCGCTCCCGTCCTGCGCAAGCCCAATCACTACCAGACGCGCATCCAGTTTTTCGAAAACTGGATTGTGTCGAAGGTGACCACCGGCAACACCTACTCGCTCAAGGCCCGCGATGAGCGCCGGGTCGTCACCGCGCTCTACCTGCTGGATCCGCTACGGGTCAAGGTATTGGTCACCCCGTCCGGCGATGTCTATTACGAGCTCAATGAGGACTACCTCGCCGACCTGCATCCTAATCGTGACGCAGGCGGCGGCGGCATCGTGGTGCCGGCCTCGGAAATAATCCACGATATGTGCACCATCAAATTCCATCCGCTGTGCGGCGTGCCGCCTTTGATTGCCGCCGCCGGTCCGGCCGGGCAGTCGCTCAATATCGAGAAGAACTCCACCACCTTCTTCCGCAACAATTCCACTCCCGGCGGTTTGCTCACCGCTCCCGGCGAGATCAAGGAAGCGACCGCCAAGCGGCTGAAGGAGTATTGGCAGACTGAGTTCAGCGGCGACAATGCCGGCAAGATCGCCGTGCTTGGCGACGGTCTTAAATTCGAGCCGATGGCGACCACCGCGCAAAGCTCGCAGCTGGTGGAGCAGCTCGGCCTGGGCGCCAAGATGGTGTGCTCAGCCTTTGGCGTTCCCGCCTACATGGTTGGCGTCGGCGACCCGCCGGCCTACAACAATATCGAGGCGCTCAATACCCAATATTACACCCAATGCCTGCAAAAGTATTTCGAAGCCATCGAGCTGCTTTGCGACGAAGGCCTCGGACTCGTGGACACTCCTAAGCGCTGGCTAGGCACCGAGTTCGAACTCGACGACCTGCTGCGGATGGACACGATGGCGTTGATCGAGTCCATCGACAAGGCGGTCAAGGCCGGGGCGATGAAGCCAAACGAAGGCCGCAAGAAACTTAACTACGGCCCGGTGGAAGGTGGCGATGCCTGCTATCTGCAGCAGCAAAACTTCTCACTCGCCGCCTTGGCCAAGCGCGATGCGAAGGAAGACCCGTTCGCAAAGGTAGCCCCTCCGGGAGCTCCGCAGCTTCCGAAGCCCGCAGACGGTGGTGATGGCGCAGACGAGGAGGCCGCTTCGATGGAAGACACCCCGATGATTGAAGTCTATCGCGCAGCATTGCGATTGCAGATTGAGTCGCGAGCGGTGGCCTAGAAATGAAAAGCCAGAACATAGCCGACCTAGTCGGCGCGATCGTCGCGCCGGTCGTTGGCGATTATATCCGTGAGTGCCGCAATGCCTTGACGGAAAGCCGCGCCTTAGTGGCGGAGCTAACCGGCCGGCTAAATGCGCTCGAGCGCTTCGCCGCGGTTCCCGGCAAGGACGGGTCACCCGGTATAGCAGGCGAGCCCGGTCCAGCCGGTCCCCCCGGTCCAGCCGGTCCCCCCGGTCCAATGGGAGAGGCTGTTCCCGGCCCTCCAGGGCCTCAAGGAGCGCCTGGGGAGAGGGGGGCGGTAGGTGAACGAGGGGAAAGCCTCCAAGGCCCTCCTGGGCCTGCGGGCGCGGCTGGGGAGCCCGGTCCCGCCGGACCGCCCGGGCTGGCCGGAAAAGATGCCCCGGAACCGGACCCGGACCGGATCGCGCAGCGCACTGCGGCCATCCTGGAGCCGCCGTTGCGGGCTTACCTCGGCGAGCTCGTCATCAACGCGACCCGGCACCTGCTCGTTTCCGATGACGAGAAGGGCATGAAGATTGATGACGTGCAGAAGCTGGTGACTGCGCTCATCGAACAACGGTTTAACGGTTTCATCGGTTTCATGCCGAAGGACGGCAAGGACGGCAAGGACTTCGAACCGGAGGCAGTGCGCTACATTATCGAGGAGGCAGTTGCAGCGCTGCCGCCGCCAGCCGATGGCAAGGATGGCCGCGACGGCAAAGATGGCAAGGACGGAAGGGACGCCAAGGATGTGGATGAGGAAGCGCTCATCATGCGCATCGCGCATCTCATCCCACTTCCCGAGGACGGCAAGGACGGCAAGGACTTCAAGGTCGAGGAGGTGCGACCAATCCTCGAGGAGCTGGTGCGCGCAATCCCGCCTTCTCCTCCAGGCCCGCCCGGCAAGGACGCCGAGCCGCTGGATCCCCAGCAATTCGTTCCGGCCATTCAAGAGACCATTCGGCATATGGTCGCGGCGATGCCGATGCCGCAGGACGGAAAGGACGGCAAAGATGGCAAGGACTTCATCCCCGACCTTGAAGAGGTCCGGCCGATGGTCTCGCAGGCCGTTCTGGAAGAGGTGGCAAAAATCCCCACTCCGGCTAACGGTAAAGATGGCAGAGATGGACGAGACGGTAAGGACGGAGTTGGTCTTGCAGGTTTCTTCATTGATCGAGAAGGCTCTGCTATCGCAACTCTTAGCGACGGGACCACACACAATCTCGGCTGCATCTTGGGCAAAGACGGCTTACCCGGATTGCCGGGGAAAGATGGCCGCGACCTGTCCTTGGTCAATCTGCGTTTTGAGCTAGACGAGCGTGTCTTCCGCGTCAAGCATGAAGACGGCAACGTCATTTTCTCCACCACGATCCCGGTGCCGCTCGATCGCGGCTCCTATTCCACCATCGCGCAATATGAGAAGTCCGACGAAGTGACGTTTGCCGGGCAAGTCTACATTGCGCTCAAGGACAACCCGGTAGGCAAGCCGGGCGAGACGACCGATTGGCGATTGCGAAGTCGGAAGGGACGTGATGGACGCGATGGTAAAGACGGCGCCCGCGGCGAGCGCGGACCCGAAGGAGCACCGGCCCAGCCACCCAAGCCCGACTTTGGGCGGCACCCCGAAGCCTGATTGGTTCCCGGACTGGACCGGAGCCACCTGCGCCATCGTGGCTTCCGGCCCCAGCGCGGTGCGGGAAAAGTTCGAGCTGCTGCAGGCCCGCCGCGACATAAAGGTGGTCGCGATCAATACCAGCTTTCAGCTGGTGCCGTGGGCCGACCTGCTGTATGCCTGCGATGGCAAATGGTGGGAGCTATACAAAGGTGTGCCGGACTTCCACGGCCTTAAGGTCGTCCACGAGCGTACCGTGGTGGCGAAGTTTCCCGAGCTCAAGCGAGTCGAGGTTATCCGGTTCGGCAACGAGCTCATCACCGAGCCTCCAGGCTTGTTAGGAGCGGGCGGCAATTCCGGCTTCCAGGCCTTGAACTTGGTGGTGCAGTTCGGCGTCAAGAAAGTCATCCTGATCGGCTACGATATGCGGGTGGACTATGGCGGGCACTGGCATCCCCGCCATCCGTTCCCGCTTTCCAATCCTGATGCCGCCGCAAACATTCCACGCTGGCGCAAGGCGGTTGATGGTGCCGCTCGCAAGCTAGCGCAGCTTCGGATTGAGGTCGTCAATTGCTCGATGGTTAGTGAGTTGGTGGCTTATCCGAAGATGCCTCTGGAAAAGGTTTTGGAATTGTCCTGACTCCTCCTTTCCGGGTTGGGATGATCCTGAGCCGGGGCGGCGTGCAATTAGGAACAGCGATCGCACCATCCTGTTTCTTTGGTATCGCACTTCGTCTCGGTTCTTGAACAGGAGCGGCCTATGGATCCGGTGCGGATTTTTATTGGCGTGGGGGCGAATGACGAAGACCTCGAGTTTCAATCGGTGCTGCACTACTCGCTCGAACGCAAGACCAGCCAGCCGCTGGAAATCAATTGGATAAGATTGTCCCGCAACCCCGAGTCGTTCTGGTACTCGGACCCACAAGCCCGCAAAGGCTGGAACACCCGGACTTGGCACACCCCGTTCTCGCCGTTGCGGTGGGGCGTCCCGGCATTCTGCCACTTCCAAGGCAAGGCGATCTACCTCGACGTTGACATGATCGCGATGGCGGACATCGCCGAGCTATGGAACCAAGAAATCAAGGATGAGGCTGGGATGCTGGCGAAAGTCCCGGACATCTGCGTCACGATGTACAACAATCCGGCGATGCAGAAAGCGCTACCGCCAGTAGAGCAGATCAAGACCCAGCCCGGGCTTTACCGGCAGGTGCGCTATCGCTGCCTCGGCCAAGCCGGGCTGATCCAGAAAGTGAGCGGCAACTGGAACTGCCTCGATCTCAAGCGCGACCGCGGCGGCGAGTACGTTAAGGTGGACGACCCGGAAATCAAAATCCTGCACTTCACCAAGGTCGCCACCCAGCCGCATTTGCGCCATGCCTTGCCACGGTTGAAGAAGGAAGGCCGCAAGCATTGGTACGAGTTCAACCGGCAAGAGCCGATCCACGATCACGCCCGCAAGGATGCGCTAGCCTTCTTCGACAAACTTTTGGTTGAAGCTGATGAAGCCGGGTACAAGATCGACAACTATCGCAACCCGGAAGGCGCCTTTGGAGACTACGGCCGCTTCTGAATTGTTCCGGCAGGCCAACTCTTTTCTGGATGAGATTGAGCGCAAGTACCAGCAAGGCCAGCCGGTCGGCGCGCTCATCTATCTGCTGCACCTAGTCCTCGAAGATATCCAACAGCTGGGAGATGAGAGTGGGGTTCGGAGATGAACTCATGGGCAGCGGACTAGCCCGTGAAGCCAAACTCATTGGACACCGAATAGCCTTTGGGCACAGCGGCCGCATCCTTTGGTCAAAGCACGCCTACCCGATTTTCTACCATAACCAGAACGTCGCCCGTCCCGGCGATGAGCTGCGCGCCTTCCAGCCGGTCTTCAAGTGGATCGAACACTACCCCGGCAATCGGCTTTACAACAAGCTCGACCACGCCAAGACCCGCTGGATTTGGAATTACGATTTCAAGGCTATTCCCGGCGAGCTGTTCCTAACGCCAGCCGAGCAGAAGCGCGCGGAGATTGATGCCGGTAGCAACTTCATCTTGATTGAGCCCAACGTCCCGATGTGGAAGCGCTCGTCATGGAATAAGATGTGGCATGGTTATCAGGAAGTGGCCGACCGGCTCAAGGCCCGCGAGCTTGATGTCGTGCAGCTGGTTTACCAAGGAATGCATACCAAGCTGCGCGGCGTTCGCTACCTGACCTCGACCAATATCCGGCAAGCGATGGCCTACTTAGCGCGAGCGCGCCTGTTCATCGGACCCGAGGGCGGTCTGCACCACGCCGCTGCTGCGCTCAATGTCCCGGCCATCGTTCTATTCGGTGGCTTCGTCCCGCCCGCGATTACCGGTTATGACTTCCATGTCAATCTCACCGGCGGCGTCGAGGCCTGCGGAGCGCTCGACCACTGTACGCATTGCAAGCTGGCGATGCGGAAGATCACGACCGACGAGGTTATGGCCCATGCCTACCAGAAGATAAAATATGACGAAGTTTGCGCGCTATGATCTGCGGCATGATATCTGCAGCTTCGACTTCTACAATGTAGCCGTGATCGCCGCCGCGCGGGGCTATCGCGGATTTGTCTTCGACGGCCTCGATAATCCCAAGTGCGGCAAGTGGCCAAAACCGCAAGTGCTGGAGCGCTTCCACTCCATCATCGAACCCGGCCCCGCCTTCCTGCGGATGGATTGTTACTACGGCTTTGGCGGCGAGCGCATCGGCCATCCGCATCTGCGCCATCTCGTTGCCCGCTACCGCCTCGGTTTAGACTTCCCGCGCTTGTGTAGCGTGCAGGCTCCCCAGCTGGTCGAGTACACGGTGACGCTGCGACAAGAGCCGCGCATTCCTGAGCGCAACTCCAACCTCGCGGCATGGCGGGAGTTCGCTAGGATAATCGGGGCGCGGGTGTTCGAAGATTACGCGGTCGAACCGATCCCTCTGCACGAGCGCATGGCTTACTACGCTGGCGCCAGGATGAACTACGGCGTGCCCAACGGGCCGTTGTTTCTCAACTTCCTTTCCACCTATCCAGTCACTCTGTTTGCTTGCGACCGCTGCGCCGGGGCCTTTGGCAATGCCGGCATCAAGTTCGGCCGCCAGTTTCCGTGGTCGCAGTCAAACCAGAGACTGGTCTGGGAGCCGGATCACCTGCCTACTCTGCTGCAACATTTCGAAGAGACTAGCCGTGAAGGAAGTAGGCGGGATTTGGTTGCCGGATAGGGAAGAGCATCTGGTGCAGCATATGCAGCAGGTCAATCTTGCCGTTGATGGCAAGCTGACCTACCAGTACCACAAGCTCGATAAGGCGATGCGGCATGTGAAGGAGTGGCAAACCGCCATTGATATTGGCGCCCATGTCGGTCTGTGGTCGATGCATCTCGCCAAGCGCTTCAGCAAGCTGTACGCATTCGAACCTGATCCCGAGCTTTGCCAGTGCTTTGCTAAGAATGTACCGGGCGCTAATGTCGAGCTATTCCGCATCGCGCTTGGGGACCAATCGGGTTGGGGCAACCTAGCCTTGGAGCGTGGCAGCTCCGGCGGCACTCACATTATCCGCAACGATAAGTCCGGCAAGGTTATGATCCGCCAGCTGGACGACTTCCACTTCAAGCACATTGGCTTCATCAAGCTTGATGTCGAGGGCTTCGAGCTGTTCGTGGTGCAGGGCGGCGAGCTCGTTATTTGCCGCGACCACCCGGTCATCGTCATCGAGCAGAAGCCGAAGGGACTCGCCGAGCGTTATGGCGTGGAGCGCTTCGCCGCGCTCAAGCTGTTGCAGAAGTGGGGCGCCAAGATCGTCGAAGAGATGTCGGGCGACTACATCGTAAAGTGGTAGCCAAATGCTATGGTGCCCCATCCTACCGGAGCGGCGCGCGAAGTTCGAAATGATTATGCACAGCCTGGCCGCCGGGTGGCCGGGAGCCAAGTGCATCTACGGCGAACCGCCGGACGACGCTAATCCGGTGGCGTGCTACGGGCAAGTCTGGGGCAGTGAGAAAATCCTGCAGCGGGCCTGCCTGACGAGGAGGGAGTTTTGGCATATCGACAACGGCTTTTGGCATCCCGGCCGCGGCAACCCGCACGGCTTCTACCGGTTCGCGATGAACGGAATGTCCGCACGCTTCCTGCCCGAAAGTCCGCGGGAGAGGTTCGACGCGTTGCAGGTCACACTGAAGCCGTGGCGACGATCCGGGCGACACATCTTGCTAGCTCTTCCTGGCTTGGAGTACGGGAGTGGGATCGGACTGAGCATGCCGTACTGGATCCAGGAGACGGAAGCTAGGTTGCGGAAGCTGACCGAGCGTCCGATCCGCATCCGCGAGCGCAAGTCTGAAGTCCCGCTGGCATTGGACTTGCAGGATTGCTGGGCGGTGGTGACACATAGCTCCAATATCGCGGTCGATGCGGTCTGCGCTGGCATTCCGGTTTTTGTGTCCACGCTTTCGATGGCGGCCCCGGTCGGCAACCTTGATCTGCTGGACTTGGAACAGCCGGCACGGCCGGAACGGATTGAGTGGTGCCGTTCGTTGGCGTGCCAGCAGTTCACCGCTAGCGAGATGCGGGACGGGACGGCTTATCGCTTTCTCACGCGAGTAGAACATGCAGCTCACTCCTAAAATCGAAGTGCTAGAGGCGGCCGACGACTTCAACCTCGTCACGCTGGAAGAGGTCAAGTCCTTCCTCAACGTCCAGACTGACAATGACGATGCCCGGCTAACCGAACTGATCGCATTTGCTTCGCGCGTCATCGCCGATATCTGCGATCGGGTATTTGCGCTCGAGAAAGTATCCGAGACGACGGTGCTGTATGGCAGCGCCGAGGGCGGCTTGCTTCTCAATCGCTATCCGGTCGTCGAGATCGAGAGCATTACCAACGGCGACAACATTGTCACCGAGGATACCTACACCCTCGATGCCGGTGGCGGCGTCCTCCATGGTCCTCTGATTGGCAAGAATACAATTGTGTACAGCGGCGGCTACGAGCTGCCGGAGAATGCGCCCGGTCCATTGTCGATGGCGTGCATCGACTTGATCCGCCAGACTTACTACCTCGGCTCGCGCGATCCGTCGGTGCAGAGCATTACCGACAACGCCACCGGCTCGATCCGTTTCTTTCCGCCTCCCGGCATGAGCCGGACTGGGGCACCAACCAAAGCTTCGCCCCTCTCGCCGCAAGCGAGTGCGCTGATCGCCCCCTTCAAGCGGCTGTACATCGCGTGAGCGACCTGCACGTCAACACCAAGCTCGCGGTCCACGACTTCGCCAAAGTCACGCGCGAAGCCGTCGATGCTTTCGCCCAGGACTTGGAAGCGGCCGAGCGCGCCGACATTGCCGCCGGTGGAATGCAGCGCTTCGCCAAGCAGACACGGGTGCGGGTAAGGCCGAAGGGCGATCGCGGTTGGGACGTCAATGTATTCCCGCGGCCGAACTGGATACGGGCCTGGGAGTACGGCGCCACCGCGGTTGGCAACCCGATGCTTTGGATCCCAGCTCCCGGCAACATCTTCGGCCATATGCGGGCGCGCAGATATCCCGGCAAGCTGATCCGGCCTAAAGGCTCCAACGTGCTGATCAACGCGGTGACGCGCAAGGTGGCTTTCATCGGCGTCCCCCGCACCACCATCCAATCGACCTTGCACCTGCGCCAGATCGCGGAAGAGAAAGCTGCCCGCTTTGTCAACATCGTGATGAGTGTATTGTAATGCTCGACTACAACGCCACGGTCCTGCTCTATGTGCAGAACCAGTTCTCCCGCCCAGTCGAGATCACGCCCTATGGCTCGCAGCCCGGCAAGTCGATGTACCGCGGTCGCGGCGTCTACGTCACCACGCCGATTGATGTCGCTACCGAAGCCAACGTGGTGTTCTCCGACCAGCGCACCGGCCTCGATATCCGTTTGAGCGAGTACCCCATCCCGCCCGATGTGCGGGACTGGATATTCATTCCGGCGCATATGTCGATGCCGGCGATTGGTCCGTTCGAAGTCCTCGACATCGACGTCTTCCACGATGGCCGCGCCCGCCTCGCGCTCCGTCTCGCCCAGATCGACGAACCGCGGCTTTCTAATCCATGAGCGCTATTCGCAAAATCCAGATCGGGATGGTGGAACGGCTGAAGCTGTTTCCGTTCTTCGCCAAGTTCACCTTCCGCATGGCGCAGTCCTATCAGGTCCAGCCGGCGGACTTGCCCTACTGCGGCATCTATGTTCTGCCGGAAGTGCAGACCGCCGACGGCGATGGCAATGCCGGCGAGCCTAGGCTCAAGTCCGAGTCGATGATCGGCATCAGCGTCATCCTGCGAAACGTCCAGGCCGACGAACTCGAGAATGCGCTTGATACTGCCTTTGACGTCATCATGATCGGCCTGCTGCAGGACCCTACCTTCATCGGCTTTCCGCCGGTTGGCCAATACGACATCGAGAGCATTCCCAAGGTTCGCCGGCAATATGTGTTCGGCTCTATCGGCTCCGGTAATGAGACGCCGATTGGCGAGCTGCGCTGCGAGTTCAGCTTCATCACCAAGTACGACTACCCGCCCAACATCTACGACAACCTCGATCTCATTGTGCTGGAGACGGCTTATCCCAGCCTCGAGGCCTACGAGAGTACACAGCAGGTATTGGTCCCGATCAACTTGCAGACCGGAGATTCCGGCGACTCGCCCGACCGCTTTGCAAGGACCGACCAAGACCGCGACTTCCAGTGGCCGTTATTTGCTTCCGGCGACGAACCGCCGCCATAAGGAGAGGTGCATGGAAATCATCGTCAACAATATGACCGGCTATGAGGAAGGCTCGGACCGCTTCCAGATTGGCCGCATTCGGGTATGGCCGGGAAAGACTCGAAGCTATACCGCCGAGGAGATCCGCAAGTACATTCGGCATCCGCTCGGCAACATCAAGTTTCGCGCCACTATCTACGACAGCGTGGAGTGGCCGTTCGACCAATTTACCAAGCGCCGCATCAAAGACGGTACGGTGTTGACGGAAGCCCCCGATCAATGGCCGGTCTCGACCGAGCCTAACGGGGACGACCTGGACCTGGAGCCACCGAAGCCTCTGGATGGTGACGCACCCGAGGCTTAAGGAGGTGCGCGGAGGGCTGGGGGATTAGTCTGCAATTGACTTGGCTACCACGCGGAGGTTGATTGTGGGTCCCCTAATTTCCCAGCTGCTCCCGTACCCATGAGACCCCTTCCACGCGAACAAGAGATCGTCATCGCTTGGCTGTACGGCTTCGTTACCGGCGCCATTCTGATGATGGCCTTGTTCGGCATCGGAATGATTTTGCACACATTCTAATCTCTGCGCGAAAGCCTTTAGCCAGGGCATCATCGCGTCGAGGGCGCTGGCGGAGAACTTGCAGCCAAGCTCCTCTTCCTCTTGGGGTGTAAGGACCGTCAGCGTCTCCTGGTGTTCAAATGAACTACTCAGACTCACACGACTACGACGGCCGGCCGCGCGTGTGGTGGCCCGATGATTATTCTAAGACTGACCAACTACTGGCAGAACTGGTGCGAGTTCACGGCTGGGACTATGCGGAAAGACTACTCGAGCAAGATGCAGCCATGCGAGACGCCGCCGAGCAGGCAGCTAAAAAGACGACGCGGCAGCAACCTAAATCCCCATCCATGAAGGAGGCCTGCTATGCCGATTTCGTTTAATAGCATTCCCGCTCAGTGGCGCATCCCGCTCTACTGGGCGGAGGTCGATCCAAGTCAGGCGGGCTTGCCGATTGTCCGCCAGCCGGCGCTCGTCGTTGGCGCCAAGATGGCGAGTGGCCTGCAGCCGCCCGACATTCCGCGGCCGATGGGCACGCAAGCGCAAGTCGATCGGGCCTATGGTCAAGGCTCGGAGATCAGCTGCATGTTCAAGGCCTTCTTCGCCAACAACTTCGCACACGAAGTGTGGGGCCTGGGCGTCGATCCGGATGAAGGTTCCACCGCCGCTAGCGGGACCATCGACGTTGCCGGCACCCAATCGCCGCCGATGTTCGAGGCCGGTGTGATCAATCTCTATGTTGCCGGTCATAAGATCGCGGTGACCATTGGCGCCAGCGATACCCCGGACGAGATCGCCACCCAGATCGCGGCCGAGATCAACGAGACGCCGTTCCTCCCGGTGACCGCAACCTCGGCTACGAACCGGGTCACGGTAAGCTGCAAGACGCCGGGCCATAACGGCAACGACATCGGAATGTTCCTGAACTACTACGGCAAGATCGGTGGTGAGGAAACTCCTATCGGCCTGCTGCTTACCTTCTCCGGCTCCGGCGAGTCCCCGCCCTCCAACGTGTTCGGACGGCTTACCGGCGGCGCTGGCATCCCCAACTTCGATGACGCTATCGCCAACCTCGGCGAGCGTGAGTTTGAGTACGTCGCGATGCCCTATACCGACTCCACCAGCCTGCTGGCTTGGGAGCAGGAGTATGGCTTTAGCGATACTGGAAGATGGGGCTGGATGCGTCAGCTTTATGGCCACATCTTCACTGCCCGCCGCGACAACTATGCCGACCTCATTATCTGGGGAGCAACCCGCAACAGCGGACTGACCTCGGTGATGGCGGTAGAGGATATGTCGCCGACGCCAATATATGAGTGGTGTTCGGCCTATGCGGCGAAAGCAGCGCGGGCGCTTACCAACGATCCCGCCCGGCCGCTGCAAACCCTGTCGCTCAACTTGGTCCTGCCGGCTCCGGGAGATTTCCGGTTCAACCTGATGGAGCTAAACTCTATCAGCGGCAATGGTCTGGCGACGCAGAAATGCGGCAGCGATAACTTCCCGATGATCCTGCGGGAAACCACGACCTACCAACTCAATCTCTACTCCCAGAGTGATGATGCGTATGAGCTGGTCACCACGATGGCCACGCTGGCCCGACTCATTCGGAACCAGCGCCACGCCATTACCAGCAAGTTCCCCCGCCATAAGCTGGCGAACGATGGGACGAGGTTCGGCGTAGGGCAGGCGATCGTCACACCGAAGTCGATCAAGGCCGAGCTCGTGGCGCAGTATCGCATCGACGAGTTCAACGGTCTGGTGGAGGATGTGGCCAACTTCAAGAGCCACCTCATCGTCGAGCGTGATCCGAATAATCCCAACCGCGTGAACGTGCTTTACCCGCCGGACTTGGTCAACCAGCTCCGCATCTTCGCGGTGCTCGTCCAGTTCCGTCTGCAGTACAACCGTGGCAACGACGCCGAGATCACGGCCGGTGCCACTACGTTGGGTCAGGCGGCGTAGGCCTCCCCTTCGTCGCCTCGTTGGGGCGGCAACCATCCCACCTAGCTGGATCGGTGGGGAACATCGCGGGTTCCTGCGATTTGGTTTGCCGCCCCGATTACTTCTCCCTTCATCATCGGATAACAGGAGCGACCCATGGGTCAGCGCGTTGCAGGTATCGCCTTCTTCAAGGTAGACGGGGCACTGCTCCCGTTGCGAGGCAACTTCACGGTATCGCCATCTGCACTCGAGCGCGCTGGCATTGCCGGTCAAGATTATGTGCATGGGTACTCTGAGTTGCCGAGGGTGCCCTACATCGAAGGGGACTTGACTGACGTGCAAGGCATGTCGGTGGAGAACCTGGAGGCAATGACGGACGTTACCGTCACCGCCGAGCTCGCCAACAATAGCGTCTACGTGCTCAAGGAAGCTTGGTGCCGCAGCGCTATCGAAATCAATTCTCGTGAAGGGCAATTCCGGGTGCGCTTCGAAGGCACAACCTGTGAGGAGCTGCTCTGATCCGCGAGTAACGTAGGAGAACCCGCGTGGCAGAAGAAGATATTGACAACGAGACCCCGGAGAAAGAAGAGGCTGCGCCGCCGCAGAAGACTAACGGCGCCGCGCTCCTATCCGGGCCTATCACGGTCAAGCTGCGTAAACCAATCCAGGCCAACGGCGAGGAAGTGAGCGAGCTTGTTTTCCGTGAGCCAAATGGCGGCGATATCGAACGCTGTGGCAATCCGGTCGATATCGATCCCTTCCAAGGGGAGACCGTCAAGCTTTCGTTCAACGAAAAGAAGATGACGCAAATGATGTCGAGGCTGGCGTCAGTCCCGCCGTCCTCGATTAGGATGATGAACCCCAAGGACTGGAATAGCATTGCTTGGCAGCTGTTGCCTTTTTTCACGCCGGATCTGTAGACGACCTCATTCTGGATTGCTATCGGCTCGCGCGGTTCTATAACGTCGAGCCGGATTTGTGGTTGGCTAAACCACTCTCTGCGATCCGGCGGCATATGGTCTGGACTAGCAAGCTAAGCCAGAAGCTCGCGGACGAGCGCCGCGCGCAAGAAGAAGAGGCCGGACGCTAGATGGCCGATAGCATTGAGATTGTCGTCAAGGCTGATGGCAGGCAAGCTCTCGCTAACCTCGAGAAGCTGCGGCTGGCATTAGCCGATGTCGATAGCAAGGCTAGCACCGGCCGCGTCCAACAGGAGATCCAGTCACTCAATCGTGTCTGGTCGGTAGCGCACCGCGAGCTTATGTCGGGCATGCGCCTGCTCGGCATTACCGGCGGGTTGCTAGGTGGTGGTTTAGTTGCAGGCCTTGTTGCTGGCGGCAAGGCGTTAGCGGACTTCAGTGCGCAGGGCCTGCAGCTACACTATCTTGCCAAAGAGCTTGGCACCAGTGCCGAAGCCTTGGAGCGTTGGAAGCTGGCCGGTAAAGCTGCCGGCATGGCGAGCGAAACCGCCGCCAATGATGTCGAGACGGCGCTGCGGAAGATCCAGGAGCTCGGCCGCAAGGAGCGCTTCTCCGAATTATACAATGACCTAGTCAAGAGCACGGCTGATCGCACCGGCGCTGCCCTAGCCGATGCGCTCATGAAGGAAGTGCAAGCTGGCGGCCCTGAGCAGGGCTTCCGTTTCATGCTGCAAAAGCTCGCGCAGTATGCCAAGGAAGGTAATCAGTGGGGCGTTACTACCATCGAGAAGGCGCTCGGCCTGCATGGTAAGGGCTGGGAGCGCGGTGCCGAGCTGATCGAAAAGATCGGCAAGGTCACGGTCGTCAGCGTCGAGGACGCGCAGAAGCTCCAGCTGCAGTTTACCTTGCTGGGCCTGCAGGTCGATAACTTCACCACCGCCATCGGCAATGAGTTGATGCCGGTGTTCACGCGGATGGCGGAGACTTTCAATAATTGGCTAGGCACCGAGCCCGGCAAGGAGTTTCAAAAGTCACTCGTCGATGCCGCCAAGCAGCTAGAGAATCTTCCGTGGGAGGATATCCAGAAGGGCGCCCGCTCCACCGTCGGTGGCGTGATCTCGTTGTTCCGCGAAGGCAAGAAGCTGATCGAAGCTGACATCGAAGACTACAAGCGCATCATGGACACGTTCGACGATCTTGCTCGACGTGGTGATGCAGCTAAAGATAAGATGAAGAAGGGCGGCACTCAGTGGCTTCCGGATATGGACATCTGGAAGGGCTGGCAATGGGGAAACATTCTAGGCGGCAAAGGCGGTCTGTCGCAGAAACCCCACGATCAACCACCTAATCCAAACCAAGTTCCGATGCGCTTCAGCGGTGGCGGAAGCGGAGCAACTGATTTCTCTTCCGTTACTCGTCGGGCGAAAACTACCGAAGACCTCAACGACCAGATGCGGGACGTTACTGACGAGGTGCGTCGGCTCAATGACTTGCTTCGTGGTGGCGGCGACGTAGCGCAAACGCCCGGCGGCAGTGCCGGTGGAATGGGTCCAACTGGCGGCGCCTACACCGCCTCCAGCAGTTCGCCTTACAGCGATAGCGCCTCGCCCGGTTCTTCGGGTCCGGCAGTTCCGGGTTCAGCTACCCCGGCCGGCGCTAGCTCTCCCTATCGTCCAGCTGCAACTACCGCGGCGATGCCGGGCAGCTCGGCCTCGCTAGGATATCCCGCCGGCGCTGGCGGCACGGGCGGGTTTACCCCGGTGCAGAATTTGACCCAGGCATCAGGCGCCAACCCTCCCGGTGGTGGAGTGGACGCAACTGGTCCTTATCCGGGTTCGGCTTCCGAAGCGGCCCGTGGTGGCGCTCTCTACCAAAAACTCTTGGCCGAGTTCCGGGCCAATCCTCCGCAGGGCATTCCGCCCGACGGTGCAAGGTTCGGAATTACCAAAGGGACGCCGGAAGAGTGGGCGCGGTTTGGCGTTGCGGTGGCCAAGGAAGAGTCAAGCTTTGATCCGAAGACTAAAAACTTGGGAGATGCTGGCGGGTCCTTTGGTGTCTTCCAATATTCTCATCAGCAGGTTCCGGGAAACAACGCCTACGATGTCGATGCCTCGGTCAAAGCCTTCGTCCGGGACTCAAACCAAGCCGCTAAAAATCCCGGCGGCTTTGGAAATTACGGAGAGCGCGGCAGCAGCATTATGGCTAATCGGTTTAACGTCATTGGCATTAGACCGCAACGCACTATCAGGTCGCTGCCGGCCGCTAACCAAATTGCAAACCAAGCTGGTGCCCCAGCTACGGCCGCTGTCGATCCCTCTAAAGTCTCCCTGCTAAAGACCGCCCAGACCTCCGAGATCGACCTTTCGGGAATGCTAGGCCCGGACCGCTTGTCGCCGCAAGGATTAGCCCGAGCGGCCGACGGGTCCTCGCTCGTCGAGCAAGTTCAAGGTCAGGTCGCTGGCACTCGCAAAGGCGGGATTGATCCTAGGCTCGATGCGGCTTTCCAGTACGCTGCCGAGCAAGCTGGTCTGCGAGTGCGCGTTACTTCCGGCGGCCAGCGGATGCAGGGCGCTCCGGGCGCAACGGGTAGTCATCGCCACGACCAAGGAAAGGCCGCCGACTTTGACCTCGTCGATCCTAAGACCGGCGCAGTTGTATCCCGCGACGATCCGCGCCGCCTAGCCTTTATCGAGGCGGCCTCGAGGGCGGGAGCTGGTGGCGCGGGCTACGGCTATATGAGTGACGCGCTTAAGCTGCATATGGGCATAACCGGATCGGGGGCAAAAGTTGGGGAAGGACTAGGCGCCTATGCCGGCAACAAAGCTGAGCAGGAGGCCACTGCTCGCGGCATTGCCCAGTCGAAGACCTTCGACGTTTCCCAGCTGGGCAGAAAGCCACCTAACATCACCACGCTCGCGCTCAAGCGCAACGATGACGAGGATGCTACCCGTAAGATCGTCGACAGTTCGCTCGTCAATTCCATGGCTAACAAAGTGATGACCGGCAAGGCTGCCATCGACATCGAGGTTGGTAGCAGTAAGCAAGCGAGTGCTGGCGATAGCGATCAAGGCTTATTCAATCCTACCCGCAGCAAGTCCGCCGCCCAGATGCCCAACACCGTGAGCAATACCAAGGACGATAAGAGCTCGGCCTCGAGCGAGGAAGAGTGAGATGGCCAAGCAGCCAACTCCTATCGCAACCGTCCATATTCGCGACGATGTGTCAGTCGCGCTGGAGAAGATCAAGAAGCAGTTCGCCAAGCAGGCGGTCGATTTCTCCGAGACGATGGCCTATGGCGTCGGCCGCAATCTCGGCAGTGTGTTCGGATTGCTGGGCATTTCCGGCACCTTAGTTTCGGGCGGTCTAGTTGCCAGCCTCGCTGGAATGACAATCAGTGTTGGGAAGTTTGCGCAGAAAGGACTGTCGCTTAACTCCACGGTCATGCGCTTGAATATGACCTTGGGCGAGTACCAGCAGCTCGTGAAGATCGGCATGGCGGGCGGTCTTTCGAAGGAGCAGGCCGAAGCCGATGTACAGGCCATGGCGGAGGCGGTCCTTGATCTGCGCCGGGGGACCGACTCAGATACCCGCGCCATGTTGGAGAAGGGCGGCACCTTCGGAACCGGCACGGTGGTAGCGCGCCAGCTGCGCGCCCAACTCGAGCGCGACGGTGACCGTCCGTACGAGACCATGAAGATTATCCTTCGCCAGATGCGGCGGGGAGCGGGCGGGACTGACGCTGATAGGCAAGCCACTCAAGTTTGGCGCGACTCGTTCGGCCTTCAAAGCCCGGCCTGGAACCAAGCCATAGAGGCGATCGACGAGTTCGCCAAGAATGATTTCGAGCCGGTCGAAAAGGAGATGGGCGAGTTCCTCCTGGCACAGGTAGAGCTGCAGCGCGAGGTCGATAATCTCTACACCGAAATCGCCATCTCTCTTATGCCGGCAATGTCGGCACTCTCCGACTGGCTAAGCAAGATGATCGAACCCGCTAATGCGGGCAAGCTCATCGCCGAGATCAAACGCTGGGTAGAGATTATCGAGAACGAGCCGTGGGATGTAATACGCCAGCGCATTGATGCCGCGCTCGGTGGACTCGGTGGCGGCATTAGCAAGTTTGTCGCCAACATGGTACGGGTCGGCATCGCTCTGGCTCGCATCGTTGCTACCGTCGCCAGTTGGCAGAAGCAGGATATCACCGGCAGCACTGGCGGCGGTATGACTCCGGTCAATTTCTCCGGCGGCTCCGAGCCCCTGGCGAGGCCTGACTACCAAGTCAGCAAGGAGTATGAAAAATACCAGCTGGAGAATGCCGGCGATCTGCCTGAGTCCGTGAACATCGAGGACCGCCGCTTTGGCGCTTCCGACAGTCTGACGGTAGAGACCGGCACGATGGAAGGCGGGGCGCTCGCCGAGCAACTTGGCCTGGGCAGTATTGGCAACCGCGCCGCGCCCGTAGCGGTCAACGACAATGCGCTGGAGCGAGCCGACATAAGCGGCGTCCTGCTGTTCTCCGATCGTCCTATGTTGACGAGGTTCCAGCAGCAGCTCAACGAGATGCGGGTTGAGTTCGACGATCTCTACGCCATTCTTTCCGGCGGTGTACAAACCAAGGTCTTCTCCTTTTCCGGCAGTGGCGGCAGCTACGGTGGTGGGGGCAGTAGCGGCTCGTGGGGCGGCTCCAGCCGCAGCCGAAGCGGCGGCACTTCCGAGCCCGGTGGACCTAGTGCTAATCCTCGTACTACTGATAATGATCCGCAGGCTCCGGCGGGCGCGATCGAACCGGGAGCCGTGACCGCGGTAGGCGGGGCTGCGCCTTCCGCCTTCATCATGCACCACACCAGCGGCCGCGGTGATGCCAGTGGAGTTGCATCCACTCTTCAGCAGCGCGGCCTCGGCGTACAGTACGTGATGGAGCGCGACGGCACCATCAAGCAGATTGGCGGACCGGGCTCGTCGCATATGCGGACGGGTTGGGGCCCGCTCGGCAAAGGCCTTTCCAACCGCAACACCGTCGGTATGGAAGTCATCGCCAAGGATGACAAGGACGTGACGCCAGCGCAGATCGAGTCGGCTAAAAAGTTCATCGAGAAATACTATCCCAACACCCCGCTCTACGGTCATGGTCAAGTCAATCCCGGGCACAAGGAAGAGGACGAGGGAATGACGATCATCGATGCCATCAAGAAGGACCGGCGCGAGAGAGCCCAAGGCCGCAAGCAAGTCGATGGCGCCATCAACGGTTGGGAGAAGGACGACAAGGGAGCCTCGCTCGACCTCGAGGTCAAGGTTCGAAGCGCCCGCGGCACCAAAGTAAATAGCGAAGTCAAGGAAGGCACGCTGATGGCGCAAGAGCGTGTAACGGTTGAGCGCGAGATAACGGCAGCAGCCTGATGGCGGGACGCGCCACCGAAATTGATATCGTCCTCAAGGACGAAGTTAGCGGCACTGCCACCGCGGTTCATGCCGCGCTCAAGCGGGTCCGGGAGGAGGCCAAGCGCACCACACCGATCGGCCAGAAGGCCTTAGCTGCGCTCGAGCGGACGGCCCAGAACGTCGGCCGGGAGCTGCAGTCGGGGATACTGGCGCTTGGTGCCAGCTCGGCGATCTTCAGCGGCTCCTTCGTCGCCGTACTTGCCAACATCGCCAGCTCGCTCGATCGCTTTGCCGATAGCGGTCTCAAGCAATTCGCAGTGGCGCGCGAAGTCGGCCTAACTTACGAGGCCTTTGAGCGCCTCGTTATTGCGGCCAAGGCCCGGGGCATAAGCGACCGCGACGCGCGCACCGGCATCGAACGGCTAGCGCGCAGCGTCCGGGACTTGCAGCGAGGTACGGAATCATCCACGCGCGATAAGTTGGAGGAAGGTAGCTTCCGCGACACTGGCACGATCGTAGCCAGAGAGCTGCAGGACTCGCTAGCGCGCAACGGCCTCGAAGCTACGATGCTGGAAGTCCTCCGGCGCATGGCGGCAGCGTCCGGGAAAGGTGAGGAAGGACGATGGGCGGCGGAAGCCTACGGCGAGGCGATGGGCCTAAAGGGTGCGGCCTGGAACGAGATGCTAGCTACGCTGGAGAAGATTAACAATGTAGTCATACCCAGCGAAGCCGCCGCCAAGCGCTACAAGATCGAGTCGATGAAGCTGCAGCGCACGCTCAGCCAAATCAGCAAGCGCATTATCTCGGCGGCGATGCCGACCTTCAAGCGCCTGATTGTAATGTTGTCGGAGTATTTCAACGAAAAGAATACCAAGAAGTTCGGTGACCAAATCAGAGCCGTCGTCCAAGCGCTGTTGGATTATCCGTGGGACAAGCTGCGGGAGCGCATCGACCGGATACTGGCCTGGGTAGGAGAGGAGCTGGTCGCGTTCACCGGCGACCTCGCCGCTTTCGTAGAGACGATTGATGGCTGTATCCAATTCGTCAATCGCTGGCGTGAAAATAATCGCCGTGGCACCGGACCGTCCACCGAGTCGATCCAGCTGCCTTCTCAGGTGACGCAAGACAACAACACGCCGCAGAGGTTTTCCGGTGGCGACGATGCCGGACCATTACCGTTTAGGACCAAGCCCGAGTCGGATGCAAAATTTGATATGAGCGGCATCCTGAGTGCGGCCAATG